>Ga0209254_10002602_pt1 | contig 16420 bp, 4 predicted proteins | sample FrelakmetDIP11DI_FD_187148 | JGI IMG/M metagenome (GOLD analysis project Ga0209254, IMG submission 187148) | Freshwater lake sediment microbial communities from the University of Notre Dame, USA, for methane emissions studies - DIP11 DI (SPAdes)... | ecosystem: Environmental > Aquatic >... | reverse complement strand
GCTTACTTGCACTTGCGCATTGGTGCGGGCCAGTCCGATCAGGATCTCCCCAGCTTGCGGGGCAAAACGGAGCGCATTGGAGAGCAGGTTGTTCAGGATCTGTTCTACCCGCAGGGGGTCGAGATCGACCAGAATTGAGGTGTCCGGACCAGCTCCAGATGAGCGGTCATTTTCCAGGCTTAAAGTCACCTGGCGCTGGGCAGCCTGTGGCTTGAAGCGTTCTACCAGGCGCTCGACCAGCGCAGCCAAATCGGTGGGCTGGCGTTCCAGCTTAAGCTGGCCAGTCTCTGCCAAGGCCAGGGTGCGCAGGTCGTCTACCAGACGGGTCAGCAGCAGATTCTGCTCCAAAACCGGCTCCAGGGCTTGCGGGGTGAGCGGGAAGACGCCATCCTGCAGCGCCTCCAGGTTGGCACGCTGGACAGCCAGCGGGTTGCGCAGCTCGTGGGCGATATCGGCGGTCATCGAGCGGCGGCTGTCTTGCGCCTGCTGGAGCGAATCAGCCATATGGTTGAAGGCGCTGCCTAAAACTGCCAGCTCATCATGGCCTTTGACCTGGACGCGCTGGGCCAGGTCGCCAGCTCCCAGCCGCCGGGCGGCGCGCGTCAGATCGCGCACCGGGCGCATCAGGCTATAGGTGAGAAAAAGAGCCAGCAGCAGGGCCAGCCCACCGGCGATCAGACCCGCTGTGATGGCGGCCGTTGACAGGCGGTTGAGCAAAAACTTTTCAGCAACCTGGTTGGCGCCCACGCCACCCTCGGCCAGCAGATAACCCACAACCTGACCATCCACTTCAACCGGGAGGGCGCCCTTCTTTTCGGCATTGCTCAGTTTACCGCTGGGAACCTGGTTTTGTGTATCGAGCAGGATGTTGCCGCCGGCGTCCGCCAGGCGCAGGCGCTGACCCATCATGCCGCCCATCATACCGGGCATCATCCCGCCCCCAGCTTGGGGATTGCCGTAACCACGCCCGCGCCCTAGGCCAGGGAAATCGAGCTGGTCGGCGACGCCGGCCCAGGAGCCTTGTGACTGGTAATAATTTTGCAGCAACTGAACCAAACTATCGGAGCCGGTCATGCCGCCGTGGAACATGAATGAACGGACTTCGGTGCTGGTATTGGAGCGGGCGATCAAAACCACGCTGGTTACCGAAACCAGGACGATCAAGACAAACGAGAGGATCAGACGCAGGCGCATAAGTTTACCAAAACGACAAATAAAGAGTTTATCAGGCAGGACGAATAAAACGATAGCCCACCCCGAAGACGGTCTCGATGTAGCGTGGTTTTTTCGGGTCAGGCTCCAATTTCGCGCGCAGGTTCTTGATGTGAGCATCGATGGTGCGCTCATAGCCTTCGTAGGCGGTGCCCTGGCTGGCATCCAACAGCTGCAGGCGGGAAAAAGCGCGCCCGGGCTGGCTGAGCAGCGCGACCAGCAGATTGAATTCGGTGGGCGTCAGCTCGACCAGCTCGCCAGAACGGCGGACGGTATGACCTTCCAGATCGATCTCGAGGTCGACCAGGCGCAACATCTGGCGGGCTTCGGGGGATTGTTCGGTGCGTCGCAACAAGGCACGCACGCGCGCCACCACCAGGCGGGGTGAGAAGGGCTTGGTAATATAGTCATCGGCGCCCAACTCCAAGCCGACTAATTGGTCAGCTTCTTCGACACGGGCAGTGAGCATGATCACGGGCGTGCTCGAAGTACGGCGGATCGAGCGCGCCACATCCAGGCCATCCATGCCGGGCAGGTTGAGGTCGAGCAGCACCAGGTCGGGTTTCTTTTGCTCCCAGAGTGAAAGCCCGCTATCGCCGCGCTGGGCAGACAAAACGCCAAAACCAGCCTGTTCCAGGTACGAGCGCAGCACTTTCACCAGCTCGGGTTCATCTTCGATAATCAAAATGGTTGCCATCGATCTATCCTTACCGTCCACGAATGAGAGCCACGAATAAACGAATTTTGTGCGCGCCTATCTATCACAGGTCTGGTGCATATTTTACTATGGCAGGTCGTACCAGACAGCCGGAGAATGCAAGGCGGCTGCGAACAAGCTGAAAGCTTGTTCTACAGGAACGGAAAGCGGTCGCCGGATGTGGCGACCGCTACTCTCACTTCAGGAATTGCTATCCCTCAGCCGTTCAGATTAGAAGGCGCCATTCGAAGAGGAAGTCGACGGAGTGGTCTGAGCCGGGGGGGTGTTCCAGCGGGAACCAGGTGCTGCGTTGGTTCCGCCGCCCATACCGGGGCAGCCACCCTGCCCACCCCGACCGCCCATATTCTGCATGCGGCTGAGCATCCAATCGGCCTGCGCCTGGGTGATGACACCATCAGCGACCATCTGCTTGAAGGCCTCCTGGCGGGCATCCAGCATTACTTTCTGGAACTGCTCGAGAGTCAGGCCTTTTTCCTCGGCCACCTGCCACATGGTCTTGCCACTGGCGAGAGCGGCTTCCAGGTCATCTTCGGAGATGCCTAACGCCTTTGCCATGGCTTTTTCCATGTACTCGTGCATCGGGCCATGTTGACCATCGCTGCGATAACCACCCATCATACCGCCATGGTGACGGCCGCCCATCATCCCCTGACCGAAAGGAAACTGGGGAACAGGCGAGGGGGTCTGCGCAAAAGCATAACCCGCTACCACAAGAGCCGAGATTACCATTCCAACTAAAGCACCGATTAACAAACCTTTTTTCATTTTCGTTACTCCTTCATTCTATAGAGAATTGTCTAAGATTGGTTTCAAACTGTGCCGAGGTATTCCTCGGGCCCCGAAATTGCTTGGGGGCGATATTCCGCGTTTGAATTGTCCCTATGATAACGCAGCGATGTGAAGAAGTTGTGAAGATTGGCTGAATGAGATATGAAGGTTTTATTCTTCTTCGCCGGAGAGCAGGCGGATCTTTTCCCAGGGTTTTGCGTTACTCTCTTCGGCCAGGATGGAGCGTAACTCGAAGATCTCATCACGGAAAGCAGCCGCTTTCTCGAACTCCAGGTTTTTGGCCGATTCTTTCATCTGCTTTTCCAACTCTGCAATGACGCGCTGCAAATCCGACTTGGGCAGACCGCTGGCACCCTTCACCTTGTATTCGCCCCTTGACTCTGCCACGGCCTTGACCGAAAGCTGGTCGGTCAGATCGCGGACTGCCTTGAAGATGCTGACCGGCTGGATGCCGTGCGCTTCATTGTAGTTGACCTGCTTCTGGCGGCGGCGGTTGGTCTCGTCAATTGCCCGGCGCATCGAATCGGTGACCTTATCTGCATACATGATCACCTTGCCTTCAACATGCCGGGCTGCCCGACCGATGGTCTGGATCAGGGCGGTACCGGAACGCAAGAAACCTTCCTTGTCCGCATCCAGGATAGCCACCAGCGACACCTCGGGTAAATCCAGACCCTCACGCAGCAGGTTGATCCCGACCACAACATCGAAGACGCCCAGGCGCAGATCGCGCAGGATGCCGATCCGTTCCAGGGTGTCGATCTCGGAGTGCAGGTAGTGGACTTTAATGCCCAATTCCATCAAGTAATCGGCCAGTTTTTCTGCCATACGCTTGGTGAGGGTGGTCACCAGGATGCGCTGCCCGTTTTCGACACGCTGACGGATTTCAACGATCAGATTATCGATTTGCCCTTCTATCGGACGCACCTCAACCTGGGGGTCGACCAGCCCGGTCGGGCGGATGATCTGCTCGACCACCTGGTCGGCGCGATCCATCTCGTATGGCCCAGGCGTTGCTGAGGTGTAGATGGTGTAGCCCATGCGGTTTTCGAATTCATCGAAGGTGAGCGGGCGATTGTCCAACGCGGAAGGTAGCCGGAAGCCATATTCCACCAGAGTCTTCTTGCGCGAACGATCCCCATTGAACATGCCACGCACCTGGGGGATGGTCATATGCGACTCGTCAATGACCAGCAGATAGTCGCTGGGCAGATAGTCCATCAAGGTCCAGGGGGCAGTGCCTTCGGCGCGCTGGTCCATATGGCGCGAGTAGTTCTCGATCCCCGAACAATAACCGACTTCACGCAACATTTCCAGGTCATAGGTGGTGCGACTCTCGATACGTTGCGCCTCCAAAAGCTTCTCCTCTTTCCGAAAAAACACCAGCCGGTCGGCAAGCTCGTCTTCGATATCGGTGATGGCTTGTTTCAGCTTGTCCTCGTCGGTGATGAAATGACGGGCCGGGTAAATGGCAGCGCTCTTCAACTCGCGGTTAAGCTCGCCGGTGACACTGTCGAACTCGATGATCCGTTCGACCTCGTCCCCGAAGAAAGTGATCCGGTAGCCCAGGCGGTCCTGGTAGGCCGGTATAACATCCAGGCTATCGCCGCGCACCCGGAATGTACCCGGACGCAGCTCCAGATCATTGCGCTCGTAATGACCTTCGATCAACTGGCGCAACAAAGCATTGCGCCGGTAGATATTGCCGCTTTCCAGGTTGATCACGACGCGCCCGTAGGCTTCCGGGTTGCCAATACCATAGATGCAGGAAACCGAAGCAACGATGACCACATCCCGCCGGGACATCAGCGCGGTGGTGGCGGCCAGGCGCAGACGCTCGATCTCCTCGTTGATATCGGCATCCTTCTCGATGTACAGATCATGCCGGGGGACATAAGCCTCAGGCTGGTAATAATCGTAGTAGGAGACAAAGTATTCGACGGCGTTCTCGGGGAAAAAATCTTTGAATTCGGCGTAGAGCTGAGCCGCCAGGGTCTTATTATGCGCCATGACCAGGGCCGGCTTCTGTATTTTCTCGATCACTGAAGCCATGGTGAAGGTCTTACCGGTGCCTGTCGCGCCGAGCAGCACCTGGTCGCGGTAGCCTTTGTCGATCCCTTCTAGAAGTTGGCGGATCGCCTCCGGCTGGTCGCCAGTGGGTTTATAGGGGGCATTCAGTTTAAATTCCATGCCAGCGATTATAACCGAGATGCCAGAGGCAAGAGGAAGATATCCAATGCAGCGCACATCCAGTGCGCATCACCTGGAGTGTGCCTGTCCTAAACTGTGGCTTAATCTCCTGGCCAATTCCTGGACATAAGGCGGGCGCAAGATATTCTGATGCGGGCCGGGGATGGTCACTATATCCACTCCCCCATGGACGAAGCTACCCCAGCCAGCATCTGGAGAAACATACACGAACAGCGGCATGCGCTGAATGCGGAACAGGGTTACACGCCCGGCATACTCCGGCGGGGCATAATTGAGCAGAGCCAGCATATGCAGCTCCATCAGGCGCTGTACGTGAGCAGGCGCTTCCTCGACGTGGGCATGGTCGCCGATCAACTCCCTGGGTGTGAGCTGTGCCTGGCGGCCCATCAGTCGCAAAATTGATTTCCGGATGCGGATGAAACGCCGCTTGACCACTACCCTTCTTTCTCCTTTATCTATCTCTAAGAAATCGCGCCACCAGAAAGGCAGGTTTTTGAAGAAAGTGACCGTACGCTGCAAGCGGCCCACCAGGCGATTTTTGCGTGCCCTGGCGGGCGCATAGGCGTCGAACAAAGCGACCAGGGCGGCTTGCTGCCCCTGCGCCTGCAACTGGCAGGCCATCTCGTAAGCAACCACACCCCCAAAGCAGAAACCGCCCAGATAATAAGGGCCAGCCGGTTGGTAGGAACGGATCGCCTGCACATAGCAGGCTGCCATCTCCGGGATCGTAGCATGCGGCTCGACCTGACCGTCCAGACCTTGCGCCTGCAGGCCGATAAATGGCTGGTCCGAGCCGAGCGCCTGGGCCAGATCGTTTAGATTGATAACCTCACCGCCAAAATTATGCACACAAAAGAACGGCGGTTGTCTGCCGTGTTCCTGGATCACAACCAGAGGCGACCAATCCACCTTCGGACCGGTCCCACGCAGATATTCCGCCAGACGCGCCACTGTGGGCGCCTGAAATAAGGTGGAAAGCGGCAAACGCTGCCCCAACTCAAGCTCGATGCGGGTGAAAAGCCGGATGGCGAGCAGCGAATGCCCGCCTAGCTCGAAGAAGTCATCCTCAATCCCGACCTGCGGGAGTCCCAGCACTGCCCCCCAGATCTGGCACAGCTGGCTCTCGATTTCATCCCGCGGCGGCACATATCCAGGCCCGGTTTGCAGAAGACCAGCGGAAAGCTCCGATCTTGCCGCCAGCGCCAGCCGGTCTACTTTACCATTGGGGGTCAGCGGCATGGCATTAACGACCAGAAATGCCGATGGGACCATGTGGTCCGGCACCCGCGCGCGCAGGTAAGTGCGCAGATCGTCCACCTGAAGCGTGGCGCCCGATTCTCGAACCAGGTAAGCTACCAGCCGCTTTTCTCCGGTCTGCGCCGGGAGCGCCAGGACGGCTACCTGGTGTACCAGTGGGTGACCGGCGAGGGTCAGCTCAATTTCAGCCGGTTCGACCCGGAAACCACGGATTTTCACCTGCAGGTCGGCACGCCCCAGGAATTGAATATTCCCATCCGGCAGATAGCGACCCAGGTCGCCGGTGCGATAGTACAACTCGCCATGCTGACCTAGCGGATCCGGAACAAAACGCTCGGCGGTCAACTCGGGCCGGTGTAGATAGCCGCGCGCCAGGCAGTCGCCGCCGAGATAGATCTCACCAATCGCACCCAAGGGCAAGAGCCTGGCGTGTGCATCCAGAATGCGGATGCTGGTATTGGCAACCGGTCTGCCTATTGGCGGGAGGGGCGGCCAGTCCTGCAACGTCGCTGGCAGGCTATAGGCGCTGGCAACATGCGTCTCGGTCGGTCCATACTGGTTGTGCAAACGACATTCTGGCAAATGCTCAAAGAAAAGGGCAATCTCCGGGGTCACCTGCAGCTGCTCGCCGGCTGTAATCACTTCGCGCAGGCTGGTGGGAAATAGGCTCAAATTACAAGCCGATTCGGCTATAGCTTGCAAGGCGACGAAAGGCATGAATAAGCGCTCAATGGCGTGCGACCGGATATATTCGAGCAAGCGGGGCAGATCTTTGCGGGTCTCTTCGCTGACCAGGACCAGGCAGCCTCCACTACTTAAAGTGACCAGTAGCTCCTGGAAAGATACATCGAAGTTGAGTGAAGTGAGCTGTAGTGTACGGGCATCAAGAGCAGCCGAGAAGTTACGCATCTGCCAGGAAAGCAGGTTCACCAGCGGACGATGGCGCATCATCACACCCTTGGGCTGCCCGGTCGAGCCTGAGGTGTATAACACATAAGCCAGGTTGTCGGGGGTGGTCAGACAAAGGGGGTTCGCGCCAGCCGGAGCAGAGGAACCGGCAAGATCGCCATCCAGATACAAAATGTGAGCTGAGGTTTCGGGCAATTCGGCGACCAGATGGCTGTGGGTGAGGATCACCTGCAGACGGGCGTCGGTGCACATATACTCCAAACGCTGCCTGGGATAACTGGGATCGAGAGGCAGGCAGGCCCCACCAGCTTTGAGGATGCCCAAAACAGCGACGATCAGATCAATGGAACGCTCCAAATAGATCCCAACCGGGGCGTCGGGAGCAACGCCCATATCCCTCAGGGTATAGGCTAACTGATTGGCACGGGTATTCAGCTCGGCATAGGTCAGGCTGGCATTAGCGGGGTGTTCGACAGCCACCGTAGCGGGCGATTTCTCGACCTGCAGCTCAAATAACTGGTGGACGCAGAGCTGGTCCGGATAATTCGCCCGGGTATCATTCCAGGAACGCAGCAACTCCTGTTCGGCTGCTGTCAAAATCGGAAGATACGCGACGGGCTGGTCGGGGTCAGCCACTACCCCTCTCAGCAGCAGCTCGAAGTGTTCCAACAGGCGCTCCATTGCCGAGGCGTCGAAGAGATCGGTGCTGTATTCCAGTGATAGCTCGAGGGTATCCGGAAGCTCGGCGACAAACAAAGTCAGGTCAAATTTCGACCAGCCATAATCTATGCTCACCGGCTCAATATCCAGACCGGCGATTTTCAGGCGCTGCAACTGGCGCGGGAGGAAGACAAACATGGTCTGGAACAGCGGATGGCGGCCCAGATCGCGTGGTGGTTTGAGCTCTTCTACCAGCCTTTCGAAGGGCAGGTCCTGGTGGTCTAACGCTTCCAGCACAGCCTTCGATACACGCTGCAATACTTCGCGGAAGCCGGGATTTCCTTTTAGTTTAGCCCGGAACACCAGCGTGTTCAAAAAGAAGCCGATCAGGTTCTCCAGTTCGAACTGGCGGCGGTTGGCGATCGGCGAACCGACCAGCAAGTCCTCTTGACCGGTGTAGCGGTACAACATGACCTGAAATGCGGCTAACAAAGTGACAAATAACGTTACCTGCTCGGACCGGCTAAGTCGCTGAAGGGCGCTTAGCAGCTCTCCGGTTATCTTATGCGACTTCCGCCCGCCACGGTAGCTCGGAACAGCCGGTCGGGGGTGGTCGGCGGGAAAATCCAGGACCTGCGGGGCGCCGGACAGCTTCTGCTTCCAATAATCCAGCTGTTCGGCTTCATTGTGACCCTTCAGCCAGTCGATTTGCCAGGCGGCATAATCCGCATATTGGATCGAGATGGCTGGCAGGCTGGCGGTCACGCCCTGGATTTCTGCCTGATACAGTTGCGCCAGCTCCCGGTTGAACACTTCCGAGGACCATTCATCCGAAATGATATGGTGTTTATTTATCAGCAAGAAGTGGTCCTGCTCAGCTATACGCAGCACATCGACATAGATTAGTGGGCCACGCGCCAGATCAAATTTCCTGCGACCCAATTCAAGCAGGCGGCGAGGTGCGGTTTGCTCTACCACGGCTGGCGAGATTCCGCCCAGATCCTCCTGGTTGACCTGTAACACCAGTTCTGGAGCGATCACCTGCCTGGGTTCACCATCCATCTCGACAAAGGTTGTGCGCAGGATTTCATGACGCTGGATTATCCGGTTGAGACTGCGCTCAAGAACGGCCACATCCAATGGGCCTCTGATCCGGAAAACGGTCGGTACATTGTAGGCCTGTGCTCCCACACCCAGGCGATCCAGAAACCACATGCGCTCCTGTCCAAATGACATCGGGGCAGGTCCATCCATTTCACGACGCCGGATTACCTGGGGTGGAATGCCTTTCTCAGCCTGACGCAAAGTCTCAGCCAGACCCGCCACCGTCGGCGATTGGAAAATTGCCCCGAAGGGGAGCCGCTGGCCTAATTGATCCTCGATTTGCCCGGCCAAGCGGATCGCCAGCAGCGAATGCCCACCCAGCTCGAAGAAGTTATCGTAAATACCAACTGGATGGGTGTTCAGGACCGCTTCCCAGACCTGGCACAAGCTCTGTTCCAACTCATCACGAGGTGGCGTATAGCGGTCATCTGCCAGAGGGCGATCCAGAACGGGCGCCGGCAACGCTTTGCGGTCCACCTTGCCATTGGGCGATAACGGCAGCGCCTGCATAGGCACAAAAACCGCCGGCAGCATATATTCAGGCAGCTTTATACTCAAAGCGCTGCGAATGGATAAAAGATTAAAATCTACCTGCGAGTCCGGGACAATATACGCCACCAGGAGCTTTTCTCGGGTAGAGCCTGGGATGGTGGAACTCGGCTGGATTTCCGGCTGGTAGACTGTAACCAACGCCTGTTTGATACCCGGCAACGCCAGCAAAGCGGCCTCTATCTCAGCCAGCTCGATGCGCGCGCCTGCCAGCTTCACCTGGTCGTCCAGGCGTCCCAGATATTCTACCGTTCCATCATTCAAGAAACGACCGCGATCTCCGGTGCGGTAGAGACGTTTGCCTGCACCAGCATCAGGCTCTCTCAAAGAGCGAAATGGATCCGGAATGAAGCTTTCGGCGGTCAGGTCCGGACGTCGCCAATAGCCGCGACCCAGATTGTCCCCGCCAACGAAGATCTCACCCGGCACGCCCAGGGCGACCGGCTGTAGATTTTGGTCCAGAATGTAGACCTGAGTATTGAATACCGGACTTCCGATTGGCACAATTTCATAATTCTTCTGAGGCGGCAGCAGGAGCGTAATCGTATTGATGCAGGCTTCGGCAGGCCCATATAAATTCACAAGCTCCAGGTCCAAAGCCCGATACACCTGAGCTGCCAGGTCAGGGGTAAGCGCTTCACCGCCGCAGAACAAACGGCGCAGGCTGGTGCAATGGCGAAAGCGCTGGTCTGCAGCGAGCAGGCGCAGAATGGAGGGAACGACCTGCAGGATGGTGATCCCCAGCTGCTGGATGGTCTCGAGTAAATACGAGATATCGCGGTGCCCGCCGGGTTTTATCATGACCAGCTGCGCGCCGACCAACAACGGCGCATAGAATTCCCAAACCGAAGCATCGAAAGTGATGAGCGTTTTCTGGAGGACTTTGTCCGATCCAGCCAGAGGGTAGGTCGCTTGCATCCAGGTCATGTGGTTACATAATGCCTGATGCGGGATCATGACCCCTTTGGGCATACCGGTGGAGCCGGAGGTGTAGATCACATAGGCCAAATTACTGGGGGCGACAATCCTATCCGGCTTGTCGCTCGACTCTTGCGCGATGGCAGGCCAATCTGCGTCCAGATAGACCAGCCTGGCCTGGGTATCCCCCACTTTAGAAAGCAAGCTCTGCCTGGTCAGCAGCACCGGCGCCTGGGCATCCGAGACCATAAAGGCAATCCGCTGTTCGGGGTAATTCGGGTCGAGCGGGATGTAGGCGCCACCCGCTTTAAGCGTCCCAAGAATGGCAACGACCAACTCGGGTGAGCTATCGAGGCAGATGCCCACCAATACATCCGGCCCCACACCTAAGGCCTGCAGGTAATGGGCCAGTTGGTTGGCTCGGGCATCCAATTCCCGGTACGACAGACTGTACCCATCACTGGCGACAGCCACGGCATCTGGCGTACGCTGCACCTGCTCTTCAAACAACTGGTGGACACATTTATCGAGTGGATAAGCAGCCGTTGTCGAATTCCATTTATGGAGCACCTGATCAAGCTCGACTTCGCCCAGGAGAGGCAGCCGATCTATGGGCAGGTCGGGATTAGCCACGATCGCCTCTAACAAAACCCCGAAGTGGTTCAATAATTGTTCCAGGGTGGCAGGTTTATACAGATCGGTGTTATATTCCACCTTAGCGTATAGACCCTGGGGGCGTTCCACCAGGAACATCGATAGATCAAACTTTGACCCACCAAAATCCAGATCTAGATGATCGATCTGCAATCCAGGTAACTGCAATTCCCTGGCAGTAGCTGAGTTCAGCACGAACGAGACCTGGAACAGCGGGTGGCGGCTGCGGTCGCGCGGCGGGTTCAACTCTTCAACCAGCTTTTCAAAGGGCAGATCCTGGTTATCAAAAGCTTCCAGGACAGTCGTCTCGACGCGTTTCAACAACTGGCGAAAAGTGGGAGCCCCGCTCAAATCACAGCGGATTACCAGCATATTCAGAAAAAAACCGATCAGGTTTTCCAACTCGATTTGCCGCCGGTTGGCGATCGGCGTCCCGAGCAGCATATCCACCTGACCGGTATAGCGATACAACAACACCTGGAAAGCAGCCAGCAAGGTGGTAAACAAGGTCAACCGCTCGGATTTACTTAAATCGCGCAATCCATCGAGCAAAGGCCTGGGAAATAATTGCTCTTGATGTGCGCCACGATAGCTCAAGACTGCCGGACGGGGATAATCCGGCTTGATTTCGATCACCTGCGGAGCGCCAGCTAATTTTTCTTTCCAGTAGCCAAGCTGGTTTTCCATCACACCAACCTGCAACCATTCAGCTTGCCAGACGGCATAATCGGCATACTGGATACGCAAGTCTGGCAAATCCACCGACTGCCTGATCAGCTGGGCCGGATAAAGCTGTTGGAGCTCCTGGAACAATAGGTCAAGCGACCATTCATCAATGATGATATGGTGGATATTGATGAGCCAAAAATATTCCTGGTCAGCTAATTGAAACAACTCGAAGCGCAGCAGTGGTCCTTGCGCCAGGTGAAAAGGCTCTTGCGCCCTTTCAACCAGTAAACGTCTAGCCTGGGGTTCACGCTCCGCTTCAGGGACAATACGCAAATCTGCCCGATGAAATTTAATTTTCAGCTCGGGGGCGACGACCTGGCGGGCTTGGCGATTAATCATTATAAAAGTAGTACGCAAGATGGCGTGACGCCGGACAATTTCATTCAGACTGTCTTCCAGCGCCTGGACATCCAGAGCACCCTGGATATGGTAGGCAGATGGGACGTTATAAACATAGGCATCCTGCTCCAAGAGAGCAAAAAACCACATGGACTGTTGGGCGAACGACAAGGGAGCTGGCTCACCAGTCTTTCGGCGAGTGATCGCACGCCATTTCGGAAGCGTGAGCCCTTTTTCTTTGAGCAGCGCTTCGAGCAGCGCCCGTTTGGCAGGAGTAAGGTTGAAGCTGGATTCTGACTCTTTTTCCATAACCTATAACCGAATGACTATTTCTACTACAAATAAGTTAAACCACATAACTTTACAGCATACCATCATGTAAATAGATTTTGCAAGTTGAAAGACCCTATATTTCTCCGAACTCTAAGTTATCGCCCTCTCCTAAAGGTTCCTGGAACAACCAGCGCAATGATTTCACTACCTCTGCTAACGCCATAAGGGTGGGATTCTCCAAAAAAACACCCACAGGTACATCAACATTAAAATCATTCCTGATTCTGGAGAGTAATCGCATTGCCAATAACGAGTGACCTCCCTGTAAGAAGAAGCTTTCCGTAATGTCAACCTGGTCTAATCCTAGCAGCTCGGACCAAATACTGGCGATCAATCCTTCCGTCTCATCTCGCGGGGCGGTAGGAACCTGCAATTCGACGGATGGCTGAGACTGAAGTTTAAGTAAAGCCGGACGGTTAATCTTACCATTCGGGGTTTTCGGTAAATCCTCCAGAATCACCCAATTTGAAGGAACCATGGATTTGGGAAGCTGTTCAGCGAGAAATTTCTGCAGATCCAGGGAAGTGATCTGCTCACCCGATACTGGTACCAGATAAGCGACTAAACTCCCTTCGGAAAATTCATTATACTTGGGGATCACTACACAGTCCTCAACCACAGGATGGGTTCTTAAAAGCGCCTCGATCTCTCCCAACTCTATCCGTACCCCGCGCACTTTGACCTGGAAATCCTTCCGCCCAAGGAACTCCAGATTACCATCCGATAAATAGCGACCACGATCACCTGTCCGGTACATCCGGCTGCCGGCTGCTTCTGCAAAAGGGTCTGGTAAAAAAACAGCTGCAGTCAGCTGCGGTTGGTTGAGATAACCACGGCTAACTCCAGCACCCCCGATATACACATCGCCTGGCATTCCGACTGGCACTGGATTTAGCAACATATCCAGGATATAAACCTGAACGTTCGCAATCGACCTGCCGATTGGAACCGTAACAGAACTATCCAGCTCTTCCGGGACAGGATAACAGGTGGAGATCATCGTGCACTCAGTTGGTCCATATTGATTAACCACCCTGCACGAATCGCCAAAATTTGATCGTATCCTGCGAATGTCCTCCCAGGCAAGTACCTCACCACTGGGTAAAATCATGCTCATTGAATTGGACAATATCTTTATCTCACTCGTTGCTGCGAGTAAGGCGCGCAAGAAAGTAGGGACGATGCTTAATATGCAATTTATTCCCTGTTCGTGGATCCTTTTAACCAGCCGATGAGGCTCCCTCACCTCATCCTGGCGGAGCATGACCAGTTTCCCCCCAGCTGCCAGTGGGGCAAAGAAGTCGCGTATCGAGGCATCAAAGCTAATGGAAGTAATTTGAAGGGCAATGGTTTCTCGGTTGAGCCCATATGTGCCAATCATGGAAAGAAGACAGTTGATCAACCCCGAATGGGGTATCATCACCCCCTTGGGGCGACCCGTCGAACCAGAAGTGTAGTAAATATAGGCCAGCGATTGAGCCCTCGGAAGAAGCTCCAGGTTGTCCGGGCTCTCTTGATCGAACAAGTTCTGGTCGCGATCGATGTATATCACCCGGTCGGCTGGTTTTGATTCCCGTTCGAGCAGGGGCGTCCTAAGTGCCTCCTGTGTGAGCAGCAATTCCACCCTCGAATCTGACAGCATATATACCAGGCGTGCCACAGGGTATTCGGGATCCAAGAGCACACAGACAGCGCCAGACTTCAGAACAGCTAAGAAAGCTACTACCAGCTCGAAGGAACGCTGGATCAAAATACCTACCGGGCGCTCTGGTCCAGAACCCTGTTTACACAGGTAATGTGCTAGGCGGTTTGCGCGTGTGTTCAGCTCTTCATAACTTAACTTTTGCTCTCCAACGATGATGGCAACAGCCTCAGGCGTACGCTGCGCTTGTGCTTCAAACAACTGATGCACCCCTCCTTCGATTGGAAAAGCGATTTTAGGTCCGCGGCAGGAGCGCAAGATTTCCTCTTTCTCAGGCTCATGGAGAAGTGGAATCTGTGCAACCGGCAGGTCAGGGTCTACAACGATGTTTTCCAACAAAATTTGGAACCAATGCAGGATAAATTTTGCCGTATCTTTTTCAAACAAGTCTGTACAATAATTCAATCTGGCAGAAAGGCCGTCTTGTTCTTCCGTGATATAAAGGTTCAAATCAAACTTCGACAAACCGTAATCGAGTCTGAAGGCATTTACAACCAAATCGGGTAGCTCGAGTTTTTGAGCCTCATCCGGTTGATAATTAAACAAAACCTGGAACAGAGGCTGCCGGCTTCGATCGCGCTCAGGGTGTAGCTGCTGAACTAACATTTCGAATGGAAACATTTGGTGATCGAAAGTTTCCATCAAGGTCTGGTGTACCTGCCTCAAGAACTGGCGAAAGCTGAGCTTAGCCGAGGGACGCGTCCGGAGTACCTGAGTGTTCAGAAACAAACCGATCAAATTTTCAAATTCGGGTTTATATCTGGCCGAGAATGGAGAGCCAATACAGATATCCTCTTGCCCGGTCCACCGATACAAGAGAACCTGGAAAGCCGCCAGTAGCACAGCGAAGAGAGTAACTTTCTCAGCCTGTCCGAGCTGCTTGAGCGCAGTCTTCAGACGATTGGGCAAATTCTGGCTACAAGAAGCGCCATTGATAGTCTGATGTGAAGGACGAGGTTGATCGGTAAAGAAATCAAGCGCGGCTGGCGCGCCTGCCAGCTGCTTCACCCAATAATCCAGGTGTGCCTGAACTTCTTCCCCTTTCAGCCACTCATGCTGCCAAATTGCAAAATCTCCATATTGAAGAGCTAATTCGGGCAGATTTATTGTGCGGCCCTGGTGATATGCACGGTAGAAAGCACTCAGCTCTTGAAGCAACAGCTCAAACGACCGCTCATCAAAGATAATGTGATGAAAATTCAATAATAAGACATGTTCGGAGGGTGTCAGGCGGATCAATTTTAGACGCCAGGGTGGAGCCTCCTCCAACTCGAAGCTACGCCGTCCGAACTCGAGTGCCAGTTTTCGAACTTCCACATCTCGCTCCATGGTTGAAAGCGCACTGAGATCTTCCAAAGGAATGTCTAGCTCGAAGTCTGGAGATATGAACTGGGAAGGCGACTCGCCAAACCGCATGAATTGCGTCCGTAGAATCTCGTGCCGTTGAGCAATAGAATTGAAGCTTGCCTCAAGCGCTTGAATATTTAAAGAGCCTATCAGACGGAAAGCATACGGAATATTATATTGAGCGCCATGTCCATCCAATTGGGAAACGAACCACAAGCCCAACTGCGCCAACGAAAGTGGCGTTTTGCGCAGCTTTTCTCGGTCAGAAACAAGCTTCGGAGGGATAATATCAAGAAAAGGGCGTAATTCGTCTGCCAGCTCAGCTATGGTTTGCAAATGAAAAAGTTTCTTTATGGAAAATTGCACACCAAAATATTCTTCCAACCGTCCAACCAGACGCAGCGCGGCGAGCGAATGCACACCTAATTCGAATAAATTGTCCTGGATCCCAATTGGATGAACCTTCAAGACACTTTCCCACAACCCGCATAGCTCCACTTCCAGCTTATCGCGGGGGGCAATATAGTTGTGTTGCGCTTGAAAATCGTTCGTTAGTGCGGGCAACGCCTGCCGGTCGACCTTACCGTTGGGGGCAAGCGGGAATTGACTCAGAAAAATAAAAGTCGAAGGCACCATAAATTCTGGCAATTGACTTAACAAATGTGCGCGCAATTTTGCCCAGTCAACGTTATCGCTTGCCACAATATAGGCTATCAGCGTTTGGTCACCCCTTACACCGTCTTTGTGCGCCACCACGACTGCTTGATGGACACCCGGGCACTCTGCTAATACTGACTCAACCTCCCCTATTTCGACCCGGTAGCCTCTGACCTTGATCTGCGTGTCTACCCGCCCTACAAATTCCAGATTGCCGTCTTCCCGGTAACGGACCACATCCCCCGTGCGGTACATCCGGCCACCTTGTAAGCCAAACGGGTCCGGGATAAACTTTTCTGCTGTTGCTTCCGGCTGATTCAAATATCCACGGG
>Ga0209254_10002601_pt1 | contig 16424 bp, 28 predicted proteins | sample FrelakmetDIP11DI_FD_187148 | JGI IMG/M metagenome (GOLD analysis project Ga0209254, IMG submission 187148) | Freshwater lake sediment microbial communities from the University of Notre Dame, USA, for methane emissions studies - DIP11 DI (SPAdes)... | ecosystem: Environmental > Aquatic >... | reverse complement strand
TTAGAAAAAATTTTCCGATGGTTTTAAGTTTAAAAAATTTCATCCTCTTTTTTGAACTAAAAATGTTGACCACTCCACCCAACAGTGCGGCTGTTTAACCTTTATATGTTTCCCTTTCTAAATTTTCTCCAAATACCAAAAGTAATAGTTAGTCTTTGATTCCATTTTTAACAAAGTTAAGAAATCGAAATATTCGGTGAGACGGTAGCCCGTATAGCGGCCAATCAGGACCTGCACCCCAATCAGGGCAAAAAGGACTTCCGGGTAGGCAAAAAAAGTCTTGGATGATAGCTCTTGACATTGCTAAATAGATGCACGAAGTAACAAAAAACGTACTTACGGCAACCACGATCGTTTCTCGGACTCCTCGTTCCATGAGAATAATTGAGAGCCTTTCAATGGTCATCGTCATAATAACCATGGGAAAGAGCGCCACTGCCATGATCCGATAAACTCCCCTGTGGGCACCGACCACAGAAGCAACTGCCAAGATAATAATAATAACCGTGACAATTACTGCGAGACGCGGGACAAAAAAGAAGCTTAAGCCGGTCCATATACCACCGCGAAATAAGTCCGAGAATAACGACTATTGAGAACAATGAAAGCAGGAGTATTTTATGTTCTCGAATAAATCTTTACAACCGGCTATGCTTCGCAGGACTATCAACCAACTTTTGGGAGATCGTCTAAAGCTTTCTTGATGTTTTCATCCGGATACTCAAAGTTTTCCAGTTTCCCCGAATAATAACGATCATAAGAGCTGAGATCCAAAAGTCCATGGCCACTTAAATTAAAAAGGATTATCTTTTCCTTACCTTCTTCCCGCGCCTTAATAGCTTCATCAATCGCTACCCGGATGGCGTGAGCAGATTCCGGTGCCGGTATGATTGCCTCGGAGTTTGCAAACATAACGGCTGCCTCAAAAACCGGATTCTGGAAGCACGAGCGAGCTTCAACCAACCCTTCTTTTACCACTAAACTCACTAAAGGCGACATTCCGTGATAGCGCAATCCTCCGGCATGAATTCCAGGTGGTTCAAACGTATGTCCTAAAGTAAACATGGGCATAATAGGAGTGGTCTTCGCCATGTCGCCAAAGTCGTAGGTGTAAATTCCCTTGGTAAGAGTCGGACACGCTGCCGGTTCCACCGCGATAATATCAACCTTTTTCCCATTGATCTTGTCCCGGATAAAAGGAAAGGATGAGCCTGCAAAATTACTGCCCCCTCCCACACAGCTAATAACGACATCAGGATATTCTCCCAGCTTCTTAAACTGAGCTAAAATTTCTTCACCAATAATAGTCTGGTGGAGGCAGACATGGTTAAGCACCGAGCCTAAGCTATAATTGGTATCCTCATGGGTTAGAGCATCTTCAACCGCTTCACTGATCGCGAGTCCCAGTGTCCCGAGGGTGTTGGGATTTTCCTTAAGGACCTTTCGACCAAAACTGGTCTTGTCGCTCGGGCTGGGATAAACAGTGGCCCCCCACGTCTCCATCATCAAACGACGGTATGGTTTTTGATCATAACTGACCCGAACCATATAAACCGTAACTTCAATGCCCATAAACTTTCCTGCCAAAGCCAATGCGCATCCCCATTGCCCTGCCCCAGTTTCCGTGGCCAGTCTTTTCTTGCCTGCCAGTTTATTATAATAGGCCTGGGCAATTGCGGTATTAGGTTTATGGCTTCCGGCTGGACTTACCCCTTCATTTTTATAATAGATCTTTGCCGGGGTTTTAAGAATTTTTTCAAGCCTTCGCGCTCTTACCAAAGGCGTTGGTCTCCAAAGACAATAAATATCTAATACCTCCTCGGGGATATCAATCCACCTCTGCCGACTTACCTCCTGCTCAATCAAGGGAAGAGGGAAGAGGGAAAGAAGATCATCCGGTCCAACGGGTTTGCCCGTTGCAGGATGAATATACGGGGGAACAGGAGAGGGTAAATCTGCCTGAAGATTATACCATTTCCGCGGGATTTCCTGTTCGCTCAGAAAATATTTTACCTGTTCCATAAAAACGCCTCCTTTGTTTCCGAATAAAATTCTTTTTATCCTTTTTTACTCATAAAAAAACCGTGGGCTCTTTTGTACCCACGGTTTCTTTCATATTAAAGACAAACCAATTTCTTTTCTCAGGTGGGGATAGAGTTCCCTATCATAATTATGTAAGCTGCCACCACCAGCACCAGGTATAGTCATATTTATCAAGCATCAACACTTTTTCCATCATCTTAGTTTTCTCTTAAACAAGGTTAAGAAGCTTTTTTTTCCTCTTTCTTTTCCTCCGAGCCAGCAATATTTTCCTGCGCCTTTTCTTCGCCGCGAGCTTCTTCAACGGGTTTTTTCTTTTCTTCCGAAGCTTCTTTAGTTTTAGGTCCTCCTTCAGAGGGTTTAGCCTTTTTTACCTCTTTTGCAGCTTTCGGTTTGGGCTTACCTGCTGCTTGTTTCTTCTTTGCACCTTTCTTCTTTTCAGCACCCTTTTCTTCGGAAATTATCTCAATGATTGACATGGGGGCGTTGTCACCCGGCCGGAACCCCGCCCGAACAATTCTAGTATACCCACCCAATCTGCTTTTCATTTTAGGCGCGATCTCATTAAACAATTTCTGGACAATCTTTTTATTGGCAATGAGCTTTAGCACTTCCCTCCGCGCCGCAAGATCACCCCTTTTCCCGAGAGTAATAATCTTTTCCGCCAAAGGACGAAGTTCCTTTGCTTTTGCAGACGTCGTCTCAATCTTCTCCCATTCGAAAAAGGAAGTAAGCATATTTTTAAACATTGCCCAGCGATGGCTCGTTGTTCTCCCGAGTTTTCTGCCTGCTCTCTGATGTCTCATCCTTTTTTCACCTAATTAAATCCATTATTCTTCTTCAGAATGTTGTTCCTTGTGCGAAGGAAGTACCCAGTTGTCAATTTTTATCCCCAGAGAAAGCCCCATCTCATTTAAAATTTGCTTTATCTCGTTTAAGGATTTGCGGCCAAAGTTTTTCGTCTTGAGCATGTCCGCTTCAGTCTTTTGTACCAGTTCTCCAATATAGCGAATATTAGCATTTCTTAAACAATTAGCGGCACGCACCGAAAGTTCCAGCTCGTTAATGGTCTTATAAAGATTTTCGTTGACCTTTGGTCGTTCTTCCCTTAATTCAACCTCATGAACTTCTTCTTCTTCTTCAAAATTTATAAACACGCTTAACTGGTCCTGTAAAATGCGAGCAGCAATGGCCACTGCATCTTCTGGACGCACACTCCCATCCGTCCAAACCTCTAGGATTAACTTTTCGTAATCAGTCCGTTGCCCCACGCGAGCATTTCGGACTGTATAATTTACTTTCTGAATCGGAGTATAAATAGCATCAATCGGGATCGTACCGATCGGCTGGCCATCGGTCTGAGCTTTTTCAGCCGGAACATAGCCTCGCCCCATTTTAACGATCATTTCCATATTGAGTTCGGCATCCTTGGATAAGCTCGCAATATGGAGGTCAGGGTTTAAAATCTCAACATTAGCGTTGGGAACTATATCACTTGCCTTTATGTCCGTTTCACCTTTGACATGAATCCTGATGGTCTCAGATTTTTGGGTGTGAAGTTTTACCCTAATTTTTTTCAAGTTTAAAATGATGTCCGCCACATCTTCTTTAACCCCCGGTATGGTGGAGAATTCATGGAGAACTTTGTCAATCCGAAGCGAAGAAATCGCAGCCCCTTGAAGGGAAGAAAACAGAATTCGTCGCAGAGAATTCCCAACGGTTATCCCAAACCCACGTTCCAGAGGTTCAGCAGTAAATTTTCCGTAAGAAGAAGTGAGGGTTTCTGTCTCGGTTTCAATTTTTTTTGGCTTTAATAAATCACGCCAGTTTTTATACATTGATACCCCCCATAAAAAAATCTTTTGCCGTTCATTAACGGGAATAGAGCTCAACAATAAGTTGCTCTTGGACAGGCATGGTTAAATCTTTCCGTTCCGGAAATGCAATAACCTTTCCCCGATAGTTTTCTTTATCCAACTCAAGCCAGGACGGAACACCTAAACGTTCAACAGCCTCAACGGCTTCGTTTACAAGTGGCATCTTTCGGCTTTTCTCTCTGATCTCAATCACATCACCAGCTTTAACCATATAGGAAGGAATGTTAACACGCTTTCCATTCACTAAGATATGGTTGTGACTTACGAGTTGTCGGCCTTGGTTTCTTGAATACGCAAAGCCAAAGCGAAAAACGATATTATCAAGTCTCCGCTCCAAAAGAATTAAAAAATTCTCTCCGGTGATCCCCGACTTTCGCTCTGCCGTCCGAAAACATTTTCGAAACTGTTTTTCCAGTAACCCATACATGCGTTTAACTTTTTGCTTCTCTCGAAGCTGGTTGCCGTAATCAGAAAATTTTCCTCTCCGCTGACCGTGTTGCCCAGGAGGATAATTTCTTCGTTCAAAACCGCATTTGTCTGAAAAGCAACGATCACCCTTTAGAAAAAGTTTTTGATCCTCTCGACGGCAAAGTTTGCACACTGCACCACGATATCGTGCCAAAAAATAAACCCTCCTTCCTAAACTCTTCTTCGCTTCGGGGGACGACACCCATTATGGGGAATTGGTGTCACATCCCGAATCAGTTTGATCTTAAAACCCATCACCTGCAAAGACCGTAAAGCTGCCTCTCTTCCGGAGCCGGGGCCTTTTACATAAACATCAAGATTTTTAACGCCATATTCCAGAGCTTTGCGCGCAACATTTTCAGCTGCCAGCTGTGCCGCAAAAGGAGTACTTTTTCGTGACCCTTTAAACCCTTGGCAGCCTGAACTCGACCATGCTAAGGTATTACCACTGACATCGGTAATAGTGATAATGGTATTATTAAACGTGGATTGAATATGAACAATCGCATCCTGAATGTTTTTTCGTTCTTTTTTCTTTCGCCCTACCCGTTTTGATGTTGCCATATAATCTTCCTATTTTTTCTTTTTAATAATTGCTCGCCGGGGACCTTTACGAGTCCTCGCATTGGTATGAGTCCGTTGCCCTCTTAGCGGCAACCCTTTCCGGTGACGCAAACCCCGATAACACCCAAGGTCCATCAGTCTTTTAATATTGGTGGAAATTTCCCGACGTAAATCACCCTCAACTTTAAACTCCCGCTCGATGACCTCGCGGATTCGGGCCACTTCCTGATCGTTAAGCACTTCCGATTTGGTGTTTGACGTAATCCCCGCCTTTTCTAAAATCTTCCGAGCCGAATCCCTGCCAATGCCATAAATATAGGTAAGGGCAACCTCTATTTTTTTTCCTCGTGGCAAATCAATTCCCGCAATTCTAGCCAAATTTATCTCCTCTTAAACGCAAATTAACAAAAGATAGAATCAGCCTTGACGCTGTTTATGACGGGGGTTTTCGCAGATCACACGAATGACCCGCTTGCGCCGGACGATTTTACATTTATCACAGATTTTTTTTACCGAACTCCGCACTTTCATCTTTGTTTTCCTATCAAGGCTAAACGACGTGCTCTTTTCTTCAGATTATTTGCTTCGAAAAATTATTCGTCCCCGACTAAGATCATAAGGTGATAATTCCACCGCAACCTTATCACCCGGTAATATCTGGATAAAATGCATCCGCATCTTTCCTGATATATGGGCTAAAATTTTATGTCCATTTTCCAGTTCCACCCGAAACATGGCATTGGGAAGAGCTTCTAAGATAGTGCCATCAACTTGTATGACTTCTTTTTTAGCCATGCTTTTTACGTGTAATTTATTTTCCTAAGACGTTCTCAATTTTTAAAAAATATTTTCGGTTTTTCTTACCTTTTTGATCGGGCGTAAAAGACCTTTTTTTGTGATAGCAGTCAACCATTCATGGAAGGATTTTTCTCCTTCGTTTTACCGTCGTCCTTTAAATCTCTTTCCCTTCATGAATCCATCATAGTGACGCGTGATCAGATGAGATTCCATCTGGGAAATCGTATCAAGCGCAACCCCAACGACAATCAGCAAAGCAGTGCCTCCAAAATAAAAAGGCATGTTGAGGTTGTGAATTAAGATCGTAGGCAGTACACAAACTGCCGACAAATACATGGCGCCGCCAAAAGTAATCCGTGTTAAAACGCGATCAATAAACTCAGCCGTGCGTTTGCCTGGTCGGATGCCCGGTATATAACCACCGTATTTTTTCATGCCATCCGCTACATCCATGGGATTAAACGTAACCGCAGTATAAAAATAACAAAAGAAGACAATCAAAGCCACATAAACGACCTGATGCAGCAAGGTAGTTGGTCCTAATGCCTGCAAGAATGACTGTATCCAGGGAACCTTTACAAATTGTTCGATGGTGGCAGGGAACATCATGAGAGAAGAGGCAAAAATGGGAGGAATTACTCCCGCGGTATTGAGCTTGAGAGGAAGGTAGGTGCTTCCCCCACCCAATACTTTTCTACCCACGACTCTTTTGGCATATTGAACCGGAAGCCGCCGCTGACTTCGCTCCATAAAAATAATCGCCCCCACCACAGCTACCATAAATGCCAAGACAAAAATTAACAGAAAAAATGACATCGCCCCTTCTTTTAAAAGCCCGAGGACCTGGAGTAAGGCTGTCGGCATCCGGGCCACAATCCCCGCAAAAATAATGAGCGAGATACCGTTTCCTATCCCCCGCTCAGTAATTTGCTCACCCAACCACATAATAAAAGCAGTGCCCGCTGCCAGGGTTATTAAGGTCATTAATCTAAAATCCCAGCCGGGAGTCAAAACAACCGGAGCGCCTCCCGGCGCAGTCATCCGCTCAAGCGCAATAGCAAGGCCAAAGCCTTGGACAATCGTGATAATGACACTCCCATAACGAGTGTATTTAGTTATCTGTTTTCTGCCTGCCTCGCCTTCCTTGGAAAGTTTCTCCAAAGAAGGGACTACCACCGTAAGGAGCTGAAGAATAATCGAGGCAGTGATATAGGGCATAATCCCCAACGCAAAAACCGAAAAGTTTTCTAAAGCCCCTCCCCCGAACATATCCATCATCGCAAAAAGGGTGCCCCTTGCTGCCTGGTCTGCAAAAATAGCCTTCAGTGCCAAGCCATCAATCCCCGGTGTAGGTACATGAACTCCGATCCGATAAACCACCAGCAGCAAAAAGGTAATAATTAAACGGCGCTTTAATTCAGGAATTTTGGGGATATTCTGAAAACCCGTCATCATAGTTAGAGAACCTCGACCTTTCCCCCCACTCGTTCGATTTTCTCTTTTGCTTGACCACTGACGCGGTGTGCTTTAATAATCAGAGGTTTCGTGATCTCCCCTTTCCCCAGAATTTTAACGCCATCCTGGAGCTTTTTAATTAACCCCTCTTTGATCATCAATGCGGGATCAATGACCAGGTCTTTGTCAAACCTCTCCAAGTCTTTAACATTTATTAAAGCAAAGTGCTTTTTAAAAGGATTATGAAACCCTTTTTTGGGAAGCCTCCTTTTTAGGGGCATCTGCCCTCCCTCGAAGCCTCCGCTTTTGCCGCCACCCGAACGGGCATTCTGCCCTTTGGCGCCCTTTCCCGCAGTCTTTCCGTAGCCGGAACTTTCACCCCGGCCTACCCTTTTCGGTTTTCTTCGAGCACCTGTCGGAATTTGAATCTCATGAAGCTTCATAGTCTTAAACGTCTTTCTCGATCAGTCAATTTCCTGGATTTCTACCAGGTGGGCGACTGCCTTCAGCATCCCCTGCACTTCCGAAGTAGCCTTTACCCGTATGGTCTTATGAGTTTTAGTAAGCTTGAGGCCCACTAAAGTTCTCTGGTGCTTTTTCGGCCGCCCGATAGAACTTTTTTTTAACGTTACTTTCAGTTCTTTTACCATTGCCCTTATTTCCAGTGAAATGAAGAAACTATTATTCCGTTTTACTTATGAGTTCTTTGCCTAATTTTTTTCGCATCTCATCATGGCTTCTTAATTTACTCAAGCCATCTATGGTTGCCTTTACCGCATTGTGAGGGTTGTGAGAGCCTAAACATTTCGTGAGAATGTTGTTGATCCCGGCAGCCTCCACGACTGCCCGCACTCCACCCCCAGCAATAATACCCGTTCCTAAAGAAGCTGGCTTGAGGAAAACCTTGCCAGCACCAAAATGTCCGATAATCTCGTGGGGAATCGTCCCATTCATAAGGGGAACTAAAACCAGATTCTTCTTGGCCTGCTCAGCCCCTTTACGAATCGCTTCCGGAACTTCTTTGGCTTTCCCCAGCCCATACCCGACCATTCCATTCCCATCACCGACGACTACAATGGCACTAAAGCTGAACCTCCGGCCACCTTTTACTACTTTAGCCACGCGACTTATGTGAACCACTTTGTCAATAAATGTCTTTTCATCCTTCTCTTTTACGATCATATCCCTCACTTTTCTTTAAAATTCAAGCCCAGCTTCTCGGGCTGCTTCAGCTAACGCCTTGATGCGCCCATGATATAAAAAACCATTCCGATCGAATACTACCTGTTTAACCCCTTTGGCGATCGCTCTTTGAGCAAGTAATGCTCCCACTTTTTTTGACGCCTTCATGTTTCCCGTCCCTTCCTTTAAATCCGCACCGAGTTCAGCGGTAAGGGTAGAGGCAGAAACCAGCGTCTGTCCGGTCTCATCATTAATGATCTGGGAATAAATATGCTTGGCACTTCGAAAAACACAAAGCCGGGGACGCGCAACAGCGCCACAAACTTTTTTTCGAATTGATCTTTTTCTTCTTAATCGGGAGATGATTTTTTTTGGTGTTTTCATGATAATAATCGTAATGCAACGTCTCTTTTATTTTGCTCCGGTCTTGCCAACTTTTCTCCGGACTTTTTCCTCTGCGAACTTAATTCCTTTAGCCTTGTAAGGTTCAACCGGACGAAAGGCCCGAATTTTTGCTGCCACATCCCCCACCTTTTGCTTATCGCACCCTTCAACAATAATCCGGGTTTGTTTATCCACGGTAGCCGTGATGCTTGGGGGAAGGGTAAAATTGATGGGATGGGAATAGCCCAAGGTCAATATGAGGACATTACCCTTTACTTCCGCACGATATCCAACTCCAGAAATATCTAATATCCTTTCAAAACCCTTAGTAACTCCAATAATTAAATTTGCGATCAACGTCCGGGAGAGTCCGTGCAAAGCACGGGTTTTCCGGTTTTCATCGGCTCTTTTTACAATAATATTCTCGTTGGTAACTTCCACGCTCATGCCCGGCCGCAGCATATGCTCCAGACTTCCCTTCGGTCCTGTTACCTTAAGAATCCCCTTATCTAAACTGATCTTCACTCCTGAAGGAACTGGTATTGGTAGTTTGCCAATGCGCGACACTCTTAATTCTCCTTTACCAAACCGAACAGATGAGTTCTCCACCCACATTCAACTTTTTGGCGTCGTTGTCAGTAATGATCCCCTGCGGGGTAGAAACAATATTAATGCCCAAGCCGTTAAGCACAGGAAGAATCTTTTTGCTCTTTACATAAATTCTTAAGCCCGGTTTACTTACCCGCTTAATGCCATTGATGATCCCCCGGTTTTGGGCATCATACTTGAGATATACTCGAAGCGTTCCTTTTTTTTCTTCGCTTAAGACTTTAAAGTTTTTAATATACCCCTCCTGTTTGAGAATTTTAGCAATCTCCAGTTTCTCTTTAGAAAGAGGGATATCTACTTTCTCAAACTTGGCCTTATTGCCATTCCGAATTCGGGTAAGCATATCCGCAATCGGGTCAGTCATGCTCATATAAGTATTTCCTTATTCAAACAAGGTCAAAGGATTCTTGTTTTTTTCCCAAGACTTTTTTTACCAGCTCGACTTCGTCACTCCCGGAAGCTCACCTTTTAAGGACAACAGCCGAAAACAAATCCTGCACATGTCAAATTTCCTTAAATAGGCTCGCGGTCGTCCGCACAAAGGGCACCGGTTATATTTCCGGGAAGAAAACTTGGGTGTTCTTTTTGATTTTGCAATAAGAGATTTTTTTGCCATCTTTTAATCCCGAAAAGGCATACCTAAGTGTTTTAAAAGTGCCTTACCTTCTTCATCCGACTTAGCACTGGTGACAACTACAATATTCATGCCTCTCACCTTATCAATTTTATCATAATTGATTTCTGGAAAAATAATTTGCTCCTTGATACCCAGGGCGTAATTTCCACGGCCGTCAAAAGATTTGCCCGATACTCCGCGAAAATCTTTAACCCGGGGTAATGCCACGTTGACCAGCCGATCGTAAAATTCATACATCCTTTCTTTACGCAAGGTCACCATGCAACCAATAGACATTCCCGCTCGCAGTTTAAATCCGGCAATTGACTTTCTTGCCTTCGTAATAACCGGTTTTTGTCCCGAAATTGCCAAAAGTTCATTTGCCGCGGAATCAAGCACTTTTACATCACTAATCGCTTCCCCTAACCCCATATTGACAATAATCTTTTGGAGAGAAGGAATCTCCATAATATTGTTATACTGAAATTCCTTTTTCAGAGACGGAACGACTTTTTCAAGATAATATTCTTTTAACCGTGCAGCCAATGACAATCTCCCTTTTTAATTAGGAAAGAATTTCTCCACATTTCTTGCAAACCCGGACTTTTTTATCATCCTCAAGATACTTCTTTCCTACCCGCGAAGGTTTATTACATTTTGTACATATGAGCATAACATTAGAAATATTGATCGGGCCTTCCCGCTCAATGATCCCACCCTGTCGTTGTTTAGCGCTGGGACGGGTGTGTCGTTTAATAAAATTAACCTTTTCCACGATGACCCGGTTTTTTTTCGAAAGCACCGATAACACCTTCCCGCTTTTCCCTTTATCCTTTCCCGCAATCACCATCACCAGGTCGTTCTTTTTAACATGAAACTTTTTTCTTTCCATTTTTTTCTCTTCTATAGAACTTCGGGAGCCAAAGAAATAATTTTCATAAACTTCTTCGCCCTTAACTCTCGGGCTACCGGTCCAAAAATTCGAGTCCCGATCGGTTCATTTTGCGGATTAATCAGGACCGCCGAATTATCATCAAATTTAATATAGGTTCCGTCCTTGCGCCTCACTTCTTTCTTAGTCCTTACTATGACTGCTTTCGCTACCTCTCCCTTTTTGACCTTAGAATTAGGGATCGCTTCTTTAATAGAAACCACAATCACGTCCCCCAAGGAAGCGTACCGTCTCCCCGAACCCCCCAGGACCTTAATACACATGAGCCTTTTTGCGCCTGAATTATCAGCAACCGTAAGTCTCGTCTGCTGTTGAATCATGATTTGCCTCGAAACTCCCAGAATTAAAAAAGGAGAAAGTTTTCAAACCGCTTTTTCAATAATTTCCCGAACCCGCCAATTTTTCTCTTTACTTAAAGGCCTTGACTCTACAATAAGAACCTTATCACCAATCCGACAAGCATTCTGTTCATCATGAGCTCTAAATTTTTTTCGTTTCCGGATATATTTTTTGTACGTCGCATGCTGCGTAAGCCGTTCCACTAAAACCGTCACGGTCTTATCCATCTTGTCACTTACTACAATCCCGATCAGGATTTTTTTTCGTCTCTGTGTCTGGTTATCTTGGTCCATGAATCTACCCTTTTTATTTCCCTTGGCCCTTGCGGAGCTCTTTATAAATCGTTTTTACCCGAGCGATATCTTTTTTGACTTGTTTGACCCTCATAGTGTTTTCAAGTTGTCCCATGGCGGATTGAAATTTAAGGTTAAAAAGTTCTTCAGTAAGATCTTTCTCCTTCTGCAATATTTCTTCTGGGGACAGGTCCCGAATCTCTTTAGGCTTCATCACTATGACTCCGGCTCAAAAATTTGGTACTGATTGGAAGTTTATGAGCTGCTAACCGAAACGCTTCCCGGGCGGTTTCTAAAGAAACCCCTTCCATCTCATAAAGAACTCGGCCTGGTTTGATTACCGCAACCCATTCCTCAGGGCTACCCTTGCCCTTTCCCATCCTCGTTTCCGCTGGCTTCTTGCATAAAGGTTTATCAGGGAAAATTGTAATCCACACCTTCCCGCTCCTCTTGACATGGCGGGTTAAAGCGATTCTCGCCGCTTCAATCTGACGGCTCGTTAACCAGCCGCATTCAGTAGCTAAAAGACCAAAATCTCCAAAGTGGAGCGCATTTCCTCGATAGGCCTTCCCTCTCATCCGGCCTTTTTGAACCTTACGGTGTTTTACCTTCTTCGGACTTAACATGAGGTTATTTCCTTATCCGCTCTTTTACTGCCTCGCTATCCTGACTTACCTCTCCTTTATAGATCCACACCTTGATCCCGATGATCCCGAACGTAGTCTTTGCTTCAGCAAAACCAAAATCAATGTTGGCTCTAATGGTATGAAGAGGCACTTTTCCTTCCCGGTACCATTCAGTCCGGGCCATTTCTGCTCCTCCCAACCGACCCGAACAGGAGATCCGTATTCCCTGGCACCCAAATTTCAATGAAGACGTTACACTCCGTTTCATTGCCCGCCGGAACGAAACGCGTCGTTCCAACTGATTGGCAATGTTTTCGCCCACCAGCTGAGCATCAATCTCAGGTTTCCGCACTTCAATAATATTGATAAACACTTCCTGATGGGTCATCTTTTGGATTTCATTCTTCAGGTTATCAATTTCAGCTCCCTTGCGGCCAATGATGATACCGGGACGAGCAGTATGAATCGAAATGATTATTTTCGCTCCTACCCGTTCAATTTCAATTTTGGCCACTCCTGCGTGGTAAAGCTTCTTCTTTAAAAAGTTGCGGATATAAATATCCTCTTGCAGGAGTTTACTGTAATCTTTTTCCGCAAACCAGCGGGAAACCCATGTTTTATTGATCCCCAGCCTAAAGCCTATGGGATGAACCTTCTGACCCATACAGGTAACCTTTCTATCAACTCTCTTCTAATACTATCGTTATATGGCTACTTCTCTTTCTTATCCTTGTGGCGCGTCCCATCGGTCGAGGTCGAAATCTTCGAAGCGTGGGACCGCCGTCCACAAATATTTTTTTTATATACAGGGTATCAACATCAATGCTCTCATTTTGGCCTGCGTTGGCAATGCCTGATTTTATGAGCCTTGATACCACGGGAGATGCTCTTCGAGGAGTAAACGTTAAAATGTTCAGAGCTTCTCCAACCTTTTTTCCCCGCACCAAGTCAGCGATATACCTTACTTTACGGGGAGACATTCGAATATAACGAGCAACCGTTTGAGTTTCCATGGAATTATTTTATGATTATGCCTTTGCTTTAACTTTAGTAGCTTTCCGGTCACCTGAGTGGCTATAGAAAGTCCGGGTGGGAGAAAACTCTCCCAGTTTATGGCCTACCATATCCTCAGTTATAAAAACCGGGATAAACTTTTTGCCATTATGAACCGCAAATGTCATCCCTATAAGTTCCGGAAGAATAGTAGATCGTCGTGACCAGGTTTTGATCACCTTTTTCTTATTGGACATTAGGTTTTCTTCCACCTTTTTCCAAAGCTTTAAATCAATGAATGGGCCTTTTTTAATGGACCGACTCATTTTTGGCTCCTCTTATACAATCTATTTTCTCCGTTTGATGATGTACTTCGTTGTTGCCTTATTGTTCCGGGTTTTATATCCTTTAGTGGGAACTCCCCAAGGAGTGCAAGGATGTCGACCACCGGAAGACTTACCTTCTCCACCCCCCATGGGGTGATCAATGGGATTCATAGCCACACCTCTTACCTTGGACTTTCTGCCCAGCCAGCGGGTGCGACCGGCTTTCCCTATGGAAACATTACTATGATCAACATTACCGAGCTGGCCAATGGTAGCAAAACAATTGATATGAACCACGCGCACCTCATTCGAGGGGAGTTTAATTTGCGCGTGATCACCCTCTTTGGCCATAAATTGAGCATAGGTGCCTGCACTGCGAGCCAGCTGGCCTCCTTTTCCGATTTTAAGCTCTATATTATGGATAATACTACCCACCGGAATATTCTTCAGAGGAAGCGCATTGCCAATCTGAATCGGCGCGTTTCCCCCTGACATAACCGTATCTCCCACTTTAAGACCTAACGGAGCTAAGACATATCGTTTTTCCCCATCTCCATAATGGAGAAGCGCGATTCTCGCAGAACGATTCGGGTCATATTCTATGCTTGCCACTTTGGCAGGAATATCATGTTTATTCCGTTTAAAATCGATATCCCGATATTTCCGTTTATGTCCTCCTCCGATGTATCGGCTCGTGATACGGCCATAACAATTTCGCCCCCCCGTCTTAGTCAAGCCTTTCACCAAGCTTTTTTCCGGTTTTTTCCGGGTAATCTCTTCGAAAGTCAAAACTGTTTTAAAACGAATTCCTGGCGATGTTGGATTATATTTTTTTATGCCCATATTAGCTTCCTACCAGATTAAGCCCCTTCTAAAAATGGCACCTTCTCACCGGGTTTGAGAGTAACGACTGCTTTTTTCCAATCTGATCTTTTCCCCAGTACATTTTTATGCCTTTTAACTTTACCGCGAACAAGCATAGTGTGGACATCAGTAACTTTTACCTTAAAAATTTTTTCCACTGCTTGTTTTATTTCGATCTTGTTCGCCCGCCGATCAACCTCAAACGTTACCTTATTCCCTGTTTCTTTCTGAGTTGTGCTCTTTTCGGTCAAAATCGGACTTTTTAGGACATCATAAATATTCTTCATGCTAAAAGCCTTTTTTCAATGCTTTCCAATGACGGCTTAGTTAAAACAACATAATCGTGAACCATAAGATCAAAAACATTGAGCCCCTCCGGCTTGAGAACCTTGAAATTGGTGACATTCCGGGCTGAGAGACTCAAGTTTTTATTTTCCTCATCAATAATAAGGGCATTAGTTATTTTAAAAGTTTTCATTAAGGCTACAAACTTCTTGCTCTTAACCTCATCTAATGTAATGGCATCAACCAACACCAATTTATTTTCTTGAAGCTTTTGGCTTAAGGCTGCTTTCAAAGCGTTCTTCCTGACCTTCTTGGGAACTAAGTAAGAGTAATCCCGCGGCATTGGGCCAAAAATCGTTCCCCCACCTTTCCATAACGGTGAACGAATGGAACCAACCCGAGCACGTCCTGTCCCTTTTTGTTTCCAGGGTTTCTTACCACCTCCCCTTACTAACGAACGGTTTTTGGTAGAAGCGGTCCCTGACCTCCGGTTGGCCAGTTGCATTTTTACCACTTCATGGATAAGGAAAGGGTTTACCTCAACTCCAAAAATATCATCGTTTAATGAAGTTTCCCCAACCTTATTATTTGTTATATCCACGATATCAACCACTGGCATTGTCATTCCAACCATTCACTTATTTCGATTTTTTAACCATAATTATTCCCCGCTTTCCTCCCGGTACACTCCCTTTAACTAAAAGCAGGTTCTGTTCTGTTTTAATATCCACAATTTCTAAATTGCGCACGGTGATTTGAGCATTTCCATAATGTCCCGGAAGTTTCCTGCCCTTAAAAACCCGGGAGGGATCAGCACTTTGTCCAATGGACCCCGGAGCCCGATGAAACATGGAACCATGTGATCCCGGCCCCCCCCCAAATCCCCACCGTTTTACTACGCCGGCAAAACCTCGGCCCTTGGATTTTCCTGTTATGGAAACCTTTTCTCCTATTGAAAACACCTCGACCGTAAGTTTTTGTCCAACGTCATACGCCTCCACGTCATCAACCCGAAACTCTTTCAAAACCCGACAAGGAGGAAGAGAAGCTTTCTTAAACTGTCCCAATAAAGGTAACAATACCCGTGATTCTTTCTGGTTACCAAAACCCACCTGAATGGCTTTGTAACCATTTTTTTCATCGGTCTTTTTAGTTACCACGGTACAAGGGCCAGCTTCAATAACAGTCACCGGAAAAACCTCTCCGTCTTCCGAAAAAACCTGCGTCATTCCAATCTTTCGGCCAATCAATCCCAGCATCATATTTTTTTAGTAAATCGATAAAGTTTAAAGTTTTAACTCTACATCCACCCCAGCAGAAAGATTGAGTTTCATCAAGGCATCAATCGTCTCCTGAGTTGGTTCCAATATCTCAAGAAGTCTCTTATGAGTTCTAATTTCAAACTGCTCTCGGGATTTTTTATCCACATGAGGCGAGCGTAAAACACAGTACTTATTAATCTCAGTAGGCAAAGGGATCGGACCAACAACCCGTGCTCCAGTTCGAAGAGCAGTATCTAAAATCTCTTCGACTGATTGATCCAGCAGCTTATGATCATATGCCTTTAAACGAATCCTTATTTTTTGGTCAGTCATCCTTGCCTCACCTAATCACCTTTGTCTTGATACATCCGTTTGTCTTCCGTTTTATGATCTCCGGTATCCGATCCACTCACGCAACCGGTTATTCTATAACTTCACTAATTACTCCAGCCCCTACTGTCCGGCCTCCTTCACGAATCGCAAACCGCAAC
>Ga0209254_10002600_pt1 | contig 16429 bp, 16 predicted proteins | sample FrelakmetDIP11DI_FD_187148 | JGI IMG/M metagenome (GOLD analysis project Ga0209254, IMG submission 187148) | Freshwater lake sediment microbial communities from the University of Notre Dame, USA, for methane emissions studies - DIP11 DI (SPAdes)... | ecosystem: Environmental > Aquatic >... | reverse complement strand
CGCTGACGCGTGCCGAGATCGACGCGGCGAATGCGTCGCACCGGGCGTCGACCGCGTACTTTCACCGGCTGTTCGAGCTGCGCCGGCGCCAGCCGGGCGACGACCTGACGACACAGCTCGTGCAGGCCGAGCAGGACGGCAACAGGCTTTCGAACGAGGAGCTGACCGCCAACATCATCCTGCTGTTCGGTGCCGGCCACGAGACCACGGTCAACCTGATCGGCAACGGGCTGCTCGCGCTGCATCGCCACCCGGACCAACTGGCACTGTTGAAGCGGCGGCCCGACCTCATCGGCAACGCGGTCGAGGAATTCCTGCGCTACGACTCGTCGGTGCAGCTCACCGGCCGGGTGGCGCTCGAGGACATCGCGGACGTCGGTGGCAAGCGCATCCCCAGGGGAGAGTCGGTGCTTTGCCTGCTGGGGTCGGCCAACCGCGATCCTGCGGCCTATCCCGATCATCCGGATCGGCTGGACATCACCCGGCCCGACATCCGACCACATTCGTTTGGTGGCGGCATCCACTTCTGCCTGGGCGCGCAGTTGGCGCGCATCGAAGCCGAGGTCGCGATCTCGACCCTGCTGCGGCGCCTGCCCGACTTGCGGCTCGACGATGCGCAGAATCCCGAGTGGCGGCCGACCTTCGTGCTGCGCGGCCTGATGCGGCTGCCGGCGCACTGGTAGGCCGCAGCAGCCCTTGACCTGAGTCTTCAACGATGCCGATGATGCGTGCTTTCCCGGGTTTCCTCTTCACCTTGCTGGCCGTGGTCGCGGCGGCTTCGTTTGCGCAGTCGGACATCGTCAAGCGCCCGGTGCAGTTCGCCAAGGGCAAGACCGGGGCGACGATCAAGGGCAGCGTCACCGGCGACCAGACCGTCGACTACACGCTGCGCGCGGCCGCCGGCCAGACGATGACCGTCAAGCTCACTGGCGGGTCGAGCGTGTGCCACAACGTGCTGCCGCCCGGCAGCACGGGCGAAGCGCTGTTCGTCGGCTCGCGCGACGGCAACCGCTCCACGACCACGCTGCCGGCCAGTGGCGAATACGCCATCCGCGTCTACCAGATGGGCAACGCCAGCAGCAGCGGCAAGCGCTCGAACTTCACGCTGGACGTGGCGATCACCGGTGGTGCGCAGCAGGCGGCGGCACGGCTGCGGTGTCGGTCACGCGGCCGGACGGACGCAAGCGCCTGATCTACTTCAAGGCGGGCAAGGCCGTTGGCGCCGACCTCAGCCAGGCCGACGGCAACATGAGCTTCAGCGCCACCAAGGAGGCCGACCTCTACATGATCCGGGCCGGCAACGAGCGCTACGAGATTCCCGAAGCGGTGATCTACGGCGGCTGACTTCGAAGAGCATGAACGTGGCAACGGCAAGAGCGAGCGACAGAACCAGGAGCAAGCCCATCCGAATGACCCCGTCGAGAGCGCTTGTCGCCGTCGTGTCCACTTCGCCGGCGTCTGCTTCCGTCCCCGCGCTCGCACCCCGGACGATCCGGTGCGCGAGCAGCGGCGGGCATCACGGTCATCGCCGCGTTGGCCGGCGACCGGCTGCTGGTGCGCCTCACGGACGGCCAGCGCGTGCTGGTGCTGCAGGTCGACGCACCGTCGGGGCTGCGCTGGATCTCCGGTGCGGTGCCTGGTCCCGACGGCATCGAAATAGGGTTCCCGCAGACCGGCCTGTATCGCGTCTTGGTGCTCATGTCGGGGGATGCGGCGCGGCCGGGGGTTCTATCCACTTGCCGCTCACTGCCGCCGATCAAAGAGCCACGCCGTCAGGCTACGTTGACGCGCCTCGCGCCCGCCTTGCCCGAACGAACAGCTTGCGCAGCTCTTCAACCCAAAGCACCAGGCTGGCCAGCGCCACGATGGGCAGCAAGTCGGCGAGCGGAATCGGCACGGTGTGGAACAGCGCGTTCAGCGGCGGCCAGTACAGCACGGCGCCCTGCAGCAGGAAGCTCAGCGACAGTCCGCCCAGCAGCCAAGGGTTGCGCAGGATACCCAAGCGCAGCGCCGAACGCGTGGCCGACTGGCAGTTCAGCACGTTGAACCACTGGCACACCGCGAGCACCGTGAAGGTTTCGGTGCGCACCATCTCGTAGGGCATGCCGCTGGCCTGACGCCAGACGAACCAGCCGAAAGTCGACAGCGCGATCACCGGCGTCATCAGCGCCACTCGCCAGAGCATCTCGTTGCTCAGCAGCCGGTCGTTGCGCGGCACCGGCGCGCGCTTCATCTCCTCGCCGTCGGCCGGATCCATCACCAGGTTCACTGTGACGGTGCCCTCGGTGACGATGTTGATCCAAAGGATCTGCACCGCCGCCAACGGCAGGCGATAGCCCAGCACCAGTGCCAGCAGCAGCACCAGCACCTCGGCCATCGAGGTGGCGAACAGGTACAGGATCACCTTCTTCAGGTTTCCGTACACCACGCGGCCCTGTTCGACTGCGCCAACGATGGTGGCGAAATTGTCGTCGGTGATGACGATCTTGGCCGCGCTCTTGGCCACCTCCGTTCCGGTGATCCCCATCGCCACGCCGACATCGGCGCGCGCCAGCGCCGGCGCATCATTGACGCCGTCGCCGGTCATCGCGACCACGTCGCCGCGTGCCTGCAGCGCCTGAACGATGCGCAGTTTCTGCGCCGGGTGCACGCGCGCGAAGACGGCGATGTGGTCCAGGTCTTCGCGAAGTCCGGCCTCGTTCATGCGCTCCAACTCGGCGCCGTCCACCGCACCGTCGCCATCCCGCGCAATGCCAAGTTCGCGTGCGATGGCCAGGCCGGTGAGCTTGTGGTCTCCGGTGACCATGATCGGCCGGATGCCGGCCGCCCGGCACTCGGCCACGGCCACCCTGACCTCCTCGCGCGGTGGATCGATCTGGCCGACCAGCCCGAGCAGCGTGGCACGGCCAGCGAGCGCATCGAAGCCATCGGCGGTGTCCAGCGGATCGTCGGCCAACGCCGCGACGGCGAGAACGCGCAGCGCCTGGCCGGCCATGTCTTCGGCGGCGTCGCGGGCCGCTTGCAGCGTCGCCTGACCATCGACCCCGCACAAGCGCAGCACAGCTTCCGGTGCCCCCTTGATGAAGACGCGGCGTGGCGACGCCGGGCCGGCGTGGCGCGTCGCCATCATCTTGGCATCGGAGTCGAACGGCAACTCCGCCTCGCGCGGCGAGTCTCGCCGCAAGGCTGCCACGTCGATGCCGGCCTTGCCGGCAGCAACCAGTAGCGCCGCTTCGGTCGGGTCGCCAAGCACGGTCCAATGCGCCACGTTGTCCTTCGGCGCCACGAGTTCGGCGTCGTTGCACAGCACAGCGGCGCGCAACAGCGCCGTGACGGCGCTGTCTGCGGCCATCACTGGGGCGCCCGCCTCGCTGAGCGCACCCTGCGGCGCGTAGCCCACCCCCGAGACAGCGATCGACCGTCCGCCAGGCAGCCAAAGTGCGCTGACGGTCATCTCGTTGCGCGTCAGCGTGCCGGTCTTGTCGCTGCAGATCACGGTGGTCGAACCCAGTGTCTCGACGGCGGACAGCCGGCGGATGATCGCGCCACGCCCAGCCATTCGCTGCATGCCCACCGCCAGCGCGATCGTCATCGCCACCGGCAGGCCCTCGGGCACCATCGAGACCATCTGGCTGATCGCCACCATCAGCACGTCGGCGTAGTGCAGGCCGCGCAGCAAACCCAGCCCCACCACGACGACGAACAGCACGAGCGCGCCGGCCACCAGGTAGCGGCCGAACTGCGCAATGCGCAGTTCCAGCGGCGTCTTCGGCTCCTCGGCGCCTTCGGTCATGCGAGCGATGCTGCCGACCTCGGTATGCGCGCCGGTGGCGGTGACCACGGCGCGGGCGCGACCAGCGGTGACGTAGGTGCCCGAGAACACCATGTTGCGACGGTCGGCCAAGCCGGTCGCTTCGGGCAGGACCTCGGTGTTCTTGGAGACCGGCACCGATTCTCCGGTCAGCGCCGCTTCGGCCACCTGCAGCTGGGCCGCCTCGATCAGCCGGGCATCGGCGCCGACGGCATCACCCGCAGCCAGCAGCAACAGGTCGCCGGGCACCAATTCACGTGCGGCCATTGTCCGCTCCTGGCCGTCGCGCACCACCCTCACCTGCAGGGCCGACAGCCGGCGCAGCGCGGCCATCGAAGCTTCAGCGCGCCCTTCCTGGTAGGAGCCAATCAGCGCGTTCACCAGCACGACAGACAGGATCACCACCGCGTCGTCCCACTGGCCCATGCCTGCGGCCAGCGCTGCCGCCACGAACAGGATGTAGATCAGCGGGCTCTTGAACTGGCGCAGGAAGACCCGCAAGACCGAGCGCCTGGGCGGCTCGGGCAGAGCGTTCGGCCCGTAGGCCGCGCCGCGCTGTGCCGCCGTCTGCGGCGACAAGCCGACCGCGGCATCACAGCCCAGCCGCCGCTGCACCGACGCGGCATCCAGTGCATGCCAGGGGGCGACGGGGTTCGACGCGCGAGCAGTCATGATTTTTCAAGCGGGCGGCCGGGCGCCACGAAGGCGAAAGCCGCGCAGGGTGCCACCAGCGTGTGGCCGCGATCGCGCAAGATGGCGCCGGCGATTGGAAGCATCAGCCGGACGGTCGACACGCCAAAGGCCAGCGCGGCGGCACGCTCGGCCAGGGGCGCGGGAATGGGGTGGATCCGCGCGGCGAGCCTGAGGCCAAGAGGCGCCCGGTCAAACGCCTCGCCGAATGCGCGGCTGCAGGTACCCGGGAGCGGTTCTTCGCGACCGCATGCTGCCGCCCACCCCTTGCACAAGCGGTCGTGCGTCGCACGGACTCGATAGCCTCCAACCGCAACGGCCCCCGCGACCCGCGTCATCGTGGCCTCAGAACTCGCGCGACCGAAGAGATCGCTTTGCCTGGCATCGGCCCACTGATGCCTGCCGCCATGAAGTCGACCAGTTGGCTGACCATCTCATCGAAGGCCAGCTGGTTTTTCGCGGTCGCGGGACCATGGGCGTGCAGCCAGCGCGAGAACGTGTACACGGTCTCGTGCTGGACGACACCCATGCGGGCATCGAAGACGTCCCGGGGAATGTCCGGCAGCAGGGCGCGGGCCAGTTCGACCATCCGGCTCAGCCCGCTGATGGCGCGCGGATCGATCTGTTCGAGGAGCCTCATGCGCGGGTTGAACAGCGCCTGGGCGATGACCTGAACGTAGTCTGCGCCCCAAGGCTGTTGTCGGACGACGTCTGCAAGCGTCCCGATCGACGCCCCCAGCAAGCCGTGGACATCTGGCGGACCTTCGGCCAGCAGGCGGTCGAGCCGGTCGTGGCGCATGCGGTCCACGACCTCCATGCGCCGCTCCAGCAGCTTGCGCGTGAGCACCTCGCGCGAGCCGAAGTGGTAGTGCGCCGCCGAGAGGTTGCCCTGGCCGCTGGCCAGCACGATCTGCCGAATCGACACCGCCTCGATGCCCCGCTCGGCGAACAGCCGCTCGGCCACGTCGAGCAGGCGGCTGGCGGTGGCAGCGGATCCGGCGGTCTCGTGAGGGGCGATAGCCGTGCGCATGGTGGTTTCCCGAATCCTGCCAACGCTCAATCTGATTGACATTCAGATTCCAGCAGCGTTTAATTCGCCTGAATTATCCAGCCGCGAGCGCGCGATGTCTACGCCCCTGACCGGCCCCGGCGGAAGCGGCAGGACCACGGTCCTGGACGGGCTCACCGCGCGCATGCACGAAGCACAGCGCTGAACCCGACCGCGCCGCCCACCGCATACGAGGAGATCCGACGATGACCACCGCCCAAGCCCGCAGCGCCGCCGCGCGCGAACGTGCGTTCAGCCTGCCGCTGCAGCAGATCGACCCCAGCGATGCCACGCTGTTTGCCGACGACAGCATCGGCCACTACTTCGAGCGATTGCGCCGTGACGACCCCGTGCACCGCTCGCACAGCCCGGCTTATGGCGACTTCTGGTCGGTCACGCGCTACCAGGACATCATGGCCGTGGACACCAACCACGGCGTGTTCTCTTCGGAGCGCACCTTGGGCGGCGTGTCGCTCACCAACCGCCCCCAGGAGGGCGCCTTCCCGAGCTTCATCTCGATGGACCCGCCGCGCCACGACGAGCAGCGCAAGGTGGTCAGCCCCATCGTCGCGCCGGCCAATCTGTCCAACCTGCAGGGCCTGATCCGCGAGCGCACGGCCAAGGTGCTGGACCAACTGCCGCGCAACGAGACCTTCAACTGGGTCGACCGCGTCTCGATCGAGCTGACCACGCTGATGCTGGCCACGCTGTTCGACTTTCCGCTCGAGGACCGTCGCAAGCTGACTTGGTGGTCCGACGTGGCAACCTCGATCCCCGGCGTGGACGCCGTGGTACCCACCGAGGAGGCGCGCGTTGCCGAGTTGCGCGAGATGGCGGCCTACTTCAAGCGCTTGTGGGACGAGCGCAAGGACGGCCCGCCCAAGCCCGACCTGGTGACAATGCTGGCCCAGGGGGAGGCTACGCGCAACCTGCCGTACATGGAGTTCCTCGGCAACCTCGGCCTGCTCATCGTCGGCGGCAATGACACCACGCGCAACTCGATGAGCGGCGGCCTGCTGGCGATGCACGACCACCCTGAGCAGTGGGCCAAGCTTCGCGCCAACCCTGCGCTCGTGGACTCGCTGGTGCCGGAGATCATCCGCTGGCAGACGCCGCTCGCGCACATGGCGCGCACCGCCGTGGCCGACTTCGAGTTCGCCGGCAAGAACATCCGAAAGGGCGAGCGCGTGGTGATGTGGTACCTGTCGGGCAACCGGGATTCAACTGCGATCCAGCGGCCCGACGAGTTCATCATCGACCGTGCGCGTCCTCGCCAGCACCTGAGCTTCGGCTTCGGCATCCACCGATGCGTGGGCAACCGGCTGGCAGAGCTGCAACTCAAGGTCCTGTGGGAAGAGATCCTCTCGCGCTTCCCGGTCATCGAGGTCGTCGGCGAGCCGGTGCGGGTGAAGTCGCACTTCGTCCGCGGCTTCACCGAGCTCCCGGTACGGATCCCGGGCTGAAGCCATGGACTTCGAGATTCCGCACGAGCACCGGATGCTCCATGACCTCGTCGAGCGCTTCGTGCGCGACGAGCTGATGCCTTTGGAACCCTCGCTGTTGCAGCGTGACGCCGCTGGTCACGGCCTGGATCTGAACACCGAAGAACGCGCGCACATCGACGCTCGCTCCAAGGAACTCGGTCTGTGGGGCCTGGACGCTCCGGCGGCGATCGGCGGCTCGGACATGCCGGTTTCGGCGATGGTGGGCGTGCACGAGGCGCTGGGTCGCACCATCGTCAACTACCATCTGCCGCCCTACACGGCCAACCTGCGCATGCTGCTGATCGCCGCCAACGACGAGCAGAAGCAGCGCTATCTCGAACCCTATGTCCGCGGCGAGACCCGCGCGGCCATCATGATCTCGGAGCCCGGTGCGGGTGCCGATCCAAGCGGCATCACGACGCGCGCCGTGCGCGATGGCGACCATTGGGTACTCAACGGCCGCAAGATCTGGGTGAGCTTTCTCGACGACGCCGACTTCAGCATCGTGATGGCGCGCACCGGCGGTGACAAGGGCGCGCGCGGCGGCATCTCGGCCTTCCTGGTCGACCGCGGGACACCCGGCCTGAAGATCGAGCGCCGGATCGCCATGTTGGCGGGCCACCACACCCACGAGGTGCTGTTCGAGGACTGCCGCATCCCGGCGGGTCAGTTGCTCGGCCAGGAGGGACAGGGCTTCGAGCCGATGCAGGAACGCCTGGGCGCCAAGCGGGTGCAGATGGCGGCCTGGTCCATCGGCCGCGCACAGCGCGCGCTGGACCTGCTGTGCGGCTACGTCCCGCAACGCAAGACCTTCGGCGTGCCGCTGGCCGACCGGCAGGCGATCCAGTGGTGGATTGCCGACGCTGCCACGCGCATCCACGCCTGCCGATTGATGACCTATGAGACCGCCTGGCGGCTCGACCGCGGCCAGGATGCGCGCACGCAGACCTCGATGATCAAGACTTTCGCCACCGAGATGACCTGGGACATCGCCGACCACGCCATGCAGGCCTTCGGCGCGATGGGCATGACCAAGGATATGCCGCTGCACCAGATCGCGGCCGATGCGCGCGTGGCGCGCATCTACGAAGGCCCCAACGAGGTGCACCGCTGGGTGGTCGCGCGCAACACGCTGGCGGCCTCGCGCTGAACCCGGCGCAACGTCGTCGTCACCGTGTGCATCGGCCGCGGCCAGGGTGCCGCGGGCCTTTCTTGGAGGGGGTTTGAAATGGACTTTGCCTACACAGCCGAGCAGCTGCAAGTCACCGAGGCCGTCGGGCGCATCTGCGGGTCCTTCGACCCCGAGTACTGGCTCGCGCGCGACAGCGACGGCCTGTTCCCGCACGACTTCCATCGCGCCATGGCCCAGGGTGGCTGGCTCGGGATCTGCATGCCTCAGGAACACGGCGGCGCTGGCCTGGGCATTCAGGCCGGTGCAGCCATGCTGCAGGCCATCAATCGCTCGGGTGCGGGCATGTCGGGCTCGTCGGCGGTCCACATGAACATCTTCGGCCTGAACCCGGTGGTGCGATTCGGCACCCCGGAGCAGAAGGCGCGCATCCTGCCGCGCATCATCTCCGGTGAGGACAAGGCCTGCTTCGCGGTGACCGAGCCGACCACGGGACTGGACACCACCAACCTGCGCACGCGCGCCGAGCGGCGCGGCGACCGCTACATCATCAGCGGCCAGAAGGTGTGGATCTCCACCGCGCAGGTGGCCAACAAGATGCTCATCATCGCACGCACCACGCCGAAGGAGGAGACGAAACGCCCGGTCGACGGTCTGACGCTCTTCTATACCGACCTGGATCGCAACCGGATCTCGGTGCGTGCGATCGACAAGATGGGGCGCAAGTGCGTCGATTCGAACGAACTCTTCATCGACCAGCTCGAGGTGCCGATCGATGACCGAATCGGCGAGGAAGGACAAGGCTTCAAGTGCCTGCTGCACGGGCTGAACCCCGAGCGCATCTTCGGCGCCGCTTGCGCCGTAGGCTTGGGCCACGCCGCGCTGGAGCGCGCCACCCAGTATGCACGCGAGCGCATCGTGTTCGACCGTCAGATCGGCAAGAACCAGGGGATCCAGCATCCGCTCGCGGAGCGCTGAAGGAATACCACGTCGAGCGCTACCTGCGCGAGGCCATGATGCTGCGAATCGTTCCGGTCAGCAAACAGCTGGTGCTGTGCCACATCGCCGAGCGGGTGCTGGGGCAGGAGAAGTCCTACTGATCGGCAGCAGTCGGATCGCGCCGGCTGCCGCCAGGCGCCCGATCGCCGCGCTCTCGAGCCCGAGCACCTCCTGCAGCATGGCCTGCGACAGGCCGCGCGCTCGCACCTGCCGATCGTCGAACACCTGCGCCAGGCCGCAGACCGGCCCCGCTGGCAAACCCGCGTTCTCCAGCGCCACCGGCAGGTCGACCGCCTTCCTCGCCGCGATGGCCGGCTCCAGCACCGCGCCCAACGGCTGGCGGTTGCGGCCCCGCAGGGCCACCGTGGCAAAGCGCGGGTCGCTCACCCGCTCGCCGCAACCCAGCACCTCACACAGGCGCGCGAACTGCTCGTTGTTGCCCGCGACGATGACGATGGCCTCGTCGGCGCAGTGGAAGAGGCGCGAAGGCATGCCGCCGATGCCCTCGGTGCCACGGCGCACCGGGACGTCCAGGTGCTGGCCTTTGCGCGATACCGTGTCGCGGTGGCACAGAGCCGCCGGAATGGCCGAGACCGCATCGTGGCCGGCCAGGATGCGGCTGAGGTCGAGGACACAATCTGTTTCGAGGCTTGGCTCATGGCGGTTCAGCTCAGGTCGAAGTCCATCGATCGCACGAAGGCACCCCAGTCGGCGCGCTGCGGCTTCGCGTACTGCTCGGCACGTTCGTCCGACCAGGCACGCGGCGGCGCCGCGGTGGGTGGCAGCACGGCGGCCCGCGCCGCGACGTAGCGGCGGTCGAATTCGTCGATCGCGGCATCGTCGTCGGGCGAGCCGATGCGATCGACGTGGAACGTTGCCGCCAGCGGCAGGCGCGGGTTCACGCGCCGCACCTGTGCCGGCCAGCCCAGGCACAGACCGGCGACCGGCACCACCCGCTCGGGCAGTTCCAGGATATCGGCCAGGCGACGCGGGTGGTTGCGGATCATGCTGATCGGGCAGCCCCCCAGGCCCGCCGCACCGGCGGCGTTCAGGAAGTTCATCATCACCATCGCGGCATCGACGGTCGGGTTGAAGAACCCGTCGAGGTGGTCGTTCGTGAAGGGCTGGCCACGGCGCTCGAATAGCCGCCGGAAGCGGCGTCCGTTGGCGCAGAAGACCACCAGCGCCGGTGCGTCGGCCATCCAGGGCATGCCAGGGACCAGTGCGTGGATCGCGGCACGGCGCGCTGCGTCGCGCACGTCGACGATGTCGGCCTGCTGCAGGAAGCTCTTCGACGGCGCAGCCAGAGCGCAGGCGGCGAGCAGTCTCACCAGTTCGGGGGAAACCGGGGCTTCGGACCAGGCGCGATGCGAGGTCTGGCTCGCGATAGTGAGCAGTTCGGGCAGGCCGCTCACGCCTTCAGGCACTTCGACATCCTGGCCGAAGCGCTCCGCCAGCACGGCGCTCAGCGCGGCAGCATCTGCGCGGCGATGGCTCATGCCTTCTCTCCAGGCGAGCGGCGAGGCCGGGTGGCGCGTCCGCGCGGCAGCAGCGCGCGCATCGGCCGGGTCACCGCGGACTGTCTCAGCGACTCGGGCACGTCGAGCCCGATGAAGTGCATCACCATCTCGTTGAGCCAGAAGACCTGCTCGCGGGTGGTCAGCGGCCGCACCGGCTGGTCGATCATCAGCACCGAATAGACCAGGCTGCTGGAGACGAACCAGAAGGCCGTGCCGGCCTGCCGGATGAAGGCGCGGTCGCCGGCACGGCCGGCGGCCTCGGCGACGGCCTCAATCCAGATCTGTACCATCTTGAACGCGGCCACGCGGACGATGCTCCAGTAGCCGGGTTCGTCGCTGGCCCGCTGGTACAGCGCGCGGATCATGCTCTCGTTGCGCTGCACGAAGCCCACATAGTCCTGCACACAGCGATCGACCGTGTCGCGCAGCGACACGCCCACGTAGCGCCCCTGTGCCGCCTGCGCCTGCAGGGCCTCGACCTCCTGCGCCATCGCGACCTCGACGACGCTGGCGAACAGCGCCTCCTTGTCGTGGAAGCGGAAGTACAGCGCACCCACCGAGCAGCCGACGGCGCGCGCGATCGCGGCCATCGGCGTGCTGGCGTAGCGACCCTCGAGGACCAGGTCGCGGGCGCAGGCCAGGGCCTTGTCGCGCAGCACGCGGCTGCGCTCCTGCATGACGGGATGGGCGCCCCCCGGCTCATGGCCGGGGGCGAACTCGGGCAGCGACTTCAGGCGTGTGTTCATGACGGGATGGTGCCACCGCGGCAGGCCTCTTCGGGTTCGAATCGACGCATTTGCGGTTGACAGGGTACGCAGGCATGCCTCAGAATCTAAATCACGTTCAGATTCTACCCGAAAGAGGTTGTCCATGTCCAGATCCATACCTGCCCCCGAGGGTGTGTACCGCCACCCCAGTGCCTGGACCGGCGCCGAGATGGCCGGGCGCGACGACTGGATCGTGCGTCTGGGCGACGCCGAGAACGCCGAACTGCGTGCGGCGCTGGCGAGCGCCCGTGCGAAGGGGGCCGATGTCCCTGGCCTGACCGCCAGCGACTTCCCGCTGCCCACCGTCGGGCCGCGGCTGAACGCGCTGGCCCAGGAGGTGGTCAACGGCCGTGGCTTCGCGCTGGTCCGCGGTCTTCGCATCGCCGACCTGCCGGCCGCCGACGCAGCGCTCGTCTACTGGGGAATCGGCAGCTACATGGGTCGAGGGCGCGCGCAGAACGCGCAGGGGGACATGCTGGGTCACGTCACCGACCTCGGCCTGGACTTCCGCACGGACCCGAATGCGCGCGGCTACCAGACGCGGCTGCGCCTGCCGTTCCACAACGATGCGATGGACATCGTCGGCCTGCTGTGCCTGCAGCCGGCCCGAGCCGGCGGCCTCTCGCGCGTGGTCAGCAGCACCGCGATCCACAACGCCGTGCTGCAGCAGCGGCCCGACCTGATGGACGCAATGATGTCGCCGTTCTGCATCGACCGCCGCGGGGAGGCGCCCGACGGCAAGAAGCCGCACTACGTCGGTGCGATCTTCGAGCGCGCGGGCGAGCGACTGTTCTGCCGCTACAACCGCACCTACATCGAATCGGCCCAGCGTTTCCCGGAGGTGCCGCGCCTGACGCCTCGGCAGATCGAAGCGCTGGACCTGATCGACGCACTGTGTGACGACCCGACGCTGTACCTCGACATGGAGCTTCAGCCGGGTGACATGCAGTTCATCTGCAACTACACCGTGCTGCATTCGCGCACCGACTACGAGGACTGGCCCGAGCGCGAGCGTCGGCGCTATCTGCTGCGCCTGTGGCTGGACACGGGTCTCGTCAAGGATCTGCCGCCGTCGTTCGTCGACCGCTATGCCGACACGCTGGCTTGGCGCCAGGACCCCCGGCCGCCGGTCTTCGACCTCTCGATGCGGCGCGCCGAACTGGCGCACTGAGTGCCGCGACCTGCAGAAAGGGACGCCTCGATGACTACGACATCCGCACCCCTCACGGCGGACCCCGACGCCCTGCCGCAGTTTCACGATGCCGCGGCCTGGCATGGGCCCGAGATGGCCCGGCGCCGGGACTGGCTCGCCGAACTGACGCCGGGCGAGCTGCACGAGCTCGATGCGGCAGTGGCAGCCGCGCTGGCGCGCGGTGTCGATCTCGTCACCATGACCGAGGCCGACGTGCCGCTGCCGACGCTCGGTCTGCGGCTGCGGGCGCTGCGGCACGAGATCCTGCATGGCCGAGGCTTCGTGCTGCTTCGCGGCTGGCCGAGCACCGAACGCACGATGGTGCAGAACGCGTACGCTTTCCGCGCCGTCGGCGCCTACCTCGGCGAGGCGCTGTCTCAGAACGCCAAGGGCCACGTGCTCGGGCACGTTGCGAACCTGGGGCTCGACTACAGCGATCCCACGACACGGGGCTACCAGACCGGCGCCGAGCTGAAGTACCACACCGACGGTGGCGACATCGTGGGCCTGCTGTGCATCCGGCCGTCCAGGGCCGGTGGGCTGTCCAAGCTGTGCAGTTCGACCACGGTGTGGAACGAGGTGGCGCGTCGTCGGCCCGACCTCGCCCGCGTGCTGCTGGAGCCCTTTCACTTCTCCCGCACCGGTGAGGTCCGGCCCGGGCAGGCGCGCACCTTCCGCTCGCCGATCTTTCAGCCCTGGCAAGGCCGCATGATCGCGGTGCTGATCCAGAGCTTCATCCACAAGGCTCAGGCCTTCGAGGAAGTCCCGCGCCTGAAGCCGCAACAGACCGAGGCGCTGGCCTTCGTCAACACCCTGTGCGACGACCCGGACATCCGCCTGGACATGGACTTCCGCCCGGGCGACATGCAGTTCCTGTGCAACCACTTCATCTTCCACTCGCGCACCGCGTACCAGGACTGGCCAGAGCCGGACCGCAGGCGTCACCTGCTGCGGCTGTGGGTGTCGCATCCCGACGGCCCTGCCCTGCCGCCCAATCTCACGACCGAATTCCAGGGGTGCACCGCCAGCGGCCGACCCGACGGAATCCGCATCCCCGGCGTGGCGCTGATCTCGCCGCTCCAGCCGGCCTGAGCCGTCACGCGCCGGCCCGACCCACGTAGCTCACCTGCAGGGCGACACACGCATGAACCGATCGATCGACCGCCGCACAGCGCTCACGAGACTGGCGGGATACGCCGTCGGCGCGACCACGCTGAGCCAGCCGATTGCCGCCAAGGCCCAGGGCGCGCTTCCCGATGGCTGGCCGAACAGGCCCGTCAGGCTGGTGATCCCATCCGGCGCGGGGGCGCAGACCGACATCGTTGCGCGCTATGTCGGTGATCACCTCGGCAAGGCGTTCGGCCAACCCTTCATCGCCGAGAACAAGCCGGGGGCCAGCGGCAATATCGGCGCGATGGCAGTGGTCCAGGCGCCCGCCGACGGCTACTCGCTGCTGTTCAGCGCCGCGTCGTTCACCGTCGTGCCGGCGGCGCTCAATCCCACTCAGCCGTACGACCTCCTGCGCGATCTGACGCCGATCGTGCAGATCGGCATCGGCGGCCTGTTTCTCGCCGTCGCGCCGGAACTTCCGGTCAAGACCGTGCAGGACCTGTTCGAGTTGGCGCGCAAGGAGCCGGGCAAGTACGCCTACGGCACCACCGGCATCGGCTCGACCGGCCATCTGATCATGGCCGCGTTGCTGTCGCAGCGCGGGCTGCAGATGATCCACGTGTCCTACAAGTCGTCGGCCGACGTGCTGCGCGATCTCAGTGCAGGTGTGCTCCAGGTCGGCTGGGTCGACACCACGTCCTCGCTCGGCCCCATCCAGGCGGGCAAGGTGCGGGCTCTGGCCCACGGATCGACGGTCCGGGCGCCGAAGTCGCCCGACATTCCGCCGCTGAAGGACGTGGGCATCCCGTGGGAGCTCAATGGCTGGCTAGGCCTGTTTGCACGCACCGGCACGCCGATGCCGATTGTCCGCGCGCTCAATGCCGAGGTGAACAAGCTCTTCGGCGGTGACGAGGGACGTGCCCGGCTGGCGGCGATGAACGCGGCGAGCCCACCGCCCACGTCGCCCGAGGAGTTCGCCCAGATGATCCGCCGCGACCTGCCAGCGTGGCGAAAGATCGTCGTCGACAACCAGATCACGCCGACGACCTGATCCCCGCAGCGTTGTCGCTTTCCGACTACCCGCCCGCAGCGCCCCCGCGGGCGACGGACGCGCCGCTGCGCGCACTGCAACCGCCACCGACCAAAGGCCGCCGCACCATGAACGCCGAATCCGACGAACTGCTCTGCCGCCAGGACGGCGCCGTCGCCACCCTGACGCTCAACCGGCCCGAGCGCCACAACACCTGGACGCCCACGATGGGCCCGCGCCTGGAGGCGCTGGTGCGCCAATGCGCCGACGACGAGTCGGTCCGCGTGATCGTCATCACCGGGGCCGGTCGCACCTTCTGCGGCGGAGCCGACATGTCCGTGCTGCAGTCGGCGCAGGAGTCGGGTGTGAGCCCGCTCGCGCGGCGAGCGCGCAGCGACGACGATTTTGCGCAGCGCTACAGCTTCCTGCTCGGCATCCCCAAGCCCATCATCTGCGCGCTCAACGGCCCGGCGGTGGGCATCGGCGCGGTGCTGCCGATGTTCTGCGACCTGCGCTACGCCGCCGCCCACGCGCGCATCGGCGCGCTGTTCGTGCGCCGCGGCCTGGTGGCCGAGCACGGAATGGCCTGGCTGGTGCCGCGCCTGATCGGCACGGCCCACGCGATGGATCTGCTGTTGACAGGTCGCATGGTCGGCGCCGACGACGCGCATCGCATGGGGCTCGTGAGCGCGGTCTTTCCGCAAGCGGGTTTCGCAACGGACGTGGCTGCGCGGGCGGCGGAACTTGCCACGACCGTCTCGCCGCGCGCGGCCGGCATCGTCAAGCGCCAGGTCTACCAGGCCTGGCGCCAGACGCTGGCCGAAGCCGCCCATGCCGCCGACGCCGAACTGCCCGGGTGCATCGCCAGTGAAGACTTCCGCGAAGGCGTGCGCCACTTCGTCGAGAAGCGGCCGGCCGCGTTCACGGGCCGATGATGCGCATCCCCCGCAGCGCCGTGAGCTTGCCTTGATCATTCGCCCGCCACGTTCGGCGGGCAGCAGCCCAGGAAAGCACCCAGCCAGCGCAGCCAGGTGATGACGAACCGGCTCATCGGCTCAGGGCGCGTCGGCTGCCGCAGGGCGGCGGATCGTCACCACCACCAGCGTCACCACGGTCAGCGGCACGACAAAGCCCAACATCACCCCCGAAAAGGCCCTCAGCCCATCGTGCTGCTGGGCGGCAAGGATCAGGTAGGCCACGTAGGCGACGTAGTAGCCGAGGAAGACGCCGCCTTCCCAGCGCGCGATCTCGCGGCCGGTCACGAAGACCGGCAGGCACGCCAGCGCCACCGCCAGCATGACCCAGATGTCGAAGTTCAGCACCGACGGCGCCACCACCAGGCCGAGGTCGCCCGACACCAGGCCCGACAGGCCCAGGCAGCCCAGAATGTTGAAGGTGTTGCTGCCGACCACGTTGCCCACCGCGATGTCGCGTTCGCCCTTGATCGCGGCGGCGATGCTGGTGGCCACCTCGGGCATGCTGGTGCCGGCGGCGACGACGTCGCGAAGCTTCTCGATGAAGAACGGGTCGGTCGAGAGCTTGAAGCTCTTTGCGATGAGGCTGCAGCCCAAACAGCTTGAAGTAGCGGTGCACGCTGGTGGGCGAGAAGCCGGTCTCGCCGGCAATCGATCGCACGTTCCAGTGCGTGG
>Ga0209254_10002598_pt1 | contig 16432 bp, 11 predicted proteins | sample FrelakmetDIP11DI_FD_187148 | JGI IMG/M metagenome (GOLD analysis project Ga0209254, IMG submission 187148) | Freshwater lake sediment microbial communities from the University of Notre Dame, USA, for methane emissions studies - DIP11 DI (SPAdes)... | ecosystem: Environmental > Aquatic >... | reverse complement strand
GAAGGGGATGAGCTGGTAGAAGATAACCATCATAGAACCGGTGAATACCAATCCGATAACAGAAGCGATCACCGCGCTAACCCCATAGAGCATGATGCCCCACTTTTTCCAGTTCCACATACCAAATCCGGCAACCACATTCAGCAGAGCGCTGACGACCATAGCTACGACAGCCCAGGTCCGCTCAACACCGTATGCAGGCTTGAAGGTTGCATAAACCATATAAGCGGCAAGCGCGCCGTGCAGGATGATAAAAATATAAATTGCAGTCAGCAGTCCGCCCCTCTCCTTCTTGATCTGCTTCACCTGCGCGGTTTGTTTTTGATTCTTTTCCTGGGGATGGCTTGTTTTAACAGCCTGTTTGTGCTTTTTTTGATGCGATTTTGACATGCCCTTTGCTCCTTCACCTTTTTTAAATTGAAGTGCTAATTATAGCCCAGTTAAGGATGTTTGTTATTGGTTTTTAGACACGATCCTTAAGAACCAACACATGGAAGCCTGAGAACGCGGTGAGGACATTGCTTGGTCATTAGGTTACCCTCAAGAGGCGAAGGCGTCGCCTTACGAAGGCTGAATACAGTCTAATGGATCTGAAAGTAAATCCACGGACTTTGCCTACAAGAATGCAAGTAAGTTGCTATAATCTTAGTATGAGTAAATTCATGGATTTTCTTCATTCTATTGCTAACAGGGATAAGATCTCAAAATTCCTCCCGAATTCTGAAGTCAGGAAAAAAAACAAGTTGCAGCTGAGGTTTGAGAAATTCAAGTTGCAATTCAAAATTGGGAATTTGGAGAGAGAGCGCAAACTAATCCAGGACGACCTTGACCGCTTGTACAGAAAAGGAGGTCCCTTAGAGAGAATAATATTGGGGTCATTAATGTTATTGGTTGGATTATATATGGGAGCAACTAGTATTATTAATCAAATAAAAATCGAAATTTGGGCTTACCTCTTTATTTTTGTAGGTATTTCTATACTCCTATATGGTCGTTCAGATTTACGAGCCCAGAAAAGATATAAAAAGCGAATTCGTGAATTGGACGATGAAATAGCGGAATTGAAGAATGGTAGTAATAATTCACAGACGCAGTTATTGACATAACAGCTCAAACCCCCAGAGTGATCCGGATGCTCGTTATTGATCAACGACGTAAAATGATTCCGGGAGGTTAAAATAACGTATGGGATTCTGAGAATCCAAAAACGGGTAAATATTGGTAGTAGAATTTTTATATTGAGGAGGGGGAAAAGAGTGGCGAGGGTGGGATTTGAACCCACAACCAATGGCTTATGAGTCCACTGCTCCACCGTTGAGCTACCTCGCCACAGCGCTGCAATATTACTATGAGGGTTTTCTTTTGTCAATCACCGCGGTTCAGCACCCGGTAATCGCCCTCCCGGTGGGTGATCCCTTTCGCATCCATATCTTCCAGGAAACCCAACGCAAATTTTCGGCTGGTGCTGTTCCGGTCCCGGAATTCCGCCACGGTTATCCTGCCACGATTTTTCAAATACTCCAGGGTATCTTCCTTCCAATGCTGGTAAACACCACTCGCGATCACCACCTCCGGGTTCAACTGGACCAGGTCTCTCTGTGAAACGAGCACAAGATACACTTCCTCGCCAACCTCCTGCTGGCATTCCTTCACCGATGGCGGGGAAGATTTTGAATCAGTAAATTTCTGTAATAGCTGGACTGCCGCCTTCTTTTGTCCTGGATTCAGTTCTATCTGGTGGGATGCCAGCGAGATTGACGTGCCGTGATCTTTGATCAATCCATCCGCCTGCCAGCGTGGTAGGAAAATCTGTCCTTCAGAGCTGGAAAGCTTTAGTTTCACGCGGAACTCCTCTTTTGGAATACCCAACCGAAGCGGATAAGCCCGGTGATATTCTCCGAGTAAATTAGTTGCTTTTTGTGAAAGAGTCGACCAATAAGCGCAGCTAATCATTAACGTATCGTCCCGCATGGAATTCGGATCACCCTTGAGGATCAGGAATTCTTGAGCTGAATCTTCGTTCTTAATGAGTTCAATCGTTTGCAGAACCGGAATACCGGCCTTTTTAGCCAGATCCGCAAGGGAAACTGCACCAATCGAGTTTAAGGTCTGCAGCAGGTATTCCCCGGGACTGCCTTTTTGAAGAACCTCAAGCCGCGATAGGTCTTCCGCTGAAAAACGTTTGTAGCGTCCGCGGGGATGCGGATCGATCACCCTGCCCCCGCCCAGGGTCTCCCCCGGTGAAGGTCTGCGCAGGATGAAATGATCCCCTCTCTCAGCAACGAGCAGGTCGGGAAATTCCACTTGGATCCAACCGTTTTCCCCCGGAAGGATACTCTCTCTTCCGAGGACGCGTACCCGGGCAAGTTTCTCACTTGTGCCGGTAAAGAATTTAACTTCATCATCATGGTCCAAAGAGGTGGAAGCATCTTTTAATATCCGGATGGATGCATCCAACCGTCTCGTAGGTTGGTATTTGCCTGGATGGGCAAGGGTATCCCCGCGATTGATCTGTCCGGTTTCCACCGAGGTGATATTTGCTGCTACCCGGCTGCCGGGAACCGCTCTTTCTTCCTTATTTTTATGGGTCTGCAGTCCGCGGATGCGGGTTTTGATCCCGTCTGGCAGGATCTCAACCTCATCTCCAATTTTCAGAGACCCGTCCATCAAGGTCCCGGTGACGACGGTTCCAAAACCGGTTATTGAAAAAACCCGGTCGATGGGCAGGCGCGGCCGGGCATGGTTTGGCCTTGGAGGTTGATTTTCAAGGCAAGCATCCAGCGCTTTTCGAAGATCATCGAGCCCGATACCCTCACGCGCAGAAACGCGCAGGATGGATGCATTTTCAAGGGCGGTACCAGCGAAAGCCCGGGTAACATCACTTTCCACAAGGTCGAGCCAATCAGCATCCTCAATCATATCGATCTTGGTAAGCGCGATCACACCGGCAGGGATCTCAAGCAAATCTAAAATTGCAAGATGTTCACGGGTTTGAGGCATAATACCTTCATCAGCAGCAATAACAAAAAGTACCGCATCAATCCCCCCCACCCCTGCAAGCATATTTTCGATGAAATCTCGGTGCCCTGGAACATCAACGATCCCCACGATTTCCCCGGATGGCAGGTCCATCCAGGCAAAACCGAGATCGATGGTCATTTCGCGTTCTTTTTCTTCCTTCAGGCGGTCAGGGTGAATACCGGTTAGTGCAGCTACCAGGGTCGATTTTCCGTGGTCCACATGGCCGGCAGTACCGATCACTCGCATGGATTAAACCTCATAATTTATCGGAGCAAAGAACGGGATTTATCAAATAAATCAAGCCATTCCCGGATGGCAGCATGCAGGGTTACCATGCGCTGGTAATAATCTTCAAAAGATTGTTTGAGGGTGTCGGAGATCTCCTGGCTGGCATCCTCCAATTGGACCAGCCGCTCTTCACTGATCCTCAACTGCTCGTTGATCTCTCGCTGCACTTCTTCCTGCGTGAGAGCATAATTTGACCAACGTTTTTGATCATCCGCCCGGAATGTCACCCACTCGTTACGAAACCGCTCCTCCCCCAACCTCTGCATTTCTGTAACTTCGTTGATGCGCCTGTCGATCTTCAGCATGATCTCATCAAAGGACTCCTGTGAACGCTTGAGTGAGCGTTTAGCGCTTTCCACTTCCTGGATCTGAACCTCAAATATATCGTTGTTTTTCTGGATGCCCTCAAAGCGCGTCTGCCACTCCTTCCAGATTCTGTCACGCTCAACCTGGATCAATGCTTGTTTTTCCATTAAGGCTGTTTGCATCTGACGGCGTTCATTTTCTAGTGATTGGAATTCGTTTAGCCGGTTTTCGATCTTGACAATGCTTTCTGAATTCAAATCCAATTTTCCATTATGCTCGTCCACCCGCTTTCGTAGGTTTGTAGTCTCCATAGACAGGTCGGCAAGTTTCTTGTTATCCTGCCTTAGGTTTTCTTCAATTATCTGTTGGGACCGGCGGTAATCCTCATCGAGATAGAGTGCTTCGTGGATATCATCACTCGCCTTGCCGATCATTTTTTCAAGCCGGTTCTCTTCTTCGATCCGTACTTTCATATTCTTCTTAAGATCAAGAATGGCATTGTGGCCCTTTTTTAAGTCCGCGATTGTTTTATTTACCTGTCCCATTTCTGCCTGGTGAGATTTTTTCTGGTCTTCTTCCCGCTCGAGCCGCAGTTTTTCGATCGTGTCGTTTCCCCGTTGGTGGTCCACCCTGTTCTGGGCAAGTTCTTTTTCAATTTGGGCGAATTTAGCCTGCATGGTTTTAAGCCGGGTCAATTCACCCGACATCTTTTTTATTTCCCCTGCTTGATCATTATTGATCGTGACAAGCTGGTTAATCCGGTTCTCGAGCGTTACAAGAACTGCTTTCCCCGCCCGCTGCTCGGAATCGAGTTTTTCCAATCGTTTCACTAACTCATCTAAATCCATGGGCACCTTCCACAAATCAGATTGGTCGGGAGATTATACCATCCGGTCAGTTCGGATATTTTCACCAGTTGATCATCGGAAACGCATTCAGGATCTGAACCATTCCCTGAAGGAAAAATCGCGGGAATAAACCGATACATAAAAGGCTCACCACCCCGATCAGGATCATTGCCTTCCCGAGCTGGGGTTCAGGTACTTTTTCATAGTTACCCGGATGTCCAATGAATACTGCCAGAAAGCGAAAAACAGCTACCAGGAAGCCAAGCATGCCAATAAAAATCCACGTAAGGATCCCGGATTCTTGGGCGGAGTAACTCCTCAATAGGCCGAACTTGATACTAAATTCCGCCAGCAATGGAATACCCGCCATCGAGAAAAATGCCGCAATAATCGCTCCTGCAGAAAATGGCGTCCGTCTGAAAAGGCTGGTAAGATCCTGTGTCTCCAAGTTTCCCAGAGATTTCTTAACAAAAGATAACCCTAATGCTATTAAACCAATTTCGATCATCCTGGGTAGAATCGCGAATGTAAAATATTCCAAGCCCACTTGATTTTTCATCCCCAAAGCGAAGAGGAGGAATCCGGTTTCAATGATGACCGCGTAACCGAAAAGCCGGGTAATTATATTCTGGAAAGCTGCCCAAATGCCCCCGGTGGCAATCATCAGTACCCCGCAAAACTGAAGCGCACTGAAAAATAAATCCGAATCGCGGATGACCGCCAGTCCATTAATAAAATCCAGCAGGATGAAAAGGATCATGACCGGTAAGGCTGCAAAGATAAATCCGCTGACATATGGATTAATCTCATCCGCCACCAGAGGGATCCAGGTATAAAAAGGAAAGACAGCAAGCAAAAAAGCAAATCCCAAACCAAGTAAGAAGGCCGCGCTGATTATCAAATTCGGATCCCCAATATTTGCGCCGGATCCACCCAATGCCCAACCTGCAAGCAGGATGAAGGGCATCCCGAGGGTTTGAAAGACCAGGTACCGCTGAACTCCCTGTCCGGCGGGGATCCCGGGGCTTCCCATGAGGGGAATGCTGATCAGTATGGCAACTTCAATGAGCAGTGCGGAAAAAAGGAAAGGATTAACAGAAATCGCCGCAACAAGGATGGCCAGAACAGCTAGCGCGATGGATACAAAGGACGATCGCGGTTTGGATACAAGTCCTCCAAAAATCCAGAAGAATCCCATCCCATATGATAAGGCAAGGATTGTCTTATCACCCTGATCCAGAATGAATTGCCTCCCAAGGATCCCTAGAGATGGATTCACTTGCACCGTCAGGCTCCCAAAAGTCATCACTTCACCAACCGGAATGACCATTGCCAGGAAGGCCAAGAATAATGAAAAGAAAGCTCCCAGATAAAACTTTAAAACCTGCCTACCGCGAATAAGGAAAAAGCTAATTGCCAATAAGAGAGGCGATATGATCCAAATCGTTGGTGCGGTCATACGGATTCTTCCAATGATGGAAGTGTTATAAGATACGCACCTACTGCTGCCAGACCAATGGTGATCATCGCGAGCAACCCTGCAACCAGCACTGAATTCTCAACGGTCGCATAAAACACTTCAAATCCTGCCAGGACAGTCAGCAATCCTATGATAACTTTTAGCGTCTGAGTGGTCATACCGAGTTGCAGGAGTCCCATTCCGATCAGGATTAAGCCGCTCCAGGTGACCGGTAGGGGTTGGGCAATCAGAAAGGATACTGATGGTGCTATCAGAAAAACCAGAATCCATATCACCACGGCTGCAATAATTCGAAATATAACTCCCTGCCTGTTCAGCTGGGTCCGGTTGATAATTTCTCCTCCCTGGGAAGCTGCCAGGATAGCGAGAGCCATCCAACCGGCAACAAGCTTGACTGCTGATAGTCCGAAGGACCAATAATTGATCACCAGCAGGAATAATCCCAGATACAGGACGGCCAGGGAGGCCATCATTAGTTTCATTTTTGTACCAATCAATAGTTCCAAAGTTGAAACCATGATTAGGAACAACGAAAGATAAGGTAAGAGCTCGGTGCTCAAGGTTGAAACCCTAATTGAAAATATGAAATCAGAAGAGTGAGCAGAAGTATTGCCCACAAAATCCCGCCCTCTCCTTCAAGGATGTCGGTAATTAAAGCAACCATTTTTTGGACAATTCCAAAAAGGATGTTCGTCGTTTTAGAAAACCATCCAAATCCGAAAACCGTATCCAGAATTTTTTCAAAATCCTTTGCCCGCGGGTGATTAAATCCGGTATTTCCACGGTAAAAGGTTAGGGGTAATTTCTTCATCCGCCAGAGAAACAAAAGAATAGTCAAAATAATAACAATGACCCCGCACCACCAATACTCAAATGAGAGGGTCGCAGGGAGTCCCCGGATAAAAATGATCCACTGGGTCAGGATCAAGATAATAATGCCAGCAGGGAATACAACCTTCACCCACCGGTCTACCCCCGAGAAACTACCTTCGGAGGTTTGCGATAATTTGATATATCCGTAGAATAATGCGGTTGTGATAACAAAAAATAGGGGGATTTCCAGAAATGAGGCGCCTTCGATAAGCCCATTCCAGGCAGTCATCGAAGGTGATCCGGGGATTCCCGAAATGCCAAAAAAAACGATCATGAGCAGTATCGAGATCCATTTATTCCTCGGCGCGGCAAGGAAAAGACTTCCACCGCCAATCAACCCAATGATCCCCCAAACCGGGGAGAATTGAGGGTTGCCATTGATCACCGAAAAAATAGAAAGGATTGAAGCACTAAAGATCCAGAAAGGTCTTCCATTCAATTCTCCCGTCGAATCAGCCCATTTGAAAGCGATGTATAAAGTGTAAAGAAGAGAAAGGAGGATCAATATTTGCAGGGATGAATTGGCGGTTGTTTCAACTTGCAAACGTCCAAGCAAGACCAGAGCAGAAGCGGGAGCTATCAAATTAATGACATTGCCTGCGCTCCGGTTAACTGGAGAAGAATGTGATATTTCTGGATGAAGGGGGAATATGCCCAATCTTAGAATCACTGCGATAAATATTGCCCATAAAAATTTTTCGGGCAGATCTTGGATATCTATCAATAATCCGCTCTCACCTGCCACAATAATTACCCCCGCCAGGATGAGTGTTCCAAAAACTCTCCATGTGAATGAAGCGAGACCGGCAGGCTCGATTCTCCTGTCAGCGCGGATGAAGAGGATAAACCCAAGTTCAGCGATATCCAACAAAGTCCAGATTAGGATTAAACTCAGGGGGGAAATAGCTGAACACGCCATAATTCCAATAGCAGAAAGCAGCAGGGAGCCAGCCCAAATATAAGATTCATTTTTTACATGGATCCTGGCAGATGAAGTAAGCAAAACAGCAAGGTTTAAAGCTATGACGGAAAAAGTATAAGGCCATGATACCCCGTCAACCTGGAACTTCAGCTCCAGCGACTGGCTGCTGAATGGCAGCCACCCGGTTATAGAAATCTCCTGGAAAAACCGTATCGGGCTGCCTGCCAGAACCAGCCAAGCAAGCATCCCCGCACTTACAGCGATGATCCAGGTTGAACCGATTTCCGTGCGCTTCCGCGCGAGGATCGCGATCACCCCGGCAGCCAAGACCATGAGAAGGACAATGCCCAACAGAAGCATTATTTATCCCTTAAAAAGCTCCCGAAAATGGTAAACGCTTGATGAATTTACCCATGCCGGGTCGCCCCGTCCAATTCCCTGAATCCACGATCTTCGTTCCCCGTAGATATATCCTTTTCGGGAAACCGGTCAATTTCCAACCTTCATACAGGTTGTAATCTGTCCGGTGCTGCGCAACATCCACGCCATAAGAAATTTTCTTTTGGGGATCCCAGATCAATATATCCGCGTCCGATCCTTCCTTGAGACAACCTTTTTGTGGGAATAGACCAAAGGATTTTGCGGGTTGTGTAGCTGTGAATGCTACAAACTGATTCGGGGTGATTCGCCGCTTTTCCACCCCTTCTGTCCAAAAGATAGGTAGACGATCTCCAACACCGGGTAATCCGTTGGGGATTTTTGTAAAATCTCCTTTTCCAAGTTCTTTTCCGGGGATCGTTACCTCCCGCCCTTCGTATAGGATAGGTTTGGTGCCATCGAAGAAAAAGGGGCAATGGTCTGTTGCTACCGTCTGGATAATTCCATTCTGGAGTCCTTCCCATAGACGGATATTATCCACTTCTGTGCGTACCGGCGGAGAACAAATCCATTTCGCTCCGTCCGGTTGCTTGAGTTTTTCATCGGTAAAGACAAGATATTGTGGGCAGGTTTCCCCCATAATTGGCAACCCGTGCTCTCGGGCATATTCGAGCTGGTCCACTTCGCCGGCTGCGTTCATATGCACGATATACAATGGGCAGCCTGCTTGAGCGGCAAGAGCTGCACCTCTTAGGACCGATTCCACAGCACCCCAGGCTGGTCTCGTGCGTGCATGCCATTCTGGAGTCAAGTGCTTGGCTTTCAGGGCTTCAGAAACAAGGATATCGATTACATCCCCGTTTTCAGCATGCAGCATGGTGAGAATTCCGTTATCCCGGGCAATACGCATCACTTCAAATATCTCGCCATCCTGAAGCCGAAGCCGGCCGTTGTAGGCAGTGAAGACCTTGATACTGGTAATCCCTTCCTTGACCAATCCCGGGATTTCCCGTTTGACTTGTTCATCCAGCCGGGTGATATTCATATGGAATCCATAATCAACTGCAGCTTTAGGTTCCGCTTTTTTCTGCCACTTTTCAATATTTTCCGCAAGCGGGGTGAGCTCCTGCGGGATGAAATCGATCACAGTCGTGGTGCCACCAAAAGCTGCCGCTTTCATCCCCGTGTAATGATCATCAGAGGATACCGTCCCAAACATGGGCAGATCAAGGTGAACATGCACATCCACCCCACCGGGGAGAATCAACATACCGCTGGCATCCACAACCTCCGCGTTTTCATCATTGAGCTTCTCGCCTATCCTGGCGATACGCTCCCCCTCTACAAGGATATCAGCTGGATATGAATCTTTTTCAGTAACAAGAGTTCCATTTTTAATCAAAGTAGACATTTTTTCTCTCATTAGTAGAATACTTATTGGTTAAAGTGTTTGCCATCACCTTTAATTGGAATTTCCAACCCGCAAAGTAATTCCAGAATTGCAGGATCAAGCTCAAGTTTCCTATTATTCTGGATATGATAACTGCCTGCAGAGGAAGCTCTCTCCCGGAGAGAATGCCATAAGATTTCTCTTTCGCGATCGTGGGTCACGAGGTCTTTTAGAGATTTCGAGGTCAGAATCCTTTCTCCGGTCGTATATAAGAATGTTACCCTTTTCCATGAACCTGCCGGGATCGGATTGGGCAGCGAGAACAATGCACCCAGTGAAATCTTGAAATATTCCTCATTCCTGTGGGGATGGTCAGGTTGATCCTTGAATAGTTGCCCCCGGGTTGTCAATTCGTGACCTCGCACTGGAGCGGTGTATTCTACCCGCCAGCGGTGACCATCCCCAAATGCCGATGTCTGGTAGAAAGCGATGAAATCTGTTTCAATCAATTTTGGTGCACTCTTCAATGGAATTCGGTACCAGCCAAGCATTCGCGCGATATCAAGATCACGGGATTCTGGCAGGATCGCCACAAGAAACAGATCGGTCCCTTCAAAAAGCAGATTCATTTAATGAAAGTATTTTATCTCTTAAATAGCAGACGGGCTTGACTGCCCGTCTGCTAATAAATTCATTAAAGATCAGAGTGATTTCAGAACACCGGCGCGGTCGTTGAACTCATTGATAAGTTCGTCAAAGACCGGAATCTGGCTTTGTAGATCTGTCCAGTAATTCGAATCGTACCATTGGGCGTTCAATTCTTCATAGGTCCTTCCCTGCTGCTCCACCCAGGTGTAATACTTGAGGTTGTGAACCCTGCGGCGATCTTCATATGAAAGTTCAAGCATATTATCGGTAGTAACACCTTGCAGGTAGCGGGCGTATGTCTCGGCGGCAGCAAAATCATCAAATTCACCGAATGTCTTTTGATATTCGGTTATCCGACTGCCGTATAGTTCCATCGAATCAGTAAGAACTGTCAACACGACATCATCCCCGCCAAGTTCATTGTACTTCGCGAATTTGATTGCAGAAAGGACGTTCGCAATCCCTGAAAAACCAAGCAAATTGAGGTTGCTGATGGTTTCCTGGGGAACACCTTTCTTTGCCAGATATTTCTGACCGGCTGGCTCGTTGAAAAGGCGCATGATGTTCACCACTGCGCTGTCATCGATCGCCACCACGAGATCTGTGTTTTTAATATTATGGATCCAGGGCACGTGTTTATCACCGATGCCTTCAATCCGGTGAGACCCGAAACCGTTTTCAAGCAGGGTCGGGCATTGCAACGCTTCACTTGCAATAATCTTGCTGGTGGGATACACCTCTTTCATGTAATCGCCACAGCCTATCGTCCCGGCAGATCCTGTGGTCAGCGCGACTCCGCGGTATTGGCCATTTTTTCCTAATACTTTTTGGAGGACATCTTCCATTGCATGGCCGGTGATCCCATAATGCCAGAGATAATTGCCAAATTCTTCAAACTGATTGAAGATCATCAGGTCCTGACCGGATTTTCGAAGTTCCCAGCATTTGTCGAAGATTTCTTTAACATTAGATTCACTGCCCGGGGTGGCAATAACTTCCGAGGCGATCTTTTTCAGCCAATCAAAGCGCTCCTTACTCATCCCTTCAGGTAGGATCGCGATCGAATCACAAGCTAGCAGGGCGGAATCGTATGCGCCACCTCGGCAGTAATTCCCGGTGGATGGCCAGACAGCTTTCTGGGTGGTAGGGTCAAACTGCCCGGTCACCAGGCGTGGAACCAGGCAGCCGAAAGCAGCCCCCACTTTATGTGCCCCGGTGGGAAACCATTTCCCAACCAGGGCAATCACGCGTGCTTTGGTGCCGGTCAGGCTGCTTGGAAATTCTATGTAATTAACCCCTCCAAACCCACCACCTTGAGCAACAGGTTCATTCTTCCAGCTGATACGGAATAGGTTACGTGGATTTAAATCCCATAGCCCGATCGAATGCAGGTCCTCTTTGACTTTCGCTGGGATCAAATCCGGGTTCTTCATCTGCGCATATGTCGGGATGATTATGTTGCGTTCCCTGACGCGCTTCATGGTATTCTCCAGGCGCTCCGGGTGCATGGTCAAATCAATCTTGGTCATTACTGCTTTCTCCTGTTTTTATTAATTTCATCATCACCAGGCGCCTCGCTCACAATATAGAGCGGGCGGCCTTTGACTTCATCGTAAATCCGGCCAATATATTCCCCGAGTATGCCGAGGCATATCAGTTGAACTCCTCCTAAAAATAACACTGCCATGAGTGTGGTAGCTTGGCCAAAGAACGCAGAATTCCCGGTTAGGCGGGCGATCATTACAATCGGGATGGCCAGAATACTGATCCCGGCTGCAATAAAACCCACATACATGGCCAGCTGAAGTGGAAAATATGAAAAACTCGTGATAGCATTCAAAGCCAGCTTCAACATCTTGCGGAAGGGGTACTTGGTTTCTCCCGAAAACCTGGCTGCCCTTTTATAAGGTACACCCACCTGCTTGAAACCGACCCAGGAGGACATCCCGCGCAGAAACCGGTGCCGCTCGCCCATTTTCTTGAGAACGTCTACAACTTGCCTATCCATTAATCGAAAATCACCGGTATCGAGTGGAATTTTGATATCTGTGATCCGGTAGATCAGTCGGTAGAAGAGGGAAGCGGATGTCCGTTTAAACCAGGATTCGCCTTCGCGTTCCGTGCGCACTGCATAGACTACCTGAAAACCTTCTTTCCATTTTTTAATCAAGTCAAGGATCACTTCAGGCGGGTCCTGGAGGTCGGCATCGATAATTATCATGGCATCCCCGCGGCTGAAATCAAGCCCGGCAGTGACCGCGACCTGATGCCCGAAATTGCGGGAAAAAATTATCGGCCTTACCCGTTCATCTTCTTTTGCAAGGTCACGGATCATATCCGTGGAGCCATCCACCGAACCGTCATCGATCATTAAGATTTCCCAGGGTTCCTTGAGTGAATCCATTACCCTGCAGATCTGGGCATAAAGCTCGCTGATACAACCAGTTTCGTTAAAGACAGGTGCGATGATCGAGTATTTGGGTTTTATTGGTCTCACGGATATCCTATTTTCCCAGGTGTTTCTTCAAGGCAGCCATGCTGGGTTCAATGATCGGTGCTTCTTTTACGGCCTGCATAGCCGAGCGCACATCCTTCAATCCGCTGCCGGTATTAATGACCACCACCGGGTCATCGGAGAAGATTGCTCCGCTGGTTACTGCTTTTACCAAACCGGCATATGCTGTCGATCCTGCGGGTTCTGCGAAGATGCCTACCTTGCCAAGTTCAGCGATCGCTCGGATGATTTCCTCGTCCGAAACCAGGATATAGCTTCCTCCGGTATCCCGGGCAGCTCGCACAGCGCGCACCCCGTCTCGAGGTAGATCAACCGATATGCTGTCTGCAATCGTCGTTGCATGGACGGGAATGATCTTTTCCGTTCCAGCAAGGAATGCATTCGCGACCGCGGCAGATTTATCGGATTGAATCCCGAAGATGCGCGGCATTTGTTCCAGCCAGCGCAATTCCACCAGGTCTTTGAATCCCTTGTGTATACCGGAAATAATATTCCCATCTCCGACTGAGACAAAAACACAAAGCGGTTTCTTAAAATCGGGATTTGTCTGCAGGATCGTTTCCCAAATTTCGAAAGCTGCTGTCTTTTTACCCTCAGCTGTAAAAGGGTTGTAGCCTGTATTCCGGCAGTACCAACCAAATTCATTGGCAGCCTCGATCGTCAGATCGAATGCTGAATCATAATTACCGTCCACCAGGATTACCTGGGCTCCGTAAACCAGCAGCTGGGCAACTTTTGCCGGTGGTGCGGTTTTTGGGGCAAAAATGACTGCTTTTTGATCCATCGCAGCGGCCATCCCTGCCAGGGCAGCCCCTGCATTTCCGGTCGAAGCGGTCACAACCACCTTCGCGCCAATCTCCATCGCCCGGGCAACCACCACCGAGCTCGCTCTGTCTTTAAAGGAAGCTGTCGGATTCTTGCCGTCATCTTTTATCCAAAGATCGTCTAAACCGAGCTTCCCGGAAAGTACAGACGGTTTATAAAGCGGTGTCCAGCCTGCAGAACCCATTGGCGTGCCATCCGCTTCTGGGTCCCTCACCGGGAGAAGGGGAAGATACCGCCACAAGGAAGGCTGCGACCGGGAAATGATATCCTCGATCTGATATTTTTGCCGGATTTGGTCGTATTCGAGGATCACATCCAGGTTGCCGCCATCATTGGGGCAGGTATAGATGCTTTGAATTGGAAGGTATTCCTTCCCACAAATCGAACAGCGATAGCCGCGGAAATCTGTCATTTTCTTCTCTTTTTTAATAATCCACCCCATTCATATGGGGATGGAACCGATTTTATTCTTCGCCTTTTAATTTTTTTTTAGACCTATCTCTCATCCATTAGATTGATTTTACCCGAAAAATTAAACAGCTCTCTTTCACTGCGCTCATTATTTCCAAGTTTAATTACCTTCCTTTTGCATCCAGAGACTTCTTGCGATGAACTCCTGATCTACTGGCAGTTTATCAAACCGGACACCAACCGCATTGTAAATCGCGTTCGTAATGGCCGGAGTCGTGGGAATACTGCAGATTTCCCCAACACCTTTCGCCCCATAAGGCCCTGTAGAAATTGGATGCTCGATAACGATCGATCTAATTTCCGGTGTCAGCATGATCCCGGGTATCCGGTATTTTGAAAATCGGTCTGTGACAACATAGCCATCGTCCACAATGAATTCCTCCGTGAGACAATTACCCAAGCCCATCATCACCCCACCCTCGATCTGACCCTGTAATCCCAGAGGATTTACTGCCATGCCAACATCGTTGGCTGAAATCACTTTCAAAACGCGGACTTCACCCGTCACCTTATTTACTTCCACTTCAGCAGCCTGCACGCCGTAGGAAAAGGCGAAATGCATATCTCCGCCTGATCCGAGCGGTTTGGTTTCCGGCGCATGGTATTCATATAGAGCCCGAGTAGGCAATCCCGAGTCTTTCATTTCCCTGGCAATTTCAACATATGAATGCGGTTCGTCCTTGACGAAAACATCACCACCTTTAAAGATGACCTTATCCGGTTGAACATCGTATTTCTCCGATAAGTGTGCAATTATTCCATCTCTAAGGGTTTTTGCGGCCAGGCGGGAAGCATTACCAGTAACGAATGTCTGCCGGGATGCCGTGGTAGGACCACCATTTGGGGTCAGATCGGTATCCATCACAAGAACGCGCACGCGAGATGGTGAAACAGACATTTCTTCTGCCACAATAGTTTGCATGACGGTTACCAATCCCTGCCCCATCTCCGCAGATGAACACCGCACCTCAAATTCACCGTTTTCGAATAATTCAACCTCTGCGTTGGAAATATCCGGCGCCCCTCCACCAAGACCGGTGTTTTTATAGGCGGCAGCAAAACCCCATGCCCTCGCCAGATCAGGATCGGATGGATCACTTTTCGGGCTGAAGGGGGAAGGATTTTCCTTTAAGATTTCTGCTTGAACCCGGTCGATGCATTCCGTCAACCCTACGGACTCGCGTAGAACCTGCCCGGTGTTGGTGATACTTCCAACATGCAAAGCGTTCATCCTGCGCAATTCTATGGGGTCAATTGCCAACTTTTCCGCCAGCATATCCATCATGGATTCAACTGCAAACGCCGACTGGGTTACCCCGAACCCCCTGAAAGCACCTGCGGGCGGGTTATTTGTATACATGGCATAACAATCTGCGCGCACATGCGGAATATCATAGGGTCCGGCGGAGTGGGTGGTTGCCCGAGTCATCACTTTTTCTCCCAAGGATGCATACGCACCCGTATCCCCGTAAAGTTCTGTTTCGGCAGCAACCAGGGAGCCTTCATTTTTTGCGCCGATCTTTACCCGGATCTGGGTGGCATGCCGCTTCGGATGCACAAGCATACTTTCCTGCCTGTCAAAAAGTAATTTCACCGGCTTCTGAGTTACAGAAGCCAGCATCGCCGCATGAATTTGCCCCATTACGTCTTCTTTGCCGCCAAATCCCCCACCCATCAGCTGACCGATGATTCGAACCCGCTCATTCGGCCAACCCATCACCCTGGCCACCTGGTCCCTATCCTGATACGGGATTTGCGATCCGACGTAGATTTCCATTCGACCATTTGGCAGGGGTACAGCAATACTGCATTCCGGTTCCATAAAAGCATGATCCGTTATTTGGGTGTGGAAAGTATGCTCAAGGACCACATCTGATTCAGCAAAACCTCGGTCTATATCGCCTTTTCGGACCTTGATATGTTTGAGCAGGTTGCCATTTTCGTGAATTTGAGGAGCATCTTCCCTCCGTGCATCGACCGGGTTTATGATCACCGGTTGCAGATCAAATTCTGCTTCTACCAATTCAGCAGCCTGGTCAGCAGCGTCCTGTGATTCCGCAGCAATGAGCGCGAGCGCGTCCCCCACGTAACGCACCCTTTCCCCGACCCCGATCATTACCGGCCAGTCAAAAACAACCAGACCGTGGTTCTGTTCCCCGGGTATGTCTTCAGCGGTCAGAACTGCCCGTACACCCGGGAATGATTTAGCTTTTAAGGTATCAATTCTGGTTAAGAATCCATGTGGGATCATTGCTCGGCGGACTTTTGCAAAAAGCATCCCATCGAAAACGAGATCATCCGTGAAAACAGCGCTTCCAGTGACCTTTTCGATTCCGTCAGGCCGTAAATTCGTATGCCCCACTGATTGATATAAATGGATGGAATCTGGAATTTGCGGTTTTTTTACCTGGTCTCCGCTCCGCAAAGATTCCGCCGCAGCGAGAATTGCGTTTAGAATGGTTGGATA
>Ga0209254_10002597_pt1 | contig 16435 bp, 10 predicted proteins | sample FrelakmetDIP11DI_FD_187148 | JGI IMG/M metagenome (GOLD analysis project Ga0209254, IMG submission 187148) | Freshwater lake sediment microbial communities from the University of Notre Dame, USA, for methane emissions studies - DIP11 DI (SPAdes)... | ecosystem: Environmental > Aquatic >... | reverse complement strand
CTATCTTCCCGACTTCAAGTACGCCGACGCCGCCATGGCCGGGAAATTCTCCTCCGGTGCCGTGGCCTACCCGGAGATCACCAAGGCGGCCCTCCTGGAGATGAACCGGCAGGTGGGCGTGGCCAAACCAGCGAATGACGGCCTGCTCTACAGGGGCGTGATCATCCGCCACCTCGTCATGCCGAACCGCGTGGCGGGGACGAAACAGGTCGCCGAGTGGATCGCCGCGAAGCAGGGCGAGCCGGTCGCATCGCTCGGCCTCGCGCGCGTGCGGGAGGTCCTCGGGACTGGCGTGCAGGCGGCGGTCGACGACCTGATCGCCCGCGACAAGGCACTGGAAGGCGCGGCGAACGCGATCGGCAAGGTCGAGCGGCTGGTAAGGTTCCGGCGCGACCTGGCGACCTTCCTCAACAACTTCGTGTCGTTCCGCGACTTCTACACCGGCGAGGCCAAGGCCATCTTCCAGGCCGGCACGCTGTACCTGGACGGGCGCAGCTGCGACCTGTGCGTCCGGGTCGAGGACATCGACAAGCACGCCGCTCTGGCGAACCGCAGCCGCACCTACCTCGCCTACTGCGAGTGCCAGCGGCGAGGCGCCGACGAGAAGATGAACATCGCCGCCGCCTTCACCGACGGCACGCCCGACAACCTCATGGTCGGCCGCAACGGCGTGTTCTACGACCGCCAGGGCCGGGACTGGGACGCGACCATCGTCAAGATCCTCGAACACCCCATGAGCATGCGGCAGGCCTTCTGGGAGCCGTACAAGCGCATCGGCCGCATGATCTCGGACCAGGTCGAGAAGCTCGTGGCCAAGAAGGGCGAGGAGGCCGAGAAGGCAGCGGCGGCTGCGATGTCCGAAAAGGCCGAGGCAGCAGCGGCGGGCGCGCCGCCAGCCCACGCAGAGCCGTTCGACATCGGCAAGTTCGCGGGCATTTTCGCGGCCATCGGCCTGGCCATCGGCGCGATCGGCACTGCCATCGCGTCGGTGGTCACTGGATTTCTCGGGCTGGTGTGGTGGCAGATGCCGCTGGCCATCCTCGGCCTGATGCTGCTGGTCTCGGGGCCGTCGATGATCATCTCCTACCTGAAGCTGCGCAGCCGTACCCTGGCGCCGATCCTGGACGCCAACGGTTGGGCGGTGAACACCCAGGCGACGATCAACGTCCCGTTCGGCGAATCGCTGACCAGCCTCGCGACCCTGCCGCCCGATGCCGAGCGATCGCTACTCGACCCGTTCGCCCAGCGCCGGACACCCTGGCGGTCCTACCTGTTCGGCCTCGCCCTGGTGGTTCTGCTGGGCTCCCTCTGGCACAACGGCGTGATCCAGAAGGCCTGGGAGCAGCTGAGGGCAAAGGCGCCGCCGCCGGCGACGCAGCCGGCTCCCGCCCCCGCGGCCCCGGCCGAGCCGGCCAAGGGCGAGGGCCCACCCGCAGCGAAGTGACGGCACGACCCGGCTCGCAGACGCGTGCGTCTCGGCGGCAGGAATCCAGGCCTATTGCTGGATCGTCTTCAGGAACTCGACGATGTCCAGCGCCGTGTTGATCTGCAGGTTCTCGCTGAACACCGGCATCTTCTGGTCGCCACCGACGAGGTGACGGCCGTCCATCGCCTTCAGCACCCGCATCGCGTCCATCTGCCCGCCGTGCAGGCGGGCCAGCACGGTCAGGTTGGTCGGCGCGATCTTGAGCAGCTTGGCGGTCGGGCCGTTGCCGTCGGCCTCCGCGCCGTGGCAGTTCGCGCAGAAGATCCGGTAGTGCTCGACGCCGCGCTGTGCGGCCGCGATTTCGGCAGGATTCGGGGCCGCGGCGGCCAGCGCGCCGCTCGCGATCAGGAAAAGAAGCGAAAGATGGCGGTACTGCATTGACACCTCGAGGGATCGGTCCAGGAGAGGCAGGTCGGTCCGCAACGCTGCCGGCGCCTGCCCTACCGATGACACGTTATCGACTGCGTCGGTCGCGCGCCTTGATCCCGGTCGCCCCGGGAAGCAGGGTGGAGAAATGCCCGAAAAAAAGGCCCGCCGCTGCCGGCGGGCCCTGCGTGAATCCACGGCCACCGGCGGGCGCCGGTGGCCGGTGCGCGATTCAGGGATTCGATACCACTTCCGGCTCCGGGCTCTCGATCTCCGTCTCCTCGACCGGCTCCCAGCTGTCGTCCGGGTCGTACTCCTTGAGCGCGAGTGCGGCCTTGCCGGTGTCGGCGCCGAGGTCCTTCTCGTACACGATGCCCTGCTGATTGACGACGAAGCTCTTGATGCCCGCGCTGCCGTAGTCGGCCGGCCACGCCAGGACCGCGAAACCGCCGGTCATCTTGCCATCCGCGACGTAGCTCTTGGGGCCGCCGGGGGCCTGCTTGCCCTGCGCGTTGAGCAGTCGGAAGAAGTAGCCGTGGTACGGGACGAGCTTGCTCGTGTCGACGTCGCCGTACCCGTCCTTGACCGCCGCTGCGACCGTCTCGCCGAGCGGGCTCAGGTCGCCGTTCGGCTCGGTGGGCCAGTAGAGGCCATCGCGCTGCCCCTTGGTGCTCAAGATCCGCTGGGCGTACTGGCGCACACCGGCGCGCATCGGGTCCGCCGCCGCGTACTCTTCCTGCGCCTCGACCAATGCGCGCATCACGCCGATCGCGTAGAGCTCGTTGCGCCCGATGCGGCGGTTGACGATCTCCTCTTTGCCCTCGGCCGCGTCGAAGCGCCACCCGGCCGCGTCCTTGACCAGCGGGGTCGGCGCCGGCCATTCATCCTCGCCGATGCTGAAGGAAACGCGGTCGGGCGTCTCGTACTCGACCACTGTGCGCGCCCGCGCGGCCTCGGCGAACTCTTCCAGGGCCTTGCGGTCGGCGATCGGGTCGCCGGACGAGTACAGCTCCTCGCCCTCCGGGCCGAGGATGGCGGCGAGCGCGGCCGTGTCGCCGGCTGCCGCGGCCGCGACGATGGCGTCCATCGCTGCGCCCACGCCGGGGAAGTGGCGCTGGCCTTCGGCCGCTCCGGCAGTGCCTGCCGCCGCGCCCAGGGCGAGGATGGCAGCGGCGATGAGGGACTTGCGGGTCATGACGTCAGACATGTCGGTCACTCCTGTAACAATGTTGGCTCTGCATAGCATCTTCGGGTCGCGCCGCTCGTCAGCGTCCGCGCTTGCCGCCACCACGGTGTCCTCCGCCGCCACCGCGGCTGGCCTTGCCGCGGCTCGCCGCCCCGCGCGAGCTGGCCTTGCGCTCCATGCCGCTGCTGGCGCGGGACTGGAAGGCGTTGCCCTTCTTCGCCTGTGGGGCGCGGTTGACCGAGCGGGTCGGCGCTTTAAACTGGGGTTGCGGTCGGGCCTGGGCGGTCGCCTTCCCCCGACTGGCGGCACCACGCTGGCTCGCCGCGCGGTCGATGCGGGCGCTGTCGCGCGACTGGAAGGCCGTGCCTTTCTTCGTTTGCGGGACGCGGCTCACGTCGCGTGTCGCCGGCTTGACCTGCTGCGCGGGGCGCGCCTCGCGCGTCGCCGGCCGCTGCGCCGGACGAGTTGCGGGTTTCGGGCGCTCTGCCGGGCGCATCGCGATGCCCGGCTCCGGCCGCTTCGCGGGACGCGTCGCAGGCTTCGGCCGCTCGGCCGGACGGGTCGCGATGCCGGGCCGATCGCCGCCACCCGCACCGGGCCGGTCGGGCCGCAGCGCCGGACGGGTCGCGATCGCCGGCCGGTCGGGCCGCGCCAGATCCGGGCGGTCCGGCGGCCGCGGCTTGAAGGCCGGCCGGTCACCGCCGCCACCGCCGATGCCTGGTCGCCCGGGACGCCCCGGCCGCTGGTCCAGCTTGGCCGGCAGCGTCTTCGCGACCCCGGGATGGCGCGCAGCCGTGTTCGTGACGTCCTTGTACCTCACGCCGCCGCGGTGCACCGGGTTGTGCTCGAAGGTGCGCGCCTGCTTCTTCCACTCGTTCCGGTCGATGTTGGTGCAGCGGCCGATGCAGACGTCGCCACCCGCGTTGATGTCGATGTCGCGATCCCAGTTGCGCCAGCGGTCGCTGCCGTAGCGCGGCCCCCGCCAGTCGTTGTCCCAGTAGCCGGGGCCGTGGTTCCAGACGTGATGACGGTAGCCCCAGCCGTCGTACCAGTCGTCGTCATCGTCGTCCCACATGATGGCGGCGGTCAGCAGGCCGCCGGCCAGGGCGCCGGCGCCGAAGGTCAGCAGCGAATCGGTCGTCGTTGTCGTCGCGGTCGTGTACACCGGCTGCTGATACACGGTCGGGTAGTACTGGGTCGTCGGCGCGGGCGTGCCGTAGACCTGCGTCGGGTTGTAGCTCGGCACGTAGACGACCTGCGGATCCGCTGTCTCGACGATGATGGATTCCTTCTCGACGACGACCTTCTGCTGCGGCGTGTCCTTCAGGGCGCCGGTCTGCTGTGCCTGCTTGCGCAGACGCTGCACGGCGCCCATGACGTCCGTTTCCTGCGCCAGGAAGGCGTCGCCGAGGTCCTGGGTCCAGTCCAGGTTGTCGTTCATGCGCTGCAGCACGGTCGGGAACATGACCATGGTCTTGACGCTCGGGTCCCAGGTCTCCTCGCGCAGCGCGCTGTCGAGCGCCTCGTCCTTGAGGTCCGGGTTCTTCTTGAGCCAGCGCGCGGCCTGCACGATCTCCAGCGGATAGGTGGCGGACATGAACACCTGCGCGAGCAAGGCGTCCGGGTACAGCGCGATCGGCGCCACCATCTGCTCGATCTGCTCCTGGGCGAAGACCGGTTTCGCCTCCGGCAACGATTCCAATTCGGCCGCCGATACGACCGGCACCGCCGGTGCGGCCTCCACGGCAACGGTCTGCGCGAGGGGCGCGCCCTGGGCGGCGAACAGTGTCGCCGCGATGCTCGTCAATACCCACGCTACCCTGCTGTGCGTACGCATTTGTCCTCCGGTGGATGCTCCGTCATGTCATGGTCATGTCATGTGACGCGGCTTCGCGGCAGTTTAGCAAATCTTCCCGGCGATTCTGTCGGCGCCTCGACAATTGCGCATTGCGCGGGCCGAGAGACCGCACGAGAATCGTGGGCGATTCGGGCTCGTGCCCCGCCCCGTCTAGGAAGCCCCGCGCGATGATTCGTCGGCCACCGTCGGCAGCCTCGATCGCGCTCCTCTGGCTCCTCTGGATGCTGCCCGGTGCCTGGTCGTCCGCCGCTGTCGCCGCCGGCTCGACGTCGATCGACCTGCACTTCTTCTGGTCCGCCCGCTGCCCGCACTGCCTGGAGGCCCGTCCCTTCGTCCTCACGCTGCCCGAGCAGGTCGGCGACATCACGCTGCACGACCTCGAGATATCCCGCAGCCGCGAGAACGCCGGCCGCTACGTGGCGATGGCCAGCGCGTTGGGCCAGCGCGCGAGCGCCGTGCCCGCCTTCCTGTTCTGTGGCGAGATGCACGTCGGCTGGGACTCGGCCGGCACCACGGGCGCGCTGCTCGTCGCGCGCCTGCAGGCCTGTCGACAGCGTGTGCTCGGCGGCGGGCCGGCCGCGGCGGCGGGCGCGCCGGCGGAGATCGAGGTCCCATGGCTCGGCCGGATCGACGTCGACAGCCTGTCGCTGCCGCTGTTCACTGCGGTGATCGCCAGCCTCGATGCCTTCAACCCCTGCGCCTTCTTCGTGCTGCTGTTCCTGCTCGGCCTACTGATCAACCAGCGGCAGCGCGGCCGCATGCTCGTCATCGGCGGCACCTTCGTGCTGATCTCCGGCCTCATGTACTTCGCCTTCATGGCCGCCTGGCTGAACCTGTTCCGGCTGCTCGACGGGCTGACCTGGGTCACCACCGCGGCCGCCGTGCTCGCCATCGTGATCGGCGCCATCAACGTGAAGGACTTCTTCGCCTTCAAGCAGGGCGTGTCCCTGACGATCCCGAAATCCAAGCTGCCGAAGATCTACCAGCAGGGCCGCGCCGTCCTCTCCGCCGGGAGCTTCCCGGCGATGCTCGGCGCGACCGTGGTGCTGGGCACGGCGGCGAACTTCTACGAGCTGCTGTGCACCGCGGGCTTCCCGATGGTGTACACGCGGGTGCTGACCCTGCACGGCCTGTCCGCCAGCGCGCATTACCTCTATCTCGCGCTGTACAACCTGATCTACGTGGTCCCGCTGCTGGTGATCGTGCTGGTCGTCACCTTCGCCGCCGGCCGGCGGCAGCTCAGCGAGCGCGAGGGGCGTCTGCTGAAGCTCCTGTCCGGGCTGATGATGCTCGGCCTGGGGCTCGTGCTGCTGCTGGCGCCCGAGCGTCTCAACAGCCTGTGGACCGCGTTCGGACTGCTCGGCGCGGCGGTCGCCCTGACCGCGCTCGCGGCCGTCGTCGAAGGTCGTCGCCGGCCGGCGTGAGCCGGCGTCGCGCCCCGCCGGTCACTTCAGGCATTCCACCAGCAGGGTGAACTCCTTGGCGCGCTCGGCGATGCGGGTGCCGTCCACGCGCCCCTCCGTCTTGCCGGTCCGGTAGCCGACACCGAGGCTGTCGAGGAAGCGGCGCACCACCTGCCCGCGGATCGCGAAGCTCACGTTCTGGGGCGGCAGGCCGGTCGCACGCTCGACGGGGCCAGGATTGAGCGTGCCGACCACGACGGCGATGACCTGGCCGCTGCCGTCCATCACGGGGCCGCCGCTGTCGCCCGGCTGGACCGCCGCGCCGAGCTGGATGAAGCGGCGATCGCCCTTGGGGCCCGCCAGAGCGCTCACGATCCCGGTCGCCACGTGCAGCTCGTCCGAAACGAACGCCCGCAGCGGAAATCCGGCGTACATGATCGTCTCGCCGAGCACCACCTCGCCGGCGGCCCGCAGGGTGGCCGGCTTGGCGCCCGCGAGCCCCGGAACGTCGAGCAGCGCGAGGTCGTTGCCCCGGTCGGCGGCGACGAGGCGCGCGGTCGCTGCCCCCCGGGGACCCTGCACCCGCAGGCTGCGGCAGCTCCCCACGACGTGATGGTTGGTCACCACCTTGCCCGGTGCGGCCAGCCAGCCGGTACCCGAGCCGGCCGCCCCGCCCTGCGCCACCGGTCCGGCCGGCGGCACGACCATCCGGCGGGCTGGCGCCTGGACGGTGGGCGGGAGAACCACCCGCGGCGCAACCGCCTCGGTCGCCGGCTCCGGGGACGGTTCGCCGACGACGGTCCGTGCCGAGCGGCGCTCCCAGGCGGCCGCGCCCGCCGGGTCCTTGGGCACGCCGAGCCCGTGCCGGTGCATGTAGGCAAGCGCCCACTGGGCCTTCGCATTGCCCTGCTCGGCGAGCGGCCGCAGCTCGGCAAGGGCCTTCGCGTAGTCCTTGCGGTTGAGCGCGTCGATGCCCTCCCGATAATCGGCGGAGATTGCGCCGCCCCCGGCGCCGAGCAGGACACCGAGCAGTAGCAGAGACGCGGCCCGCCGTGGCCGGCGATCGGTCGGGACAGGCTTGATCAAGGCTCCTCCGCGCTGGCTGGACTGCCGTGTGGGTCGTCTGGGCAGATTGCCCGCGGCGTGGCGCGCGTCCGGCGTACCGGCATCACTGGGTGCTGGTCGAGCCGTCGGCAAGCGCATCCGCCACTTCGAGCCTCAACGCATAGGGCACGGATTGGTTGATCAGCAGGCTGAACGGTTCCCAGCCGCCGTTGCGCTGGACGAACCCGGCATAGCAGCTCACGCCGCTCAGCGTCCCCGTCTTGGCGCGAACCCGGCCGTTCTGGCTGGGCAGGAGCTCCCGGTACGGGGCGAACGCCTTGACCGCCTCGAGCAGCTGGCGGGCGCTCAGGCGGTTGCCCGGCGACAGTCCGGCGCCGTCCTCGATCCGGAAGTCGCGCCAGCCGAACGTCTTCTCCGCCCAGTTCCGCGCCGCCCCCTGGGCCCTGGCGATGCTCAGGGGCTGTCCCTTGTCGCTGTCGCCGAGCAGCAGGAACAGGTCGTTGGCGATGAAGTTGTTGGAGTACTCGAGCATCGATCGCAGCATGGCGCGCAGGTCGCGGCTGTTGTGGTGGCGGTAGACGAGATCGGCGCCGGCCGGCACCGGGCCGCTGCGCAGTCCGCCGCCCACCTCCACGCCCGCCGCCGCGAGCTTTGCGCCCAGCAGCTCGCCGAAGTAGCGCAAGGCGAGGTCGCGCTCCCGCAGGTTCACGCGGTGCGTGCCCGGCGCGAGCGCCTCGCCGAGGTGCCGTGCCAATGGCGTCAGTGGGGTCTGGGGCTCGGCGCTGCGCACGCCGTCGCGCGAGCGCACGACGTTGACGGTGTTGAAGTTGGCGGCCAGCGCGGTGACCGGCGCATCGTAGGGGTTGTTGCTGGACGACCGTCCCGCGATCTCCACATCGGGCCCGAAGCGGCTGTCGTCGCTGCCGATGCCCGACACCGACCGCACCCCCCGCTTCTTCAGTGCCTCGGCCACGAGATCCAGTTCCTCCGACACGAGGTAGGGGTCACCCTGCCCCTTCACCCACAGCCAGCCGTCGTCGGTCAGGTGGAAATCGGTGTGGAAGCGGTGGCCGAGGCCCCAGCGCTGGATGGCCGCGAGCGCGGTAGGGATCTTCATGGTCGAGGCAGGGATCATCGGCCGGTCCGGCTGCCGCGCGATCACCTCGCGTCCCCCCTCCTCCAGCAGCAGGCTCGCCTTGGGCAGGGCAAGCACCCTGGCGAGCGTGTCCTGCGCGGCAGCGGCACCGGTGAACAGGGTCAGCGACAACGCCAGACAGGCGCTCACCCGGCGCGCCGTCCCGCCTCGTCGTCGCGGCCCAATCGGCCCGGCCGCCAGGGGGAATAGCTGAATGACGTTCATCTGCTCTAGCGAATGACGAAACGAAGCGCCGGCTCGGCGCCGGTGATCCTCTCCAAAGCGACTTGCGTGCCGTCGATCTCCCAGGTGCCCGGCGTTCCGATGCGCAGCGCGCGATGCGCCTCCAGCGGCAGCGGTCGATCGAGGGCAGCCGAGGCGAGCGTGTCGGCGAGTCTAGCAAACGCCTGCAACACGGGACGCAGGTCGCCCCGCGAGTGCAGACTGACCTCCAGTTCCAGCTGACGGACCCGGCCCCGGTCGCCGGTGGCGGCGTAACGGACCGTGTCCGCAGTCGGGTTGCCCGGCGGCCAGCGCTGCTCGGTGCTCGCGCACCGGAACAGGCCGCGGCCTGCCTCGCGGTACCCATCGCGGGTCCGTATCCCCTGGTCGTCGAGCAGGCTGCAGGCGGTCGCGGGCTCCAGCGAAAGGCCGGCGCCGGTCGCGGGGGCGACCGCGAGCGCGACAGACAGCAGCACGATCCCGGCCAGCCGCTCCGCAGCACGGCCGCGCACGAACATGACCTCAGGACGCCCGCGCATCCTGCGCAATCCGCACCGCCAGCGGCTCGCTGGTGTGGAGGTGGACCTCGCGCTGCGGGAAGGCGATGCCGATCCCGGCCTCGCGGAACTTCTCGTAGATGACGCCGTGCAGCTCGCTGACGGTGGCCAGGCGATAGTCGTAGGAAGGCACGAAGCAGCGCAGGTAGAGCAGCAGCGAGTTGTCGCCGAAGCTCTCGAAGGTCACGATGGGCTTGGGGTCGTCGAGGACGTTGGGGTGCGCCCGCGCGGCATCGGCCATGAGCAGCATGGCGCGCTTGACGTCCGCCCCGTAGTCCACGCCCACGGGGACCTCGCAGCGGGTGATCGGATCGGTCAGCGACCAGTTCAGCAGCCGCCCGGTGATGAATTCCTTGTTGGGCACCACGAAGTCGCGCCGGTCCCAGGTCGTGATGGTGGTCGCGCGAATCTGGATGCGGGAGACGACCCCGGAGACCTCGCCGACGGTCACCGCATCGCCTACCCGCAGGGGCCGCTCGAACAGGATGATCAGGCCGCTGATGAAGTTGGCGACGATCTCCTGCAGGCCGAAGCCGATGCCGACACCGAGCGCGGCGACCAGCCACTGGATCTCGGACCAGCTGCCGCCGAGCACGTTGAAAACGAGGATCGCGCCGATGATGACGATCGCGTAGCGCGTCAGCGTGGTGACGGTGAAGCGATTGGCGGAACCGAGGTCCATCTGGTGCAGCAACACCATCTCCAGCAGCGCCGGCAGGCGCCGGGCCGCTATCGTCGTCACGAAGATCAGGATGATCGACAGGCCGAGGTCGCCGAGGGTGATGGCCATGCGCTTCTCGACGCCATCGACCGTCGCGGTGTAGTGCCAGAGGCTGATCTCCTCGAACACACCGAGCGCGGGCAGTATGCCGGCCCAGATGCCCCACGCCGCCAGCACGCCCGTGATGACCAGACCAACGTTCAACAGCTTGGTGCTCTGTTCACCCAGGGCGGCGATGTCGACCTCGGGCTCCTCGATCTGCAGCCCGCCATCCTCGGCCTTCGGCGGCTCCGCGAGCGCCGCGCGCTCCGCGGCCCGACGCTCACGCAATGCCTTGAGGCGCAATCGCCGCTCGACCAGGATGAGCCAGCGCGTGATGAGCGCCCGGACGACGACGAGGCCCAGGACGAGATAGATGGTCCGGACGAGGGCGCCGGTCACGGTCCCCGCGGTGTACACGTAACCGGCAAAGGCCAGCATCGTGAGGGACATCGGCACGGCGACCACCAGCGGGTACCAGAGGTAGCGCAGCCGCGCGGGCAGGCCTTGGGAGTGGGCGGCGAAGTAGGCCTGCATGGCCCCTTTGCTCGGGTGCAGCACCTGCCAGAAGAAGATCGTCAGCGAGACGGTGATGCCCAGAAACCCCAGCAGTCCGAGCGTGGGGGCCCCTTCGAGGCTCTCGAGACCGGTGACCATGATCGCGAGGAAACCGGCGGGCACCAGGGTGAAGATCAGCCGTCGCGTCGCGCGGCAGAGCACCTTCAGGGCGTGGTCGCTCCAGCGGAAGTGCGATTCGCCGACGCCGTTCGGCAGACAGAGCAGGTGAAAGGTCCAGAGAATGAACAGCGGGATGGAGATCCGCGCGAGGGCGAACGCCACCGACCGCACGAGCGAGCCGCCGGTCTGGAAGGCGACCAGGCGCGTCGACTCGTCCTGAGCCGCGGTCAGGAGAGGCGCGAGCGCGGCCGTCGGGTCGCGCTGCAGCGCTGCCCCCGCGATCGCCAGCACGGCAGGCCAGCGCACCGCGAGCAGCAGGGTCCAGCCCAGCGCCTGCAGGGTCAGCGGAAAGCGGTCGGTGGCCAGGCGACCCACGTCCTTGGCGGTCGCGGCGAGCGCCTGCCGGATCCGCGAGCCGAAGGCGAACAGCAAGCCCACGATCAGGGTCGCGAGCAGCAGCATCGGCGATGCCAGCAGCCCGCGCCGCATCGTCTGCGCGATCCCCAGCCATTCGCGGCCGGCGAAGACCTGCCTGGCCTCGGTCGGCAGCGCCGCGAGCGCTTCGATCTGGAACGGCTTGGTGTTGCGGACCCAGAGCAGCCGCTCGTCGAGAAAGCCCTTGTAGTCCGCGACCGACCTGGCCAGCTGCCGATAGGTGAAGTCGAGCTCCGCCAGGGACCGCAGCTGCGTGTCCTGCGCCGCCTGCGCCTTGTCCATCAGGTCGCGACGGGCCGCCGCGAGCTTCCTGAGCTCGTCCCGGATATCTCCCCGTTCGGCCATCGGAATCGTGGCGAGCTGCCCGTCGACATAGGCATCGAGCTTGAGGAGCGCCTGGCTCTCCTCGGAATAATGGATCTGGCGCAGCCCCGCGCTGGCGATGGTTTCGTCGAGCGCCCGCGCCTTGCGCTGGAATGCCCGCGGATCGGGCAGGGCCCGCCTTTGTTCGAGCAGCGCGCGCCCCAGGGCCTGGCTGAGCCCCGCCACCTCCAGTTTCTTCCTGGCGCTGCGAAAATCCTCGTCGACGCGCTTGGCCTGCGCCTCCGCCTCGGCCTGCTTCGCGGAGGCCTGCTCCAGCTCCGCCGCCAGCTGCGCCAGCTCCTGGCTCAACTGCGTGTTCTGCTCCGCGATCCGGTGCAGCAGCGGGTGCTTGCCGACCGCCTCGCGCTCGGCCGCCTGCGCCGTCGCCTGCGCCGTCTCCGCCTCGCTGCGCCGCTGCTCGGCGATCCGCTCTTCCAGGACCCGCAGGCCGCCTTTCAGCGCCTCGCTCTGGCGAGCGGCCTGCTCGACCTGCGCCTTGAGGAGCTCGACGCGCATCGGCTGGCTGACCAGCTCCTCCTCGAGCATCCGGATCTCGGCGGCGAGCGCGGCGGCCTGGGCCTCGGCGACCCAGCGCCGCGCCTCCGCCAGCGCGGGCGTCTCACCGGCCGCCGGAACCACCTTGCGGTCGTCCCCCAGCTCCTCGATCTGCCGACGGGCCTCGGTGAGTCGCTGCCGGATCGCGGTCGGCCTCGCCTCGGCGTCGCCAATGCGCTTGGTGAGGTCGGCGAGCCGCCCTTCGATCGCACCGAGATCAGCCTTCTGCTTTTGCAGAGTCTGCTCGAGCTCGGCGACGGGGGTTCCCGGGTCGATCACCGGCTGGCGAGCCGGGGTGTCTTTCGCCTTCGCCAATGCATCACGGATCTTGCCCGCCTCCGCCGGCGCCTCGGCAGTCGCCCGGCGAAAGGCCTCGGCGGCATCGCTGCTCGTCTTGACCGCATCGACGAGCTCCTGCGCCTTCCGGTACTGATCGAGCAGCTGCGCCTTGCCGGTCGTGTCGAGCTCCTTGATCGCACTCACCTGCTCGATGCGGGTGTTCAGCGCGTCGCGCGTCAGCGCACTGCCTGCCGGCGCGACTGCCGGAGCAGCCGCTGCAACAGGCTCGGTCGCCTGGCTCGCCGATGTCGCGACGGGAAGCCAGGCGAGCAGGCACAGCACGGCGACGCCGGCGAGTAGGAATCGTGACCTCGGGGTGGACGGCACGCTGGCTGTGGCGCGAAGTGGCCTCAGGAAACCCGTCCGGCGCGGGCCTGCTCCGCGCGCGCCGCGATCGCCGCGAGCAGCTTGTCGTAGGCCTCGGCGAACAGCCGGACGCCATCGACGAGCAGGCGGTCCGTGATCTCGTGCAGGGAGATGCCCTCGGCGATCAGGGTGCGAACGACCTCTTCGGCGTCGCCGACGTTCTCGGTGAGGCTCGGACGAGGTCGCCCGTGATCGCGGAAGGCCTCGAGGGTGGCCGGCGGCAGGGTGTTGACGGTTTCGAAGCCGATCAGCTCGTCGACGTAGATCACGTCGCTGTAGCTCGGGTTCTTCGTGCCGGTGCTGCCCCACAGCAGGCGCTGCGGCCAGCCGCCGCGCGTCAGCAGCATGCGCCACCGCTCGCTCGAGAACAGCTCGCCGTAGCGCCGGTACGCCAGCCTGGAATTGGCGACCGCGGCCTTGCCCTTGAGCTGGCGCAACCGCACGGCGTCTGCAGGGAACTTCTTCTCGCGGAACTGGGCCTTGTCGTCGAGCACCTTGTCCACCGCGGTGTCGATGCGGCTGACGAACATGCTCGCGACGCTGGCGATCCGGCTGACGTCCTGCCCGCGGATCACGCGCGCCTCGAGGCCGTCGAGGTAGGCGAGCACCGCCTGCTCGTAATAAATCCGCGAGAACAGCAGCGTGACGTTGACGTTGACGCCCTCGGCGATCAGGGCACGGATCGCCGGAATGCCGGCGGGGGTGGCCGGCACCTTGATCATCAGGTTGGGCCGGTCGACCATTTCCCACAGCCGAATGGCCTCCGAGACGGTGGTCTCGGTCTGCTGCGCGAGCCGCGGCGAGACCTCCAGGCTCACGAACCCGTCGCGGTGCTGGGTCCTGTCGTAGACCGGGCGCAGCACGTCGGCCACTTCTTGGATGTCGCGGACCGCGAGGCGCTCGTAGATGGCCTCCGCGCTCAGCCCCTTCTGGGCCAGGGGCACCAAGAGGTCGTCGTACTCGCTGCCCGTCGCGATCGCCTTCTCGAAGATCGCCGGGTTGGAGGTCAGCCCGGTCACCCCGTCCTGCTCCACGAGGCGCTGCAGGCCCCCGCCGACGATCAGGTCGCGCTTGATGTAGTCGAGCCAGACGGACTGGCCGAAGTCGGCCAGGGCCTTGATGGGGTTCTTCCCGGCCACCGGGGGCGCATCGCTCATCGGGGTCTCCGGTCTGTGTCTCGTGGGCCAGCGGGCGTGGCGGGCTGCCGCACTGCGCGAGCCGATGGCGATGCTAACAGATGTCGCCGGGGCCTCTCAGCGGGATACCCCTCGTATCCTGCCCGTATCCTCCCAGGTGGTCAGAACCCCTCCGCCACGCCGAGAACGCGCGGCACCGATGCGCCGCAGGCCGGCGTCCCGTCCTATGCTTAGGGCGTACCCGAACCGGACTTCCGCCCCATGCGCCGCGCGAGACAATTCTGGTGGGCCTCCGCGCTGGCGGCCCTGACCCTGACGGCTTGCCGCGCCGGCCCCCCTGCCCCCAGCGAAGACATGTACACGCAACCCCGCACCGAGATGCTCCAGGCCATCGCGGCCGACACCAAGTACACCCGCGACTACCTCGGCAAGGACAGCCTGGCCGAAACCGTGATGGCGGCAATGGCCCGGGTACCGCGCCACGAGTTCGTGCCGGCGGATCTGCGCCGCCACGCCTACGACAACCGGCCGTTGCCCATCGGCCAGGGGCAGACCATCTCGCAACCCTACATCGTCGCCCTCATGACCGACCTGCTGGAGTGCGGTCGGGACGCCAAGGTGCTGGAGGTCGGCACCGGCTCGGGCTACCAGGCCGCAGTGCTGGCGGAGGTCGTCGGCCACGTGTACACGATCGAGATCGTGCCCGAGCTCGGCGAGGGCGCCCGCGGCACGCTGGAGCGGCTCGGGTACGGGAACGTCACCGTCCGCGTCGGCGACGGCTATCTCGGCTGGCCCGAGCACGCCCCTTTCGACGGCATCATCGTCACCGCCGCGCCTTCCGAGGTGCCGCCGCCGCTGATCGAGCAGCTCAGGCCCGGCGGCCGGATCGTGATCCCGGTCGGGGAGCCCTGGTCCGGCCAGAACCTGATCGTCCTCGAGAAGCAGCCGGACGGGTCCATCAGGCGCCGCAACGTCCTGCCGGTCGCCTTCGTGCCCCTCACCGGACCGCACGCCGGTCGCCCGTGACCGACGCGACGCGAGCGCCGCCGGTGGGTCGATGAACCCGGTCCGCGACTATCACGAGCGCTCCAAGCACCGGCTGGACCGCTACGCACCGGGACCGGGCAGGCTCGATTGGGCCACGCAGCCCGATCCCTTTCGCCGCTTTGCCGGCGCCCCACAGGTCGATCTGCCGCTGCTGGCGGGCGAGCTCCCAGCCTGCTGGGACGACCTGTTCCGGCCCGGTGCCGTCACTGCCGTGCCCTTCGAGCTCGGCACCCTCGCCCACCTGCTGCAGCTGTCGCTCGGCCTGGCCGCCTGGAAGTCCTACGGCGGCAACCGCTGGGCGCTGCGCTGCAACCCGTCCAGCGGCAATCTGCACCCCACCGAGGGCTATGTCGCCTGTGCGGGGCTCGCCGATCTGCCGGCCGGCGTCTACCACTACGAGCCGCACGATCACCGGCTGGAGCGGCGGGCGACGGCGCCGTTCGCCTGGTCGGGCGGCATCCTGCTGGCGCTCACCGGCATCCACTGGCGGGAGGCCTGGAAGTACGGCATCCGCGCCTTCCGCTACTGCCAGCACGACTGCGGGCACGCCCTGGCCGCGGTGGCGTACGCGGCGGCGGCCCTCGGCTGGCCCGTGCGGCTGCTGGGCGGATGGGGCGACGCGCAGATCGCGGCACTCACCGGCGTCGATCGCGAGGCGGAGTTCCCGCCGGCGGAGGCGGAGGCCGCCGAGGCCGTCGTCTGGGTGGGCCCGGGCGAGCCGCCGACGCCGCAGGCCGTGCTCGACACGCTGACGGGTGCGAGCTGGGGCGGTCGTGCCAATGCGCTGAGCCGCGGGCACCGCGACTGGCCGGACATCGAGGCCGTCGCGGCGGCGACCCGCAAGCCGGCCGGCGCGCCCCAGCCGGCGCCGGCCGCCAACGCCTTGCCGGCCCTGGCGCCGGTGTGCCGCGATCCGGTGTCCCGTATCGTTCGCCGCCGCCGCTCGGCGCAGGCCTTCGACGGCGTGACCGGCCTCGGCGCACCGGCCTTCTTCCGCATCCTCGACGCCCTGCTGCCGCGCCGCGAACACCCGCCCTGGTCGCTGCTCGACACCCTGCCACAGGTCCACCCCGTGCTGCTCGTGCATCGGGTGCAGGGGCTGGATGCCGGGATCTACTGTCTGGCGCGCGACCCGGCGGCACTCGCCAGGCTGAAGGCCGAGCTGCGCCCCGACTGGCTGTGGGCGCGCGTGCGCGGCTGCCCCGGGCACCTGCCGCTGTACCTGCTGGCGCCGCTCCAGGTGAGAGAATTCGCCGCGACGGTGTCCTGCCATCAGGAGATCGCCGCCGACTCCGCCTTCGCGGTAGCCATGCTCGCGTGCTTCGACGACATCGACGCGGACCAGCCCTGGCTCTACCGCCAGCGCTTCTGGGAGGCGGGGATGCTCGGCCAGGTGCTCTACCTCGAGGCCGAGGCGGCCGGCGTGCAGGGCACCGGCATCGGCTGCTACTTCGACGACGCCGTGCACGAGGCCCTCG
>Ga0209254_10002596_pt1 | contig 16436 bp, 14 predicted proteins | sample FrelakmetDIP11DI_FD_187148 | JGI IMG/M metagenome (GOLD analysis project Ga0209254, IMG submission 187148) | Freshwater lake sediment microbial communities from the University of Notre Dame, USA, for methane emissions studies - DIP11 DI (SPAdes)... | ecosystem: Environmental > Aquatic >... | reverse complement strand
CCTTTAATATTCTCCTCATAGCCGCATCCGGCCGCGGAGTTTATCCCGCCCTGCGGGACCATTTCTCCTTTTACCCGCCGAAGCCTTGCTTTGACCGACGAAGTTTTAGCGAAGTCGGTGGCGAAGGCGGGATCATTTCCCTGCGGCAAAGATAATATTTTTTTGTCTTTAAGAAATTTTTGGATAAAATATGATAATTATCACATAATCAATAAAATAAACAATTTATTAACAGGATTTGAACACGCATTTTGGGCTGAATTGCGGAAAATGCGAATGGATGAAGGTTTACGTTATTTTTTTGAAACCTGATAATTGTATGAAAAAAGAGGGCTTTTTGAACTAAAAGTGCCACTATTTGCGCAAAATAGAAAAAAATATTTGCATATGATATAAAATGAAATATATTTGTATCCAATTAGAACCATTGGTCAAACCTTAAAACTTTCATTATGACAAAAAAAGAATTAGTAAATGCAATCGCTGCTGAGGCTGGTCTTTCTATCAAAGAATCAGGCAAAGCTTTAAACGCATTTGTAGGAGCTTTTGGAAAAGCAATGAAAAAAGGTCAGAGGATCCAGCTGCCAAGTATGGGAACTTTTACCGTTACCAAAAGAAGTGCCAGAGTGGTACGTAACCCTCGTACTGGTGCAAAACTTAATGTTCCGGCAAAAAAAGTTGTTAAATTCAAAGCAGCTCCGGCACTTAACAAAGGTCTTTAATCCTAAACGATTGAGATTGCCATAGAGGGGTGTTGGAAATACACCCCTTTTTTTTAAAACATTTTTTCAATTCATCTGTTTATAATTTAGACTTAGTTGTATCAGAAAAGGATTTCGGATGTTTTATTGATGCTAAACAGGAATTAAATTTATATCTTAAATTTGTTTTCAATATTTTTACTATTTTTGATCTTGTAATACGGGCACAAATTAGGAAGTAATGAAGTGTATTATAGTTGACGATGATAAGTTGAGTTGCAAACTTCTCGAAGGTTATGTCAGTAAATATGCCTCCCTGAACCTGGTAGGTGTATTTAATGATCCTGTTTCTGCCAGAAATGTGATCACCAATCATAAAGATATCGATCTTATCCTTCTTGACATCAAAATGCCTGAAATGGATGGTTTCGATTTTATTGGCAGTCTTGACCATCCGCCTAATATTATAATTGTATCGGGAGAAGTAGAATTTGCACTTAAGGCTTTTGATTTCAATGTAGTCGATTTTCTTCTCAAACCAATTGCTTATGCAAGATTCTGCAAGGCAATTGACAAGGTTATAAGATATTTCGCACCAAAGGAGACAGGCAGATCGGGTGATGAGGAAATATTTATCAAGAAAGGATCCTCTCTCGTAAAACTGAAACTCAGGGAGATTGTATTCGTGGAAGCCCTTGAGAACTATGTTACCCTGAATACGAACACCGACAAGTTCACAATACATTTCACAATGAAGGCTATTGAAAGCCAGCTGCCCTCGGGAGTTTTTATCAGGGTGCACAGATCATTTATAATAAATAAAAGTATGATACAGGCTATTAAGGAAAATTCCCTTGATATCAGTATCGGAAATACTATTAAGAACATTCCTGTCGGGAAATCATTCAGGGATTCACTCCTGAACGACATAAACGTGATGGCCAGATAATTCCTTTCCGGGCACATGCTTACAAACAGGCAGCTTTTTCTGCGGCATCTTGGCCAAACATCATCTTCTCCATTAATGCTTGAGATAGAAAAAGCTGAAGGTGTCTTTATGTATGGCCCTTCAGGTGAAAAATACCTTGACCTTATATCTGGTGTCGCTGTATCCAATACCGGACACCACCATCCAAAGGTTGTCAGCGCAGTCAGGAATCAGGTTGATTCCTATATGCATCTGATGGTCTATGGTGAGCTTATTCAGTCGCCACAGGTAAAATATGCTGAATTTCTCACAGGATTCCTGCCGGAGAATCTGAGTTGCTGCTATTTTGTTAATTCCGGAAGTGAAGCTGTCGAAGGGGCACTGAAACTTGCCAAACGGTTTACAGGTCGCAGCAAAATTGTATACTTCAGCAATTCTTATCATGGCAGCACTCATGGCGCATTGAGCGTCCAGGGCAGTGAAGATTACAGGAATGCCTTCCGTCCGCTACTGCCCGACACCTTCCAGGCCCGGTTCAACAATGCCGGTTCTCTGGAAATAATTGATGACAAAACTGCCTGCGTAATTGTAGAGCCGGTTCAGGGTGAAGCGGGGATAATATTCCCCGAAGACGGATTCCTGGAACTCTTAAGGAAAAAGTGTACGGATACAAAATCTCTTCTGATATTTGATGAAATTCAGACTGGCTTTGGCCGATTAGGCAAAATGTTCGCCATCGACAGGTTTAATGTTGTCCCGGATATCCTTCTCCTGGCAAAAGCCCTGGGAGGCGGAATGCCTCTGGGTGCATTTATCTCATCAGGTGAAATAATGTCAGTATTGATATCTGACCCATCCCTCGGACATATAACAACATTTGGAGGACATCCGGTGTGCTGTGCTGCCGGACTGGCATCAATGCAGGTACTGACCGAGGAAAAACTTGTTGCATCCTGCATTGAAAAATCAGTTCTCTTCCGAAACCTGCTTAAGCATGATCTGGTAAGGGAAATAAGAGGCGAGGGACTTTTCCTGGCAGCCGAACTGGCTGATCCTGCATATGTATCCTGCGCTATTGCAAAAGCGCCGGAATATGGTTTAATCCTTGATTATTTCCTCTTTTGCAATAATTCATTCAGGATCGCGCCTCCTCTGATAATTAATGAAGAAGAGATTTCATGGGCATGCACCCAATTGAAGCAATTACTGGATGATGTGTCGGAAAATACTGTTAACAAATGAGACTCTCTGGCCTCATACTTTTACTGACCCTGTGTTATCTGCCTTTTACACTCTGTAATTGCAATCCTCAAAATAACGACACTTCAACGTCGCTTGGAAAACTCTTTGGTCGTCTGGTATCCAGCCACGACGACAGCGAAAAGATCAGATTAAATGATTCTATAGAACTTATAATTGACAGCTATTCAAGATCAGACTCCATCTTTACACATAGATTTACAAACCTTAAATATCTGGGTCAGATTGCCCCCGAAAACTCACAGCTTAAAATACTTACCTGGAATCTTCTGCTCGATAGCGTGCGAAGTAAATATATCTGTTATTTTATTCACAGGTCAGCCAATAAAAATTCAGTCAGAAAGCTGGAAAAAACGTATGACAAGGAACCTGTAAGGAATGATACGGTTTATTCCGAGATGAACTGGTACGGTGCACTTTATTACGATATGAGAGCCTTTGGAAAGGGCAATAATATCCACTGGGTGCTCTTAGGTATTGATTATGGAAATCCATCAGTTACCCGAAAGATCATTGATGTTGTCAGTTTTAATACCGACGGAACAATTCTCTTTGGAAAGAAAATATTTGTTTCAGGGGAAATGATAAAATTCCGGGAGGTACTTGAATATATCTCCAGTGCTGTAATCTCGCTGAAATTTGCATCACAAAAATCTATTGTGTTTGACCATCTGGTTCCTGTCTCTCCGGCTCTCAAGGGGAAGAGGGAATTCTATGGCCCCGATTTTTCATATGATGCCTATAAGCTTGAAAAAGGAGTGTGGAAGATGGAAACTAATATCGATGTAAGGAATAAGAAATAAATTCTGGTGACTGGCTATTCGTTAATCAGTATAAACTTACCAGTACAAGTATATCTTAACTTATATCTTTAAGGTAACATTTCCACCAACATTAGCATGGTGTGTTAAAAAGTGACTATTTGTCAGGTGTGAAATGTCGGCATATCTTTTGAAAGAGAAGCGGCGTAAATAATGTATAACTTTAAAATTTAACTATATGCAAACAGGAAAAATTGGAGTAACAACAGAGAATATATTTCCGATAATAAAGAAATTTCTCTATTCCGATCATGAAATATTTCTCCGCGAACTTATTTCAAATGCAGTCGATGCCACCCAGAAACTTAAGGCTGTTGCCTCAGCCGGTGATTTTAAGGGTGAAACGGGCGATCTGACGATCCATGTTTCTGTTGATAAAAAGAAAAAGACAATAAAGGTTACTGATTCCGGAGTAGGAATGACCTCAGGAGAGATTGATAAATACCTTAACCAGATAGCATTCTCAAGTGCAAACGATTTCCTCGAAAAATACAAGGACCAGATAAATTCCATGATTGGACATTTTGGGCTTGGTTTTTATTCGTCATTCATGGTTTCTGATAAAGTTGAAGTTATCTCCAGATCGTGGGATGAAACAGAACCGGCAGTAAAATGGAGCTGTGACGGCAGTCCTGAATACCAGATTGAAGAGACGACAAGAGAGAAAAGAGGAACTGATGTTATATTGTATTTAGACAAGGATTCAAAAGAGTTTCTCGAAGAGAAAAAAATTGAAGAACTTCTTAAGAAGTACTGCAAGTTTCTGCCGGTGGAGATAGCTTTCGGACAGGAAAAGGAATGGAAGGACGGGAAATATGTGGATACCGGAAAAGACAAGATAATTAACAACACGAAACCAGCATGGACACTTAAGCCGGCTGATCTGAAGGATGAAGATTACCTGAAGTTTTACAGAGAGCTGTATCCCATGGGTGATGAACCGTTGTTCAATATACACCTGAATGTTGACTACCCTTTCAAGCTGACCGGGATCCTTTATTTTCCTAAAATCAAAAGCAATATAGAGATACAGAAAAATAAAATCCAGCTTTACTGCAACCAGGTTTTTGTAACGGATTCAGTCGAAGGAATTGTACCGGAATTCCTGACTCTGCTCCATGGAGTTATAGATTCTCCTGATATTCCTTTGAATGTTTCAAGAAGTTACCTGCAGAGCGATTCAAATGTTAAAAAGATTTCGACGCATATCACAAAAAAAGTAGCAGACCGGCTTAATGAAATTTTCAGGAATAACCGTGAAGAGTTTGAGAAGAAATGGGACAATCTGAAGCTTTTCATTGAATATGGTATGATAACTGAAGAAAAATTCTATGAAAAAGCATCCAAATTCGCGCTTCTGAAAAACACAGATGACAAGTATTTCACACTTGAAGAATATGATAAGCTGATTAAAGAAAGTCAGACTGATAAAAATAAGTCTCTTGTTTATTTATACTCCACAAATAAGAGTGATCAGTATACCTATATTGAAAAGGCAAAAAACAAAGGTTATGATGTTCTTCACCTGGATGGCCAGCTTGATATACACCTGATAAACCACCTTGAGACTAAACTGAAGGATTCGAGATTTGTGCGGGTTGATTCTGATGTTATTGATAAGCTTATTCTTAAGGAAGAGCCAAAGGTATCAAAGCTTTCCGAACTGCAGCAGCAAGATCTGAAGAGTGTGTTCAACGTCAGAGTTAAATCAAAGGAGATATATAATATTGTACCGGAGACTCTCGACGAAAATGATTCGCCGGTGGTAATTACACAATCGGAATTCATGCGAAGGATGAAAGAGATGTCCCAGTTCGGAGGAGGAATGAATTTTTATGGGGAACTGCCCGACAGCTTTAACCTTGTCGTAAACCTTAGTCATCCCCTGATAATAAAGATATCGGATGAACTGGAGGCTCAGGAAGGAGGAAGGCTTCAGGAAAACAACACAGAAAGGGAAAGGCTAAAAGAGGAGATCTCATTCATGGAAAAGGAGCATAATAAGAAAAAAGCCGACGAGATAAGCCAGTTTGAGAAGGATGACCTTGAAAAGCTGAGGAAAGAACTCGATACTTTCGAATCAGTCAGGAAAGATATTCTGGAAGCATACGGATCGAACAACAAGGTGGTTAAACAACTGATCGACCTTGCCCTCCTGGCAAATAATATGCTTCGTGGAGAAGACCTGAGTACTTTCGTTAAAAGAAGCGTGGAATTGCTTTAAGAAATGAAATGTGGTTAGGGGTTCGTTGTAAGGGGAGATCCAAAGTCAGGTATTATTACTGAACAGAAAAAAACCAGCGCCTCACACCACATATCATGTACCTCAAACCGGATTTTACCGATCAGATCATTGCCGCTACCTCAGCCTTGATGAAATCTATTGCAACCCTGGTTGGTTCTTTATCCATACCCATAATTGCGGAAAGAAGTTGCCGGCTGAATTCAATTGAGGGGGCACTCTCTTTTACCTTATCTGCTTCGTTGTTAATCATCTTAATGGTATTTGATCGTGCATTTTTGACAACCTCCCATGCCTGGGGACTAATATAGATCTGCTGCGACAGATTATGTTCAAATTCACTTCGTATTGCAGTCAGCATGGCCGACTGAAGGTCCGACGTACTCATTTCAGGAGAGCTGACACGGACCAGCAATGATTCCAGAGAAATCCTTTCAAGATATAGAACCATCCTTTCGTATGCCTGCAGCTTAATCGGGGTTACTGTCCTGGCATTCTGGAGCAAAATTTCCTGTCGTCTTTTATCCTGATCGTTCCTGATCATATTCTTCAAAAGAAAAAAAGCTGTAAAAAATACAATCAGAGAAGGTATGGTAATTTTTACAATTTCTGCAACAGCTTCCATAATGGTATGATTTATCTGCAAACGTAAGATAAATTCATCAATTATATTTATCAGGGTCAGAATGTTTTCATGCAGATACATCTGATTAACCCTGACTGACCAGTGAAAAACTGAGTTAACTGCAGGAAATAATTCTTTTAATGTTTATTTTTACTTTGTTCATAAAGTATTCGTTCCTTAAATTAATATGCAATTTATCATGGAATATTTATCCGACAGAGTAAAATCCTTGTCAGTGTCACAAACTCTTGCCATGGCTCAGAAAAGCAGGGAATTAAAGGCAAAAGGCCTGGATATTATAAACCTCAGTCTGGGGGAACCGGATTTCAATACACCTCTTTATATAAAGGAGGCTGCAAAAAAGGCTATTGATGAGAATTATACAAAGTATCCTCCGGTGCCTGGGTATAATGATCTCAGAGATGCCATTTCAAAGAAATTCAGGGAGGAGAACGGTCTTGATTACAAAAGCGAGCAGATAATAGTCTCAGCAGGAGGTAAACATTCTCTGATTAACGTTATCCTCTCTGTGGTCAATCCGGGTGATGAAGTGATTATACTTGCACCATACTGGGTAAGTTATTATGACCAGATTATCCTTGCCGGAGGTATTCCGGTGGTAGTCGGGGCATTGATGGAAAATGATTTCAAAGTGCGACCTGAGCAGCTTGAGTCAGCAATTACCAGTAAGACAAGGTTGATGATATTTAATTCACCTTCCAATCCGACAGGTATGGTTTATAATGGTGATGAGATGGAAAAGATTGCCAGAATAGTAGAAAAGCATGAAGGCCTTTTTGTGATCTCAGATGAAATTTACGAACATATCATATTTGAAGGAACCCATGTAAGTCTGGCATGCTTCAGTTTTATTTATGACAGGGTAATTACAGTCAACGGAGTGTCGAAGGCATATGCTATGACGGGTTGGCGGATAGGATATATCGGAGCACCTTTATGGATTGCAAAAGCCTGCAACAAACTCCAGGGGCAATTCACTTCCGGGGTCTGTTCAATAGCTCAGAGAGCTGCTTTTGCTGCCATCACAGGAAATGACGACTCCCGGCAATTGATGAAGGAAGCATTCCTTCGTCGCCGGGATCTTGTATGTAACCTCCTTAAACAAGTTAAAGGTCTGAGAATCAGAATTCCGCAGGGCGCATTCTATGTAATGCCCGATATTTCTTATTATCTGGGCAGATCGGATGGAAGTACAGTCATAAATAATTCTGATGATCTTGCACTATATCTCCTTGATAAGGCTCAGGTTGCAGTTGTCGGTGGCGATGCCTTCGGTGCACCTAAATGTATCAGGATCTCCTATGCTACCTCAGATGAGTTGCTTGTTGAGGCAGTAAAGAGACTTGATAATGCACTCGGATTGCTGAATTGAAAAAATCTGCTTAAAAGAGAGCCTCTTTTGCAAGGTCAGTATTTATTGTAAGAAACTGTCACCTCCTTCTGTTTCCGTTTCTTCTGACGATACTCATTCATTGCATAACCAAGAGTAATAATCAGATAAACTCTTTTAGACGAAGGAATGTGCAGAATCTTTCTGATCTGTTTTTCATCAAACCATCCTATTATGCACGATCCTATCCCTTCAGCAGCTGCCTGCAGGCAGATATTCTCTGTTGCGATCCCGATATCAAAATGAGAATAGTCCTTTCTTTTTACTGTTGAACCGACCCTGGATGATAAGTTTGGAGTTTCCCTGACTATGACAATAATCACGGGAGCCTGGCTTACAAAGCTGTTCATATCCAGTAACTTTGCTGAGGTGGCTTCCGCCACCTCGCTCAACAGCAATGGATCTGTAACTACCACAAATTTCCAGGGCTGGGCATTACAGGCTGAAGGTGCCATCCTTCCTGCCTCAATTATTCTCTCCAGCTTTTCTGTTTCAACCGGTTTATTACTGTACTTTCTGTCGCTCTGGCGCCTGTTAATCAGCTCCAGCATCTGAGGTCCCCCGATCATTAATCAGTAATTTTCAGCTTTCAGTTCGCAGTAGCTTTCAGGATGCAGGCAGGCCGGGCAGTTCTTAAGAGGCTTTGTACCGAAATGTATATAGCCGCATTTCCTGCAATACCAGAATACCTTTTCATCGCGTTCAAAAACTTTGTTTTGCATAACATTCTCCAGCAGTTTCCTGTACCTGTCTTCATGCCCTTTTTCAGCAGCTGCAATAGCCTTGAAAGCTGTAGAAATAGTTTTAAAACCTTCATCTTCAGCTATTTTTGCAAATGAAGGATAAAGATCAGTCCATTCCTCATGTTCTCCTTCTGCCGCTGCATTCAGGTTCTCTTTCGTAGATCCGGTTTTACCTGCCGGATAACTGGCAGTTATCTCAGCCATTCCTCCTTCGAGGAAATTAAAAAACCTCTTGGCATGCTGTTGCTCCTGCAATGCTGTCTCAAGAAAGATACCGGAAATTTGTTCATATCCTTCCTCCTTTGCAACTTTAGCTGCAAATTCGTACCTGTTCTTTGCCTGTGATTCTCCTGCAAAAGCTTTCAGGAGATTTTGTTCGGTTCTGGTTCCTTTTAAACTCTTTTCCATATTATTAGTATTAATAGTCTATAATTTGAATTACATAATGAACATATATTGATATTTAAAAATAGCAAAAATATATATCTTTATTCTTTATTTTATGTGATTCATAAAAATTGTTAACCTTAATTACAAAAGAAAAATGGGAGCATTACTAGTTATTCTTGGTATACTGGTTCTCTTTGTCCTGATGGTCGTTTCACTGTATAACCGTCTTGTAAGACTCAGAAACAACAGGGAACAGGCATTTGCTGATGTTGACGTTCAACTCAGGCAGCGACACGATCTTATTCCTCAGCTTGTTGAGGCTGTAAAAGGGTACATGATCCACGAAAGAGGAGTACTGACAGAAATTACCAATGCCCGGGCCAACGCAATGAAAGCTTCAACCATTAATGAAAAAATAGTTGCTGAAACACGGCTTTCAACTGCGCTTGACGGACTTAAGGTGTCTGTTGAAGCATATCCCGATCTTAAAGCAAGCCAGAATTTTTTGGATCTGCAAAATGAGATTTCTGATATTGAAAACAAGATAGCTGCAGCCCGCAGATTCTTTAATTCCGCAACAAAGGAGTTGAATGTGGCAACAGAAATCTTCCCTTCAAATCTTATAGCAACATTGTTCAGCTTCAAACGGGAACCTATGTTTGAACTTGGAGAGAATCGTGCTGTAATTGAGGAACCTCCTCAGATAAAGTTCTAATAGTATCATGAAATACTTCGGACTGCAAAACCAGATCTGGAAGAATAATTCAAACTCAGTACTGTTATTGCTGATGTTCCCCATTGTTTTTTATGGACTTACATGGCTTTTTTTCTTTTTTGTCTCACCCGGTATTGAGAAAGAAGAGTCGGGACTGATAGATGTCAACCGGTCTTTTCTGGCCACAATACCGTGGATAACAATTGCTGTAATTATCTGGTTCATTATAGCCTGGTTTTCACATGTCGCAATTATTAATGCTGCCACAAACTCAAAACCCCTTGAAAGGAAAGAGAACAAAGCAGTTTACAACCTTGTTGAAAACCTGTGTATTTCAACCGGGATGCGAATGCCAATGATTAATATAATTGAAGACAGATCATTAAATGCTTTTGCGAGCGGGATAAATCAAAGGACATACTCAATATCTCTCTCCAGGGGGATTATTGAAAAGCTTTCTGAAGATGAACTTGAAGCAGTTATTGCGCATGAACTTACCCATATCAGAAACCGTGATGTAAGACTTCTTATTATTTCTATAGTGTTTGTCGGGATCTTTGCATTTATAACTGAAATGTTATTCAGGTCGCTTCGGTTTGGCAGAATCGGCAGGGGGAAAAAAGAGGGAGGTGCCATATTGATTGCACTTCTTCTGGCTCTTCTTGGTTATTTTCTTGCTTCGCTTTTCAGGTTTGCCCTGTCGCGGAAACGGGAGTACCTGGCTGATGCCGGTTCGGCAGAGCTTACAAAAAGGCCGTTATCTCTTGCGTCAGCCCTGAAGAAGGTGTCTGAAGATCCTATAATTGAGGCAGTAAAGCGAAAAGATGTGGCGCAAATGTTTTTAGAGAATCCTCAGGAAACTGAAGAAAAGAATAAATTCTCATTTGCGAACCTGTTTGCTACACATCCTCCGATTCTTAAAAGGATACAGATTCTTGAACAATTTTAATTAGCCCGTAAGGAGCTGCCAGGGAAACAAATTGTGTTGCATTCATAATATACTGAGGGTGTATCAAAAGTCTGTTTTAACCACCCGGTCATGACCCTTCGGGCATGAAACCCCTTGCAAAGGAGGGGAAAGTACTGAATATCAACTTTTTAGTTTTCTCCTCCTTTTGAAGGAGGAGTACCCTGACCGAAGTGTCAGGGGGAGGTGGTTGACTTTTGGTACATCCTCATTTTGTTTTTATTCCCTTCCTGATAAATTTTGATTCTTCTCCTTTGATTAGCCTCGAAATGTTTTTCCTGTGTGTAATTATCAGAGCAACAGCTACTATGATGGAGAATATTTTGAAAAATGTAGAAGGGGTATCGAAGAAAAGGAACAATAAAATGGGGAAGGCGAGCCCTGCGCTCATTGATGATACCGATACATAACCAGTTATCAGAAGCACGGAAATAAATACTCCTATGCAGGATAATGTAAGCAAAGGATGTACTGCAAGGAGTGTTCCAAATATGGTTGCCACACCTTTCCCTCCCCGGAAGCCGGCAAATACAGGGAAAATATGACCAATTATGGCTGCAAGTCCGGCAAATATCTGAAGACTGGTTAAAAGGGCGGCGTTATTTTCAGAGAGTTTCAGGAACACTGGCAGCATTGCTGCAAGCCATCCCTTAATTACGTCGATTATTAATACAGGAACGCCTGTTTTCCATCCCAGCACCCTTATCACATTTGTGGCACCTGCATTACCACTTCCGTGTTCCCTTACATCGACATTATGGAATAATCTGCCGATCCAGACTGCTGTAGCAACTGATCCAAGCAAATATGACACGATCAAAGTAATTAAGAATAAAAAGATGTTCATTTAATTCTCATATTATCAGATTCCGGGTCCGAATTCCTGGAGCCTTGCTGTCTCTTCACCTGAGGAAAATTTACTGAAGTTGTTAATAAACTTCAATGCAAGATCAGTGGCTGCAATATGCCACTTTACCGGGGAACTCCATGTTCGGGAAGGATCCAGAATGTTGCTGTTTATACCATCAATTTTATCAGGGATACTTAGATTGAACACTGGCAGGGTTGAAAATTTATATTTCCTTATTGAATTGTCAAGGATTGAATTAATGATCACCCTGGTTGTATTGAGGTCGATTCTTGTTCCTGTGTTATACGGACCTCCTGTCCATCCTGTATTAACGAGCCATGCCTCAGTATTATACAGTTTCATCCTTCTTGCCATTTCATGGGCATAAATGATGGGGTCGAGCATCAGGAAAGCAGCCCCAAAACATGCAGAGAAAGAAGGGACGGGTTCAGTGATACCTCTTTCAGTGCCGGCAACTTTTGCCGAGTAACCACTGAGAAAATAATATTGTGTCTGCTCAGCAGTAAGGCTGGAAACAGGAGGCAATACTCCGAATGTGTCGGCTGAAAGAAAGATTATTTTCTTTGGGTGACCTGCCTTTGATACAGGTTGTACAATATTCTTAATGTGGTAAATCGGGTATGAAACCCTTGTGTTTTCAGTTTTTGAACTATTATTAAAATCGATTGTCCCGTCGGGCAAAACCACAAGATTCTCCAGAAGTGCATCACGTTTTATTGCTTCATAAATATCAGGTTCATTCTGCCTGCTGAGTTTGAAACATTTGGCATAACATCCACCCTCGAGGTTAAAAATACCATCATTATCCCATCCATGTTCATCATCACCGACAAGTGCTCTTTCAGGATTGATTGAAAGAGTTGTTTTTCCGGTTCCTGACAGACCAAAAAAGAGTGCAACATCTCCTTTCTTTCCAACATTGGCAGAGCAATGCATTGAAGCTATTCCCTTAAGAGGCAGGTAATAATTCATGACAGAAAATATCCCTTTTTTCATTTCCCCGCCATACCAAGTACCTCCGATAACTATCATTCCCGAGGTCAGATTAAAAAAAACAAAGTTTTCTGAGTTGAGCCCCTGTTTTTTCCAGTCAGGATTTGTTGTTTTTGAAGCATTTAGAACAACAAACTGAGGATAGAAGTCATCAAGATCCTCAGGTTCAGGTCTGATAAACATATTTGTAACAAAATGAGCCTGCCATGCCACCTCCATGACAAACCTTACTGCCAGGCGACTGGTATCGTTGGCTCCGCAGAAACAATCAACAACAAAAAGTCTTTTGCCAGAAAGCTGTTTTGCAGCGAGATTCTTGCAATGTTCCCATATTTCGGTTGTTATCGGCTTGTTATCAGAGACTTTAGCTTTTTCTGACTTCCACCATATTTTATCTCTCGTGTTCTCATCGATGACAATATATTTATCATTTGGTGAGCGTCCTGTAAATATTCCTGTATCAACTGAAATGCAACCTGTGCGTGTTATTACTCCTTTTTCATACCTGCCAGGACCGGGTTTGGTCTCTTCCGCAAAAAGGTCATTATATGAGGGATTATGGATTATCTCAGTAACATTTTCTATTCCGTAATTCTTAAGATCATCTTTATTAACCATATCATGTGTTTTTGGACAATAGGATGAAGGTCCAAATGTATCAATTATTATTTAATTTCTGAATCACCGGCTCCTTAAGTCGGGTCGTCAATGAACCTCGTTTTTATGTATAAGGGATAGGGTAAATCTATCTTCACAGGTCATTATATTGGTTTGACTTCATACAAAATGTTAATGGGCAGTCATGGAAAGTTAAAGGGCACCACAAATGATGCCCTTTAATATTTAACTTCTGATAACCAGGGATCTATTTTCCGTATTTTATGGAAGCCTGTGCAGCAGCCAGCCTGGCTATTGGAACCCTGAAAGGGGAACAGCTTACATAGGTCAGCCCGGATTTAAAGCAAAATTCCACTGAGGCCGGATCACCACCCTGTTCACCGCAGATACCAACCTTAAGATCCGGTCTTGTAGCACGGCCTTTCTCAACAGCCATTTTGATAAGCTGTCCGACACCATCCTGATCAATTGTCTGGAATGGATCTGAAGCAAGAATCTTCTTGTCGAGATAATCATGAAGGAATCCGCCTGTATCGTCGCGGCTGAAACCGAATGTCATCTGTGTAAGGTCGTTTGTACCGAATGAGAAGAACTCAGATGTTTTAGCCATTCGGTCAGCAAGAAGACATGCACGGGGAATTTCAATCATTGTACCATATTTGCATAAGATCTCTTTTACACCGAATTTTGAACAAACTTCTGAGTATACTTTATCATATACTTTTTTGGTAAAGTCAAGTTCAGCAACTTCGCAGGTAACAGGAACCATTAATTCAGGATAAGGTTTCTTTCCTTCCTTAAGAAGTTCAACAGAAGACTCGAGCATAGCTCTGATCTGCATCTCTGTCACTTCAGGGAAAGTAATACCAAGACGTACTCCGCGGTGTCCCATCATCGGGTTTGATTCGTGAAGCGCTTCGCCGCGTTTTGCAACGTCTTCTTTCTTGATTCCGAGAGCTTTTGCCAGTTCTTCCTGTTTTTCTGCACCCTGTGGTACAAACTCATGAAGAGGCGGATCAAGAAGCCTGAATGTTACTGGAAGACCGTCCATTGCAGCCATAGTGGCTTTCATATCTTTCTTAACGAATGAGAACAGTTCATCGAGTGCTTTACGACGTTCTGTTTCATTGGCGCTGAGAATCATTTTACGAAGAAGGAAGAGAGGCTGCTCGGAACCTTTACCGTAGAACATATGCTCTGTACGGAAAAGACCGATACCTTCTGCACCGTAGTTACGTGCTATTGTAGCATCCTCAGGGGTTTCAGCGTTTGTGCGGACTCCCATTTTACGGAATTTGTCAACAATTGCCATGAACTCTTTGAAACGAGGGTTTTCAGATGCATCCATAAGAGCAAGTGCACCCAGATATACGAATCCTTTTGTTCCGTTAAGGGTAAGGAAGTCACCCTCCTTTATAATTGTATCTGAACCTGTAATCTTAGCAATCTTCTTTCCGGCATCAACATGAAGTCCGCCTGCACCGACTATACAGCATTTACCCCAGCCGCGTGCAACTAGTGCAGCATGTGATGTCATACCACCACGTGCGGTGAGGATACCTTCTGCAGCGCGCATACCTTCAACATCTTCAGGGTTGGTTTCTTCACGGAGAAGAATGACTTTTTCGCCTTTACGGTACCATGCAACTGCATCTTCTGCATTGAAAACGACTCTGCCTACTGCAGCCCCCGGACCAGCCGGAAGACCTTTTACTGCAGGAGTGTATTTCTTCTCAACAGCCGGGTCGCAAATGGGATGTAGAAGTTCATCGAGCTGTGCAGGATCTACTCGCATAACAGCTGATTTTTCTTCAATCAGTTTTTCATGAAGCATGTCCATTGCCATATTAAGGGCTGCAGTACCTGTTCTCTTACCTGCGCGGCACTGTAACATATATAGTACACCTTCCTGAATCGTGAATTCTATATCTAACATATCGCGAAACGACTTCTCAAGTATATTGCGGATATCCCAAAGCTCCTTGTAAGTACCCGGCATTGCTTCCTGCATACTGTGAAGATGCCTGTTCTGATCATTTTTTGTATCATCATTAAGCGGACTTGGAGTGCGGATACCTGCTACAACATCTTCTCCCTGAGCATTTACAAGCCACTCACCATAGAAAAGGTTTTCACCTGTTGCAGGGTTACGTGTGAATGCAACACCAGTAGCTGATGTATCGCCCATATTGCCGAATACCATTGCCTGTACGTTAACTGCTGTTCCCCAGTCATCAGGAATACCTTCGATACGACGGTATGAAACGGCTTTCTTCCCGTTCCAGCTCTTGAAAACTGCTTTAATACTTCCTTCAAGCTGTTCTTTTGCATCATCAGGGAATGGTTTGCCGAGAGCTTTTTTAATTATTGCCTTGAATTCTTCAGCAAGAGTTTTGAGCTCATCTGCTGAAATTTCAGTATCTGATTTATAACCTTTATTTTTTTTAAACTCATCAAGTTTCTCGTCAAGCTGCTTTCGTATTCCTTTGCCTTCACCAAGGTCAATACCTTCAGCCTTTTCCATTACAACGTCAGCGTACATCATTATCAGCCGACGGTATGAGTCGTAAACGAAACGCGGATTATTGGTTTTCTTAAGGAAACCCGGGATAGTTGCTGAACATAGTCCGATGTTAAGAACTGTATCCATCATACCCGGCATTGAACTGCGGGCGCCTGAACGGCATGAAACCAGCAACGCATTCTCAGCATCACCATACTTCATGTTCATTGTTTCTTCAGTTTTCTTCATAGCGGCCCATACTTCAGGCATCAGATCTTCGGGAAGGGTGCAGTTGTTCTGATAGTATTCATTACAGGCATCGGTTGTAATTGTAAAACCGGCAGGAACAGGAAGTCCCAGGAGACACATTTCAGCAAGGTTGGCACCTTTTCCGCCCAGAAGATTTTTCATATCTGCTTTACCCTCTGCAGTTCTCCTGCCAAAGGAATAAACTCTTTTTACTTTCGACATACTTTTATTAATTTGAAATAAACGCTACTATTTTTAAAAAATAAGGTGCAAAGTTAATATATTAAATTGAATTTTTGAAACCTGTTGAAAACTCATGATCTTGGATGGAACATGATAAGTGTATCGCGCAGGAAACTTCTGTCGATATGAGTATAAATCTCAGTTGTAAGAATCGAC
>Ga0209254_10002595_pt1 | contig 16442 bp, 13 predicted proteins | sample FrelakmetDIP11DI_FD_187148 | JGI IMG/M metagenome (GOLD analysis project Ga0209254, IMG submission 187148) | Freshwater lake sediment microbial communities from the University of Notre Dame, USA, for methane emissions studies - DIP11 DI (SPAdes)... | ecosystem: Environmental > Aquatic >... | reverse complement strand
GTTTAATCGCTCCCCTTACAGCTTATTATTCTTATATGAGTACCCGGCTAACTGAAATCAAAAGGCTATTGTCCTACTCATTCCTGACGTGCAGTTCCTGCAGATACCTATTGAACCCCTCCGGGTGAGAACCTGTTTTCTGAATTTCTTATACCGGTCATTGTTCCATATTGTTCTGAATGAATCTTTTTTAAGGTCCCCCATCACAAATTCAGCATCCTTATCAAAACAACAGGGTATTACCAGTCCGTCCCAGGTTATTACAGGATTAAACCAGAGCCGAGGACACCTGTCGGGCATTGAATTCCTGATTACATTTCTCCCGTTTATTTCTTCATATCTTCTGAATTTTCCTCTGGCAGGCATCCATTTGCCTGCATCATTATCTGAAATTACCTGCATTGATTTGAGCTTCAGACGGGCATTAACCTCCTTCGCAAAACGCCGGGCTCCCGCAATCTGATTTTCATTGTACCTGTTTACCAGAAACTGAACCTCAAGTTTCATTGAAGAATGCAACTTATCGCGCGCAGTGGCAACATTTCTGATCCCATCAATTACCCTTGTGAATTCACCTTTTTGCCTGTATTGCGAATAAACCTCCTGATTCATCCCGTCGAGTGAAACAATAAGTTTATTCAGTCCCGATTTTATCAGTTTTTCCGGGTTTCCCTCCGCAAGAAAGTGACCGTTCGTGGAAACAACTGTTTTTATTCCATCTGTCAATGCCGGAAACGAAAAAAAATCCGGATGCATCATTGGCTCTCCCTGGAAATAGAGATTAATGTAATACAGATAAGGTCTCAGTTCATGAATCACTTTTTTATATAATCCTAAATCCATGAATCCGCGTTCCCTGTTCATCTGATCTGAACCTGAGGCGCATTCAGGGCATTTTAGGTTGCAATGATTGGTAAGTTCAAAAGAGATGCTCAAAGGCATTCCCATTGCAGAAGGTGTGCCTCTCAGGGAGCTTAGGAGATATAATGCTCCGGAAAGAAGAGCATTCGGGATTTTAACAAATATTTCCGCCATATATCAATCCGGAATAATGCAGTAAGATAGAAAAATAATCATCAGATCCCATAGGGTAAAACCATACATCTCTGGTCATAAGGCTGAAAAGGAAACAAAACACAATTATTAACGACTGTAATAAATTTAACTAAATGATTTAATGCCATGAAAACAATCAGAAATTTATCGTTTGTCACGCTGCTAATTTTGTCAGCATTTACCGCACAGACAATTTACGCAGGCACTGCTCCCGAAAGGAAGAAGAATGATCAGCAGAATCTCCTTACATTCAAAGGCAAGGTAGTTGATGCTGAAACCGGAACCCCTCTTGTATTTGCCGGTGTTGCCGTCAAAGAGTCAAATGTTGCAACTGTAACCAATATTGATGGTGAGTTTCTAATTAAGATCGCAGAAACACAAACATCAAGAAATCTTGAGGTGACATACCTGGGATACAAAAGTAAAGTTGTACCGCTTACTGATCTGAGGGAGGACGGATATAAGAATATCATATCGATGGTAACCGCTCCTATTCCAATAAAGGAGATAATCGTCAAGCCCGTCGATCCTGAGGCAATTGTGAGAAATGCAATCGGCCGGATAGGGAGAAATTATGTTGACGAACCAAACCTTATGACTGCGTTTTACAGGGAGACTATCCGCAAAAACAGGACTTATGTCTCTATTGGGGAGGCTGTTGTGGAGATATTTAAAGCCCCTTACAGCAACGACCTGCGTTATGATGGTGCCAGGATCTATAAAGGGAGAAAAGGATCGGATGTTGAAAGAATGGATACAGTCCTGTTCAAGCTCCAGGGAGGTCCGGTAACCGTGCTTCAGCTTGATATAGCAAAAAACACTGAGTCGATACTGACAGTGGATGCAATGAAGTACTATGATTATTCCATGACAACTGTTGTTGAAATAGGCAACAAACCTCATTATGTTATATCTTTCAGGCAAAAGCCGTCAGTTGACATGCCATTATTCATGGGAAACCTGTATATAGAAACCGGCACTTATGCTATAACTGAAGCTGAATTTGGTTTCAATCTTGAAGATAAAGCTGCCGCATCATCAATCTTTATCAAGAAAAAACCGCTTGGTATGGAAGTGACACCTGAAATTGCCACATACAGGGTTCAATATCGTGAACAGGATGGCATCTGGTACTTTGCCTATTCAAGAGCTGAAGTCAAATTTAAAGTAAACTGGAAAAAGAGACTCTTCAATACTTATTACACAACCATGTCAGAAATTGCTGTTACTGACAGAACAAATGAAGAAGTTATTAAATTTACAGGAAAAGAGAAGATCAGATATACCGATGTATTTTCTGAAGAGGTCGAAGCTTTTACCGATTCTGAATTCTGGGGAGAATATAATGTGATCGAACCTGACCAGAGTATCGAATCAGCGATCCGCAGGCTGAGCAAGAAACTAAAGTTCAGCAACAGAGAAGAATAGTAATACGTGATAATAATCTATGCTCAGGGATACTGAAATAGTAAGGAGGATCAGACAAGGTGATGAAGGACAGTTCGAGTCACTTTTCAGATCCTCCTATGTTTCCCTGGTAAGATATGCAAAGACACTGATAAAGGATCATGATACAGCTGAGGAGATTGTTCAGGATTTGTTTTTCAGGCTTTGGAAAGATAAAGATAAACTGCAGATTGAAAGTTCTTTGAACGGGTACCTATTCAGGGCGGTACATAATAGCTGCCTCCATTATATCAATCACAACAAAGTTGTGGAAAAGTATGCCAGGGAGATGGCGGTTATGGAGCAGGAGACTAATGAAAGCCCGACTGATATAATTCAATACAGGGAACTTCAGGCTAAAATTGCCTCTATACTTGAAAGGCTCCCTGAAAAATGCGGAAAGATCTTTTGCATGAGCAGGTTTGAAGGTTTAAGATACTCTGAGATAGCTGAGAAACTTTCAATTTCTGTTAAAACAGTCGAAGCAAATATGGGAAGGGCACTTAAGGAATTCAGAAAAATACTGACAGAACAATGAAAGAGATGAATAATATAGATAATTATACTGATAAGGAGTGGGAAGACCTATCATCCCTACTGTCAGATGAACAGAACGATAATAAGGATCTGCTCAGCCGGTTCATGGCCGGGGAGCATCATAATACAATTAAATACTGGAAAGAGTTGAGAGAAATGAATATTGATAAAGAAATTGATGTAGATAAGGCCTGGAACAAACTTACTTCCAGGCTCAGTGAAAACGGGTTATTAACAGAAGCCCCGGTGATAAGGGGAAGTTTTTTAAGAAGTACATATTTCAGGATTGCTGCAGTCCTTCTTCTTTTACTAGGTCTCGGATCGGTGCTGATATTAATGAATAACAAAGGAATTCTTAGCCCAAATACAATAGTGGCAACAGCCGATAATCAGAAAAACCTTCAGGTTACACTTCCCGACGGAAGCACTGTCTCCCTCAACAGGAATACAAAGCTAAGCTACCGTGAGAATTTCGGTAACCACGGAAGAAATGTAACTCTCATTGGTGAGGCTTTTTTCGAAATCACTCCCGATGAAAAAAATCCTTTCGTGATCGATGCAGGAAAAGCAAAAATAAAAGTTATCGGAACATCTTTCAACGTAATAACAAGCAATTCTGATTCAGCTGTTGAGGTGTTCGTAAAAACGGGGAAAGTAATGGTTTCGGACATCGAAGGCACTAACAACCTGATACTTGATCCCGGATTTATAGGAAAAATGGATTCGAAGCTGTCGGAGAAATCATTCAATAATGATCCGAATTACCTTGCATGGAAAACCGGGATGCTGGTCTATGCCGGGCAAAAGCTTGACGTGGTTTTCAGGGATCTTAAGAAAGTTTATAATATGGATATCGTTGCCGATGATCCTGTAATCCTTGAAAATACCTGGACTACCAACGGTCCGGTCGATAATCAGTCGCAGGAAACAATTATTCGTCTAATTTGTATTAGCTTTAACCTCAGTTATACAAAAGAGGGTAATATTTACCACATTACAGATAAATAACTTACTGGTTTAGCAATGTTGTCTGACAATGGCACTATACTCAAATATATTTCAGCCATTGCATTGTTGATATTCCTGATCCCTTCGCGGGAGACGAAATCCCAGGAGAGCATCCTTGATTCTGCTTTTACATTCAGGGCAGGAACAATAAAGACAGGCAATGCACTCGATCTTATTACCAGGCAGACAGGTTTCCATTTCACTTATGACAGCCGCCTTATTGATCCTGAAAAAAAGACCGGAATGAATTTCAGGGATATAAAGCTCGAAATAATCCTTGACAGTATCCTGAAAGGCGACTCACTTATCTATTCAGTAATTGATGAATTCATTATTATCTCAAAGGAAATACCAAGCCCTCCCTCTTCAAATTTCCCGTCTTCGTTACCTGATCTTAAATCCATAACCGGGGTTATTTTTGACGGCGAGTCGACGGAACCTTTACCCTATGCAACAATCGCGCTTAAACATGAAGGCAAGGGTACTGTTTCGAACAGCAACGGGGAATTCGGCTTTAAGATTTCTCCGGAAAATTACAGTGATACAGTTGTTGTCTCATACCTTGGTTATTTTGCCAGGGAAATACCGGTACAGCAATCGCTGGGAAATAATTTCAGAGTGGCAATGAGAAGGGAGTTCATCTCAATTCCGGAGATCATAATCAAAAATCAGATCCCGCAGGAAATTATCAAAAAAACGGTTTCAGGTATACCACGGAATTACGGAAACACTCCTGCCGGCATGACAGCTTTTTACAGGGAGGGAGTTCTACGTAAGAGCCAGCTTCAGACATATTCCGAAGCAATACTCCAGATATATAAAAGCGCTTATTCAGGATCGATTCTCAACGACCAGATAAAAGTATTTAAAAGCAGAAAAATTGAAAATATCAATGTCACCGATACATTGACCGTCAGGCTCAAGGCAGGGCTCAGTACATGCCTTCAGCTTGACGGCATTAGAAATGTCTTCGATTTTCTTTCGAGGGAGAATTTCAATGAATATACATACCGGCTAACTGATATTGTTTCCTTTGACGAGGAATCAGCATTTGAAATCGAGTTTGGACCACGAGAAGGAGCAGAAGCACCAATGTTCAGAGGATCAGTATTCATTAATACAACTGATTTTGCACTTCTTAAAGCAGATTTTGAAATAAATGCTGGTTACCTTAAAAAGATGAGAGAGAATTTTATTCTGAATCCCTCCAGGGCTTTTACCACCTGGCCTGTTTCAGTAAGGTATTCAGTAACCTACCGTGAATTGAACGACAGATATTTCCTCAGCCATGTCAGAGGCGACCTTGAATTCGCATCCAGGCAGAAGAAAAAGCTATTCAATACACAGTCCAATGTATTTTTCGAAATGGCTGTAACCAGCATGAGTCTTAACGATGTGGAAAGGTTCGACCGGGAGGAACTTGCCCCGGCTCACTCTGTCTTCTCAAGAACTATTACAGATTATGATCCCGTTTTCTGGGAAAACCAGGAGTTCCTTAAACCTGAAGACAACCTGCTGCAAGCTCTTAAAAACATGAATGTCAGGCTTCAGGAATTTAAAGAATAATTGCGGATTGTTGCTGTTTAAAAAGTGGTATTTTGATGGATTTAACCTTTGGGTTACTTTGTGATGAACTTTGTGATCCTTTGTGGTTCAATGCTTTATTTTTAACCACAAAGTCGCACCAAGGTCTCACTAAGGTCCACAAAGGACTTTTTTCAACAGCCGCAATTCTCAGTACTTATTTATAAGGTCATATAGTTCTGTAAGATCAGGAGTGAGGATTATCTCAGTCCTTCTGTTTTTCTGCCTTGCTTCGTCGGTATTTGCCGCATCGACCGGAATATATTCACTCCGTCCTGCTGCATTAAGCCTTGCGGGTTTGATTTTCGAGCCTTCGAGGAGAACCCTTACTACCGTAGTGGCCCTTTTTACGCTGAGGTCCCAGTTATCCTGAAGCTGTCCGGTCCCGGGTTTGTATGGGACATTATCCGTGTGTCCTTCGATTGTGACCTGGATATCCGGATTCTTTTCAAGTACACCTGCCAGTTTTTTCAAAGCGTTTTTTCCGTTGGCATCGATGTCCCAGCTTGCTGTTTTAAACAGGAGTTTTTCATCGAGCGAGACATATACTTTACCGTTCTTATTCGTAACTGTAAGACCATTATTTTCATATCCAAGAAGGGCTTCAGATACCTTGCCTTTCAGGTCATCCACAATTTTCTTCTGGGTATCAAGGATCTTTTCAAGCTCAGCCATACGGGCATTCTTCTTTTCGAGCTCAAGGGTAAGCTCATCAAGCGCGACCTTTTTAATATCCATCGATTGCTCCAGCTGGCGCATGATAACTTCTTTCCGCATCAGGTCTGCCTGAGCAGTCTGAAGTTCAGCAAGCAGCTTTTTGGTTTCAGTAACATTTCCCTTAATCAGGTCCTCCTGGGCAATCTGCAGGTCGTTATATCTTTCAGAAGTTATTCTCAGATCCTCTTTTGCCCTGTTACGCTCAATCTCAGCAAGAGCAAGTTCCTGCCTGATTTTGCTCATTTCTCCCTCGAGGGCTGTTATCTTTGTTTCAGCCTCCCTGTTTTGCATTGCAAGGGCCATATTTTCAGTCTTGTAGTTGTCACGGTCAATTAAATTCTGCCGGCTCGAGGTCTGGAGTTCCCTGTATTTTTTGCTGGAAACACACGACGTGACGGAAATTAACATCATCACAATAAAAAAAGTTAAAGCAAATGGTTTCTTCATGTCAGGAATAGGATTTAAGTATGGTCTTTCCCCACAAAAATAACAAAATCCATGGGAAGCCTCAGCAAACACTAAGGGAATAATAATTGTTATATTTGCACAACTGTTTTTACCTGTTTTAATAATGGACGAGAAGGAGAATCTTCTGTTTAATATATCATCGCCTGAGGATCTGAGGAAGCTAAAACCTGCTGATATGCCAAAAGTCAGCGCTGAGCTCCGACAGTATATTATTGATATGGTAAGTAAAAATCCCGGACATCTCGGAGCAAGCCTGGGTGTTGTTGAACTTACTGTTGCTCTCCATTATGTTTTCAATACCCCTTATGATAAATTGATCTGGGATGTAGGCCATCAGGCTTATGGTCATAAGATACTTACGGGGCGGAGGGAAAAGTTTTCAACTAACAGAATGTATAAGGGAATCAGCGGATTTCCTAAAATGAGTGAAAGCGAATATGATGCTTTCGGAACAGGTCACTCATCCACTTCAATCTCAGCAGCCCTCGGCATGGCTATTGCTTCAAAGCAGAAAGGTGAAAAGAGGCATGTTGTTGCTGTTATAGGTGATGGAGCAATGACTGCCGGCCAGGCATTTGAAGGACTCAACAACGCTGGAATTGCCAAATCTGATATACTTGTAATACTGAATGACAATAATATTGCAATCGACCCTAACGTGGGCGCACTGAAGGAGTATCTGATTGACATTTCCACAAGCAGGACCTATAACCGTTTCAGGAACAAAGTATGGAATGCCCTTGGCAGATTCAGAAGAATCAGTCCTTATGCAAGAACCATTGCACGCCAGCTTCAGGCAGGATTCAAGAGTACTTTACTTAGCAGGAGTAACCTTTTTGAGGGTATGAACTTCAGGTATTTCGGACCTGTTGATGGTCATGATATTTTACACCTGATAGATATCCTTGAGGACCTTAAAAGAATACCAGGGCCTAAATTACTGCATTGCATTACGGTAAAGGGCAAAGGATTCAAACAGGCCGAGGAGAACCAGACTGCTTATCATGCACCTGGCAAATTCGATAAGAACACTGGTGTAATTTTTGAGGCTCCCGGTACAGTTGTCCCTACAACCTACCAGGATGTTTTCGGGAAAACGATGCTTGAACTGGCCAGGAAAAATGAAAAAATTGCAGGCATCACGCCGGCAATGACTACCGGCTGTGCATTATGCATAATGATGAAGGAGATCCCTGACCGTGTATTTGACGTGGGTATTGCAGAGCAGCACGCCGTTACATTTTCGGCCGGACTTGCCACACAGGGAATGATCCCTTTCTGCAATATTTACTCTTCGTTCATACAGAGGGCATACGACCAGGTTATCCATGATGTGGCTCTTCAAAACCTTCATGTCGTTTTCTGCATCGACCGGGGCGGCATTGTTGGTACAGACGGGGCGACTCATCATGGCTTTTTCGATCTGGCATTTATGCGCTCAATTCCCAACATGATAGTTTCGGCGCCCATGAACGGCCTGGAATTAAGAAATCTTTTGTATACCGCACAGCTCGATAAGATTAAAGGAGCCTTCTCAATCCGTTATCCCAAAGGCCGCAGCATGGTTGATGACTGGGAGAAACCATTCACGGAGATTGAGATCGGGAAAGCAAGGCTGCTTAGCGAAGGAAAAGATATTGCTGTACTGAGTATCGGCCATCCGGGGAATTTTGTAACAGAGGCTATAAAAATCCTTGACGGCGAAGGCATCTCTGTAACCCATTATGACATGAGATTCCTGGTTCCTGTCGATACTGAATCACTTCATAATGTTTTTAAGAGATTCCGGAATATAATTACAGTTGAGGACGGCGTTATCAAAGGAGGCCTGGGCAGTGCTGTTATGGAATTCATGTGCGATAACGGATACAGAGCCGTAATAAGGCGTCTCGGGATACCCGATTATTTCGTTGAGCAGGGTACCCAGGAAGAGCTTATCATGGAGTGCGGATTTGATAAAGACAGCATTGTGAAAGCAATTAAGGAGATGGTACCCACGAAGGTAAAGGCGCAACGGCATAACGGCATAACAGCACAACAGCACAACAGCACAACAGCATAACGGCATAACAGCACAACAGCATAACGGCACTACAGCATAACAGTTTAAGGGCATTAATTCCACGAAATAATACTAAACCATTAAATACCATCTGACCTATGAAAATTGCACTAATTACAATTTTGATTCTGCTGAACCTGTCATGCGGGCGATCAGGTATTAAAACTGCACAGGAGGAATGGATCGCGCTTTTTAACGGAAAAGATCTGAATGATTGGGAAGTCAAGATCAAAGGTTATGGGCTGAATGACAACTATAAAAATATTTTCAGTGTGGAAGACGGAATTATGAAGGTAAGATATGAAGGTGTTGATACCTTCAATAATCAGTTTGGCCATATTTTTTATAAGGAACCCTTCTCACATTATAAGCTCAGGATTGAATACAGGTTCGTAGGAGATCAGGTACCAGGGGGGCCTTCGTGGGCATTCAGGAACAGCGGGGTGATGCTTCATTCACAGTCGGCAGCATCCATGACACTTGACCAGGATTTCCCTGTTTCGATTGAAGCTCAGTTTCTGGGCGGTGACGGGGTTGCAGAGCGCACCACGGGAAATGTTTGCACACCCGGGACCCACATCGAAATGGGAGGCAAACTTATTACCCAGCACTGCACAAATTCGACATCCAAAACATATCACGGGGATGTATGGGTAACGGCTGAATTTGTTGTGCTTGGCGACAGCGTTATACACCATATTATTGAAGGAGACACTGTGCTGACATATAACAGACCTCAGGTCGGCGGGGCTCCGGAAGGTTATCCTGTCCCAGAAGGCACGCTGATAGAAGAGGGCTATATAAGCTTACAGGCTGAGAGCCATCCGGTTGAGTTCAGGAAGGTGGAGTTGTTGAAGCTCAAATAACCCCCCAACCCCCCTGGCAGGGGGGCTAATACTGTATTTTCTCTGTGGTCCTGTGTGTAAGTTTTTAAGAATTTATTCCTATTTTCGCAAACCGCATTACCGCATAACTGCATGACATTAACGCCCGGATGGCGGAATTGGTAGACGCGCTGGTCTCAAACACCAGTGGCAGCAATGCTGTGCCGGTTCGATCCCGGCTCCGGGTACTAAAACTCACTCTCAAACTCACAATGCATTTTGTCTGACATGAAATGATTTACCATATTCTTGATATATTCTTCATTCTTTTTCATTCATCGCTGGTAATCTTCAACCTCTTTGGCTGGATCTTTCGTAAAACAAGGATATGGAACCTGATCACCCTAACTCTGACAGGTGCATCATGGCTGTTTTTGGGATTGATAGTGGGTACCCTGGGTTATTGTCCCTTTACAGAGTGGCATTTTAATATCCTTCTCAAGCTGGGAGAACAAAATCTCCCAAACTCGTATATTAAATACCTTACAGACAGATTAACCGGACTGGATATAAGTGCATCGCTTGTAGATAAAATCACATTATACTCTTTCCTTGCAGCCCTTCTGGTTTCAATAATTCTGAATATCAGAGATTTAAGAATAATAAGGAAGAAAGCGAGAAATTAAATCCTATTTGAAGGATTAATTTTTCAACTTGGTCTTGATTACGACTGCACCACCATATCCTCTCGATCCATACATGGCAGCCGAAGTACCTTTGAGAACCTCAATTGATTCAACGGAGTTGGGTGAAATACTGGTAAAATCTTTAACGTATGTACCATCGACTACAAGCAAGGCCGGAACATTCCCGAAAAAATCCTTTGATTCATTAATAATGATATCAGTCCCTGAAATTCTTACTCCTGAAACTTCCCTCTGGATCATTTCATAAACCGAACTGTATGAGGCATATTTCTTATTCGTACCATCAATTTTGCTAACCTGGGTCGTTACATTTTTTTGCTTGACATAATTATAACCTGTATTAACTCCTTGGTCTCCGGGCTCTATTTCCTGGTCTGTCTTCTGCTGAGTTGCCGAGACTCCGAATTTCAGATTTATTTCTGTCCTTCCGCTGATTGACTCCTCAATTAAGCCGCTTCCAAATGTAAGGATCCCTATCCTTTCGGCATCACTTTTAACTTTGACCTTGAAGAATCCTTTAGAATCGGTAATGGAACTGGTGTTTTTTCCATCGATCATGACAATTGCATTTCCGACCGGATTGCCTGAGACATCCACTACGGTTCCCGTAATTGTAATTTTCTTATTATTCTTTTGTGCTGTAATACTATTAATGTACAGAACAGAAACCAGGATCAAAAGAAATACCTTTATTTTCATGTCTTATAGTGATATCTTAACTTATATCAATCAAGGTCAGCCACAAGGTCTTTACCCACCAGCCTGAATTTTTCCGGTTCTTCCGGTGGTATAACATACAAAGATGTCCCCGGTTCAAGCCCCTCCCTGATAATGACATTTTTTTCATTCATTTCTCCAAGCACTACAATCTGCCTGGTTTTGTTTTTCTTATATACAAAAGGTATGCCATCAACCCCTGTATACACACATTCTGTAGGAATATAAACAACTTCATCAAATGAGTCGATAATTATTTTATTATAGGCTGTCATTGCAGGTCTTAGTTCTGAATTAATCCCATCGATCCTTATCAGTACTTCGAACATTTTGGCATCAGAATTCCCTAGTTGTTCGCCAATATTAGCCACATGGAATACACTGCCTGTCCATGATTTCCCCGGCAATGCATCAATTGTTATCAATACTTTCTGGCCGTTTTTAACTTTATTTACTTCAATTTCGCTGACGTACATTTTGGATATCATAGTGGAAAGGTCGGGAAGTGTTGCAACAATTCGGTCAAAGGGGTTCACTGATGACCCGGTTTTCCTTTTAGCTCCATTAAACTCTTTTTTATAAATCACCATTCCCGGGGATGGCGCTTTTATTGTGAACTGGGCGAGAAATTCCTGCAGATTATTTACCAGATCGGTTCCCTCAGCAAGGAGACGCTTCTTTTGTTTGATGTCGGCAAGTGCTTTTGCTTTTCTGAGAGCATACGCCTTTTTTCTCTGTTCCAGGGCTCTTTGCTGTTTGTTCACATTTAATTCGGCCTGCCGGATTGTGGCGGGAGGTTCGTATTTCGACTGAGCCAGAGTGATCTCTGCCTCCTCTACTGCTATTCCCTGATTCTTAATCGCATCTCTGAGATTAGTTAACGATACAGCTGTATCCAGTATTGCCATCTCGAGGTTTGACCGCAGAGTATTCAGATTTTCGATTGCAGTTTTGAGAGTATTGTCATAGTCTGTTCTGTCGAGCTGTGCGATATATTCACCCTCTTTTACGACAGTGCCTTCGGGAACAATGTCTGAAATCTTAAAGCTCTGCAGGCGCATTCCACCACCTCCGTGACTATCACCACCACGACCCTGGCTCTGACTGCTCTGCTTTATTACAGGTCCCATGATATCAACTGATTTCTCAGCTTCAAGGTCTCCCGAATTACTCACAGTAATTTCGAATTGTCCTTTCATTACCTCCGTATATACAGTGGCAGTATCTTTCCTGGAAACCAGTTTGTTAAAGACTAACATTGCAATAACTATCAATCCTGCAACAATACCAGTTATAATAAGTGTCCTTTTCATTTTTACACGACTGCTTTAAATTCAATATACTTAATAGACAATTGAAAGGCCGGTTTTATTTCTTTAATGCAAAGATTATTAAAATAATGGTATAAAGTATTAATCTGCTTAGCTAAAAGAAATGGGAGCTGCCACGTGTTTTTAAAAATAAACGTTCTTAACAGGATTTTTTGTTTTGCATGAACTGAGAAAGTTCATATATTGGTTGGAATTTAAATCACCAGCTTAAACTTCCAAAATATGAAATCCTTTATTCCATTCTTTCTGCTTGCATTTATAGCAATTTGTCCATTAAATGGGAAAAAACCCTATCCGGCTGACAAAAAAGCTACTAAAGAGGCTTTTAACCTGTTCAGGTCATTGTATAACCTTCAGAATAAAGGAATTATGTATGGCCACCAGGATGATCTGATGTATGGCAGCACATGGTGGTATATAAAAGATCGTTCAGATACCAAAGATTTTACAGGAGACTACCCTGCTGTTGCAGGTTTTGAACTCGGTCACCTGGAACTTGGAAATGAGCGCAGTCTCGACTCCGTAAGCTTTGCGCAGATTGCAGATCAGATTAAAGCTCATTACAAACGGGGGGGAGTTATAACCATCAGCTGGCATGCAGATAATCCTCTGACAATGCAGGACCTTGCTACCAAGTCACGCAGGCAGGGAGGCACAGCCTGGGATGTCAGCTCAAAAGAAGTGGTGGCTTCCATCCTTCCCGGCGGGAAAAATCATGAGATGTTTAATACATGGCTGGACCGTCTGGCTACATTTTTCATTGGATTAAAAGATGATGGCGGCACACCGATACCATTTATATTCAGGCCTTATCATGAACATTCAGGTTCTTTTTTCTGGTGGGGTACTGATATTTGCACTGACGATGAGTATTCTGATCTGTGGCGTTATACAGTTCAGTTCTTTCGCGATAAGAAGAATATTCATAATATACTTTATGCATATAATACCGACAGGGTTACATCACTTGAACAATACATGAGAGGGTACCCGGGTGACGATATTATTGATATGCTTTCGCTCGATATGTACGACAGGGGTGAAAAATTCGGCGGGGAGCTTGACAATGCGCTGGGATTTGTCACAGCGGAAGCCATAAAACGCGAAAAGCTTACAGCATTAAGTGAGACTGGCGGAAGAAGAGGCATGGCTGACTGGTGGTCATCGGTTCTTCTGCCTGTTGTGAGCAAATATCCAGTAGGATATGTTCTGACGTGGAGGCATGCATACAGGCCGAAGTTTGCAAGGGAAGGAAATCCAAACCAGCCATTCCCGGATGATTTTATGAATTTCTATAAATCCCCCAGGACATTGTTTTTAAAAGAAATCCAGAAGGAGAACCTTTATAAATAAAAGTTTATGAAACCCCTCCGGGGTTTTTAATAAGTTTGATGTTTTCTTGCCATTATTTGTAAAATCCCTCCGGGATTTCTTCATACGATAGCATCAACCGCGGAGCGGTTCCACGAATAACAGGTTCAGGATATTCCCATTGTCCACCGAACCGCGGAGCGGTTCCATTAAACCTCAATACTATTGCCAAACCGGTTAGTGCCGAAAAATCCTCAACCAGAATTACGAACGGAAGTCATAAATCCTTTACCATCCATATATTACAGCCGAAATGGCCTGAATTGCCCAGGGCCTGAGGTATGTGCCTGAATCCGGCTTTTGTATACATTGAGACTGCTTTTTCGAGTTCCGGAAGCGATTCGAGATACAGCTGGTTATAACCCATCTTTCTGGCTGACTCAAAACATTTCTCCATAAGCGTTCTTCCGATACCCTTACCTCGCCATTGGTGCAACAGGTAAAGTTTTACCAGTTCGGCACAGCCTTCAGGCAAACCGGGTGTAGGGTAAATACCGCATCCTCCTGCCATAATTCCTTTTTCTTCAGCAATCCAGTAAACCGAACCTGGTATTCTGAACAATTCATATAAATTGTCAGTAGTAGGATCAAAATAGACGGTACCCGGGCGGTCGATTTTAAATTCCCGGAAGACAGTCCTGATTAGATCCGCTAATTCTTTATTGTCTCTCTCTTCAATATTCCGGTATGTTATAACGTTAATATCCATATAAGCTATTCCTGAATTGTAATTTATAAATGTACAAATAAATGGTTCTTTTTAGTAAATTTGGACGGTTTAAAACACCATTCCTTCGGTTGACATTCTCTTCTATTGATATAATGATCCCTTCATTTAAAGCATTTACTAAGTGTACCCTTCTGCTATTCTTTTCTCTACTGCTGCCGGTTTTGGAATCATCTGCCCGCGATTATTATGTTACCGGAAGAGTCACTGATCAAAACGGGTCAATGGTCTCCAACGCAAGGGTCTCAATGATCGCAGGAACAACAGAATATGCAGCGAAGACCGGTTCGGACGGCACTTATTCACTAAGAATATCCAATATTTATGACAACATTTCTGATCTGATCGAAGTAGGAACTCCTTACCCCAATCCTTTCTCATTTTCAGTAAATATCCCGTTTATAATCAACAGCCAGGGTGATATCCGTTTATCAATCTACAGTTTTTCAGGCCAGAAGGTAATGGAAGCCTATTTCGACTCCATTGATGCCGGAAGCTATCACATCGTTTGGGATGGATGTAATCAGAACGGGGCACCCATGCGCAGCGGATTCTATTTTTATGCTGTTACTTTCAAGGGGAAAACCATTTCGGGGAAACTCATAAAAGCACCCGGGTACACAATATACTCAGCCGGTACAGCAATTGAACCTGATATGATGCCTCCCGTAATAGCGCCTCCCTCAGGAAAAATAAAGTTTAAGGTGATTACGGCTGTGACATGCGACAATTACTATCCGGTAAGGCTGACCGACATAACAATAGCACGGGATACAATAATCGACTTTGAACTTACCCTGAAACAGGAACTGCCATTTAAGACTTCAGGCAACCAGATCGCAATGCACACAGGTACAGAGTACCGCTCCCTTATGCTGAAAGGGATTAATCTGGGATCCTCTCCTCCCGGTTACTTCCCCGGTGAAATTTCGTATGCCATAACTTCTGATCAATACGAAAAATGGATTGAAGAAATGGCCGAAGCAGGATTCAACAGCCTCAGAATCTATACACTTCATCCTCCGGTATTTTATGAGAAACTGGCAAATTATAATCAGAGGCATCCTGATAATCCCCTTCTTCTTTTCCAGGGCATCTGGCTTGAAGAAGTGGAGGACTACTATGATCCTGATGCTTATGATCTGTTTAACCGTACTTCATCATTTACGAAAGAAATAAAGGAGGTGATTGATTGTATTAACGGGAACGGGGATATTCCCTACAGATATGGGAAATCCTATGGCAGGTATATATCGGATATTTCGAGGTGGACAGCCGGGTATATAATCGGGAGGGAGATTAGTCCGCAGGAAGTAGATACTACCGATAACCGCCATCCCTCGCTGAACTCGTTTTCAGGAACCTGGCTCAGTATAGCAGGAGCAAAAGCAACAGAGGTCTTTGTAACGCAAATGCTTGATGCGACAATCAGTCACGAAGCACTCAACTATTCGGTAAAACGTCCTGCAAGTATGTCAAGCTGGCCAACCCTTGATCCGCTGAGCCATCCCACTGAAATCCACACAGACGAAGATAAGGCTGACTATGATATTACAAAGATAACCCTGAACAGTCCGGAGCCAGGCATCTTTGCATCATATCATGCTTATCCTTACTATCCTAATTTTATAAGCGAGCAGCCCTCATATCTGACGCAAAATGACATCTATGGGCCTAATAGTTATCTGGGATATATTAACGAATTAAAGGAACATTATTCCTCTATGCCGCTTATAATTGCTGAATTTGGTGTTCCCTCAAGCTGGGGGAGCGCTCACCAGTCGTACAGCAGTATGGATCATGGCGGGTACTCGGAACAGCAGCAGGGAGAGAAGAACATGAGGCTGATGCATAATATAATCGATGCCGGATGTGCCGGTGGCTTCA
>Ga0209254_10002594_pt1 | contig 16445 bp, 15 predicted proteins | sample FrelakmetDIP11DI_FD_187148 | JGI IMG/M metagenome (GOLD analysis project Ga0209254, IMG submission 187148) | Freshwater lake sediment microbial communities from the University of Notre Dame, USA, for methane emissions studies - DIP11 DI (SPAdes)... | ecosystem: Environmental > Aquatic >... | reverse complement strand
GGCAGCACGTTCAGATCGTTCGCCAGCACCCCGCTCGCCGGAACCGTGAGCGTGGTGTTCTCGTTGGTGGTCCGCGCGTCGTTGTTCGCCGCGACGTTGGCGTTGACGTCGATGGTGACGGTGCCGACGGCGTACGTCGGCGCCAGCACGCCGACCGCCCCTGAGAGGTCGGTCTTGACGTTGCCGGTGTCCGCCCCGGAGTAGTTGACCGTCAGCTCCTCCTGGCCGCCGATCTCGAAGAAGTCGACCTGCAGCGTGTGGGTCCCCGCCGCGAGCGCGATGGTGCCGCTCGCCTCGGTGAATGAGTGCGCGCCGTCGTTGTTGACCACCAGCGTCCCGTTCACGCGCAGGACGCCGCCGTCGTCGGAGCCCACGTAGAACGTGTACGTCCCCGCCGTGGTGACGGTGATCGTCGAGGTGAAGCGGACGGTGAAGTTGTTGAGCGACGTGTTGCCGTGGTTCAGCGCCGCCTGGTCGACGTCGTAGGAGGTGAGAAAGCCCGTCCCGGTCGGCGCCCCTGTGGGGAAGCCGGTCACGAGGCTGTTGCCGGCCGGAACGCTTGCCCAGTACTCGTAGGTCGTGCCGGGGACCTGCGCCTGACTGACCGCGCGGTACTGGAAGGTGTCGGTGTACGAGCCGGGTCCGGTCGGCGTGTACGTGAACGAGCCGTCCGCGTTGAGGGACAAGGTGCCCTGCGTGGGCGCCGTGACCGGGGTCGTCTGGATCGTGAGGGTGATGCCGTCCGGATCGCTGTCTGCACCCGCGCCGTTGTTGTTCAGCACGTTGCCCGTGACGGCGACGCCGGTTGTGGTCGCGAAACCGTCCGGCCGCGCGACCAGCGGATCGTCCACCGAGACGACTCGCACGTACGATGTGGAGAGCGTGCTCTGCTCGCTGGTCGCGTCGGTGACGCGCACCGTGATCTGGCGCGTGGTGAGCACCGGGGTGTCGCTGGTGTTCTCGAAGGTGACTGAACGGATCGCAGCCGCGTAGTTCGCCGCGCTGTCCAGGCCGGAGAGCGTGAGCGTCGACCCGGCGAGCGATGCGCTGATGCCTGCGGGCAGCGCGCCCCAGCCGAGCACGTCGCCCGGCTGGGCGTTGGTGATGGTGATCGTCGCCGAGGCGATCTGGCTCCCGTCGGGATCGGACACCGTGGTCGCAGCGCCCGCGATCGCGACCGGGGCGCCGTTCTCGGTGAAGGTCGTGTCGAAGTTGTTGCCGCTCGCGGAGATCGAGATGTTGTCGACGTAGAACCGGTCGTCGGTCTCGAGGTAGCCGCCAGTGGTGGCGAAGCGGATGACCGTCTTGTCGGAGATGGAGGCGGAAATGTCGAAAATGGCGGTCGTATTCGTGCCCACCTGCGCGAGCGTGCCGAGCGAGGTGAACGTCGCGCCGTTGTTGTTCGATACGAACACGGCGACGGTATCGGTCGCCTCCACCGTCTGCATGCGGTAGGAGAACGACAGGGTGGCCGTGGTGTACGAGAGCAGATTGACCGAGCGCTGCAGGTAATCGCGCGGCGCGTCTCCATGCCCGTTGAACCGGGCCTCGAAGCCGCCGCCGCCGGCGGCGACAAGCTGCACGTTACCGTTGGTCGGGTTGTTGTCGCTGTTCCCCGGCACCGACGGCGCGGTATCGAACTCGCGCCAGCGCGCATCGAGCCAGCCGGTGCCGCCCGTGTAGACCTGGGTGGCGAAGTTGTCCGAAGCGGTGAAGCCCGCTGGCCCGTTCAGGTCCACCACCGGCAGCGCGAGCAGCTGTCCGTACCCTGCGAGCTCCTCCGCGGACGCAAACAACTGCGCCTCGACCGTACCCGCCCGCGCCTCGAGCACCCAGTCGCCCCCGAGCGCTGCTGCGCCCGTGAGGTTCGTGGACGCCGCGATGTCCGCGCCGGTGACCCTGGCGAGCGCCTCGACCAGCAGGCGGCCGCCTTCGCCGGCGCCGGTCGAGCAGCCGTAGAGCAGGATGTCGCCATTCGCGGTGAGCCGGCTGCCGAGCGCCGCCAGCGCCGCCGCGTTGCGGTCCACGGCCTGGCGGTCGAGCTCGAGGCTGCCGAGGCGCACCGACCCGGGATCGCCGTGGGCGAGAAGGTGGAGCGCGTCGACCGGCTGGTCGCCAATCGCGGCGGTGATCTGCGCCAGCGGCTCGGTGCCGGCGTCGAGCAGCAGCACCTGCACATCGGGGCGGGCCTGGGCCACCAGCGACTGCCAGTCGGGGATGCGCGTATCCACGACCATGAGCTCGCGGCGCGGGGCTTCCGCGGGCTGCGCAATGCCGGCGTCGGTGGTGGTCGGGGCGAGGGGCTGCTCGGTCGCGCGAGCGGCCTCGGCTGCCGCCGCAGCGTGGGCCGCCGCCTGGGCTCCGTCCTGCTGCTGGTCGGCAGTCGCCGCGGCGGCGCCGTCGAACAGCATCCGCGGCTCCAGCGCGAGCATCTGGCGGCGCGGGCGCCGCGGTTGTTTGGTCTTTTCCCGCGCTGTCACTTTTCCGACATCCTTCGAGGGAGCCCCCGTCTCGGGCTACGGTGGAAACAACTTGGAATGTTCGCGCTTAACGCTTGATCCGACGACCGAAACTCAAGTCAAGTCGTGCGGGGTTCCGCGTTTGGGGGCAACGCTTCGGAGTGGCCCCGATGTCAGTCACGCGCACGCGCGCGAGATTCCGCAAAAAGCGTGCGGCGGCCCATTGCGGGCCGACAGGAGGTGTGACGGAGTTTGCAAGGCGCCCCCGGGCGGGGGCGCCATTTCAGGGCATCTGGATCTTGCCGCCGCCGCCGAGGCCGCCAAGACCGCCGCCGCCGAGGCCGCCCATCCCGCCCATGCCGGTGCCGGGCACGACGATGGACGAGGCCTGCTCGCGGCGCATTTCGCGCAGCTCGCGGGCGGTGCGGTCGACGGCGACCTGAGCCGCCTCGCCGAACTTCGCGACGGCTTCGCCCAGGGTCTTCGCTTCGAGCTCGAAAGCGAGCGGGATCGCGCCCATGGGCGTCAGCACCTGCGCCTCGCCCACGAAGATCACGTCGCGAGACGCGTCGGTCGCCCCGTCGGCGGTCACCGGCGTCATCACGCGGATGGTGCCCATGCGGCGGTCGGTGTAGATGTCCTCGCGATAGAGGGTCGCGGGATCCATCTTCATGTCCTGCGTTCCGGGAGTGGCCATGGCGGGTCTCGTGCAAAGGTTGGGATGCGACCAATTATCCCATGCGCGCTGACGGTATCATTCGCCGCATGAAAACGCTCTCCACGGATGTATTGATCGTCGGCGCCGGGGGTGCCGGCATGTACGCCGCCATCGAGGCCGCCCGGCGCGGCGCCGAGGTGCTGCTGGCGGATCGCAGCCTGATCGGCCGGGGCGGCGCCACGGTGATGGCGCAGATGACGGTGGCCGCGGCCACCGGCGAGCAGACGCCAGACCACTGGGAGCACCACCTCAAGGACACGCTCTCCGCCGGCCGCGGCCTGTGCGATCCGCGCCTCTCGCAGCTCCTCTGCGAGGAGGGCGTGGAGTGCATCCGCGAGATGGATGCCTGGGGCGTCGGCTGGGCGCGGCACGACGGCAAGCTCACGGCGGTGATGGCGCCGGGCCACGACCGTCCGCGCTGCGTGTACGTGGACTTCCTCAATACCGGCCCGGCCGTCTCGCGCACCTTGCGGGGGCAGGTGATACGCACCAGCGGCATCACGCGCGCGGGCGATCTGCACATCGTGGACCTGATCGTTCGCGACGGCGAATGCGTCGGCGCGGTGGCGCTGCACCTGCCGACCGGCGAGTGGGTGTCGATCGGCGCCAAGGCGACCATCATCGCGACCGGCGGCCTCACGCGGCTCTATCGCCGCAACAGCGCCTCGGCCAACATGGGCGGCGACGGCTACGCGCTCGCGGCGCGCGCCGGTGCGCCGCTCGTGGACATGGAGTTCGTGCAGTTCTTCCCCATCGGCCACCTCGCGCCGCGCATGATCGGCATGGACCCGATCATGTGGGACCCGTTCCGCTACAAGCTCGGCGGACGGCTGCTCAACGGCGCGAAGGAGGAATTCACGCATCGCTACGGCACGGCGGAGGACGGCAAGTACGTCATCACGCGCGACCAGGCGACCTACGCCATCACCAAGGAGGTGCAGGCGGGACGCGGCTCGCCGCACGGCGGCGCGTGGCTGTCGTTCCGCCACCTGCCGGCGGAGAAGCTGCGCGAGGCGTTCGGCCCGGTCATCGACCGGCTGGCGAAGAACGGCATCGATCTCACGCACGAAGACGTCGAGGTCGCGCCCATCGCCCACTATCACATGGGCGGCGTGCAGGCCGATCCGCGCATGGCCACGTCGCTTGCGGGCCTCTTCGTCGCCGGCGAGGCGGTCGGCGGCGCGAACGGCGCGAACCGGCTCTCGGGCAACGCGATCACCGAGGCATTCGCCTTCGGACGCCGCGCGGGGCGGTCCGCCGTGGAGCACGCCGCCGGGGCGAAGTCGCGCCCGGCGCCTGCCACGCATGCGCCCGAGCTCGGCGCACGCGAGACGCTGTCCTACAACACCGCGGAATGGGTGGCGGACCTCCAGGACACCATGGCTGACGACGTCGGGCCGTTCCGCACCGCCGCGGGCCTCGCGCGGGCGCTCGATCGCATCGAGGCCCTGCGTGCCGAGGTGGATGCGGGCGCGCCGAAGCTCGCCGGCGCGTACGACACGCGGTTCGTGGACTGGCTGGACCTGCGCAACATGCTGCTGGTGGCCGAGACCGTGACGCGCGCCGCGATCGCGCGCAAGGAGAGCCGCGGAGCGCATCAGCGCGAGGATCACCCCGGCATGGAGGAGAGCTGGCGCATGCATCATCTCGTGCACTGCACCGAGGGCAAGGTGTCGCTGGAGGGGGTGCCGGCATGAGCCACTCGGCGAGGGGCCCCGTCGGAACGACGGGGATCGACGGCAAGGCGATTGCCGCCTGCCGCCGACAGCGGGGTGGTGCGCAATTCGTCGCGGTTACGGAAGGCGGCATGACATGAGCAACGTCGCCACCCTGAAGATCCGCCGCGGCGCCCCGGGCGAGACGCCGCATTACGAGACCCACGACGTGCCCTTCGAGTCCGGCCAGTCGGTGCTCGATGGTCTCCGCTGGGTGCGCGTGCACCACGACCCGACGCTCGCGATCCGTTACTCGTGCATCAACGCCAACGCCTGCAAGGAATGCATGATGCAGGTGGACGGCAAGACGGTGTACGCGTGCACGGCGCGCCTCGAGCCGCGCGAGATGATTGTCGATCCGCTGCCGAACAAGGCGCTGGTCCGCGACCTCGTGACCGAAATCGCGCCGTCCGACGAGCGGCTCTAGCTACTTCGCCGCGAAGCGCTTGTCGCGCCAGGCAATCGCCGCGCGCAGCCCGTCCGCGCGGGCGATGTCCATGAACTGGCGCTTGTCCGGCGAGCCGTGCGACTCGATCTGGTGGTCGATGTCCAACGCGGTCTTCAGCGCGGTGTCGAAGCCCATGATGTCGTAAGTCCGGTTGATCGCCTTCTTGGTCTCGCGCACCAGATCCGGGTCCATCACCGCGATGTGACGCGCCATCGCGAGAGCGGCTTCCAGCGCCTCGCCCGAGGGCACCACGCGGTTGATCATCCCGAGGCGCAGCGCCTCCGCCGCCGGGATGCGGTCCATGCCGTTGAAGATGATCTCCTTCGCCTGCTTCGGCCCGGTCACCCAAGGCAGGATCATGGTGACGATGCCTGCGCCGAACTTGAGCTCGGGCTCGCCGAAGAACGCCTCCTCCGACGCGATGGTGATGTCGCAGGCGAGCGCCATCTCGCAGGCGCCGGCGAGGCAGGCGCCCGCCACCGCCGCGATGGTCGGCTTGGAGAGGTTCCAGAACCGCATGGTCGCGCCGAAATCCTTGTCGAGGATCCCGCGCCAGGCCTGCGCGCCGCTCGGGCGCCGCTCCATCTGCTCCTTGAGGTCGAAGCCGGAGGAGAAATTGCCCTCGGCACCGGTCAGCACCAGCACGCGCACCGCGTGGTCGGCTTCCGCGAGGTCGCACACGCGTTCGATCTCACCGAGCATGGCGGCGTTGAGCGCGTTCATGCGTTCGGGCCGGTTCAGGGTCAGGACGCCGACCGCGCCGTGGGTTTCGTAGTGGATGGTGTGCCATGTCGTCATGCGTCCTCCTTGATCGCGAGCACGATCTTGCCGTGCATGCCGCGACGGGTGAAATGGGCGAGGCCCTCGGCGAAGCCTTCCAGCGGATAGCGCATCGTCACCTCCGGCTTGAGCTTGCCGGCTTCGTACCAGGCGAGCAGCTCGCCTTGCGCGCGGCGGAACCACGCGGGATCGCGGTCGCGGTAGTCGCTCACCTGCAGACCGCTCACCGCGATGTTCTTCACCAGCAGGTAGTTCGCCTTCACCTCGGGGATGCGGCCGGCCGCGAACCCCAGCACGACGAGGCGCCCGCGCCACGCCAGCGCGCGGATCGCCGCGTCGAAGACGTCGCCGCCCACCGGGTCGAGCACGACGTCGGCGCCGCGGCCGCCGGTGGCCATCGCGACCTGCTTGCGCAGGCCGTCGCGCAGGTTGTCGGCGGCCAGATCGACGACGTGGGCCGCCCCGCCCGCCTTCACCAGCTCGGCCCGCGTGGGATTGGTGATGCCGGCGATGACCGTGCAGCCCATCGCATGCGCGACCTGCACGCAGGCGAGGCCCAGCCCGCCGGCCGCGCCGGTCACGAGGACCGTCTCGCCCGCCTGCGCCCGGGCGCGGTCGTTGAGCGCGAACCACGCCGTGATGTAGGTGAGACCCATCGCCGCGCCCTCGGCGAAGCGCATCGCAGCGGGCATGACGAAGCACTGCGGCTCCGGGACGAGCGCAAGCTCGGCGTACGCGCCGTACTCCACCCACGCCATCACGCGATCCCCGGCGCGGCAGGTCGTGACGCCGTCACCGACGGCCCGGACGACGCCTGCGAGCTCCTTTCCCGGCGAGAACGGCCGCGGCGGCAGGATCTGGTACTTGCCCTCGATGACCAGGATGTCGGGGAAGTTGAGCCCGGCCGCATGCACCTCGACCAGCACCTCGCCCGGTCCGGGCACCGGATCGGGCAGCGTCTCGACTCGCTGCGCGGCGACCGGGCCGTGCTCCCGGACGACGACCGCTCTCACTTGAGCACGGCGTCGTTTGCGTCGCCGAGACGCGGATAGCCCACCGTCGCCTCGGGCGCGCGGAACGCGTCGGCCACGGGCACTGGCGCCGCCGTGAGCGGTCCGGCGTCGGTCACGACCTTGCGCGCGAACAGCCCGCGCGCGCGGAAATGCGGGTCGGCCATCGCCTCGCCCATGGTGCTCACGATGCTGCAGCACACGTCCTGACCGGCGAAGGCGGCGCGCCATTCATCGGACGTGCGTGAGGCGATGCACTCGGCGACGCCGCGCTTTGTCGCCTCAGCGTCGCGCGCGTCGTCGACCAGCTCCGCCGCCAGGCCGATGATGCGCGTGAAGTTCATCCAGAACTTCTGCTCCAGCGGCGCGGCTGCCACGAAACGCCCGTCCTTTGCGCGATAGACCTGGTAGCGCGGGCTGCCGCCGGTCACCAGTCCGGTCGCCGGACCGGGGAAGCGCCCGGTCACCTCGCCTTCGCTCATCGCCCAGTAGAGGAAGGTGAAGAGGTGGTCGCTCATCGAGACGTCGATCTTGCAACCGACGCCGCTCGCGTCGCACGCGCGCAGCGCGAGCAGGATGTTGATCACCGCCGGATAGGCGCCGCCGGCGATGTCGGCCACCAGCGCGGCGGGCACCACCGGCGCTCCGTCGCTGCCCGCGGCGAGCGACAGCATGCCGGACTCGGCGACGTAGTTGAGGTCGTGCGCGGCGACGTCGGCGCGCGGACCGTGCTGCCCGTAGCCGGTGATGGCGCAATACACGATGCGCGGGTTCACCGCAGCCATCGCTTCGTAGCCAAGTCCGAGGCGATCCATCACACCGGGCCGGAACTGCTCCACGACCACATCGGCCTCGCGGACCAGAGCGAGGATGCGCTCGGCCGAGCCTGGCGCCTTGAGGTCGATCGCGAGCGACCTCTTGCCGCGGTTGAGCAATGCGAAGTTGGCGCTGTCCGCGCCCGCGCGCGGCTGGTAGGTGCGCATCTCATCGCCCATGCCGGGCCGCTCGATCTTCAGCACGTCGGCGCCGGCCTCGGCCAGCACCAGCGTGCACACGGGTCCGGGGAGCAGGGTGCTGAAGTCCAGCACCTTCACGCCGGCGAGCGGTCGGGTCATCCTTGCGTCCTTTCCTTGGCGACCCGCGCGCGGCGCGCCGGCGCGTACGCCGGATCGCCCAGCGCTTCATGGAGGGCCTGGGTCACGTCGTGGTGTGCGGCGAGCCCCGTCCGGTGGAGCAGCGCGATCGGCCCCTCGGGATAGCCGAGCCCGAGGCGCAGCGTGGTGTCCATGTCCTCGGCGCTCGCCAGCCCTTCGTCCAGACGCCGCAGCGTCGCGTTGAAGTAGGGCCGCAGCAGCCGGTCGAGGATGCGGCCGGGGAAGTCGTTGCACACGGCGACCACGAGCCCCGCGCCTTCCAGCACCGCTTTCGCCGCGGCCAATGACTCGGGACGGGTGGCGGGCTGCTTGACCAGCTCCACGAGATTCGTCGGGTCGGCGTCGCCGAGCCGAAAGCGCGCAAACCCCAGCGCATTCCCGCCTTCCTTGCCGCGGTCCTCGCCGGTGTGCACGCCCAGGCACTCGGTGCCGAGCTCGATCAGCACCGCGGCGCGGGACGCCGCATCGGCCATGGCCCGATACGCGGCGCCTGCGCCCGTGCCGATCAGCACCGCGACGTCGCCCGCGGACGCCGCGTTCTGCGTGAGCGCGTGCGGCACTGGAAAGGACCGGCTGCCGCCGGTGTCGGTAAGGGTATAGGCCATGCTCAGGCTCCGAACATCTTCGCGTCCTTGTAATCGTAGAAGCCGCGCCCGGACTTCTTCCCGAGGCGGCCCGCGGCGATCATGCGCTTCACCAGCGCCGGGCAGGTCGCGCGCGGCTCGTGGGTGAGGCCGTGCATCGCCTCGCAGAGCAGCACCTGCGTGTCCATGCCGATCAGGTCGAGCAGCTCGAACGGCCCCATCGCGTAGCCCATCGCGGTCTTGATAGCCTTGTCGATCTCCGCGGGCTCAGCCACGCCCTGCTCGACCAGGCGGATCGCGTCGTTGTTGTAGGGAATCAGGAAGTAGTTCAGCACGAAGCCCGGCGAGTCCTGCGTCTTCACCGGGTTCTGGCCGAGCGCCTTGCAGAAGGCCCACGCCGCCTCGAAGGTCGCGGCGCTGGTGTTCATGCCCGGCGACATCTCCACCAGCTTCATGAGCTGCGCGGGCAGGCAGAAGTGCATGCCCACGAAGCGGTCGTCGCGTCCCGATCCGCCGGCGATCTCGGTGATCGAGATGGTGGAGGTGTTGGACGCGAAGAGCGTGTGCGGCGGGCAGACCGCGTCGAGCTTCGCGAACAGCGCGTGCTTGACTGCGAGGTCCTCGAACACCGCCTCGATGACGATGTCGGCCGCGGCGAGATCCTCGAGCCTCGTGGTGCCGGTGAGTCGGCCCATGACCTCGGGCAGCTTCGCCGCGTCGAGCTTGCCGCGCTCCACCGACTTGCGGAAGAAGGCCTCCGTCTGTGCCCGCGCCCGGTCGACGGCGTCCTGCCGGGTGTCGTACACGAGGGTGCGAAAGCCCGCCCGCGCCGCGACGATGGCGATGCCCGCGCCCATGGTGCCGCAGCCTGCGACCGCGACGGTCTGGATGGTCATGCTGGAATCCTCACTTCCTGATGAAGCTGCGGCCGATCAGCTGCCGGTGGATCTGGTTGGTGCCCTCCCAGATCTGGGTGATTTTCGCGTCGCGCATGAGGCGCTCCACGCGGTAGTCCTTGCAGTAGCCGTACCCGCCGTGCAGCTGCACCGCCTCGGTGGCGATGCGCATCGCGAGATCGGACGCGCGCATCTTCAGCATCGACGCCTCGATGCCGAAGTCCTTCTCGCCCGCATCGATCATCCGGCCGACGTGCCACAGCCACGATTCGCACTGCACGAGCTCCGTCGCGAGGTCGGCAAGCAGGAACTGGATGCCCTGGAACTCGATGATGTGCCGGCCGGACTGCTTGCGCTCGTTGATGTAGGCCACCATGTCCTCGAACGCCGCCCGCGCGATGCCGAGCGCCTGCGCCGCCACGCTGGGGCGGGACTTGTTGAGCGATGCGAACAGGATCGGCAAGCCGTCGCCCGGGTTGCCGAGTAAATTGGCGCGCGGTACACGGCAGTTGTCGAACGCCAGCGTGGCAGTGGTCGCGGCGCGATGGCCCATCTTGTCCTCGAGGCGCACCACCGACAGGCCCGGCGTGCCCTTCTCGAGCATCAGCACCGAAATGGCCTTTTTCGCGTCGTCGATGCCGTCCCACTTGCCGAACAGGAGATACAGGTCGGCCACGTCGCCGTTGGAAATGAAGGTCTTGCCGCCGTCGATGACGATCCCGTCGCCGTCGGCGCGGAACTTCGTGCGCATGCCGGTCGCGTCCGACCCGGCACCGGGCTCGGTGATGGCGAGCGCGCCGATCCCGCCGGCTGCAATGCGCGGCAGCAGGCGCTGCTTCTGCTCCTCGGTGCCGAAGTCGATCAGCGGCTTCATGCCGTGGAAGTTGGTCGCCCAGATGATGCCCGTCGAGGCGCAGGCCTTGCTGATCTCGCGCACGCAGGCGAGGTAGGCGCAGTAGGACGTGGGCGCGCCACCGTAGGCCTCGGGCACGAACATGGCGTTGAGGCCCAGCTCGTTGATCCCGCGCACGTTCGGCCACGGAAACTCCGCGGTCTCGTCCGCCTTGGCCGCATGCGGCGCGATCACGTTGGCGCACAGGGCGCGCACGCTGTCCAGCAGCATGCGCTCCTCGTCGGAGAGCGGAATCGCGGCGTCGAGCCGTTCGAAGACCTTCATCAGTGCGCCATCCCCTGTGCCCCGTCGATGTAGAGCGTCTCGCCGGTCAGATAGGCGATGTCCTCGGTGAGCAGTGAGGCTACCAGCCGCGCGACTTCGTCCGTGGTGCCCGCGCGGCCGACCGGGACGCGCGACTCCAGGAACGGCCGCAGCGCCCCGCGCATCGCCTCGCGGTTGAGATCTGTCTCGATATAGCCCGGCGCGACGTTCAGGACGCGGATGCGCTTCGCCGCCCATTCCACGGCGAGGCAGCGCGTGATTGCGCCCACCGCTGCCTTGGAGGCGCAGTAGGCGAGGTTGCGCTTCACGCCGAGCTTGTCGAAGAACGATCCGATGTTGACGATGGTGCCGCCTTCGCGCTCCAGGTGGGGATACGCCTCGCGACAGGCCACGAACACGGCACGCGCGTTGGTGGCCATCACCTCGTCGAATCGGGCCGTCTCGAACGTTGCCGACCTGCCGTCGAGGTGGATGCCCGCGTTGTTCACCAGGCCGTCGAGGCGCCCGGCCCGCGCGACGACTTCCGCCAGCGCGGCGCGCACCGACGCCTCGTCGTTCACGTCGCACGCGACATTCACCAGCCGCGAGGCGAGCGCCGCGGGTACGTCCTGCTCGGGCCCGCGGCCCTTGCGGGAGAGGCACGCGACGGTGAACCCGCGCCGCACGAGTTCCAGCGCGATGGCCGCGCCGATGCCGCGGCTCGCCCCCGTGACCGCGACGACCTTGCCGTCAGCCATCGGTGAACCTCGGCTTGCGCTTCGCCATGAACGCCGCCATGCCTTCCTCAGCGTCCTTCGTCCGAAAGGCGAGGGTCGAGAGATCCGTCTCGATGCGCAGCCCCTCGTGCACCGGCACGTCCAGCGCGCGCTGCACCGCCTCGCGGGCGAACCCCAGCACCGGCAGGCTGTAGCCCGAGAACTCGCGGGCGAAGGCGATGCCGGCCGCGAGCGCATCGCCGTCGACGAGCCGCGCGACCAGCCCCCAGGCGTGCGCAGTGGCGGCATCCACGGTACGGCCGGTGAGGATCATCTCCAGCGCACGCGCCTCGCCGACCACGCGCGGCAGGCGCTGCGTGCCGCCGTAGCCGGGAACAAGGCCGAGCTTGATCTCGGGCAGACCCATTTTCGCGTTCGGCGTCGCGATGCGGAAGGTGCACGCCAGCGCAAGCTCCAGTCCGCCACCGAACGCGAAGCCGTTGATGATCGCGACGGAGGGGAAGGGCAGGCGATCGAGCCTTGCGAACGTCGCCTGCCCGAGCTCGGCGCCGCGCTTCTGCGCGACGAGGTCGCGGCCGGTCAGCTCGCGGATGTCGGCGCCGGCGCAGAATGCCTTGTCCCCAGCGCCGATCAAGAGCAGCGCCCGCGCGTCGGTCTGCGCCGCGGCGTCGATGGCCTCCCCGAGATCGCGGATCAGCGCGAAGGACAGCGCGTTCAGCGCTTCGGGACGATTGATGCGGATCAGGGCGAACTCCTCGACCCGCTGCAGTTCGATGCTCATGTCTCGATACTCACTTTCAGGCACTCCTCCTCGCCGGGTCCGCCCAGCGCACCGGCGCGGGCTTGATCCGGCCGCCTTGCGCCCATTCCGCCAGTTCGCGCTTCAGGATCTTGCCGCTGGCGGTTAGCGGAAACGCGTCCATGACGATGAACCACTCCGGCATGTCGTACTTCGACAGTCCCACGGCATGCAGGTGATCGAGCATTGCCTCGCCGCCGACGTGCTCGCCCTCGCGCACGATGAGGGCGAGGCAGACCTTTTCGCCCAGGCGCTCGTCGGGCACCCCGAACGCCGCCGCCCTGGCGACGGCCGGGTGCCGATGCGCCAGGTCCTCGATCCGCGCCGGGTGGATGTTGTGCCCGCCGCGGATGATCAGGTCCTTCTTGCGCCCGACGATGCGCAGGCAGCCGCGGTCGTCCAGGGTGCCGAGATCGCCGGAGAGAAACCAGCCGTCGCGGTTGAACGAGGCCTCGGTGGCGAGCTGGTTGTCGAAATACCCCAGCATCAGCAGCGCCCCGCGCGTGCCTATCTCGCCCACCTCGCCGACGCTCACCTCCACGTCCGGGTTCTCCTGGCCGAAGATGCGCGTCTCGTAGCCGCGCGCGGCGCGGCCGCAGGTCTCGACGATGGTGGTCGCGTCGTCGTCGGGCAGGGTGTACTGGTGCGAGCCGTTCTCGGTCATGCCGTAGATGTTCTGCGGCGTGACGCCCATGTCGAGGAACGTGCGCGCCACCTCGCGGGGGATCGGCGCCCCGGCCATGTAGAAGAGCCGCACCGCGCCGAGCGTCGCCAGTCCGCGCGCCTTCATCTGGGCGAGGACGTCCATCGCGTGGGTGGGCACGCCCATCACGTAGGTCGCGCCGGCGGCGAGGATCCAGTCGAGCGACTTCATGCCGGCGGGTGGATCGTTGACCACGAGTTCGAAGCCCGCCGCCATCATCTGCTCCACCGCCACCGTCCCGATGTGGTGGCTCATCGGCGAGAGCGACACCAGCACGGTCCGGTGGTCGTGATGCCAGTCCTCCACCATCGCGCGGCCGTTGGCGAGCAGGGTATTGTCCGAGTGCATCACGCCCTTCGGCACGCCGGTGGTGCCGGAGGTGAACGCGAGATAGACGATCTTGTCCGGATCGGGATCCGCCGGGACGGACAGCGTGAGCCCCGGCTCGGCGGCGGGAAAGGGCAGGGCGTCGGTATGCGTGCCGCCGACCGCGTAGACCGCCCTGACGAAGCCGAGCTTGCGCGCCTCGACGACGATGTCGTGGCGGCTCGCGTCGGCGCCGTAGCCGGGCTGCATCACCAGCGCCGCGGCGCGGCTGCGCTCCAGCAGGGTGACGATCTCGGCAACGGTGTAGTTCTGGTGCAGGGAAGGCGTGCAGACATAGCCGTTACGCGCGCAGGCGAGCAGCGCGACCACGCTTTCCGCGCGCGAGGGCAGCCACACCGCGACCCGCTGTCCGGCGCGCACGCCGGCGCCGTGCAGCCGCTCGGCGACCGTGTCCACCCAGGCGGCGAGCTCCGCCCAGGTGAGGCGCACGCGCGCGTCGCGCAGCGCGAAGGCGTGCGGACGTTCCGCCGCATGGCGCACCAGCAGCGAGTGCAGCGTGTCGGCGCGCCACACGCCCGCGTCGTAGTAGCGCTTCGCCGCGGCAAGGTCGAGGAGCGTGAGCAGGCGGCTCATCAGTGCCCGAACCGGTCCGGATCGGGAGGGCGGCGCGCGCGGAACGCCTCGGCGAGTTCGTGCGACTCGTCGGTCTCGAGGTAGGTTCGCAGCAGGAGGTCGTGCGAGACGCGCGCGAGCCCGCCCACGCCGCCGTGGCGCGCGTTGAACGCGCCCTTGACCGACGCGAGCGCCAGCGGGCCGCGCTCGGCGAGTTCCAGGGCCAGCTTGCGCGTCTCCTCGCGCAGCTTGTCGTCCGGCACCACGCGGTTGACGAGCCCGATCGCGAGCGCCTCGCGGGCGGAGAGCTTGGGATTGAGCATCCACAGCTCCTTGGCCTTCCTCTTGCCGACCAGGTCCTCCAGGTACCAGGTGCCGTAGCCGGCGTCGAAGCTGCCCATCATCGGCCCGACCTGGCGGAACACCGCGCTTTCCTTCGCGATGGAGAGGTCGCACACGACCTGCAGGACGTTGCCGCCGCCGACGGCGAAGCCGTTCACCGACGCCACGACCGGCTTCTGCAGGCGGTCGATGGCCTCGTACATCTCCAGCGTCGGCAGCACGCCGGCGTAAAGCAGGGTGTCCTCCATGCCGTCCTTGCGCCCGCCGATGCAGAAGAACTTGTCGCCGGCGCCGGTGATGACCAGCACGCGCGTGCGCGTCTCGCGGCGCACCTCGTTGATGCAGTCCCGCACCTCGTGGCACATCTGCGCGGTGAACATGTTGCCGTCGTCGGGGCGGTTCAAGGTGAGCCAGCCGATCGGGCCGTCCTCCTCGTAGAGTATGGTCTCCCAGGTCACTGCTGCTCCTCGATGATCTTCTGTTCGCGCAGTGCGCGGATGCGCTCGGCGTCGTAGCCCAGCACGTCGCGCAGCACGCGCGCCGCGTCCGCGCCGAGCCGCGGCGGCGCCCGCCGATGATAGCCCGCGGTCCCGTCGACGTGGACGCCGACCCCCACCTGCGGGATGCGCCGCTCGCCGTCCTGCATGGCGTAGAAGAGGCCGCGCGCGAGCAGCGCCTCGTCCTGCGTGACCTCGTCGGCGCGGTAGATCGGCCCCGCCGGCACGCTCGCGGCGGCGAACAGCGCCAGCCACTCGTCGCGCGGCCTGGCCTTCAGCAGCCCCTGGATCTCGGCGACGATCTCCGCGCGCGCGGCGCGGCGGTCGGCGTTGCTTGCAAAGCGCGCCTCGGCGGCCCGCTCGGGCCGGCCCACCGCCTGCCAGAAGCGCTTCCAGATGGCGTCGTTGCCCAGGCCCAGCGTGAGCGGCAGGTCGGCGGTGTGGAAGACCTGGTACACGGCGATCACGCTGTCCTTCGCGCCGCTGCGCCGCGGCACCTCGCCCGAGCCGAGATAGGGCACCAGGCGGGGCGCCATGAAGCGCGTCATGCTCTCCACCATCGCGACGTCGATCACGTGGCCGCGGCCGGTGCGGGCACGATCGAAAAGCGCGCAGACGATCGCATAGGCCGCGTCCATGCCCGACAGCAGGTCAGCGGCCGGCGTCCCGACCTTCTGCGGATCGCTTGCGGGCTCCCCGGTGAGATCCATGACGCCGGAGTAGCCCTCGGCGATCAGGTCGTAGCAGGGGCGGTCGGCGCGCGTGCCCTCCAGCCCGAATCCGGTAATGCTCGCATGGACGAGATCGGGCTTCACCGCCGCGAGCGCCGCCGCGTCGAGGCCGAGCTTGGCCTGCGCGCGCGCAACGAGGTTCACCACCACCACGTCAGCGCGGCGCGCCAGGTCGAGCAGCACCTCGCGTCCCGCCGGGGTGGCGTAATCCAGCGCGACGCTCGCCTTGCCGCGGTTCACCGAGAGGAACCACAGCGACTCGCCGTCGAGGAACGGCGGCCCCCAGGCGCGCGCATCGTCGCCGCCGCCCGGGCGCTCGATCTTGATCACCTCCGCGCCCATGTCGGCGAGCAGCATGGTGCAGTACGGGCCCGCCACCGAGGTGGTGAAGTCGAGCACGCGCACGCCCTCGAGCAGCGCGAAGCCGCCGGCAACGGGCGCGAGGGGTAAACGATCGAGGGGCAGCATTGGTTGCTCGAGACGCAACTGCCGTGCCACGGCCGCCACGGACGCGATACGCCCGGGGCGAAGACCGATACTGCGTTGCAGCGTGGACACGAATGTCCGCGGCAACTACAGTTCCCCGCTTCCGCGTGTCTCGTTCGAGGACATTTCATGCGCTCTGCTTCCACCTCGCTCGGCCTCGCGGTCTTCGATCGGCAGGACCGCCGCGTCTGTGCGCTCGGGCTCGCTCGCCGCGCCGGCATCGCACGCGCGGCGCAGGCGGTCGCCGCCGGCGAGAGCGCGCAGATGACCGGGCGAGACGTCGACGGCGAG
>Ga0209254_10002593_pt1 | contig 16451 bp, 17 predicted proteins | sample FrelakmetDIP11DI_FD_187148 | JGI IMG/M metagenome (GOLD analysis project Ga0209254, IMG submission 187148) | Freshwater lake sediment microbial communities from the University of Notre Dame, USA, for methane emissions studies - DIP11 DI (SPAdes)... | ecosystem: Environmental > Aquatic >... | reverse complement strand
TGCAGGGCGATGTGCTGGATGCCCTCGCCCTGGTACTCGCGCAGGTACTCCTCGATCTGCGACTTGTCGTCCTGCGACTCGTTGATCGGGATGCGGATCTTGCCGCAGGGGCTGGTCATCGCCTTGCTGAACAGCCCGGTCTTCTTGCCTTCGATGTCGAAATAGCGGATCTCGCGGAAATTGAACAGGCGCTCGTAGAAGCCGGCCCACTTGTTCATGTTGCCGCGGTGCACGTTGTGCGTGAGATGGTCGATCACGGTCAATCCGGTCGTGCGCAGCGAACCGCGGTCCGGAGCAGGGACGAAGTCGACGTCGTAGATGGTGCTCTCGCCGTAACGGTCGACCAGGTAGACGATGCTGCCGCCGATGCCTTCGATTGCCGGGATGTTGAGCTCCATCGGACCGACCGGATTTGCAACCGGCGTGGCGCCGAGTTCGACCGCACGCTTGAACGCCCGCGCGGCGTCCTTGACGCGGAAGGCCATGGCGCACGCCGACGGCCCGTGCTGCTGCGCGAACCGCTGGCCGAAACTGCCGGGCTCGGCATTGATGATGAAGTTGACGTCGCCCTGCTTGTGCAGCGTGACGTTCTTGCTGCGGTGGCGGGCCACGACCGGGAAACCCATGCGTTCGAACAGCGAACGCAGCTGCTCGGGGTCCGGCGCGGTGTACTCGACGAACTCGAAGCCGTCGGTGCCCATCGGATTCTCGAAGAGGTCGGCCATGGCTTGTCCGTCCAGTGAAATTAGTTGCAGATGTAACCGTTGGCGCGAATGGTAACCGAAGGCCGCGCCCGGTCAACCCAGGCGGATGGCCTGGCGAGCCGATGCAAGGAGTGCTACTGGCTGGCGACCGCGACCGGCGTGTAGGTGTAGTGCCAGGGCTCGCGCGGGGAAACCAGCGGTCCGACGAACTTGCTGCTCGCCTGCCGCACTGCAACATCCAGCTTCTGCGCCCAGCCGCCCTGCTCCCACGTCGCATCGATGGTGCGTGAATCCGGCCCGGCGATGATCTGTCCGTCCTGGTGGACCTGGAAGTCGATGGCTCGCATCTGGCCGTGCGGGGACAGGCCCGGCGCCGCCACGGTCGGGACCGGCTCCGGCGCGTATGACTTGAGGAAGGCGACGAGAGCCTGCGCCCCCTCCGGCACCGCCTTGCCCTGGCCGGCACTCGCGAAATGCGCCTGGGCGTCGACCAGCAACCGCGCGGCGGCAGCAGCCACTGATTCGTTGCGATTCCAGTTCGCGAGCTGGATATCGAGGCTGCGCACCTGGGGGTTCACGAACAGCTCATAGCCCGGGCTGGTCTGCGCAAATACGTGGCGCACCCGTTCGATCTCGGCCTGCAGTTCCTGCTGCTCAGGGGAACCTTCGTACGCCGCGATCTGCTCCTGCGACCAGCTCCAGCGCTCCGCCAGTCGCTCACCGCTGCGCAGGTAGGAGCGCAGTGCAAGCAGCTTGCCGCCCAACCCGTCGATCAGCGGCAGCACCTTGGCAACACGCCCGTCGACCTGCCCCGCGATCTCAAGTGCCTTCAACTCGAGCACGGCCTCGACGTCGGTGGAGGCCGCGCGCGCTGCAGAGCTGAACGCGAACCATATCGTGCAGAGCGCAATCCAGGCCAGACCGGAGTGCGCCCGCTGGCTCATGGCGCTGCGGTATCCGGCACGCCGTTGGCCAGCACGGTCATCTCGAGCCCCGTGTTCTGCGCCAGGATCGGCGCGTCGACGATCACCAGCGTCGAACCCGGCACCAGCAGCGGATACACCTTCTCGCCGAACGCGTTGGGCATGCGCACGCGCCCCCCGACGACCGACGCCAGGTCGGTGCCCGCGGCACCGGCATATCCCGACATGCTGACCGCGACCCAGTTACGGGCCGGCGCCCCGGCGACGATCAAACTCTGGCCATGGCCTTCACCCTGCGCGACGATGAATGCATGCGCGCCGAGCGGTCGCAGCGGGTCGGTCACCTTGAGTTTCGCACGGCCGATCTCGACGCCGTTGCGCATCACGATCACGCGCTGGTCCGCGGCACTCATTACGAGCGACACGGGCCCCGTTGGCGATTTCTCGGGCTCCCACCGGAAAATCTCGTCTTCCGTGAGCCGCGGCTCGACGTGCGCCTCACCCGTCGACGCCAGCACCGGCGCAACCGCCGGCGGATGAACGACGTCCGCCGGCGCCGTTTGCTGGTTGACGACGACGACGGTCATTCCCATCGGCGAGACCTTGAACAGTTCCTCGGCGAACACGGACGGCAGGTGCACGCAACCGTGCGAGGAGGGATACCCGGGCAGTCCGCCGGCATGCAGCGCCACGCCGTCCCACGTCAGGCGCTGGGTGTAGGGCATCGAAGCATTGTTGTACTTGGACGAGTGATGGTCACGGTCCTTCTGCAGGATCGTGAACACTCCGGTCGGCGTACCGTGACCCGACTTGCCGCTGCTGACAGTCGTGTAACCGATCTCGAGGCCGTTGCGATAGACAAATGCGAGCTGGTCGTCGAGGCTCACCACGACGACGATCGGACCCTCCGGCGCGATGCCGGGATGCCAGACGAACTCACCGGGCTTGAGCGTCTTGGGCGGCGTGAGCGGCGGCGACGATTGCTGCGCGCCCCAGAACGGCAGCGCCAGCGCCAGCGTCGGCAGCAAAGCCAGCAGTGCAAACAAGATACGGCGCATCAAGTACCCTCCCAGACGCAGAAGAGGCCCCACCTTGGGGGCCTCTTCGCGCAACCGAAGTGCGTGGTTTCGTTCGCCGGTTATTCGGGCTTGACGAACAGCGCATCGTCGACGCGCTTCACGCCGGAAACGCCCTTGGCAATCGCGAGCGCGCGATCGCGCATCTTGGGGCCCGTGACGAAGCCCGCGAGCTGCACGATGCCGCCACGCGCTTCCACGTTGATCTGGCCCGACTTGACGTCGTCGGCATCCATGAGCGCCGCCTTGACCTTGCCGACCAGCGTGGTGTCATCGAGCTTGGTGCCCATCGACGTGGCCGGGTGGATCGCGATCTCGTTCCGCACCGATGCCACGTCCTTGACGCCCTTGGCCACGGCGCCCGCCGCGTCCTTCTCGGCCTGCGTCTTGACGAAGCCGCTCAGCAGCACGACGCCCTTGTAGACCTCGACGTTGACATCGGTCGAGGGCACGCCTTTTGCGCCCACGAGGCCAGCCTTGACCTGGGTGGCGATGGAACCGTCGTCGACCATGTTGCCGGCCGTCTTTTCGGCCATGACCGGTGCGGCAAACACGAGCGCAATAGCGGCCAGGGACGCGAACATCTTGTTCTTCATGAATCCTCTCGGAGCGTTGGGGGGATGAGAGCCCTTAATTTAACAGGGCCAGCGTCGCGCCTCAATCGGGATCGCCCATAAGGCGCTGGAATTGCCGCAGGCCTCAGCGCGGACGCAACGGCGGTTGCGAGTCGTACCACTCGCGCGCGCTGACGACATGAAACTCGCGCGCGTCGCCTGGTCGCGCCCGGCGACCCGACCGTCGACGCTCGCCTCGCCTTCGTCCACGATCTTGCCAATCCACGTCTGGCAGTCTTTCTTCGCGGCAAACATGCGGAAATTGCCACGAACGCCCGCGCACGTCTCACGGCCATGCGGCCACCAATCGCCATGGTGATCGGTAGCCCGCCGCAATCCGCGTCAGGTGCCGCCGCAGCCGCCAGTGCCGCAGAGGGTCTGGTTGCGACGGAACTGATCCCTGTCGGCTTCAGCCTGCTGCATCATCCTTTCCATCTCTGGTTCAGTCATGCAGGTTTCTACCTCGAACCGCGAACCGGTTTTGGCGACCTTCTTGCAGTAAACAGTCTCGCCCTTGATCGTCTTGGTCTTGTAGCCGGGATACGCCGATTTCGCGGCTGCAGGAGCAGTCGGAGCTGCGGCGGGAGCGACGGCAACCGGGGCCGCAGCGGCTACGGGCGCGGGGGCCGAGGCAGCGGTCGGCGCCGAAGGCTGCGAAGCGCAGCCGGCCAGCAACGCGACGGCCAGGGCAATTGTGAGCATGCGCATGGAATGAACTCCTGCAAATGAAACATTCTTCATGTGTCCTCCGCGTTCCCCGTCGGGTGCCTGCGGCACTCCGGCGATGGTGGGCCGTGATGGGATCGAACCATCGACCAACTGGTTAAAAGCCAGCTGCTCTACCGCTGAGCTAACGGCCCCGCCGCGGCTAGCCGTTAATAGTAACCGATCACCGGTAAACGGTGGGATCGGGCACCCCGGCGGCCTCGAAGCCGGCTCGCCGCAGGCGGCAGGAATCACAGCGGCCACAGGCCCTGCCCTGGTCGTCGGCCTGGTAGCAGGACACGGTTGCGCCGAAATCCACGCCCAGGGCGGTGCCCCGCCGGACGATCTCGGCCTTGGTCAGGTCGATCAAGGGCGTACGGATGCGGAGCCTGTCATGGTCTTCCACGCCCGCGCGCGTGGCGAGGTTGGCCATTCGTTCGAAGGCCTCGATGAACTCGGACCGGCAATCCGGGTAGCCCGAATAGTCGACGGCGTTAACGCCAATGAAGATGTCGTGCGCCTTCAGCACCTCGGCCCACGCCAGGGCAAACGCCAGGAAGATCGTGTTGCGGGCAGGCACATAGGTCACGGGAATTGACGTAGTGATCGAACCGTCCTCGGGCACCGCAATTGATGCGTCCGTCAGGGCGGAGCCGCCGAAGGCCGCGAGGTCGATCTCCATGATGCGGTGCTCGGCCGCCCCGAGCTGGGCGGCGACGCGGCCTGCGGCGTTCAACTCGGCATGGTGCCGCTGGCCATAGCGAAAGCTGAGTGCATGGCAGCGGAATCCCTCGGCTCGCGCGATCGCGAGGCACGTTGCGGAATCCAGCCCCCCCGACACCAGGACGATGGCGGGTTTCGGCGTATCGCCGCGAGGCAATGTCGAGGTCCTCGATGGGTTCATCTGCCCGGCTCGCTGCCCCAGAGGTACTTGTGCAGCTGCACCTGCAGCCTGACGTCGAGGCGGTCGGCGAGAATCCACTCCGCGAGGTCGCGCGGCTCAACCTGCCCCCAGACCGGCGAGAACAGCACTTGTGCCTGCACGGGTTCGGCGCGTCCACGGAGCAGGTCACGCGCCCACTCGTAGTCGGCGCGAGAGCAGAGCACGAACTTGAGCTGGTCGCGCTGCGTCAGCACGTCGAGGTTATCGAGCCTGTTGCGCCTGAGTTCACCTGAGTCCGGCGACTTGAGGTCGACCACGCGACTGACGCGCGCATCCACCGCCGCCACGTCGAGCGCCCCGCTGGTCTCGAGCGACACCGCAAAACCCGCGTCGCACAGGCCAGTCAGCAGGTCGAGGCATGCTTTCTGCGCGAGCGGTTCGCCGCCCGTGACACAGGCGTGGCGCACACCGCTTTGCCGGGCGACTGCCAGCAACTCTTCGATCGAGCGCCAGTCGCCGCCGTAGAACGAGTACTGCGTGTCGCAATACACGCAGCGCAGCGGGCAGCCCGTCAGGCGGATGAAAAGCGTCGGCCAGCCGACGGCGTCGGCTTCGCCCTGGATCGAGACGAAGGTCTCGGTGACCTTGAGCCGGCTCACCGCCCCTCGGCGTTCAGCTTGTCGATCTGCAACTGCGCCTGTTTCGCGGCATCCGTGTCGGGATAGGTCGAAATGACTTTCTGCAGCGTGGCGCGCGAATTCCTGAAGGCCTTGAGTTCGTACTGGCAGAGCGCAACCTTGTACATGGCATCCGGCAGGCGGCGCGATTCGGTGAATGCGCTCACGGCCTGGAACGACTTCAGCGCCGCCTCGTACTGCTGTTGCACGTACTGCGCCTCGCCCAGCCAGTACGTGGCACTGTCGGCGCGAGGGCCGCGCGGATACTTTGCGAGGTAAGTCTGGAAGCCTTTCGACGCTTCTTCGTAGCGACCGGCCTTCATCGCGGCAAAGGCCTCGCCATAGACGGCGGACTCGTCGGCGAACACCACGTCGGGCGCCTGCGTCGCGCCGCCGGCGGCCACGGGCGCGCCTCCCGCGCCATTCTCCATCACCAGCAGGCGGCGATCGAGATCGCCATAGAGATCGCGCTGCTGCTGCTGCAGCGTGCCGAGCTCGTTGCGCGCTTCGTCGATCTGGCCGCGCAGCGTGCGCAGCTCCTGCTGCGACTTTTCTATCTGTTGCTGCAGGTCGAGCAGCGACTGGTTGACGCGGCCCTCAAGCGTGCCGAGACGCTGGTCCGCGGCATCCGCGCGCGACTCGAGTTCCTTGTTGCTGGCCGTCGCATGGGCCAGCGAACCAGCCAGCAGCGCCGGCAACACCACGGCACGGGTAAGACTCTTCATCAGGCTTACTGCACCTGGACGAGTTCGACGCGCCGGTTCTGCGCGTAAGCGGATTCGTCGGAACCTGCGGCGGCTGGACGTTCCTCGCCGTAGCTGACTGTCGCAATCTGAGCTTCGCCGACGCCCTGCAGCAGCAGCGCCTTGCGCACGGTCTGCGCGCGGCGCTCGCCGAGGCCGATGTTGTATTCGCGGGAGCCACGCTCGTCGGTGTGCCCCTCGAGTCGGACACGCGCGTTCGGGTACTTCGTCAGGTAGGCGGCATGCGCCGCGACGACATTGACGTACTCGCCGCGGATCTCGCTGCTGTCATAGCCGAAGTACACGATGCTGCGGGACTGCAGGGCTGCCAGTGCCTGTTGCTGCGCGGCGCTCATTGCGCCCGCCGTCGCTCCCGTCGCCGCACCGGCCTCGGTGCCGAGGCCGCTGGTCTGCGCGCCAGTGTCGACCGGCGCTGCGGTGGTCGGCTCCGGCTGCACCTGCTTTGGCTTGGTGCAGGCGGCAAGGCCTACCGCGAGCACGGCGAGGGCGACGGCGTGGGTCCATTTCATGTTGGTCGAACTCCTGATGTGGCGGGGCCGCACGACGGCGGCCGGCGCAATTACGTGGATGATACCTTGCGCGCGGCCGCGCTTCACCGCTGCGACGGCGGGTACGGCGACCAGACCGGCTCGCGGACATCGCCGGTGTCCGAACTCAGCCGCTGCTGGAACCGGCCGTCCGCCGAGACTGTCGCGAGCGTGCCCCGCGAGCCAGCGCGGGTCGCATAGATGATTGCCGCTCCGTTGGGCGCGAAACTCGGTGCTTCATCCTGCTGGCCGTCGGTCAACACGTGCACGTTGCGGGTCTTGAGGTCGTAGCTGGCGATGCGGAAACCGCCGCGGTCGAGCGTGACGAACGCGAGCGACTGGCCGTCCGGCGCGATGCGCGGCCGCGCGTTGTAGCCGTTGGTGAAAGTGAGGCGCTGGGCTTCCTGCCCGCCGCCGGCCGCGACGCGGTACACCTGGGCGCTGCCGGCGCGGTCCGACGTGAAGTAGATCGTCGAGCCGTCACGGGACCATTCGGGCTCGGTGTCGATGGCGCCGTCGGTCGTCAGGCGCGTCAGGCCCTGCGTCGCGAGATCCAGCACGTAAACATCCAGGTTGCCGTCGCGGGAGAGCGTGATGGCGAGCTTGCGCCCGTCCGGCGACCACGCCGGCGCCCCATTGATGCCCGACCGCGCGGACACGCGGCGACGCTCGCCCGTGGCCAGTCGCTGCACGAAAATCGCGGAGGCTTTGCCCTCGAACGAGACGTAGGCGAGGCTCTGGCCATCCGGCGACCACGACGGGGACATGAGCGGTTCGGACGACTCCGTGACGATGCGCGGACCGAAGCCATCGGCGTCCGCGACCATGAGGCGGAAGCGCTGTGACGGCGGCCGTCCCTCGACCGAGACATAGGCGATGCGCGTCGCGAAAGCGCCCGGGATTCCGGTCAGCCGCTCGAAAATCAGGTCGGAGATGCGATGCGCCGTGGCGCGCAAGCCGGTTTCGTTCGTCACCAGCCGCCGGGTGAGCAGTTGCTGGCCAGTCTGCACGTTGAAGAGCTCGAACTCGACGCCAAGACCGTTCGCGTCCGGCTCGACCCGCCCGATGACGAGGAAATCGGACTTGAGCAGCCGCCAGTCCTCGAACCGGACCTGTGCGCCGCGGGCAGGCCGCGCCACGAGGTCGCGGCGCTCCAGCGGCTTGAAGCGGCCGCTCAGTTGCAGGTCGCTGGCAATGACCGCAGCCACGTCGCCCGGGCCGCCCTCCACCTGTCCGCCGAATGGCACGACGGCGATGGGCACCGCGTCACGCACGCCCTCGGTGATGTCGAGGCGCAACTGGGCGTGGGCGCTCGTCGCGAGCGAGCCCGCGAGAACCAGGAGCCAGGCGCAGGCCCGGGCGGGAATCATCCGTGCGGGACGCGCCTGGGCGCGCTGAAACGTCATCTCCACGTCACTCCGTAGGCTTGAAAACGATGACCAGCCGGCGCTCGAAGGCGCGCGCATCGCGCGGCGCAGGCAGTGGCGAGGAACGATACACCGCATTGGCGACGGATTCGCGCACGGCCTGGTCGCCATTGCAGGCGCCAATCTTCACGTCGAGCACCGTGCCCCCGGTCGCTTGCGTGACGTACAGCGAGCATTCGAGGCCGGCTCGTGCCGAGGGCGGGCGGATCCAGTTGCGTTCGATGGTCTGGATCAGCAGCGTTCGGTACTCGTCGACCACACCTGAGCGGGCGAGAGCCTCGCCCGCCTCCTCGTTCTCGAGGGCCTGGCGCAATTCAGCCTGCTGCGCCGCCTTCACCCTAGCCTCGCGCGCTGCCTGTTCCTGCGCGGCACGTTGCTGCTTCGCGCTGGCCTCCTGCGCCTCGCGCGTCTCCTCCAGCTTGCGCTTCTCGTCGGCTTCCGCGCGCTTGCGCCGGGCCAGCTCGGCTGCGTCACTCGCCTTCTTTGCCGCCGCCTCTGCCTGTTCTTCACGGCGCCGCTCGGCCGTCGCCTCCGCCTTGGCCTGGGCTGCAGCCTTTGCTTTCGCTTCGGACAATGCCTGCTGTTGGAGCACGGCCGGGTCCGGCCTGGGTGCGACCTCTGGCTCGGGCTGCTTCGGTTCAGGCGCCGGCTCCGGCCTGGGTGCCGGCAGCGGCGCCTGCTGCACCGGTGCCACGGGCGCAGGTTCGCGGATAGGTCTGCCCGCCTTCACCGACGAGGGCAAGTCTTCATACCGGACGACGTTGCCCTGGATCGCGAGTTGCGGTGGCGGTGGATCCGTACGCCACTGCATGGCCGCGAGCGCGAGCGCGACGACCACCAGCCCATGGACGATGGCCGACCCGATCCAGGGGCGCAGGTTGCCGCTCGCGGCGCGAACCATCGGTCAGCGCGACCCGGATCCGCGTTCGGCGGACAAAGGCTCGGTGACGAAGCCGACCTTCTGCGCGCCCGCCTGCTGCAGCAACACCATGCCCTCCACGACGCGCCCGTACGGCACGGCCTTATCAGCCTTGACCAATACGGGGCGCTCGGGTTCCCTGCGCAGCGCGGCGCTGGCCACTTCGAGCAGCCGGTCGGGGCCCAGTGCGAGCTTCGGATCGCCGAGGTTCAGGTACATCGCGCCCGCGCTGTCCACGCTCAGCAGCAGCGGTTCGAGGTCGTCGGGCTCGATCGGCTCGGCCGCGGCCTTCGGCAGGTCGACCTTGATGCCCTGGCTCAGCATCGGCGCCGTGACCATGAAGATGATGAGCAGCACCAGCATGACGTCGATGTAGGGCACGACGTTGATCTCGCCCATCAGCTTGCGGCCCCGCCTGCGCGACATGGTTGCGCTCCCCGCTCAGCCCTGCGCGCCGCCGGCATGGCGCTGCAGGATCGAGGACAGTTCTTCCATGAACGTGTCGTAGCGCAATTCGAGCCGGCTGACCTGGTCGGCATAGCGGTTGTACGCAATCACGGCCGGGATGGCCGCGAAGAGGCCCATGGCAGTCGCGATCAGGGCCTCGGCAATCGCAGGCGCGACCGTGGCGAGCGTCGCCTGCTGCACGTTGCCGAGCGCCTGGAACGCCGTGAGGATGCCCCACACCGTGCCGAAGAGCCCGACGTAGGGGCTGGTCGAGCCGATCGTCGCCAGCGTCGAGAGGTTCAGTTCGAGGCGGTCGGTCTCCTTGAGCTGCGCGATCTTCATCGAGCGGCGGCTGGCATCGAGCAGCTGCGCTCCCGCCAGCCCGTGCTGCGACTTGAGGCGCGAAAACTCGCGGAAGCCGGAGACGAAAATGTCGGCCATGCCGGTGTGGGTGCCGCCCTCGAGCGACTTGTAGAGTGCCGCGAGGTCGCCGCCCGACCAGAACTGGCCCTCGAAGCGATCCGCCGCCTGCCGCGCATCGTTCAGCAGCTTGCGCTTGCCGAAGATGATCGCCCAGGACGCCACCGACGCGCCGATCAGCAGCAGCATGACCAGCTGCACGATGAAACTCGCCTGCAGCAGGAGGTCCAGAATGGAATGCTCGCCGATCATGCGCGTGTCACCTCGTCAGCCCTCGAACAGTCCCAGGTTGCCGGGTCGAGCCTCGGTGGCCGGCGGCTTGAGCCCGAAGTGCAGGTAGGCGTTACGCGCGGCGACGCGACCACGCGCCGTGCGCATGATGTAGCCCTGCTGGATCAGGAACGGCTCGATCACGTCCTCGATCGTGCCGCGCTCCTCGCCGAGCGCGGCGGCCAGGCTGTCGACGCCGACCGGTCCGCCGTCGAACTTCTCGATGATCGTCAGCATCAGCCGGCGGTCCATGGGATCGAACCCCTGCGGGTCGACGTCGAGCAGATCGAGCGCCGCGCGCGCGACCTCCTGCGTGACGTGCCCGCCCGCTTTCACCTCGGCATAGTCGCGCACGCGGCGCAGCAGGCGATTGGCAATGCGCGGCGTGCCGCGCGAACGCGTCGCAATCTGCGCGGCGCCTTCAGTGTCCGTCGGGACGCCAAGGATGCCGGCCGACCGCTGCACGATGCGCTGCAGCTCGTCGTGGCCATAGAACTCGAGGCGCTGCACGATGCCGAAGCGGTCGCGCAACGGGGACGTGAGCAGCCCCGCCCTGGTCGTGGCGCCCACCAGCGTAAAGGGCGGCAGGTCGATCTTGATCGAGCGCGCCCCCGGGCCCTCGCCGATCATGATGTCGAGCTGGAAGTCCTCGAGCGCGGGGTAGAGGATTTCCTCGACCACCGGGCTCAGCCGGTGAATCTCGTCCACGAACAGGATCTCGTTCGGCTGCAGGTTGGTGAGCAGCGCCGCGAGGTCCCCTGCACGCTCGAGCACCGGCCCCGAAGTCTGCTTGAATCCGACGCCCAACTCGTTGGCGATGACGTGCGCGAGCGTGGTCTTGCCGAGGCCGGGCGGACCGAAGATCAGCGTATGGTCGAGCGCCTCGCCGCGGTTGCGCGCGGCGGCGATGAAGATTTCCATCTGCGCCTTCATCGCCGGCTGGCCAACGTAGTCGGCGAGCGTCTTCGGCCGCACCGCGCGGTCGTAGACTTCCTCTTCGCGCTGGCCGCTGGCGGAGATGACGCGGTCGGGTTCGATCGTCACGTTGCTGTCCTGACTGACTGCCGCATCAACCGCTGGCCGCGCGCAAGGCGTGGCGGATGAGTTCTTCGGTCGTGGTCACGGCGGGATCGACCTTCTGCAGCAGCCGGGTGATTTCAACCGGCTTGTACCCCAGCGCGACCAGCGCGCTGAAGGCCTCAGCCTGAGGGCTCGGACCGGCGCCCGCCCCGGTTCCCGGCACGCCGCGTATCGCGAAGGACTGCCCGGTCGCCAGCGCCTGCAGCCGGTCGCGCATCTCGATGATCAGGCGTTCTGCGGTCTTGCGCCCGATGCCGGGAATGCGCGTCAGCGAAGCAGCGTCCTGCGTTTCGACACAGCGATGAAACTCGTCGACGCTGGCGCCCGACAGGATGCCGAGCGCGATGCGGGGACCGACGCCCGAGATCCGGATGAGTTCGCGGAACAGGCTGCGTTCGCGCTCGCTGCCGAAGCCGAACAGGATATGCGCGTCCTCGCGCACCACGAGGTGCGTGTGCAGCATGACGTCGGCACCAACCGCGGGCAGGCCGTAGAACGTCGACATCGGCGCCTCGACCTCGTAGCCGACGCCGCCGACGTCCAGCAGCAGCACGGGCGGGTGCTTCGCCGCGAGCCGGCCGCGCAGGAAGCCGATCACGGGCGAGTTCCGAGCACGGCGATCGAAATGTCGACCGCCGCCCGCGCGCCGCGGGTATACGCGTGGCACAGCGCCAGCCCAATGGCGTCCGCGGCGTCGGGACCCAGTTCACCCTGCAGCTTGAGCAGCGACTTCACCATCAACTGGACCTGTTCCTTCTGTGCGCCGCCCTGCCCCACGATCGCCAGCTTCACTTCGCGCGGCGCGTATTCGTGCACGGACGCAATGCCCGGGAATACGCCACAGATGGCGGCTCCCCGCGCCTGCCCCAGCTTGAGGGCGCTGTCGGCGTTGCGGTGCATGAAGACGCGTTCGATCGCGACTTCCTGCGGCCCGTATTGCCGGACGAGTTCCTGCACGCCATCGAAGATCTGGCGCAACCGGGGCGGGAAAGCCTCGCCGCGCGTGCGGATGGCGCCGCTCGCCACGTAACGCGCGTCGCCGTCCTGCCAGTCGATGATGCCGAAGCCGGTCGCCTGCGAACCCGGATCGATGCCGAGGATGCGGATCGTCTCGCCGGCGGTCCCGGCCGCGCCCGCTGCGAGGGTCCAGCGCCTTCCGCCGCGATTGATTCTCGGCAAATAACCACCCGGCACTGGGCCAGAAAATCCGTCGACGTATGATAGCGTCTTTCCCGCGGGCGCAGCACGCCCGCCACCGCCTGCCGAGCACGCCGAGCATTGAAACCCGCCGAGATCGATGTCCGTTCGCTGGCGCCCAGGGTGCGAACCGCGCTCGAGGCGGTGAGCGCCCTCGCGCCGAACGAGCACACCCTGCGCAGCGTCGACCTGATGGCCGCCCTCGCGCAGTTGCAGGCTGACGACGATGTGCTGCTGACTGGGCTGCTGGTGCCACTGCGCCAGGGCGGACTCGTCGATGAGGCCGGTGCGCTCGCGACCTTTGGCGAGGCGGCGGTCAAGCTCGCGCGCGAGCTCGAGCGCGTCGGCGACAGCGGCATCCCGGCCGAGTGGAACCCGGGCCAGCACCTGCGCCCGGAACAGGCCGAGGGCCTGCGCAAGCTGCTGCTGGCGCTCGCCTCCGACGTGCGCCTGGTCCTGATCCGCCTGGCCCTGCAGCTCGTGCGCATGCGCGGGATGAAGGCGGCCCCCGACGCCGAACTGCGCCGGGCCGCACTCGAAACCCAGGAGATCTTCGCGCCGCTCGCCAACCGGCTCGGCATCTGGCAGTTCAAGTGGGAACTGGAGGACCTGGCCTTCCGGTTCAGCGCGCCGGAGGAGTACAGGCGCATCGCCGGCTGGCTGAAGACCAAGCGGGCCGAGCGCGAGCAGTACATCGAGGACGTCAAGAGCCAGCTGGTCAGCGAGCTCGAGAAGCTCGGCATCCGCGGCGAAGTGACGGGCCGGCCGAAGCACATCTACAGCATCTGGCGCAAGATGCAGCGCAAGGCGTTGCGGTTCGAACAGGTCATGGACGTGCTCGCGGTCCGCGTCATGGTCGACACGGTCGCCGAATGCTACGCGGCGCTCGGCATCGTCCACGGGCTGTGGCCCTACATCCCCGGCGAGTTCGACGACTACATCGCCACGCCGAAAGGCAACAACTACCGTTCACTGCACACGGCCGTGGTCGGGCCCGGCAAGCTCCCGCTCGAAATCCAGATCCGCACCCGCGAGATGCACGAGCACGCCGAGCTCGGCGTTGCGGCCCACTGGCAGTACAAGGAAGGGCGCAAGGTCCAGGCCAGCTTCCAGCAGAAAATGGCCTGGCTGCGACAACTGCTGGAACCGTCGCCGCGGGAAGGCACCGAGCCGGACCTGCTGGCGGGACTGCAAGCCGAAGTGTTCGAGGACCGTGTGTTCGCGCTTAGCCCCAAGGGCGAGGTCGTGGACCTGCCCAGGGGCGCGACACCGCTGGATTTCGCCTACCAGGTCCACACCAACCTTGGGCACCGCTGCCGGGGAGCACGCGTCAACGGCCGGATGGTGACGCTCGATTACAAGCTGTCGAACGCAGACACCGTCGAGATCATCCCGGCCAAGCACCCGCACCCGAGCCGCGACTGGCTGCTGCCGCAACTCGGCTTCCTCGCGTCGCCGCGCAGCCGCGCCAAGGTGCGCTCGTGGTTCCGCAAGCAGGACGAGGTCCAGAACCGGGAGCAGGGCCGGCAGCTGCTGGATCGCGAACTCGACCGCCTCGGTGTGCGCGCTCCGCCGCTGCCGGAGATCCTTGCGGACCTTGGCCTGCCGAACGCGGACTCGCTGTACCAGGGCCTCGGCGAAGGCGACATCACGGTCGCGCAGGTCGCGGGCGCCGTGCACCGCCGCTTGCACGAGCAGGAAGCGCCGCGGGGTCCGCGACTTGCCAAGCCCACCGGCGATGGCAGTTCGCCGGGCATGGTCATCGACGGCGTCGGTGACCTGCTGAGCACGATCGCGCGCTGCTGCCGGCCAGTGCCGCCCGAGGCGATCCTCGGTTACATCACCGTCGGGCGCGGCGTGAGCATCCACGGCGCGACCTGTCCCAACCTGCTACGGCTGCGGGAAGTGAGTCCGGAACGCGTGCTCACGGTGGACTGGGGCCGCCCCTCCGAGGAACGGACATTTCCGGTGGCAATTACCATCAGCGCGTTCGACCGGCGCGGGCTGGTGCGCGACATCTCGGGCGTGCTGGCCGACGAGCGCATCAGCATCGAGGCCATGCACAGCGTGACCAACGCCGGAGAAAACACCGCGACGATCGACGTGACGGTGAAGGTGCACGGGCTCGAGGAACTCAGCCGGCTGCTGGCACGCTTCTCGTCGTTGCCGACCGTGATCCACGCCCGGCGCAGAAACTGACGGCAGGCCCCGGCCCGCTGGCCTAGCGATTCGGAAAGTCGATCGCGCGCTTGTCGGCGCCGAGCGCCGCTTCATGCAGCGCTTCGCTCAGCGTCGGGTGCGCGTGCATCGTGCGCTGCAGATCTTCGGTGCTCGCCGAGTACTCCATCGCCAGCACCGCTTCGGCGATCAGTTCGCCCGCCATCGGGCCGATGATGTGGACACCGAGAATCTCGTCGTCGTCCTGCGCCGCGATGACCTTGCAGAACCCGGCCGGCGCTTCCATCGCCCGGGCGCGGCCGCTGGCCATGAACGGGAATGAACCGACCTTGTACCCGCGCCCGCTCGCCTTGACCTGCTCTTCGGTCTGGCCGACCCACGCGATCTCCGGCGCCGTGTAGATCACCGATGGCACTGCCTGGTAATTCACTTCGGCGTGCAGGCCCGCGATCAGGTCGCCGACCATCACGCCCTCCTCCTTGCCCTTGTGCGCCAGCATCGGCCCGCGCACGACGTCGCCCACGGCCCACACATTGCCGGCGCCGGTGTGACACTCGTCGTCGACCTTGATGAAGCCGCGCTCGTCGAGCTGTACCCCCGTGCCCTCGCCGAGCAGGCCGTCCGTGAACGGACGACGGCCGATCGCGACGACCACTTTGTCCACTGCGACAGTCTGCTCGCCCTTGGCATCCGTGTACTTGAGGGTGACGCCGTCCTTCCTGACGTCCGCACCGCTCACCTTGGCGCCGAGCCGGACCTCGAGACCCTGCTTCTTGAAGTGCTTGAGCGCCTCCTTGGCGACCGCCTGGTCGGCCATGAACAGGAACTGCTCCATGGCTTCGAGCACGACGACCTCGGCGCCCAGCCGGCGCCAGACGCTGCCGAGTTCGAGCCCGATCACGCCCGCACCGATCACGCCGAGTCGCTTCGGCACCGCGTCGAACTCGAGCGCGCCCCAGGAATCGACGACCTGCTTGCCGTCGAACGGCAGTGACTTGAGCGGCATCGGCTGCGACCCGGAAGCGAGCACGACGTGCTTCGCGACGAGTTCCTGCTTGCTGCCGTCGGCCGCCGTGTATTCGACGCGATTGCCGGCGAGCAGCTTGCCGTGGCCCTGCAGCGCAGTGACGCCAGCCGCCTTGAAGAGGCCGGTGATGCCCTGGGTCGACGCCTTGACGATGCCCGCCTTGCGCTTCTGCATCGTCTTGATGTCGAACGCGAGCCCGGTCGCCGAGATCCCGTGCGCGGCGAACTCGGAATGCGCGCGGTGGTACAGCTCGGAAGACTCGAGCAGCGCCTTGGAAGGAATGCACCCGGCATTGAGGCAGGTGCCGCCGAAGGCATGGCTGCCGTCGTAGTTTTTCCACTCGTCGATGCAGGCGACCTTGAGCTTGTTCTGCGCCGCGCGGATCGCACAGGGATAGCCGGCCGGGCCGGCGCCGATGACCACAACGTCGAAGGAAGTATCAGGCATGGGCACTCCGATTCAGATCTGCAGCATGAGCCGCGCGGGGTCTTCCAGCGATTCCTTGACCGACACCAGGAACTGCACGGCTTCCTTGCCGTCGACGATGCGGTGGTCGTAGGAGAGCGCGAGGTACATCATCGGGCGCACGACGACCTGCCCGTCGACGACTACC
>Ga0209254_10002592_pt1 | contig 16456 bp, 16 predicted proteins | sample FrelakmetDIP11DI_FD_187148 | JGI IMG/M metagenome (GOLD analysis project Ga0209254, IMG submission 187148) | Freshwater lake sediment microbial communities from the University of Notre Dame, USA, for methane emissions studies - DIP11 DI (SPAdes)... | ecosystem: Environmental > Aquatic >... | reverse complement strand
CGCCCGGCATCAGCCCAGCCATCTGAACCGGATCGTCGATCACGCTCCAGACGACCTCCCTCGAAGCGTCGAACTCCTTCGTCCCGTTCACGTTCACCTTGACGTCACCTCGACGGTTCCTCTGGACCGCTCCGGGTTGGCGAGCATCTCCCAGACGCGGTGGTATGGGTTGTGGCTGTCGGTCACGATCGCCCCGCCGGCCGCTCGAAGCGCGTCCTGGATCCCGGCGCAGATGCAGTGGATACCGCCGCCGCCGCCCTCGCCCATGCCCTTCGTGCCAAGTGGCGTGAACGGGGATGGCGACTCGAACGCTCCCGTCTTCAACGGCGGCATGTCGAGCGCGTGCGGCACGTGGTAGTCGTAGAAGTTCGGCGTCAGCAGGTTGCCGTCCTCGTCGTAGACGAAGGACTCCCAGAGCGCCGCCCCGATCGCGTGCGCCGTCGCGCCCATCACCTGGCCCTCGACGATCTGCGGATTGATCCGGACGCCGCAGTCGTCCACCGCGGCGTAGTCGACGACCTCGGTCACGCCCGTCTCCCTGTCGATCTCGACGACGCACGCGTGGATCTGCGTCGCATAGGTCAGGGTCAGGTTGCCGAACTTCCGCTCCTTGTCGGGGACGTCGAACGGCGGCCGGTAGACGAACCGGCAGTTCATCGTCGGCGGATCCTCGGGGAAGCCTGCGTTGTTGGCGTTCGGGATCGCGCCGAGCGCCATGAACGGCAGGGCCGCCTCGGGATTGTCCTTGATGCGGGCGAAGCCGTCGGCGAGCTCGATCGCGTCCTCGGGACACTGGAACACCATCGAGGCGAGCTTCACCATCTGCCCGGCGAGCATGTCGGCAGCTCCCTTCACGGCACCGAGGCCGGTGACGGCGAACTGGCTCGCGTAGGTCCCGGAGAACCCCGCATGTGAGTTCCAGTAGCTGTCGTGGCCCGCCCGTACGTGGACGGCGTCGACCTCGCAGTGGAGGATGTCCGCGACCACCTGGGCTGCGGTCGTCTCGTGGCTCTGGCCCTGCGGCGTCGTGCCGAGGGTGACGACCACCTCGCCGAAGATGTCGAGCTTGACGGTCGCGACCTCGTTGTTCCCGGAGAACTGCAGGTCGGGGTTGATCAGCTGCGACTGCCCGAAGTTGTTCGTCCCCGAATCGAGGGTGGAGCCGATGCCGAGCCCGAGCAGCTTGCCGCGTGAGGCAGCCTCGGCGCGGCGCTCTTCGATCCTCTCGGCGCCGATCAGCTCGAGCGCCATTTCCATCGCGCGCGGGTAGTCGCCCGAGTCGTAGACGCAGCCGTTCGGCGTCTCGTAGGGCATGTCCTCCGGCTGGACGAAGTTCTTGCGGCGGATCTCGACGGGGTCGAACCCGAGGGTATGAGCGACGATGTCGATCACCCGCTCCGTGAACCACAGCTGCTGCATGCGGGAGTAGCCGCGGTTCGGCGAGACGGGTGCCTTGTTCGTCATCGCCTGCGTGAACTCGAGCCGGATGTGCCGCCACTTGTACATTCCGGCGGCAACCTGCGACCAGATCACACCGCCGAGCGGCTCGTAGCGGAGGTACGCACCCGCGTCGTCGATCGCCGTGGTGCGGAAGCCCAGCAGCGTGCCGTCGGCCTTGACGGCGACCTCGGTGCCCTCGAACCACCGCTCGTTGCCGTGTGACATCGACTGGTGGAACTCCGTCCGCCATTCCGTCCACTGGATCGCCCGCTTGAGCTTGCGCGCGAGCAGGCAGCAGGCGACGAGCTGCGGATGCGAGGTGATCTTGTTTCCGAAGCCGCCGCCGATGTCCTGGGTGACGATGCGCAGCTTGTCGAGGCCGACGCGCATCGCGGGCCCCATCATGATCGCCGCGAAGCCCGGGAACTGGTTGTTCGTGTACATCGTCCACTGGCCCGTGCCGCGGTTGTACTCGACGAGGGCGCCGCCGCATTCGAGCGGCGTCGAGTTGAAGCGGTCGAAGTGGAGCTGGTCGATCGAGACGACGTGGTCGGCCTCGGCGAACGCCGCGTCGACGTCGCCCCACTCCCAGACGCCCGAATACGAGAGATTGCCGCCGCAGTCCTCGTGAAGCACGGGGGCGCCCTCCGCGAGCGCCGCCCGGGCATCGACGACGACCTCGAGCGGCTCGTAGTCGACCATCACGAGCTCGGCCGCGTCACGGGCGAGCTCACGGGTCTCGGCGACCACGGCGACGACGGGCTCGCCGAGGTAGCGCACCTTGCCGACGGCGAGCGCATAGTCCTTCACGTGCCCGCCGGGCGGAGCCGCGATCTGGAAGAAGGGATCGGTCAGGATCGCCACCTCGTCGCCCGTGAGCGTGCCGTAGACACCGGGCAGTTCGAGCGCCGCCGAGAGATCGATGGACACGATCGTGGCGTGCGCGTACGGGGAGCGCACGAAGTGGAGGTAGCCCATGCCCTTCCGCTTGACGTCGTCGAAGAAGACGCCCTGGCCCTGGACGAGCCTCCTGTCTTCCTTGCGGGGCACGCTTTGCCCGACTGCCGATCCCTTGCTCAGGATTGGCGCGTCGGTCTCGACGGCCGTCATCGCGCACCTCCTTCGCCGACGGCGACGACCGCCTCGACGATGTTCCAGTAGCCGGTGCAGCGGCAGAGGTTCCCCTGGAGGGCTACCTTCACCTCGTGCTCGCTCGGGCTCGGGTTCTGCTCCAGCAGAGCGGTGGCACTCATCAGCATCCCCGGGGTGCAGTAGCCGCACTGGAGGGCGTGATGCTCGTGGAACGACCGTTGCAGCGGCGTCAGCTCTCCGTCTTCACTCGCGAGGCCCTCGACCGTCGTGATCGAGGCCCCGTCCGCCTGCACGGCGAGCATGCAGCAGCTCTTGATCGCAGCGCTGCCGAGCTGCACGGTGCAGGCCCCGCAGCTTCCGGTGTCGCAGCCGATGTGGGTGCCGGTGAGGTCGAGGTCGTCTCGCAGGAAGTGCACGAGCAGCAGCGATGCGGGGACATCGCGCTCGTAGGTCGTCCCGTTGATCTCGACCGAGATCGTCCGGTGCGTGGAGGTCGTGGACACGCTCACCCCTTTGCTCTCGCGGCGGCTTGCAGGACCGCGCGGACGGCCGAGACCTCGGCGAGGTGACGGCGGTAGTCGGCGGTTGCATGGACATCGGACGGCGGATCGAGCGTCGCTCCGAGACCCGTCACGGCGGCGCGGACGTTCGCCTCGGAGAGGTCCCCTGCCGCCAGGTGCTCCTCCATCGCCGCCGCCCGCACGGGGACGGAGGAGACGCACCCGATCACGATCCTCGTCCCGGCCGGGCCGACGGTTGCGGCCGCGTTGACGAGGTACGTGCCGTGGGCGCCGACGGTGATGCCGGCCATCGCGTCCCCCGTGCCCGGCCTTCGCGTCGGCACCGAGATCTTCGTCAGCAGCTCACCCTCCTCGACGGCCGTCAGATACACGCCGAGGAAGAACTCATCGGCGGGAACCGTGCGCTCGGCGGAGGCACCGCGGATCGTGAACGACGCCCCGAGTGCGGTGAGGAGCGGCGGATAGTGGTTGGTGGGGTCGTTGACGCAGACGTTGCCGCCGATCGTCCCGCGGTTGCGGATCTGAACGTCGGCGATCGTCGCCGCGACCTCGGCCAGGATCGGCCGGGCCACCTCGACCTCGGACGACCCGATCACCTGCGTGTTGGTGACCATGGCGCCGAGCTCGAGGGCGCTCTGGTCGGCCGAGAACGAGATCGTTCGCAACTCGTCGAGGTCCGCAAGATCGACGAGCAGATCGGGCGAGGCTGCCCTGGCCTTCATCACGTTGACGAGCGTCTGGCCCCCTGCGAGGGCACGTGCCCCATCGTGCTCGGAGAGGAGACCGATGGCCTCCTCGACGGTGGCCGGACGCGCGTACTCGACCTCTCGTAGCAGCATGCCCCTATTGGTCGCACACCGGACAGTGACATGTCAAGGAAGAAGCGATTCTGTAGCATCGCCACGGTGGCGACCTTCGACGCGGTCTTCGTCGGCTCGGGGATCAACTCGCTGGTGGGTGCGGCCCTCCTCGCCCGCGACGGATGGAGCGTCTGCGTGCTCGAGCGCAACGATGCCGCGGGCGGCTGCATCCGGACCTCGAGCGATCTGACCCTGCCGGGATTCACGCACGAGGTGCTCGCCTCGTGGCATCCCCTCTTCACGGGATCGGCCGCCTACGGCGAGCTGAAGGACGAGCTCGACCGGCGCGGAGTCGTCTACGCCAACACCGACCTCCCGACCGGCACGGCGTTTCCCGACGGCTCGGCGGCGTTCATTGCCGGCTCGCTCGAGGCGAACATTGCGGAGTTCGACCGGCTTCGGCTCGGAGATGGCGCCGCCTGGGAGCGCCAGTTCAACGCGTTCATGGCACATGCCGACCTCTCGTTCGGGATCCTCTCGACCGAGTTGTGGTCGACGGCTGGCCTCTCGCTCGGCCGAAAGGCGCTCCGCCGACTCGGTCGCCGCGGGTTGCTCGAGTTCGCAGGGAACACGCTCGTGAGCTGCCGCGACTGGGTCTCGGAGACGTTCGAGTCCGAAGCGGCTCACGGCGTCCTCGCCCCCTGGGTGCTCCATACGGGTCTCGGCCCGGATCAGGCGACCTCGGGCTTCATGACGCAGGTGATCGGGGCCGCGCTCCAGCTCGGGGGCATGCCCGTTCCCGTCGGCGGCGGCGTCCGTCTCGTCGAGGCACTCGCGGGGATCGTGACGGACGCCGGCGGTGAGGTGCGCCTCGAGGCCGACGTGGAACGGATCCTGGTCGCGAACGGCCGTGCCACCGGCGTGCGGCTCGCGGAGGGGGAGGTCGTCGGCGCAACCCATGCCGTCGTCGCGAACGTCACGCCCACGCAGCTCTACGGGAGGCTCCTCAGCGGCTCCGAGGTGCCGGCCGCGGTTGCCGAGGCAGCGATGCGCTTCCGGTACGGCCGCGCCGAGATGCAGATTCACCTCGCGCTCGACGAGCCACCCCGGTGGAAGGGCCCGGACGCCGACCGCCTCGGCCGCTGCCCGATCGTCCACGTGACACCGGGCCTCGACGGCGTCTCGCGCGCCGTCAACGAGGCGGAGCGCGGGCTCCTCCCAGCCGAGGCGACGATCGTCTGTGGCCAGCCGGCGGTTCTCGACCCGTCTCGGGCGCCGGCAGGGAAGTCCGTGTTGTGGATCCAGCTGCAGGAGCTGCCGGCGGGCACCGTCAAGGGAGACGCCGCCGGCGAGCTCGACACCGGCAACGGCACCTGGACGGAGGAGTTGCGCGAGGCCTATGCCGACCGGATCGTCGCCCGGCTCGGCGAGTCGATCGAGAATCTCGCTGCGGCGACGCTGAAGCGCGTCGTCATCTCCCCGGTCGATCTCGAAGCCCTCAACCCGAACCTCGTCGGCGGCGACATCTACGGCGGCTCGTGCGCGCTCGACCAGAACCTGCTGTGGCGCCCGCTGGCCGAGGCACCCGGCCACGAAACGGCCGTGGCAGGGCTCTGGCACATCGGCGCGAGCACCCACCCCGGCCCGGGCCTCGGCGCCGGCTCCGGGTATCTCGTCGCCAAGGAGCTGACCAGGCCACCCATCACGCAGCGGCTGCTCGCGAAGCTTCCGGGGCGCTCGTGATCCTCTCGCTGTCCGAGATCTCCACCGTCGGCGCCTCGTTTGCCGAAGACGTCGAGGCATATGCAGCCGCCGGGTTCGACGCGATCGGCCTCTGGGAGTTCAAGTTGCCGCACGACGACGACGCGAACATCGCTCTCCTCCGCGAGCACGGGCTCCGCGTTGCCGTGTGCGTCCCCGAGGTTCCATCGGTGCTCCCCCTCTCAATCCCGGGGATGGAAGGGCCACCCGGCGTGGCCGAGCGCATCGAGGCCCTGCGGGCGTCGGTGGCACGGCTCGCGGCGTACGAGCCCGAGTGTGTCGCATGCCTCGCGGGGCCGCTCGGCGGGCGCTCGGAGCAAGAAGCCACGGAGATCCTGGCCGAGGGGCTACGGAGCGTCGCAACGGCAGCCCGCCTCGCCGGTGTTCGCATCGGGTTCGAGCCGGTGCACGTGACGCAGCGCGAGCAGGCGGGGTTCGTCAACTCCCTGAGCCACGCCGACGCCGTGCTGTCACGGGCCGGAGCCCCCGAGATCGGGATCCTGCTCGACACCTACCACCTCTGGGACGACCCCGACGTGCTTCCGTGGATCGCGGCCAACGCCGGACGCGTCGCCGGAGTTCACGTCAGCGATTGGCCGTCGCACGACCGCACCGACCGGGTGCTCCCGGGCGACGGCATCTCGCGAACGCGCGAGCTCGTCGAGGCGCTCGTCGCTGCCGGCTGGGACGGAGCACTCGACGTCGAGATCTTCTCGACGCCCGAGCTCTTCTGGAGCCTGCCCGTGGACGAAGCAGCGCGCAAAGCCTACGGCGCAGCAGCGGCCCTGCGCTGACCCGGGCGAGGCTCCACACCGTGAACGCCGAAATCGAACGACGTTCGTACGGGGCCGTAGCTCGAGGTGACATGGAGGCCGTCGTCGCGGACATGGACGATGCGACCGAGTGGCACGAGGCCCAGGGCTGCCCCACGGCGGCACGCGCTGCCCGGCCCTGAGATCGTCTCCAACCGGTTGACTTGTCGCCCGCGCGGTGCTTGACTCCTGCGACGCACGTCTGGGACCGGACCGTCGTCGCAACAAAGTTCTGCGATTCGACGTCACACACCGTGCACACCCATCAAGGAGGAATATCGGAATGAGACGACGTGGAGGGATAGCGATCGCGCTTACGGCCATGGTGGCCGCCGCTCTCGCTTCAACTGCGGGCGCCGGATCGTCGGCTGCCGCGAAGACCCAGGCCGTGGGCTGCAAGAGCACGCTCAAGGTCGCCCTGGTGACTCCGCTCACCGGCGGCGCAGGCTTCCTCGGCAACGACCAGCTCAGCTGGGCGAAGTACGCGGTCAAGACGCTCGCGCCCAAGTACGGCCTCAAGATCAGCCTTATCACGGGCGACACACCCGTCGAGCAGGGCCCGGCACCGGCACAGACGCTTGCGCAGAAGTACGTCGCCGACAAGACGGTCGTCGCCGTGATCGGCCCGGCGACGTCGGGCGCCGTGGCGGCGTCGAGTCAGGTATACCGGGATGCCGGCCTGGCCCACATCTCGCCGTCCGCCACGCGTACTTCGCTGACGAAGGGCCCGGCGCTCGAGGGCACCTCGGCGTTCTTCCGCGTCGTTCCTGGCGACTACATCCAGGGCCCGACGGATGCCAACTTCATGATCAAGAAGGGCGCCAAGAACGTCGTCGTGATCGACTTCCAGGAGCCGTACTCGCAGGGGCTCGCCAACGCAGCCGAGAACGTCCTGGACAAGAAGGGTGTCACGACGACCCGCCTGTCGATCGCAAACACGGTGACGGACTTCTCGTCGTTCGTGACCAAGGTCCCGAGCAGCGCCGACTTCGTCTTCTTCCCCACCCAGAAGCCGGGTGACGCGCAGAACTTCGCCCAGCAGCTCGTCGAGCAGGGCAAGAAGGCGAAGGTGTTCGGCGGCGACGGCTCGAACGATTCCACGCAGTTCAAGGTGCCGGGCTCGTTCGTCTCGAACTTCGCACCGGACATCACCGCCATTGCCTACAACAAGTCACTGATCGCAGGTTGGCAGAAGGACAACCCCGGCAAGGCGGTCGGCTCCTTCGGACCCCCGACCTACCTCGCCGTGCAGGTCGCGCTCAACGCGATCAAGCGGGCGTGCGACGTGGGCAAGGGCTCGATCAAGGAGCGTGCCGACGTCGTGCGAAATGTGAAGCGGATCTTCGTCAAGAACTCGATTCTCGGCGGTGACTTCCGCTTCTCGACGAAGTCGAACGATCCGCTGAACGCCAAGTTCTACATCTTCGAGATCCAGTCGAACGGGTCGTACAAGCTCGTCGGCTAGTAATCGAATGAAGGACGCGAGGGCGGTCCGGCCATCGAGCCGGGCCGCCCTTCGTGTTTCCGGAACCGTTCCGCGATAGACTCGCGACCCGCGTGGACGAATTCATCCAACTCACGCTGAACGGCCTCACGCTCGGGAGCGTCTACGCCCTGATCGCTCTCGGGTACTCGCTCGTCTACGGGATCCTCAAGCTGCTCAACTTCGCCCACGGCGACGTGTTCATGGTCGGCACCTTCATCGGCTTCGGCACCCTCCAGCTGCTCGGCGGCTCGGCCGACCCCGTTGTTCCCGTCTGGTTGCTGCTCGTCCTGATCACGCTCGCCGCCATGGCCGGTTGCGCCGTGCTCGGCGTCGCGATCGAGCGCTTCGCGTACCGCCCGCTCCGGGACGCACCGCGAATCGCACCACTGATCAGCGCCCTCGGTGTCTCGTTCTTCATCGCGTACTCGATGCAATTGATGTTCGGCGCCGCGTTGAAGAACTACGACACCTTCTCCCTCGACGGCGGCGCCTTGTACTTCAACGGGTTCGACGTCGGCAACGTCCGCGTGCCCCTGATCCGGATCATCACGATCGTCTCGGCGTTCGTGATGATGATCCTGCTCTGGCTGCTCGTCACGAGAACCCGCATCGGCAAGGCGATGCGGGCGACCTCACACGATCGCGAGGCCGCTGCGATGATGGGGATCGACATCGACCGGGTGATCGTGTTCGCTTTCGTGCTCGGCTCGGCGCTCGCCGGAGCTGCGGGGGTGCTGTTTGCGTTGCGTGTGCCGACGTACGCCACGATCGGGTTCCTGATCGGCCTCAAGGGCTTCACGGCGGCGGTGATCGGCGGCATCGGGTCGATCCCCGGCGCGTTGGCCGGCGGGCTCGTGCTCGGATTTGCCGAGGCGTACACCCAGGGGTACGTCTCGACCCGCTGGTCGGACCTGTTCGTGTTCGTGATCCTGATTCTCTTCCTGCTCTTCCGTCCTCAGGGTCTTCTCGGCAAAGCGGACATCAGGAAGGTGTGAGGTGAGCGGCGGCTACGACGACGAGCTGACCCGGCCGCTGGAGGGCGCGCTCGAGGCCACGACGTCGGAGGGCCCGACGAGCCCGGCGGTCGGTCGCGACGAATGGGTCGCCCGCCACGGCGGGAACCGCGTGCAGCGTGGCGGCCGTCTCGGGACATTGGAGGAGCGCCTGCGCATCGTTCCGTGGTGGGCCTGGCTGGCCACGTTCACTGCGCTCTTCGCCCTGCTCCCGGTCGTCTCGGACAGCGGGTACGTGCGCCGCGTTGCATTCGACATCGCGATCTACCTGCTTCTCGCGCTCGGGTTGAATGTCGTCGTCGGCTGGGGCGGCCTGCTCGACCTCGGCTACATCGCGTTCTACGGCGTGGGTGCCTACTCCTATGCGCTGCTGAGCTCCGACCACTTCGGGATCCACCTGCCCACAATCGTCTCGATCCCGCTGATCGTCGTCATCGGGGCATGCGTCGGCTTCCTCGTGGGCCTGCCGTCGCGAAGGCTGACCGGTGACTACCTCGCGATCGTGAGCCTGTTCTTCCTGCAGCTGTTCCTCACCGTGACCACGAACGGCGACGACCTGTTCGGTCGAAATGTCACCGGCGGGGCAAACGGGCTCCTCAACGTCGACCCGTTGAGCCTCTTCGGCCACGAGCTCCCTGTCTCGAAAGACGGCATCTTCAACGTCGCCTACCTGTACGTCGTCCTGGTCGCCTTCGTCGTCGTCTACGTCGCCCTGCGTTTCGTCAACCTCTCTCGCACGGGACGAGCCTGGCGATCGCTTCGCGAGGACGCCCTTGCCGCCGAGGTCATGGGGATGCCCGTCAACTGGCTGAAGCTGATGAGCTTCGCCTTCGGTGCCGCGATCGCCGCCCTGACGGGCACCTTCGTCGCTGCCCTGAACGCCAGCGTCTTCCCGCTCTCGTTCTCGTTCCCGCTTCTGATCACGATCTACACGATGGTCATCCTCGGCGGGGCGGGTAGCCAAGCGGGCGTCGTCATCGGCGCGGTGCTGATCGGCGTCCTGCTCGAGTTGCTTCGTGATCCCGGGGATTCGCGCGTCCTCTTCTACACCATCATCGTGCTGGGGCTGGTCGCGGCCTTCCGCCTCTCCAAGCGGCTCGCGGTCGTGCTTGCAGGCACGGCTGTGTTCGGGCTCGTCGTCCACTCGATTGCCGGGGCGGTCGACAACGACTGGGTCAACGGCGCCGGCGGCGCCGGCGGCGGCGTGTCGGACTTCATGGCGAACTGGGTGATCGTGCCCACGGACACTGCTTCCTGGGTCGCCCCGGTGTCGTACATCTCGCTCGTCTCCCTGGCGCTGATCCTGACGCTACTGCGTGGCTGGGCGCGTCTCGCCCTGCTCGTTCCCGTGCTGTACCTCGCCGCGTTCGTCTGGGAGAACGTGATGCTCTCGAAGCCCGAGCCGACCAGGTACATCATCCTCGGCGTCCTGCTGATCGGTCTCATGATCGTTCGGCCGTCCGGGTTGCTCGGCGAGAAGCGCGTGGAGATCGTCTGAGTGGGTGAGATGCTCCTCGAACTGCAGGGCGTCTCGATGGCCTTCGCCAGCCTGAAAGTCGTCGACGACCTCGACCTCCATGTCGACGAGGGCGAGATCGTCAGTGTGATCGGGCCGAACGGCGCCGGCAAGACGACGCTGTTCAATCTTGTCACCGGGGTCTACACGCCCACGGGCGGCGACATCCTCTTCGCCGGCTCGAGCATCAGGGGCCTCGATCCGCATCAGATCACCCGGCGCGGAATCGCACGGACGTTTCAGACGCTTCGGCTCTTTCTCAACATGAGCGTACGCGAGAACGTGATGGCGGCTGCCTACGGCCACACGAAGGCCGGGGTGTTCCGCTCGATGCTCCGCACCCCCGGCATGCGCCAGGAAGAACGAGAGATCAGGGAGTTGGCCGAGAAGCGGCTCGCGTTCTTCGGAGAGCGACTGATGGGCTACCGCTGGGATCAGCCCGCCTACAGCCTCTCGTACGCGAACCGCCGGCGGCTCGAGATCGCCCGGGCGACGGCGACGAACCCGCGGCTGCTGCTGCTCGACGAGCCTGCCGCCGGCATGAACCCGAAGGAGACGCAGGAGATCACAGATCTGATCGGCCTCCTGCGGACGGAGGGCGGGTACACGATCCTCGTGATCGAACACGACATGCATGTCGTCGAGGGGATCTCGGATCGCGTGATCGCGCTCGACCATGGCGTCAAGATCGCCGAGGGCTCGTTCGAAGAGGTGGCGACGTCGCCTCAGGTCATCGAGGCCTACCTCGGCACCGGTGGGATGGCCAAGAAGTGAGTACGAACGGCACGCCTCTGCTGCAGCTCGAGGGGATCAACACGTACTACGGGCAGATTCACATCCTCCAGGATTCGAACATGGTCGTTCGCGAAGGCGAGCTCGTCTGCCTGCTCGGCGGCAACGCCTCGGGGAAGTCGACGACGCTGAAGACGATCCTCGGGCTCGTGCGCCCCCGCACCGGCACGGTGCGCCTCGCGGGTGAGGACGTCACGACGATGCCGACGGCGCACCGGATCAAGCGCGGCCTCGCGATCGTGCCCGAGAACCGGCGCCTGTTCGGGCCGATGACGGTGCTCGAGAACCTCGAGATGGGCGCCTATCTGCGGCCGAAGGCCGACCTGAAGGCCGAGTTCGAGCGTGTCTACGGGCTGTTCCCGCTCCTCTACGAGAGACGTACACAGCTGGCCGGAACGATGTCGGGGGGCGAGCAGCAGATGGTCGCGATGGGACGCGCGCTGATGTCGCAGCCGAAGCTGCTGCTGATGGACGAGCCGTCGATGGGGCTCGCTCCGGTGCTCGTCGAGCGTAGCTTCGAGATCATCAAGCAGGTGAACGAGGCGGGTGTCGCCATGCTCGTCGTCGAGCAGAACGCGAACGTCTCGCTCTCGATCGCCGACCGTGGGTACGTCCTCTCGACCGGTAGGGTCGTTCTCGAGGGCAAGGCGGCCGATCTCCTCGAGAACAAGGAGCTTCGGAAGGCGTACCTTGGGAGGTAGCGATGGCGCGAGTTGATCTCATCGACGGTATCGCCCCCCAGGCCGGCTCTCCGCTCGCGATGGAGCGGCTGCAGGTCGATCCCGACGAGACGGTGACCGTCGGCGACGGTGTCGCGGATCTCCTGCTGTTCGTCGTCCAAGGCGCGGGCTCCCTCGACGGCGACCCGGTGTCGGAGGGGACCGCGGTATTCGTTCCGGCAGGCGACACCGCGATGCTCGCGGCCACGGGCGGCGGTCTCTCCGCCGTCGTCTTCTCCGCGGGTGCGGGCACCGACCTGCACGCACCGATCGGCCCCCGGGAGCGCATCGTCACGACCGACCAGGTCGAGCCCGGCCGGGCGACGGGCAGCCGCTCCTTCCAGGTGCTGTTCGGCCCGCACAACGGCTCGACCCGCGCGACGCTGTTCGTCGGCTACATCCCGCCCGGTAAGGCGCCGTGGCACTACCACCTCTACGACGAGATCGTGTGGGTCTGGCACGGGCCGGGCCGCTTCCATCTCGGCGACGAGGCAGAGGAGCTCCCGAGCGGAGCCGCGTTCCGGCTGACGCCGCGCGAGGTTCACATTGTCGAGAACCTTGCCGCCGATCGCGAAATGGCCGTGCTCGGGCTCTTCACCCCGGCAGGGAGCCCGTCGGCCGCCTACCTGCTGCCGGACGAGGCCGCCGCCTACACGGCCGGGCCGTCGTGAGCGCCCAGGCGCGGAACCCGGGAGACAGGCTGACGCCTGTCACCGGCGGTGTCGGCGGGGCGATCCGGGGGGAGTTCCCGATTCTCGAGCACACGACCTACCTCAACTCGTGCTCGCAGGGCGCTCTCTCGCATCGCGTCCGCGCCGCCTACGAGGAGTACCTCGCAGGCTGGGACGAGAACGGTGCCGAGTGGGAGTTCTGGGTCGAGCGGGCCGAGGCGGCACGCGCCGGGTTCGCGGCGCTGCTGCACGGGCAACCCGACGAGGTCGCGGTGACGACGTCGGTCTCGCAAGGTGTCAGCGGGATCGTCTCCGCGCTCCCGTTCGAGCGCGGGGGGCGCAACCGCATCGTGATCAGCGAGTACGAGTTCCCCACGGTGGGCCAGATCGCCCACGCGCAAGAGCTCCGCGGTGCCGAGGTCGTGCACGTGCGCCCGGACCCGGACGGGTCGATCCCGGTCGAGCGGTTCGCCGAGGCGATCGACGAGCGCACCGCCCTCGTCTGCTGCACGACGATCTCGTACAGGACGGGCCATCGGCACGACGTTGCGGGGATCGCCGAGGTGGCCCACGCACACGGCGCGCTCGTGCTCGCAGACAGCTACCAGGCAGCGGGTGCGATCGAGCTCGACGTGCGGACGCTCGGCGCCGACTTCGTCACTGGCGGCACCGTCAAGTACCTGCTCGCCTCGGCGGGGCTCGGATTCCTCTGGGTGCGGAGCGAGGTGCTCGCCGGGCTGTTGCCGACCCAGACCGGCTGGTTCGCCGACGAGGACATCTTCCGGATGGACATCTCGGACTACTCGCCTCATGCCACGGCCCGCCGCTTCGACGCCGGCACGCCGCCGGTGCCGAACATCTACGCGGGCGTCGCGGGCCTCGGACTGCTCCAGGAGACGGGCGTGCCGGCGGTCGAGGCGCACGTCCGAGCGCTCAATACGCGCCTGATCGCCGGCCTCGAGGAGCTCGAGGCCGCTGTCGTCACCCCGACCGACCCGGCCCGTCGCGGGCCGCTCGTGTGTGCGCGCTCCACCGACGCGCCCGCACTCGTCGCGTCGCTCGCCGAGGAGAACATCGTCTGCTCGCTCCGTGACGACAACCTGCGGGTGGCGGCGCACTTCTACAACACCGACGACGACGTCGACACGTTGCTGGAGGCGCTCGGACGCCGGCGGCACCTGCTGGCGTGAGCTCTGTGGCTCTGAGCCACAAGGCACCTCCGGCGCGCCAGATCGCCTACGGGGACCATCCCGACCAGGTCTGCAACCTCCACCTCCCTGCCGACGGGGAGGGACCGTGGCCGGTCGTCGTCCTCATCCACGGCGGCTTCTGGAGGTGGGGTTGGGACAGGACGCTGATGACCCCGCTTGCACGCGATCTCGCGGGCCGAGGCTTTGCCGCCTGGAACGTCGAGTACCGCCGCGTGGGGCAGGAGGGCGGCGGCTGGCCGGGGACGTTCGACGACGCAGCGGCTGCGGTGGACTTCCTCGCCGAGCTCGAGGCGGTCGACTCCACGAGCGTCGTCACGGTCGGCCACTCCGCCGGAGGTCACCTCGCGCTCTGGCTCGCGGCGCGCCACCGCATCGCGGCCGGCGCGCCCGGTGCCGCTCCGCGGGTCCGGCCGTGCGCTGTGGTCTCGCAGGCGGGAATTGCCGATCTCGCGCGCGGCGCAGCCGACGGCCTGGGCGACGGTGCCTGCGTGGCGCTGCTCGGTGGGACCCCCCGGGAGCTGCCGGAACGCTACGCGGCTGCGTCCCCGGCGGCGCTCCTGCCGCTCGGTGTCCCGCAGGTGCTCGTCCACGGCAGCCGTGACGACATCGTGCCACCGGCCCAGAGCCGTTCCCATGCAGATGCGGCGAGTGCAGCCGGCGACGACGTCGAGCTCGTCGAGGTTGCAGGCGCGGACCACTTCGACGTCGTCGAAACGGGGCACGCAGCGTGGGCGGCGGTTGTGAATCGGCTGCCGCGGCTTCTTGCATGAGACGCGGCAGGTCGCTCGAGCGTTGGAACATGTCTCGGACGTAGTAGGTTTGTGCCATGTCCGCTGACGGCTGGGAACCTCCGCTCAACCGTCCGGTCCTGCCGGGGGAGGCGCGCACCGACTACGAGCGCTACCTCAACATGGAGGAGTTGTTGACGCTCCAGAAAGGCCCGGACGAGTGGGTGCACCGCGACGAGTTGCTGTTCCAGGTCGTGCACCAGTCGTCGGAGCTCTGGCTCAAGCTCGCCTGGAACGACACGGCCGCGGCGGCAGATCTGGTCGACGAGGACGACGTCGGCGGCGCCCTGCGACTGCTCCGACGCGCGAGCATGTGCCTGCGGTTCATCACCGCACAGCTCGACATGCTCGAGGAGATGTCGCCGTGGGAGTACCAGGAGATCCGCAAGGTCCTCGGCCACGGCTCCGGCTTCGACTCGCCGGGCGTCAAGGAGCTGCGGCCGGCGATGGCGCGACTCGGCGAAGCGTTCCACGCGTCGCGGGAGCGGGCGGGGCTGACGCTCCTCGACCTCTACGTCCACGGGCGGCAGCACGAGCAGCTGTACCGGCTGGCGGAGGCGCTGATGGAGCTCGACGAGTGGATGCAGACCTGGCGCATCCGCCATTACCGGGTCGTCGCCCGCGTGATCGGCGAGCACGTGATCGGGACTCAGGGCACTCCCGTCGAGGTGCTGGGGCGGCTGATCCACCGCGTCGAGTACCAGGAGCTCTGGGACGTCCGCAACGAGCTGACGGCGAAGTCCGAGGCCGAAGGGTGATGCGTCGCCACGACCGACACCTCTTCGGCTCCTGAGAATCATGGAGGAACGCCCTCTCGGCGGCACCGGCGTCGTGGTGACGCGAATCATCCTCGGCTGCGGCAGTTTTGGCGGGATCGGCTCGTCCCCCGCCTTCTTCGGGCGGGGGACGTCGAAGGACGAGGCGTTCCGGATCATGGACACCGCCTGGGAGCACGGGATCACAACCTTCGACACGGCCGACGCGTACGGCGGCGGGCGCAGCGAGAGCTTCATCGGCGAGTGGCTCGCGACGAAGAGCGCCGGCGTCCGGGACCGGATCGTGATCGCCACGAAGACGTTCAACCCGATGGACGAGGGGCAGGATCACGGCCTCGGCCGCGTGCGCATCCGACGCCAGCTCGAGTCGAGCCTGCGGCGCCTCGGGGTCGAGCGCGTGGCGCTCTACCTCCCGCACTCCTTCGACCCGGACACACCCCAGGAGGAGACGCTGGAGGCCTTCGGCGACCTCGTGCGCGCGGGCAAGATCGGCGCCGTCGGGGCATCGAACTTCACGGGTGAGCAGCTCGCGGAGGCGCTCGAGCTGTCCGAGCTCGAAGGCCTGCCGCGCTACGAGTGGGTGCAGAACGCCTTCTCACTCCTCGAGCAGGGAGACCGCGAATCGGTCTTCCCCGTCTGCCGCGAGCACGGCCTCGGCTACACGCCCTCGAGCCCCCTCGCAGGGGGATGGCTCGCCGGCATCTACCGGCGCGGCGAGGCGCCGCCCGCCGGATCGAGGATGGCGCTGCGTCCCGAGCCGTACGCCGGATACGCCTCCGACCGGGTCTACGACGCGCTCGAGGCGCTCGAACGAGCGGCCCGCGAGCGCGGCGTTTCGACCGTGGCCCTGGCACTCGCCTGGGCGCTGTCCCAGCCGGAGCTCACTGGCGTCATCGTCGGCCCCGACCATGCCGGCCAGCTGGCGGCGGCGTCCGAGGCCCTCGACGTCCACCTCTCCCCCGGCGACCGCGACGATCTGACGGAGGTCTTCTCGTGAGCGTTCTCGTCCTCTCCGAGCACGACGTGCGCGAGTTGCTCGACATGGAGTCCTGCGTGGC
>Ga0209254_10002590_pt1 | contig 16458 bp, 16 predicted proteins | sample FrelakmetDIP11DI_FD_187148 | JGI IMG/M metagenome (GOLD analysis project Ga0209254, IMG submission 187148) | Freshwater lake sediment microbial communities from the University of Notre Dame, USA, for methane emissions studies - DIP11 DI (SPAdes)... | ecosystem: Environmental > Aquatic >... | reverse complement strand
GGTGATGAAGGCGAACCTGCACTCGCGCACCATCGCACTGGTGGCCACGTTGCAGATGGTCAGCGTCGTAGTCATGCCCAGAGAGCGAGCATGTTTCAGGGCGGCCAGGGTGTCGGCGGTCTCACCGCTCTGGGTGATGGTCACGACCAGGGTGCGCGGGTTCGGCACGCTGCTGCGGTAGCGGTACTCGCTGGCGATCTCCACGCTGGTGGGAATGCCGGCAATGGCTTCGAGCCAGTCCTTGGCCACCAGGCCCGAGTAGTAGCTGGTGCCGCAGGCCAGGATCAGCACCTGATCGACGGCCTTGAAGGCGCTGTAGGCGCCGTCGCCGAACAGCTCGGGGCTGATGCCGGCGACGGCATCGAGCGTGTCGGCGATGGCCTTCGGTTGCTCGAAGATTTCCTTCTGCATGTAGTGGCGGTAGGGGCCGAGTTCGGCCGCGCCGCTGTGCGCATGGACCGTGCGCACCTCGCGCTGCACCGGGCGCAGGCTGCCGTCAGGCTGCTTGCCGACGATCCAGTGCTTGCCCAATTGAACATCGACGACGTCGCCCTCTTCGAGATAGACGATCTGGTCGGTGACGCCAGCCAGCGCCATCGCATCGGAGGCGAGGAAGGTCTCACCGTTGCCGACACCCAGTACCAGGGGCGAGCCCTCGCGCGCGCCGACCACGCGGTGCGGCTCATCGCGGCAGAAGACGGCGATGGCGTAGGCGCCGCGCAAACGGGTCACGGCCTGCTGTACGGCCTCGAACAAGTCGCCCTGGTAGAGGTGTGCGACGAGGTGGGCGATGACCTCGGTGTCGGTCTGGCTGGTGAACACGAAGCCCTTGGCCTGCAACTCGCTGCGCAGCTCATCGTGGTTTTCGATGATGCCGTTGTGCACCAGCGCGATCTTTCCGGCCGCGTCGGCTGCCGCGTTCGGCCCGGGCGAGAAGTGCGGGTGGGCGTTGTGCACCGCCGGCGCACCGTGGGTGGCCCAGCGCGTGTGGGCGATCCCGGTGCCGGCTGCGACCTGTTCGCTGGCCACCTGGGCTTCGAGCTCGGCCACCCGCGCGGTGCTGCGCGCGCGCTTCAAGCCGCCGCCCTGGTGCACCGCCACACCACAGGAGTCGTAGCCGCGGTATTCGAGCCGCTTTAGGCCCTCGACAAGGATCGGAACGATGTTGCGTGCGCTGACTGCGCCGACGATGCCGCACATGGAAGAGCCTTTGCAGTTGAGACCAAGCCGCGATGCTAGGCGCCTTGTACTGCAATTTCGTTGCAAGTTTTTGCAGTTTTATGACCATTGTCACCACGCGTAAGTTATGATGGCGGAACATTGCATGCATGTCACTCAACCGCGTGATTATTTCTCATGATCACCCTCGACGACACCGACCTGCGCCTGCTCGACTTGCTGCAAGACGACGCCGGCCTGTCCAACCAGGACCTCGCGGCAGCCGCCCACGTCTCGCCAGCAACCGCCTTGCGTCGCGTGCGTCGGTTGACGGACAGCGGCGTCATCGAGCGCCGCATCGCGCTGCTGTCAACGGACCGGCTGGGCACCGGTTTGCAGGCGATCACCGAGGTGCAACTCGACCGCCAAGGGGCTGAACATCTCGACGCGTTCGAGGTGCTGGCGGTGGCCGACGCTGCCGTTCAGCAATGCTGGCGCGTCAGCCCCGGCCCCGACTTCGTGCTCATGCTCTGGCTTGCCGACATGGCGCGCTACAACAACGTGGTGCAACGCCTGTTCACCCAGCACGCCAATGTGCGCAACGTGAAGACCTTCTTTTCGCTCAAGCGGGCCAAGTTTTCGCCGCGTATTGATCTGCGCACGCTCAAGTCGCCTTCAGGATCACCAGGCCCTTGAGGTACTCGCCTTCGGGGAAGTTGATCGTTGTCGGGTGGTCGCAGGCGCCGGTCAGGCGGTCGAGCAGCACGCCGTCGACACCGGCATCGATACCGGCGCCGGCGACGATCTTGTGGAACAGGTCGGCATTGATGCCGCCTGAGCACGAGAACGTGAACAACAGGCCCCCCGGCGCCAGCAGCTTCAAGGCCAGGCGGTTGATGTCCTTGTAGGCGCGCGCGGCGCGCTCGGCATGGGCCGCGCTGGGCGCGAACTTCGGTGGGTCGAGCACGATGGCGTCGAAGCTCGCGCCGGCCTCCAGCTGCGCGCGCAGGAAGGCGTTCACGTCGGCATCGACGAACTCGGCACGCGCCGCGGCAAAGCCGTTGAGGGCCACGTGCGCGCGCGCTCGCTCGAGCGCCGGTGCTGAGGAGTCCACGCTGACCACCTGGGTCGCTCCAGCGGCCAGTGCGGCGACGCTGAAGCCGCCCGTGTAGCAGTAGCCGTTGAGCACGCGCTGGCCGCCGAACTGGCGCAGCCGCTGCGCAAAGAGGGCTCGGTTGTCGCGTTGGTCGAGGTAGAAGCCCGTCTTGTGGCCCTCGGCGACATCGACCGTGAGTCGCCAGTCGTGCTCGCGGATCGTGACCTCGGTTGCGCCCGGTTCCTCGCTGGCGCCACGCAACCAGCCTTTGACCTGCGGCAGCCCCTCGAGGCCGCGCACGCTCGCATCGGAGCGCTCATACAAGCGCGTGCAGCCGGTTGCGCCCAGCAACGCATCGGCAATCGTCGCCTTCCAGCGCTCGGTGCCAGCCGAGAGGAATTGCGCACTCAGCACGTCGGCGTAGCGGTCGACGATCAAGCCCGGCAAGCCATCGGCCTCGCCGTGGACCAGGCGCAGGCCGTCACTGGCGATCGGCAGCCGTGCACGCAGGGCCAGAGCCGTGGCGATGCGACGCTCGAAAAAGGCGCGATCGATGCGCTCGCTTTCCGCGAAGCTCCAGGCCCGCACGCGGATCATCGAGCTCGGGCTGAAAGCACCCCAGGCCAGGAAGCGGCCGTCGTCGGCTTCGACGCGCACGGTTTCGCCGGCGTCGGCGCTGCCTTTGGCCACGCTGCCCTGGAAGACCCAGGGATGGCGGCGCAGCAATGAGCGCTCCTTGCCGTCGCGCAGTCGAATGCTTTTCATGGGCGGCAATTGTCGGCCACGCTCTTCGGGCACGCTGTTCGATTGACAGGCGGCTCCCGAGCCCCTACAAGCGCGACACGCCCAACTCGAAGGTCGGCCATGCAAGACCCCCTCAACAACGACGCCCAGGCCGCCGGTGCGCGGCCATCGCGTGCCATTCGTGCGCTGCTGCCGGTGCTGCTGGCCTCCTGCGCCACGCTGCCGGCGCCCGTCGACTACAACGCGCGGGCGCCGCGCCTCGAAGGCTATGGCAACGTCACGCTGGCCCGCGCCAGCGCCAACACCGAGGCGCAGCGCCTGTTCGCGCAGGGCGTGCAGCAGGCCTATGCCTTCAACGAGGCCGAGGCCGTGCGCGCATTCAAGGCTGCACTGGCGCTCGACCCGCAGTGCGCGCTGTGCGCCTGGGGCGTGGCCTGGCAGCTCGGGCCGATCATCAACGCCCCGATGCGCGGTGAGCTGCGCGAGGCGCAACGCTTCACCGCGCTGGCCACGTCACTCGCCGGCCAGGCCGCGCCGCGCGAACGCGCCTTGATCGAAGCCATGGCCGTGCGCTACGGCGAGCAGCGCTCGCCGCCGCAAGACGCGCCCCTGCTGGCGGAAATCTGCGGCCCGGCCGGCGTGGGAGACAAGGCCGACCCGCTCGATGCCGCCTACGCCGCGCGCCTGCGCGTGCTGTCCGACGCCCACCCCGGCGACGCCGACATCGCCTCGCTGTATGCCGAGGCGGTGATGGTCGCCACCCGCAGCGACTGGTGGGACCGCAAGACCGGCAAGCCGGCGGGCGCCATCGGCGACATGGTCCAGCGCCTCGAAACCGCGCTGCTGAAGACGCCCGACCATACCGGCGTCAACCACTACATGATCCACGCGCTCGACGCCTCGCCACAGCCTGAGCGCGCTGTCGCCGCGGCCGACCGCCTGGGCGCGCTCGCGCCGGCCTCGCCGCACCTGGTGCACATGCCGGCGCACATCTATGCGCGCGTGTCGCGCTACGGCGATGCGGTGCGGGTGAACGAGGAAGCCGTCGCCGCCCAGGCCCGCCTGACTGCCCTGCTGAGCCAGCAGCAGTTCGAGAAGACGACCGATTGGGACGGCCACAACCTGCACTTCCTCTGGTTCGGTGCGGTGATGGAAGGCCGCGGCGACCTGGCGCTGGCCACCGCCCGCCGCATCGCCCTGCGCGGCAGCAGCTCGACCAGTGGCTTTGCGCAGTACCGTCGCGCCTTGCCGATCCACACCCTGGCCCGCTTCGAGCGCTGGGCCGCCGTGCTGGCCGAGCCGCCATCGACCGACAAGGGCTTCATGGCCCGCAGCCTCGACGGCCACGCGCGCGCCCTCGCGCTCCTGCACACCGGCCAGCTCGCCGCCGCACGCGCGCTACAGGCCGAAATCGCGCAGTTGACGCCACCACAAGGCGAGAACGATGGCAGTGAACTGCTGCGCTCGATGCACAGCATCGTGCTGGCGCGCTTGAATGCCGAACTGGCGCAGCGTGACGGCCACAGCGAAGCGGCCGTCGCCGCAGCGCAGGCGGCCGTGGCGGCTGAAGACGCTTTCGAAGCCCGCGAGCCGCCGATGCTGGCCGCCATGGCGCGCCAGGCCCAAGGGCAGCTGCTACTCAGCGCGGGCCGCGCGGCCGAGGCCGAAGCCGCCTTCCGGGCCGACCTGGCCGACCAGCCCGGCAGCGGCTGGGCCCTGCGCGGGCTGCACGCCGCGCTGCAGCGCCAGGGCAAGACGGCGGAAGCGGCGATCGTGCTCGACCGCCTCCAGCAAACCTGGCGCGCGGCCGATCCGGTGCTGCAAAAATCGAGCGCAGGCTGAGGCACTGAGCCCAATACCGCCCGCGCTGCAAGGGATAGCCAATGCGGACCGACGCGCCCACAATCGGCGCCCCATTTCCGAACCAGGAGCGCCCCATGAAACGCACCCTTGCCCTGCTCAGCGTGGTCGTGCTTGCCGCCTGCGGCAAGGTGAGTGAAAAAGCGACCGAAAAGGTGGCCGAGAAGATGATCGAGTCACAGGTCTCCAAGGACGGCACCCAGGCCAAGGTCAATCTTTCCGAAGGCGGCATGAAGGTCACGACGACCGACGCCTCGGGCAAGACGACGCTGATGGAAATGGGCAATGCCAAGATCAGCGAGTCCGACCTGGGCCTGCCCTTCTATCCCGGCGCCAAACCGACCGAGGGCTCGGCGACGCGCATGGTCACCGGCGGCAGCAGCTCGCTGCAGATGGGCCTGCACAGTGACGACGCGCCCGACAAGGTGGCGGCCTTCTATCGCGAAAAGCTCAAGGCGATGGCCGAGGGCAAGCAGATGATGGACATGAGCAGCAACGAGGGCGCATCGCTGAGCCTGGTGGACGACAAGACCAAGAGCGTGATGCAGGTCCATGTCAGCAAGGCCGAGAAAGGCAGCGACATTGCGTTGGTCGCGAGTCGCGAGGGCGCCAAGTAGCGGCCTGCACTTCGCGCGTCAACAGCTCAACCGCGGCGCTTGGCCCGCGGGTGCGCCGCGTCGTAAACCTTGCTCAGGTGCTGGAAGTCGAGTTTGGTATAGACCTGGGTGGTCGCGATGTTGGCGTGGCCGAGCAGTTCTTGCACGGCACGCAAGTCGCCGCTCGATTGCAGCAGGTGCGATGCAAAACTGTGGCGCAGCATGTGCGGATGCACATGCGTGGGCAGCCCGGCCTGGATCGCCAGCGACTTCAATCGCGAGCGCACCTGGCTGGCTGTCAGGCGCGTGCCGCGGCGGCTGACGAACAGGGCCGCCTCGCCCGGCTTGGCCAGAGGCACTCGCTGCGAGGTCCAGGCTTCGAGGGCCACGAGCGCCGCGCGGCCGACCGGCACGCTGCGCCGCTTGCTGCCTTTGCCGAGCACATGGGCCGTGGCGTCGGGCATGTCGACCCAACCCGCTGCATCGCGGCCCGCACGCGCATCGAGCCCGACCAGTTCAGCCACCCGCAGGCCGCAGCCATAGAGCAGCTCGACGATGGCGTGGTCGCGCGTGGCCAGCGCCGTGTCGCCCGCTGCAGCCACATGGCTGGCGAGCGCCACGGCATGATCGACCGACAGCGCTTTGGGCAGGGGCTTGGCCGCCTTGGGCGCGCGCACCCCGTCGACCGGATTGCTGGCGACGGCCCGCTGCTCGCCCCACCAGCGGTACAGGCCGCGCCAAGCGGCGAGCACGATGCCCAGGCTGCGCGGCGCCAGGCCGCGCTGATGCGCCTGCGCGATCCAGCGCCGCACGTGGTGCGTCTGCACCGCTTGCAGTTCGATGTCGGCCGCCGACGCAGCCGCGTGAAGGCGTTGCAGTGCATCGCGGTACATCGCCAGCGTGCGCGCCGCCAACCGCCGCTCGACTTCGAGGTGCTGCAGGTAACGCAGCAACTCGTCGGGCAGCGCGGCAGCGTGGGTCACTGCACCGGCAGCAGACGCGCCAGCCCGGCGCTGGCGATCTCGCCGATGCGCTGCAGGAAATCAGTGCCCATGTCGGCGCTGTAGCGTGTCGGGTCGGGACTGCCGACGACCAGCAGGCCGAAGGCGTCGTCGCCTGCCGAGCTGCGCAGCGGCACCATCGCCATCGAGGCCACGGCGGGCGCATCGTCGAGCCAGCGAGCGGCCTCGAAGCCGGCATTGGCGCCGCAGTAGGGGATGCCCAGGCTGGTGGCCAGGCTCCGGGTGTCGCCGCTCGCGCCCTGTGCGAACGGCAGCGACTGGAAGGCCGGCCCCACGCCCCAGACCCGCATGGCGGCCTGCGGGATCAGGAACTGCTGCTTCAACTCGCGCAGCAGCACCTCGGGCAGGTCGGCGGCATTGGCGGTGATCATCAGCGCACGCGTCCAGCGGTGCAGGCGTTCGGCAATGGCCACGTTGTCCTGGCCGTTGCGGATCATCTCGACAATCTTTCTTTCCAGACCCTTGATGCGCTCGCGCAGCATTTCCATCTGTCGCTCCTGCAGCGACACCGCGCGTTGGCCATGCGGGCTGGTGAGCTGGACGCTGGCCAGCATCTCGGCGTGGCGCTCGAAGAACCCAGGCGTGTTGGCCAGGTACTCGGCGATGTCGTTTTCGGTGATGCCTTGCAGGGCGTTGGTGATCACAGTTCGATCTCTCCTTCAAAGACGGTTTCGGCCGGGCCGGTCATCAGCACCGGATGGCCGAGGCCCTGCCACTCGATCGTCAACAAACCGCCGCGCGTGTGCACATCGACCCGGGCGTCGAGCCAACCCAGGCGGATACCGGCCACCACCGCAGCGCAGGCGCCGGTTCCGCAGGCCAGGGTTTCACCAGCGCCACGCTCGTACACCCGCAGCGCGATTTCGTCGCGTGCGCGCACTTGCACGAAGCCGGCATTGACGCGGCGCGCGAAACGCGGGTGGCACTCAAGCGCCGGGCCAAACACCACCACCGGCGCGGCATCGATGTCATCGACGCGTAGCGTGGCGTGCGGGTTGCCCATCGACAGCACCGCGACCTCGACCTGAAGACCGGCAACGTCCAGTGGCCAGAGCTCGAAGGCACCGACTTCGCGCGCGGCCAGGCTGCGGGCGTCGAACGCCACCGCATCGTGTTCGAACACGGGCTGATTCATGTCCACCGTCACCCTGCCGTCGGCCTGCCAGTGCAGCGCGAGCACGTTGTTGACCGTGGCCACGCGCACGCTGGTCTTGTCGGTCAGGCCGTGCTCGCGCACGTAGCGCACGAAGCAGCGCGCACCGTTGCCGCAATGCTCGACCTCGTCACCGGAAAAGCCGTTGAAGATGCGGTAGCCGAAATCGATGCCGGGCGTGTTGCTCTTGTCGACGACGAGGATCTGATCGGCGCCGACGCCAAAGCGCCGGTCACCCAGGCGCTGCACCTGGGCGGCAGTCAACTCGATCGGCCCACGCGTGGCATCGAGGACGACGAAGTCGTTGCCCGCGCCTTGCATCTTGGTGAATCGCAGTTTCATGCTGCGCAGGATTATCGCTGGCGTGTCAGTAGACGCCTGGCTCGCCGGGTGGCCGGGTCTTGAAGCGCTTGTGCACCCACAGGTACTGCGCCGGACGGCGCCGCACCTCGGCTTCGATCCACTGATTCATCTGCAGGGTGTCGGCGAGCGCATCATCGGTCGGCCAGTTCGGCAGCGGCGGCAGGAAGCGCACACGCCAACCACCGCTGGCGAGCATCTCGGCAATCACCGGCTGCACCGTCATGCCGAGCATCCTGGCCATGCGCGACGGCGCCAGCAGGGTGGCGGCAGGCACACCGAAGAAGGGCACGAAGGCAGCATCCTTGATGCCGAAATCCATGTCAGGCAGGTTGAAGAAGCCGAGGCCCTGCTGGCGGATGGCGCGAATCAAGGGCTTGGCACTGTCTTGCCGCGTGAACAACTCCGAGCCACCGAACCGCTGGCGCCCCTGGCGCACGGCGGCGTCGAAGACCGGGTTGCTTTGCGCCTGGTAGATGGTGGCGCCACGGCGGGTCTGGAACAGCTGGACGGCCGCCGCCGCCACTTCCAGCGCCATGAAGTGCGGCACCAGCCACATCACCGGCGCATCGGTGCGCTCGGCCAGGTGCACGTCGCCCTCGACCTCGATCAGCCGCTGGATGCGCTCGCGCGGCGCGTACCAGAGCAGTCCGCGCTCGACGATGCTGCGACCGAGCCAGGAAAAGTGCTCGCGCACCAGTCTCGCCCGGGCCGCGGCGTCAAGTTCCGGCAGACACAGCTCGATGTTGCGCGTGGCAATGCGACGCCGCTCTGCGGCCAGCGCGTGCAAGAGCGCACCCATGGCGCTGCCGATGGCGGCCTGCCCGCGCGCGGGCAGCCAATGCACGAGCCACAGGAAAGCCAGGGCCAGGCGGGCACCCATCATGCGGAGCGCGGCGGCTTGTAGCGGTTGTAGGCCCACAGGTACTGTGCAGGGCACTGGCGGATCAGGAACTCCATCGCACGGTTCATCACGGCGGCGCATTCTGTCTGATGCGCCTCGTCGTCGCCGGCAAAGGCGCCCGCAGCGGGCAGCGGCTCGGGCATCTCGAACACACGGAGGCACCAGCCCTCGCTGTGCGGCAGCCGCTCGCCGATCACGAGCAAGGGCACGGCGCCGGTCTGCAGCACCAGCCGCGAGGCCAGGGTCATCGTGTAGGCCGGTTGACCAAAGAAGGGGGCCCAGACGCCCATGCCGTCGGGCGGGACCTGGTCGGGCAACAGGCCCACCGCCTGGCGGTGGCGCAACGCGCGGATCATCTGCCGCACGCCAGCCAGCGTGGCCGGCGCAGCGAGCAGCCCGGGCCGTGCCCGCGCGGTCGTTTCCAACTCACGCAGCCAGGCATTGCGCGACGGTCGGTACAGAGCCGTCATCGGTTGGCGCTCGCCGAATCGCTCGGCGTAGGCCTGCGCAATGACTTCGAAGGAGCCCAGATGCGGCGTCAGCAGGATCAGGCCGCGCCCGCCGTCGAGCGCTGCGTCGATCAACTCGGCCTGCTGCCACTGCACCGCCGGTTGCAGGGGCTCGGCTGCGGGTCGCAACCACAGACGTGGCATCTCGGCGACCATGCGGCCGGCGTGCGCCACCGCGGCACGCCGCTCGCGCTCGCCGATCCCGGCCAAAGCGGCATTCGCCCGCAGGCGCTGCCGGTAACTGGCCGACAGCGCATAGCCGGCCCAGCCCAGCAGAGCGCCCAGCGCGTGCAAAAACCCCAGGGATCGGCGTGACAACCAGACCAGCACGGTGAATTACTTTCCTATAATCGGGCCATCGCCGAGTTATGAACTACTTGCGGGGCGATTCAAAAATCCTGCTAAAGCGTTCGCCGCTCCTCCAGAACCGAGCTCGGCAACGCGCCTTGCAACTTTCATCAAGACTGGAGTTTAAGAGTGGCCAACGATTTCCTTTTCACATCCGAGTCCGTTTCTGAAGGGCACCCCGACAAGGTGGCCGACCAGATCTCCGACGCGATCCTCGACGCGATCTTCAAGCAGGACCCGCTCAGCCGTGTCGCCGCCGAGACGCTGACCAACACCGGCCTGGTGGTGCTGGCCGGCGAGATCACCACCAACGCGCATGTTGATTACATCCAGGTCGCGCGCGACACCATCAAGCGCATCGGCTACGACAACACCGAGTACGGCATCGACTACAAGGGCTGCGCCGTGCTGGTGGCCTACGACAAGCAGAGCAACGACATCGCGCAAGGTGTCGACCATGCGTCGGACGACCACCTCAACACCGGCGCCGGCGACCAGGGCCTGATGTTCGGCTACGCCTGCGACGAGACGCCCGAGCTGATGCCCGCGCCGATCTACTACGCGCACCGCCTGGTCGAGCGCCAGGCGCAGCTGCGCAAGGACGGCCGCCTGCCCTTCCTGCGCCCCGACGCGAAGAGCCAGGTCACGATGCGCTATGTCGATGGCAAGCCGCACAGCATCGACACCGTCGTGTTGAGCAGCCAGCACGCGCCCGAGATGAGCCTGGGCCACAAGATGACGGACGCCTTCTACGAGGCCGTTCGTGAAGAGATCATCAAGCCGGTGCTGCCCAAGGCCTGGCTGACCAAGGACACCAAGTACCTGATCAACCCGACGGGCCGCTTCGTCATCGGCGGCCCGCAGGGCGACTGCGGCCTCACGGGCCGCAAGATCATCGTCGACACCTACGGCGGCGCCTGCCCGCACGGCGGCGGCGCCTTCTCGGGCAAGGACCCGAGCAAGGTCGACCGTTCGGCCGCCTATGCCGCGCGCTACGTCGCCAAGAACATCGTCGCCGCCGGCCTGGCCAAGCAGTGCCAGATCCAGGTGGCCTACGCCATCGGCGTGGCCAAGCCGATGAACGTGACGGTCTATACCGAAGGCACCGGCGTGATCAGCGACGAGAAGCTCTCGGCCCTGGTGCAAGAGCACTTCGATCTGCGGCCCAAAGGCATCATCCAGATGCTCGACCTGCTGCGCCCGATCTACGAGAAGACCGCGGCCTACGGGCACTTCGGCAGGGAAGAGCCCGAGTTCACGTGGGAGAAGACCGACAAAGCCGCAGCCCTCAAGGCTGCGGCCGGCCTGTAAGGCCGCCGCGCGAAAGCGCGGTGTTTGACGGGCGACGCGAGTCGCCCGTCGTGCTTTCAGCGATCCTCGAACCCCGCCTCCCGCTGCGCGCGCAGCGCCGCGACGAGCACCTCGTCGTGTGCTTCGTCGAGTTCGTAGAGCGCCACGTAGCCGCGCGAGCCGCGCCCGATCACCAATTCGCGCATGCCGGCGGCGGCAGGCCGGCCGATCAGCGGGTGGCGCACCAGCAGTTGGAGCGCGTCGAGGATCTCCGCCATGCGCGCGTCGACATCGGCCACATCGTGGGCGATCAGGTGATCCGTGATGCGGTCGAGGTCGCGCTGGGCGCGCGGGGTGAGCCGGATGTTCACCGCCGCCGCGGCGACCGGGCGACCACCGCCGGATCCTTGCGCAGCGGTGGCTTGGGCGGATCCTCGCCGCGGGCACGCGCCAGCACATAGGCGCGCATGTCCTCCAAGGTGTGGTACTCGCCGGTGCGGTGGTACTCGGCCAGGCGCCGCTCGGCCTCGGCCTCGAAATCGAGGCGCCGCTCCAGCGCCGCCGTGCCGGCGTCGAGCGTGTCGATCATCAGCGCGTGCGCGGACTTGCCCTGCGCGGACGCGAGCCGCTCGATGCGTTGCTTGACCTCCTTGGGAAGGCGCAGGGTCGTGGTGCTCATGGCCGGAACCTCCTGAGCGCCAGAGTAGCACGAATGTGCTACTGCGCCCGCTCCAGGTTCAGCGCCAGCAGCCGGCGCAGGATCTCGTCGTCGGCCATCGCCGGTGTCCAGTCGGCCCAGCCGTAAGCGGTGGCGACGGCGGCGTCGAGCGAGTTGTGGGCCTGCGCGAGCCAGGCCGGGCGCTGGTTGTAGAGGTTGGTCAGCGTGCGCTTGGCGAGATCCTTCTCGAAGCCGGGTTTGGCGACGATGCGGTCGGGGTAGGGCGAATGGTCCATGCCCGGCGGCACGACTTCGGGCATCCGCTCGGTCCACTCGGGCGGATTGAGCCAGGCGTCGCGCAGATCGGTCAGGCGCTTGGCGGCACGGGCGATCGCGGCGGCGTGCTCGCGCACCGCGGGCGGCAGGTCGGCCAGGATCAGCGCGCCGTCGGGCAAGGCCTCGGTGCGCTGGTGGGCGGTGTTGGTCGGCGTGAGGGCAGACGGGAAGGGGAACGTCTCGAAGGTGGTAGATGGCGTGTAGCGTGGGCGACCGCCATCGTTGCCACCTCCGTGGACTGAACCCAACGCCAGTGACCAGACCTCATGAATGCGCGATTGAACGAGACCGAAGCTCGCATCGTCGGCACGCGCGATGACCATAAGCTTGCAGTCCGGCGAAGCGGCCCCGTCAGCCCACACGAAGACGCGATGCTTGGAGACCTCAGGCGTCACGACGTAGCGCGGCAATCCGGCGATAGCCGAGCGCATGGCCGGTTGGGCGTCGCCGTGTCGCCACCAGTTTCTGGCGCGGCTCGCACGCCGATTGATGATGCGTTCCGGCTTTACGTGCTCAACGACATGCGCGAATGGCTTCTCATATAGCGACGCATCGGCTTCTGACATAGCGATGCCGAAGTCGACGATCCAAACATTACGCGAGCGGCGAGTCAGGTCGAGGCCGTTCCATGACGGCTTCAGTACGTCGGCATTCGACCTGCCGTTCGGGTTTGGGCAAGCAAGCCAAGTGCGTGCGCTCAGTCCCGCAATGTCGAAGTCACCGATCTTCTTCGTTCCTTGAAAGATGCAGCGTTGGTTGTCGGCGATTTGCACCGCACTTGTTAGGTCCAGGCCGAATTCGCCACCAGCAGTCAGGTCCGCGTTGATGGCGTCGGCCGCGACATCGTCCAGCCGTGCCGCCTGCGGTGACTTGCCGAACGCCACCAGCGAAACCCGGACAGCCGCGCCTTCATTGACCCACGGCTCGTCGCTCCACGCCTCGAAGATGCGCGTCGTCGCAACCACGCGCTGCAAGACCTCGCGGCTACTCCCTGCGCGAATCGACTGTGTCGCCACCAACCCCGCCCGCAGCAACGCCCCCGCCGCGATTTGCGCCCTCGCCCGCTCGAACCAGTAGCAGACCAAGTCGGCACCACCCGGCACGCACCCCTTGTACGCCGCACGCAGCCTCTCGGTGTATTCGTCGCCGAGTTCACCGCGCATCTTCTTGTCACCAACGAAGGGCGGGTTGCCGACCACCGCATCCGCCACCGGCCACACCGCCTCGCGCCCATCGGCGCCAAGCACCGCGTCGCGCGTCTCGATGTGGTCCAGCGGCTCCAGCACCGGCTGGGTCTTGAAGCCGTAACCCTTGTCCAGGCGCCACTGCAACTCGCCGATCCACACCGTCACGCGCGCCAGCTCGGCGGCGTATTCGTTGAGCTCGATGCCGAGCACGTTGTGCGGGCCGGTGCCGTCGTGCTGGCGCTCCAGGCCCAGCGCCTCGGCCTCGAAGCTCACCTGGTGCTCGATGTCCTTCAGGCACTTCAGCGCCAGGTAGAGAAAGTTGCCGCTGCCGCAGGCCGGGTCGAGCACGCGGTAGGCCTTCAGGCGTTCCAGAAAACCGACGAAGGCCGCCTGCGCATCGCGGTAGGCCTTGTCGTTGTGACGCTTGCTCTTGGCCAGCGCCTTTTCGATCTCGGCCTTGCGGGCCTGCCATTCCGCCAGCAAGGGCCTCTGCACCACCGGCTCCACCAGGCGCAGGATCGTCGCCGGGTCGGTGTAATGCGCGCCGAGCTGGCTGCGCTTGGCGGGGTCGAGGCCGCGCTCGAACAGGGTGCCGAAGATGCTCGGGTCGATGGCGCTTCAGTTCAATGCGCTGGCAGTCTTCATCGCAGCCACATCGGCCTCGGCCAGCGGCGGCACGTCGATCTTCGCGAACAGGCCGCCGTTGAACCAGGGCACGGCCTCGACGCCGAACAGGCCGCCGCTGCGCATGGTCTCGAACAGCTTGCCGAGTTGTTCGCGCAAGACTTCGGGCGCGAGCTGCACACCGACCAGGCGCTCGAACAGGCGCACCGGCAGCAGGCCCACGTCTTCGGCGAAGAAGCTGAATACGCACTGGGTCAGGAAGTGGCTGACGCGCTCGGGCGGGACGCCGGCAGCGCGCAGCCGCTCTGCCGTGCCGGCGAAGGTACGCGCCGCGTCTTCGGTGATCTCGCGGTTGCTGCGCTTGGGCTTGAACGACTCGGGGTCTTGCCACAGCGCACGCAGGCGTTGCTGCACCTCGGGCCGGGTGATGTCTTCGAGCGCAAAAACATGCTTCTCGCTCGGCGTGCCGGTGACGTGGGTGTGGATCTCGATGTGCAGCCGGTCGCTGACCACCAGCAGCGGCGGGCTCTCCAACGGCAGCGCGTACATCATCAACTGGCGCAGCGCGCCTTCCAGGCTCTTGCCCGGCGCCTTGTATTCCCAGGCGAAGTGGCCGCGCAGCCAGACATCGGCAAAGCCGTCGGTGCGGCCGGCGGCGCTGCCGGTCTTGGTGACGCCGCGCTCGAAGCAGTAATGCGCGGGGTCGTCGGGCTCGGCCACGCCGAGCACGCGGCACAGATCGATGAAATGGGCCTGCGCACCGGCGCGCTCGTTCAGCTCATGCGCCGGGCCGCCCGGGCCCCACTTGCGCACGAATGCCTGCGCCTGCATCAAGCCGCCTCGATCCCCAGCACCCGCGCCGCCTTCACCAAGCGCGCATCGAAACAGGCGAACTTGACGTCGCCCGGCATGTCGCGTCGGGCAAGCTCGGCCGCTGCGAGCTGCACGCTGTCGTAGGCGCGCAGAGCAAACGTGTCGGCGTAGTCGCCCGCCAGTTCCGCCAGCTCCTGCGTCAGCTCGAGGCAAAGGTAGCGCGGCCAATCGGCCTGGAAACGCTCACGCGCTGTCGCAATGGCCGCTATATCTTGCGGGCGCTCGCGCGATCGCCTGGCCAGCGCCGACATCACCTCAACCCAGGCGATTCGGCACACCGCGAGCAACTCGCTCGCTGCCGCCTGCGATCGAACGGCGCCGCTGTCGTCTTCTTGCAAATAGAGTTTGACCAGCGCCGAGCTGTCACAGAACAGGATCAACCACGATCCTCCAACACCATGTCGCTCACGGCCTTGCCACCCGCGCTCAGCACCACGGGGGCGTGCAATGCCGGTTTGCCGCCGCCCCAAGTTGCAGCGCCGCGCGCCAGCAGGCGTGACACGCCCGCTGGCCCCCCCGCCGGCACGCCGATGAGACGCGCGACGGGCTTGTCATGCGACGTGATCTCGATCGTCTCGCCAGCGCGTGCCCGGGCGACATAGCGCGACAGGCCGGACTTCAATTCGTGCATCGCGATGCGCATATGGACCTCTAATTCTTAGTTTTTCCGATAACTTTGAGCCTAATTCTAAGTGCTTTCTCTGGAAGACGGGTCTTTTTCAAAACAAACCGACGATCTTTCCGTCGTCATCGACATCGATCGACGCCGATGAGGGCACGGCCGGCAGACCCGGCATGGTCAGGATGTCGCCGCAGACCAGGACCACGAACTCGGCGCCCGCGGCCAGGCGCACCTCGCGGATGTTGAGCGCGTGGCCGCTCGGCGCACCGCGCAGCTGCGGGTCGGTCGAGAACGAGTACTGGGTCTTCGCAATGCACACCGGATAGTGGCCGTAGCCCTGCTCCTGCAGGCGCTTGAGCTGCGCGCGCACCTTGGTGTCGGCCGTGACTTCGCTGGCGCCGTAGATCTTCCTGGCCACGGCCTCGGCCTTCTGCCACAGCGTCGCACTGTTCTCATAGACGAAGTGCATGTCGGACGGCGTGGTCTCGATCACGCGCACCACCTCGCGCGCCAGCGCCTCGGCGCCGCGCCCGCCCTCGGCCCAATGGCGCGACACGACCAAGGGCACCGCGTGGGGGGCGAGCTTGCGCGTCAGCAGCGCCACTTCGGCCTCGGTGTCGTGCGCGAAGTGGTTCAGCGCCACCACACAAGGCAGGCCGTAGTGGTTGCGCACGTTGTTGACGTGGCGCTCGAGGTTGGCGATGCCCTTCTCCAGCGCCGCCAGGTTTTCCGGCTGCAGCGCCTTGGCATCGACGCCGCCATGGAACTTGAGCGCGCGCAGCGTGGCCACCAGCACCACCACGTCGGGCTTGAGGCCGGACTGGCGGCACTTGATGTCGATGAACTTCTCGGCCCCGAGGTCGGCGCCGAAGCCGGCTTCGGTGACCACGTAGTCGGCCAGCTTGAGCGCCGCACGCGTGGCGATCACGGAGTTGCAGCCATGCGCGATGTTGGCGAAGGGCCCGCCGTGGATGATCGCCGGGTTGTTCTCGAGCGTCTGCACCAGATTCGGCTTGATCGCATCGCGCAGCAGCGCCGTCATCGCGCCGTGGGCTTGCAACTGGCTGGCGGTGACGGGCTGCTGGTCGCGCGTCAGGCCGATGACGATGCGGCCCAGG
>Ga0209254_10002589_pt1 | contig 16460 bp, 11 predicted proteins | sample FrelakmetDIP11DI_FD_187148 | JGI IMG/M metagenome (GOLD analysis project Ga0209254, IMG submission 187148) | Freshwater lake sediment microbial communities from the University of Notre Dame, USA, for methane emissions studies - DIP11 DI (SPAdes)... | ecosystem: Environmental > Aquatic >... | reverse complement strand
GACGGCGTGGCCGGGAGCGGCCAGCGACTTCAACATCTCGGTCAGGCTCCAGCGGGCGGACTTCGTCAAGAGCCGCGGGTCGTTGGTGCGAACGGCCACGGACGCCCAACCCCTCGAGGTGCTCGGTCACTTCGCCGCCGCGGGCCCGACCTTCGTGGGGAGCTTCACCGCGCCCGGGATACAGGCCCAGGAGACGTGGTTCGATGTCGTTCCCCTGGAACCGAAGCCCATCTTCGCCAAGGACATCGTCGAGCTGCCCCTGGATGCGCCGCTCGATCCTCCCGTCAAGGCGGGTCTCTTCCTGAAATTCGCCAGCTACCACGCGTTGCCCGAGGTACGGCCGTACACCAGCAACCCGGCGTTCAAGAAGGCGGTCCACAGCATCATTGTGGACAAGACGGATTTCGACTTCTATCAGGCGAATCCCAATGGCCTGCGCGTGGTCGATAAAGTGCTCGACCCCATCAGCCTGCAGGAGACGCTCGCCCGGGCGAGCGCTTACCGCTGGACTCTCGCCGGCAAGGCCGCGTTCTACGACGACGACGTCGCGACCCAATCCATCGACCCCATCACCGGGATGCTCGGCCAGGCGCGCATCGGCAGCCAGCTTGTCCCCAGCCATGACTCGGCGCTCTGGACGGGTGCCTATGTCGCGAGTCAGGCATGCCGTTACAACGTCACTGGATCGACCGCTGCGCTGAACAACGTCATCAGGAGCGTCCAGGGACTGCTTACCCTCGTCGAAATCACCGGGAACCCCAAGACCTTTGCCCGCACGCTGCGCCCGGCGACGGGCAACCCGACCGGCACCTGGCACGCGGGCACCGGGACGTTCGCGCATCTCGAGTGGGAAGAGGGGGGCAACAATGACATGTTCAAAGGGGTGATCTACGGCACCCTTGCGGCCTACACCGTGCTCTGCGATCGGGTGAGCGGTCACGCGGCTCTCTGCGACCGGATTCGCAGGGACGTGCGTCACATGGCCAACGACCTTGACATCGCGCAGCCCTCGGGCCAGAACCGCCTCGCCGCGCAGTGGCTGGCGGCCTACGCCACCGGCAATGTCGGTTTCTTCGTCAAAGCCACCGCAGAGTGGGCGGTTCAGGCCCCGTTGCTCGCCCAGGGAAATGTGACGACGGTCTACTCGAACGGCATCGCTGACTGGAGTGGCACCCACCTGGGCCTGGTCGAATACGTGGTCTTCAACACGCTGGGCCAGAGGCATCCCCTCCCCGGCGCGCGGGCCAAGGACATCGTCGCGAGCGGCGTCGATGCTATCTACAAGCACTTCGCCAAGGTCCGCATGGGGCTGTGGAGTGTGGCGTTCGCCAGGATGGGCGCGTCACCGCGCCCTGCCGCGGCCGACGACGCCCGCTGGCGACTGCGTGAGCTTCCCGCCCCCAAGATCCAGCTCGACGTCGACCACCGCATCAACCCGGCTTTCGTGATGTCGCCCTACCCTTCGGCGCCTTGGAAAAATGACTGGACGCGGAACGATCGGACTCAGTCGCTGCGCGGGTATCCGCTGTTCGAGGGGATGGCCTATGGCGTCTACACGTGGGTGGCGAACACGTTCGCCTACCGGAGCAATTCTACCGGGGTGAGTTTCCCCGGAGCCGACTATCTTCATGCCTACTGGCTCGGGCGTCAGCTCGGTGTCTTCGCGGCGACCGAGTAGCCCAGCCTCCATGGCCCCCCCCGGGGCTATGCGGGCGAAACAGCGGCAGCATTACACCGAAGTGCTGGAGCACCTCAAGACCTGTTTCCCTTCACCGGTGTCCGACCCCATCATGGACGGCTATTTCGTGCATGGCATGGGGCGCTTTCTGGATCAGATCGACAGCCTAAAATCCGCGATGCCGGTCTTGGGAGATGGACGATCAGATCATTATTCAGACAGTCTGGCGGTCACGTTTCCCGAGGCGATGACATCGGTGGAGGACACCGTGGCGTCACTCGCCGATTTCTGCCGGGGGATGATCGTCTGGTCGCACCCCAACGCCCAAGTGAATGTAACTCCCCCGCCGACGATTCCCAGCATCACCGCATTTCTCGCCAGCGCGATCTATAACCCGAACCTCGTTTCGGATGAATACGCCGGCGGCTTCGGCCGGGCAGAGATCGAGTCGGTGGCGATGCTGTGTGATCTGATCGGCTATGACGCGCAGCGGGCCGGCGGGCTGTTTACGTTCGGCGGGACCGGCACCATCCTCTATGGCTGCAAGCTGGGCATAGAGAAAATCCTGCACGGCCGGGGTATGCACGACGGCATTCGCGAGGACCTGAAAGTCGTCACCTCGGGCGTATCCCACTATACGCGTCTGAATGCAGCCAGCTGGCTCGGCGTCGGCACGCGTAACCTGGTGACCATACCGGTCACCGCCGACAACGAGATGTCGCTGTCGTATCTGGAAGACCGATTGAGGCAGCTGTTGAAAGACGGCGAACGGGTGGCCGTGATTATTGCGACGCTCGGCACCACTGATGCGTTTGGGATTGACGACCTGGCAGCGATCGTTCACCTGCGGGATGCCCTGGTGAAAGAATACAGCTTGGACTATGTACCCCATGTTCACGCGGATGCCGTGATCGGCTGGGCCTGGGCGGTATTCCGCGATTACGATTTCGCGCAGAACCCGTTGGGCTTTCATGCCCGCACATTGCGCTCGCTACAGGATTCGCTGGAACGTATCGAGGGCCTGTACCTGGCCGACAGCATCGGTGTGGATCTGCACAAGACCGGGTACGCACCCTATATCTCGAGCGCTTTTCTGCTCAAAGACCGGAATGACCTCCGCCTCTTGAGCCGCGCGCCGGAGGAAATGCCCTACCTGTATCAGGTCGGGCAGTATCATCCCGGCATCTACACTCTGGAATGCTCCCGGGGCGGCGCCAGCGCTCTGGCGACGCTGGCCAACATCCGCTTGCTGGGTAAGCAGGGTTACCGGGTGTTGATCGGGCATTCCGTCGAGATGGCGGAGATGTTGCGCGAGCGGCTGGAGCGGAACGCCTTCATTCAGGTGTTGAACGACTACAACTATGGTCCGGTGACCTTGTTCCGCGTGTACCCGGACGGCGTCGATCCAGCCGAGGCATTCGTGCGCGAACAGCATGACCCCGGCTACCGCGACCAGGTGCTGGCACACAACGGCTATAACCTGAAGATCTTCGGCCTCACCCGCGAGCGGGCGTTGCGTGGCGAAGGAGTATTGCTGTCGTGGACTGCCGCCTATCGCCACGCTAGCTATGCGGATGCGCCTGCCATCGCGGCGCTCAAATCCTTCATCATGAGTCCGTGGACGGACCTGGATGCGATCCAGATGGTCGTCGACCAGGTCTTGGAAGCGCGCGCTGCGACTCAATTCCACTCCTGACATGAGTCGGGAAGGAGAGAGCCGTATGCGCCTCTCCGCGGTTCACGGCCCTCAAGTACGCCACGGGTGCGCTGGCAACGCGGAAACACCGATCGCCTCAGCGCCCGCAGTGGCAACGAGGTGATCATTTTCCACTGAACTTCCGCTGACGCCGATAGCGCCGATCAGAATGCCATCTGTGTTCACGACAGGCACACCGCCAGGGAAGGTGATTAACCCACCATTGGAATGTTCGATTCCATAAAGCGGCCCGCCCGGTTGCGACAGGTTGCCGATCTGCCCGGTAGGCATCCCGAAGAAACAGGCCGTCTTCGCTTTCTTTAGAGCGATGTCGACGCTCCCCACCCAGGCGTCGTCCATGCGCAGGAACGCCTTCAACTCGGCGCCAGAGTCCACGACGGCAATGCACATCTGGGTATTGATTTCTTCGGCCTTACGAATCGCCGCCTCTAACGCTTGTTCTGCTTGCTCGAATGACACATGCATGGATTGACCCTCCGCTATTTGGGTTTCTTGGTCATCTCAGTGGACCGTTCTCGGGTCCTGCGGTTTCGTTCTAGGCATTCTTGATGATCCTGAACGAACGCGGCCTCCGTTTCCCGCACGAGATGAGTTTTCACGATGAAAATCTCGCGCAACGCCGTCTCTTCTACACCAAAGTCCGGAAACTTTCCATCCCTCATCATGCTCCCGCCGGCCCGGATCAGGATCAACCAGTTCACCCCGAGGCTCTGGTGTGACACACTGCATCCGGAGCCCCGCAAGATGCGTTTCTTGGGCCCTGGGCGAACGAGAGTCGGCACAACCAAGCTCCGGAAGGAAGGAATGATGCAGATCGGTATTCCTAAAGAAATCAAAAATCATGAATATCGGGTGGGCGTCACGCCGTCGGGCGTCCGGGTACTGGTCGCCGCCGGGCATTCCGTGCGGGTCCAAACACAAGCGGGAGCGCGCATCGGGTTTTCCGACGAAGCCTACCGGGCGGCGGGGGCATCGATCGCCCCGGACCCCGCGGCAGCTTATGATGCCGACCTGGTCGTCAAAGTCAAAGAGCCCCAAATTTCGGAATACGGCTTTCTGAAGAACGGCTTGACCCTGTTCTGCTATCTGCATCTGGCCTCGCTTCCCGACCTGGCGCGTGAACTCATGGCCCGCCGCGTACAAGCCATCGCCTACGAGACCGTCACCGATAACACCGGCGCTCATCCCCTGCTGGCCCCCATGTCGGAAGTGGCCGGGCGACTCGCGATCCAGGCAGGCGCACAGGCATTGACCGTACCCCATGGCGGCAGTGGCACCCTGCTCGCCGGGGTGCCCGGTGTGGTCCCCGCCCGAGTGGCGATCATCGGCAGCGGCATCGTGGGCAGCAATGCCGCGCGGGTGGCCGTTGGGTTCGGTGCGGACGTTACTCTGCTGGGCCGCAGTGCCGACGGTTTGCGTTACTGGGAAACGGTCTTCGCTGGACGCCTGAAGACGCTATTTTCCTCGCCTGACAACATCGAGCGCGTCGCTCGAGAGTCCGATCTCCTCATCGGCGCCGTATACGTGCCGGGCCAACAGCCCCCGAAACTGCTCTCCCGCGACTTGCTGGCGAGCATGCGCCCCGGTTCGGCCCTGGTGGATGTCGCCATCGATCAGGGCGGCATCAGCGAGACATCCCGCCCCACCACACATTCGGAACCTTTTTATGTGGATGCGGGCATCGTCCATTATTGCGTCACCAACATGCCCTCGGCCACGGCGCGCACCTCGGCTCTCGCCCTCACGCACGTCACCTTGCCCTACGCGCTCCGCCTGGCCAATCTGGGCTGGCGCGCCGCTCTGACCGAGGACTCGGGGCTGCGGGTGGGACTCAATGTGGCGGAAGGACGCATTACCCACACGGGGCTGGCGGAAGACTTGGGGTTGCCCGCCGTCAGTGCCGACACGTTATTACAGATCGCCTGAACGGCAGTGTGGTTGTGGCTGCTGAGGAACGAAGATCCTTGTTCGCGGGAGGGAGTCATGTGATGCCGGCAACCCACAAATGTAAGCGTGTCGTCATTATGGGTGCGGCCGGCCGGGACTTTCACGATTTCAACATGGTCTATCGCGACGACCCTGGCAGCCGAGTGGTCGGCTTCACCGCCACCCAGATCCCGGACATTGCCGGTCGCCGCTATCCGTCGTCTCTCGCCGGCCCACTCTATCCGGTGGGCATACCCATCGTCGATGAGAGTGAACTGGAAACTCTGTGCCGCCAGGAGCGGGCCGACCAAGTGGTCTTTGCCTACAGCGACGTCGCTCATTCCCGAGTCATGCACAGCGCCTCGATCGCGTTGGCAACCGGGGCGGATTTCCTCCTACTCGGACCCGAGCGCACCATGCTCCGGTCGAGACTTCCTGTGATCGCGGTCTCCGCAGTGCGAACCGGGTGCGGCAAGTCCCAAACGGCGCGTTGGCTCTCGTGTCGCCTAAAACTGCATGGAGTGCGCGTGGCGGTGATACGGCATCCCATGCCCTATGGAGACTTGGAGCGTCAAGCGGTGCAGCGGTTCGCTTCCCGCGCCGACCTGGACGCCGCAGGGTGCACCGTCGAGGAACGGGAGGAATACGAGCCCCACCTCGCGATGGGCAACGTGGTTTACGCCGGTGTGGATTACGCAAGCATCGTGGCGCTCGCGGAGCAAGAAAGCGATCTTATCCTGTGGGACGGGGGCAACAACGATTTCCCGTTCATCCGCCCCGATCTGCACATCGTTCTGGTGGATCCCTTGCGCCCTGGGCACGAAACGACCCATCATCCGGGCGAAGCTGTGCTGCGCATGGCCGACATTGTCGTTGTCAGCAAAGTTAATTCGGCCTCGGACGCGGATGTCCAGCGAGTCAGCGAAACGTCCCGAAGGGTGAACCCTGGAGCTAAGATCGTTCGCGGCGCCTCCCCCGTGACCTTGGAAACCCCCGATAAGGTTCGTGGCAAGCGGGTCCTGGTGGTGGAAGATGGCCCGACCATCACCCATGGCGGCATGCCTTACGGCGCCGGTTATGTGGCGGCCACCCAGGCCCAGGTGGCACAGGTCATCGATCCCCGCAGTGCGGCTGCCGGTGAAATCGCCGGGATTTATGCGGAGTATCCCCACATCGGATCGGTCCTGCCGGCGGTGGGCTACGGGTCCTTGCAACTGGAAGATCTGCGCCGGACGATCAACGCGGCCGACGTCGATGTGGTGATCGCAGCGACGCCCTGCGACCTCGGGGCGCTGATCCAAATCAACAAGCCGGTGGTGCGGGTACGCTACGAGTTCGCGGAAGTCGGCCAACCGCGGCTCAGCGATTTGGTGCAGGCATTCCTGAAAGAGCGGGGCTTGGCGCGCGTCGATCCGGAGCAATGACCCTACCCACCTCGCGGGCGTGAACCATCTCGGCGCCAGACTGCAACTTGCGCTTATCATCCTGTCCAAGTTTTGCAGCTTGCCTGGTTGCGGCGTACGATGAACCGCCGTCGCTTCTTCATACGGGCGGCCCGCTTGGTCCTGGCCTCTCTCGCTTGTGCGACGAAGCATTCAGGCGTGCCCATGGCGGCTGACGACGTCTCGCAGCGAAAGTCCTTGCTGTCTGCAACACATACCAACCAGCCGATGCAAAGCGTTACGATCTTTCTATCTGGGGATGTGATGACCGGGCGCGGCATCGACCAAATCCTGCCCCATCCGAGCAGACCGCATCTTTTCGAATCTTACGTGCGCTCGGCTCTCGGTTATGTCGAACTGGCGGAACGGGCGAGCGGGTCGATCCCGCGGCCAGTGCACTTCCCGTACATTTGGGGCGAGGCCCTGGGGGAACTGGAGCGAGTGCAGCCGGATGTGCGGATCGTCAATCTCGAGACCAGCGTGACCCTCAGCGAAGACGCTTGGCCGGACAAGGGCATTCACTACCGCATGCATCCGGCCAACGTTCCGTGCTTGACTGCGGCAAAGTTGGACTGCTGCATCCTCGCCAACAATCACGTGCTGGATTGGGGGCGAAGCGGTTTAGTGGAAACGCTCGATACACTGCACAAGAATCAGATCCGCACCGCGGGGGCGGGGCGTGACGAGGACGAGGCGAGCGCACCCGCAGCGCTCAACTTGCCAGGACCGGGTCGCGTGCTTGTGTTCGCCTTTGCGACGACAGACAGCGGCGTGCCGCAGGACTGGAGCGCGGGCCGCGGTCGCCCCGGTGTCAATTTTCTCGAGGATCTCTCGGGCCAGAGAGTCGCAGCGATCGCACGCAGCGTCGATGTGCACAAGTGCGCCGGCGATGTCGCGATCGCCTCGATCCATTGGGGTGGCAACTGGGGCTTCACGATCCCCGCAGGACAGCGCGTTTTCGCCCATCGGTTGATCGATGCCGCGGGCATCGACCTGGTCCATGGTCACTCGTCGCATCATGTGAAGGGGATTGAGGTCTATCGCGGCAAGCTCATCCTTTACGGATGCGGCGATTTTCTGAACGACTACGAAGGCATCGACGGTTACGAGGACTATCGAGACGATCTGTCACTGATGTATTTCGCCACCCTCGATCGCGCCAGCGGACTGCTCCTCGGGCTTCGCATGAAGCCGACACAGACCCGCCGGTTCCGGGTCGATCGCGCCCCGGAGGAAGGGCTCGTCTGGCTTTCTAAAACGCTGAACCGCGAAGGAGGAAAACTCGGGACTCGGTTAGATCGCCAACCCGACGCGGCCTTCCTGCTCCGCTGGAGCTGACCTCGTTCCAATCAGCAATCCCTATCCCTCGGGTGCCTGCGCCGGAAAATAGTCGACTGTTGACGGTTGGAACCGGCAGTCACGTGGCCTCGTGACGTCTATTCCGCAGCCATGACCTGGCAATTGGCTTCGACAGAACGGATGTACCTTTCCCGCATATCCTCGATTTGAGAGCCCTCCCAAAAGAATTTTCCACCAACGCAACAGTGGCGGTTGGTTCAGTCCACCGATCCTGGTTACAGCGGCTTGCGGCCGATTCTGTCGAGCATCAAGGCCATGCCAACCATACCCGGTGAGGCGAGCATGGCCCACGACGACTGCCGCAGCTTGACCCTTTTAGATCATGAGGCCGACGAAGCCGTTAGCGGCATCAGTAACTATCCACCTTGAGCAACGTCCCGTTAAACAGTCCCTCTTGCTGAAGCTGCTTGTAGCAGGGCGACTCCCGGACTTTCGCTGCAAGCGACGATTGGTCGTCGCTCCAATACTTGAGGAAGCTCTCCGAGAAAGCGTGTTTACCTTGCGCATACGTTTCGAGCAGCAACTGCTTCACGAGGGATTCTTCCACATCGTATTCGCATGGCGGTTGAGGCACGGCAGCCCGAAGAGCAGCGAAGAGCCGCTCGTGGCCGTAGAACTGGGTGATGTAGGCATGCAAACGTTCGTGCAGTAGCGTGTCAGCGAGGCCTTCCTTGAAATACTGTGCCCGGGCCGCTTGCTTGGTCAGTGCCGGGTAGATAGGCGAAGGTCCAAGGCCCGGTACGTCACCTCGAATAACCGCGGGGTTCAGCCCTACGAAAGGTATATTCAAGTACGCGTTGGCAGTGTCGGAGTCCGGGCGCAATGAGTAGTAGTTTGAAGCAATGGCGATCTTGTCGGGTGGCTGAAAGGCGGACGACACGATGACGAATACCGCTGCGACGTTTCGATTTGTCCAGGGCGGGGACTTGGGCCGGGACAGATGACGTGTGGTTCCAGTTCGCGATTCTTCGAATATCGCCTTGTACAAACCTGGTAAGTCGGTGCGAATGCGTGATAGCGCAGCGAAGACTTCCAGAGCCTCTTCGTCCGTCCACTCGGAGGTTGAATCAACTCCGACGTACGCGTCTAGTTCCTCCTTAAACCAGAAGTGGAGCTCTTGGTCCGGTGGCATCCATCCCGGCACAGCGTCCTTGAAGATTTGCTTCACCGTAGTGCGGCCGAGATCTCGAGGTGCAGTGTCTGCCGCACCGATGGGCTGGGGAACGGTGCATCCGATGAGAGCCGCAGCAAGAACGACTCGCTTCAAGGGCTGTAACAGTTTCACAGTAATCATACTCTCGCCAAGCCACCCTCGACCCGCCGGCATGCGCTGAACCGTCGAAGACACACGAGTCGCTAATAGCACGGGAGGGTATCAAGCAACGGACTAAGGGATTGGGTCTAAAACAACCCCTTATACCAGTGTGATTGCCCAAGAGGCGCAATGGACATCATGAAATGAAAGTCAACTGCTTTCCTAAGAGACTGACGAGAGAAAGTGGCTGGGGGACTAGGATTCGAACCTAGGTTGACGGAGTCAGAGTCCGCTGTCCTACCACTAGACGATCCCCCAAGTATCCATTTTCCTTTGATGGCCCAACGACGCCAGAATTATAAGCAGACGCGTACTCTCGGGACAAGCCACTGCCATGCCATGCGCTATAAACCCGCATGCTCCATCGCGCCTCAGCTTGACAAAGCATCGAGGCTCATGCACCGTTCTCCCAAGATGCGCGCTGAGTACCCACGATGCGCGATATGAGCCCGTGAAATCTGCCTAGCGTCCTAGATTATGGTTAGCGTAAGCGAGGCCGAGTGGGAGCTCCGAGTGGATCTGGCGGCTGCTTTTCATCTCGTCGTGGCCCATCACCTCCACGAGGCGATCGCCAACCACTTCTCAGCCGTGCTTCCCGATGGGGAGCACTTCCTGGTTAACCCGTTCGGCCTGCATTTCTCCGAGATCACGGCATCGAATCTGATCGTCTGCGACTTTGACGGCAACGTGGTGCGCGGAGATGGTGAGCCCTCGGCTTCGGCGCATCACATCCACGCCCCGATCCACCGTCTCATCCCCCGGGCCCGGGTGCTCCTCCACACGCATCAGCCTCATGCGACAGCGCTGACCATGGTGCGTGGCGGCCGTCTCGAATGGGCCTTGCATACCAGCTGTCGTTTCTACGGGCGGGTCGCCTACGACACTGACTACGACGGGGTGGCCTTGTCGGACTCCGTGGGCGAACGGATGGCAAGGATCCTCGGCGAGGCGGAAGTGCTGTTTCTTGGCAATCACGGGATCATGACGGCGGCGCCGACGGTGGCCCAAGCCTGGGACGACCTCTACTTTGTGGAGCGGGCGGCCCAGACGCAGCTTCTCGCCATGAGCACCGGACGGCCCCTGGCTCTTCTTCATCCCGACCTGGTTCATAAGGTTGCCGCGCAGACCCACCATGAGCGCTTCGAACTCGGGTACATCGAACGCCACTTCGCCGCTCAGAAGCGGCTTCTCGATGCTGCCGGCGGGTCGTACCGGCGCTGATCCAGGGGCGCAGAGACTGGAGCGAGCGGCGTCGCCATGGTCTCGGCTCAACGAGCCCCCGTGGGTGCGGACGGGTCAGTATAGGCCCGGCACGATCCTCCAGGGTACCCGCGCCCGGTAGCGTCGCCAATCCTCTCCATATTTCACCAGGCACATGTTGTCGTCCCGCCGCTCTCGATGGACCAGAAGAATGGTGAAGTAGACGATGTGGAAGTAAGGCAGCGCGTGGCCGAAGGCAGCCGGCAAACACCAGGACAGAGCGATCATCAAATCACCGAAGTAGTTCATGTGACGCGACAGCCCCCACCACCCCGAAGTAAGCAGCAGTGTTCCCTTGGCGGTCTCGATGTACTCGGGTGGCTTACCCCACACAAGCAGCCCCGGGTTGCGCCGAAATTGGTGCTTCTGGAGGTTTGCCCCGCGGAAGATCGCGTACCCCAAGAGGTTCAAGATCACGATGCCGGTGCTTGCCCAAACCGGGAGGTCGTGAGGATGGTTGACCAGGTACTGTGCCTGTAACGTGTAAGTGAACGGTAACCACACCAGGTCGCCCCAGCAAAGCATCCAGCCGAACTTCTCATGTTTGATGTCCCAGGTGGTGAGAATGGCTTCTTCGTGGAGAAAGTAGTCGACAAGGTAGAAGCCCTGCAATCCTACCACCAGCAACATGGGCGTGGTCACCACGCCATGCAGCTCGAATTGCTTCGCCGCAATGGAGAGATCCAGGATGAGCCAGAAGATCATGCCTGGGCGGGCCTCGCAGAATAGCTTGAGGTCGAAGGATCGGATGCGCGGATTGAGGGCCGTGCCCATGAAGTAATCGTAAAGGGGTCGCCCGGTTGGCCGCTCCCAGTCGGCCCCCTGGAGTCCCCAAATATAGAGAAAGCCGGAGAAGGCAAAGGTGAAGATGTTCGCCACGGTCAGCAGGGGACCGATTTGCTCGTACAGGAGCGTGACATCCAGCCAGCCGAGAGCCGCGACGCTGCCGAGCACGCCGAGCGTGAGCAGGAACGAAACCATGCCGTTCATGCGATACTCGAGCCGGCCCCCATCCGGCAGCGGCATTCCCTGAACCTTGCGGCCGGGTACCCAGGCTTGCAAAGCCGCCTGGCTCAGGAACCAAACCCCGTAGATTGCAGCCGCCGTCCAAGTGGGCGGCGAGATGTGCGACCAGAACTGCAGCCATTCAGCGGTGTCGCGCGAAAGCACCAACGTTCCTCGGTAGTACCTGACGCAGATCCACAGGTAGTACACGAGGGGTGGCAAAGCCAACATCAGTAGGAGCCACGTAAGGCCGAAGCCGTACTTCTGATGCGCCGCGTCGACTTCGGGCGGGTGTCGGGGGTCTTCAGGGTTCATTCGGCCCATCTTCCTTCATTCGAGTCAGAATTTCCCGTTTACGACGAGCTCGCGGAGGGCCATTTTGCCGTATATCGACACCGTCTCGACCAGCGTCGTTCCATCCAGAGCGCTGAAGACCACATCACCGAAGATGCGGGGGAACGCGGCGGGTACGAAGCCCCGACCATATTCCAGCATCCAGGCCGCTTCCGGGATCTTGAACCCATCGACTTCGCCGCGCTTGAGCACCGTGTGATCGCCCGACCGAACTACTTCGCGGACACCGCAGCGATGCGGACGGTAGGTCCAGATCTCGCCGGCCAGCACGAAGTCATGGATATCCAAGCGGTAGCGCCCGGAGAAGCCCTCGGTGCCGATGGGGGTTCCGAAAATGATGAGGTACTCGGTGAAGGAGGCGTGAAGGATCGTCATCACGCCGGTTGCCCCGGCGGTCAGGCTGAATAGCCACTTCCGCTGGGGGTTCGCGTCGATGTGGGCGGGATAGGCGTTGGCGGCTTCCTCCAGTACAGTCCTGACCATCTCATCGTGTGGCTTTCCCGCAGCCTGGCTGGCGATAGCCTGAAGGATACCGATGTCGAACACGTAGCTCATGAGTTTGTAGAGGCAACAGGTTGCGATCGCGGTGGCTGGCAGTCATGTGCTCTAAGCGCATGGGGCCGTCTCTTGCGTCCAGCGCGATGTCATACACTCGCGGAAGTCCAGCCGATGTGCCGCTCAATAAGCGCGGCAATTCCCGACTGCAACCCTTTCGCAAGTGCCGCTTGGCCGTGCGAATCTGCTCATGGATCAGATAGAAGTGATCGAGTGGCCATTCCTCGGCCGGCGTGGAAGGTGGTCCCGCCCGCTGGCTGGGCCAGGTCCATTCGCGCGCGCTTGAAATTTACCAAAGGCTGCGGCCTTGGACAAACACAGGTAGCATGCGGATAACGTCCGCTCGAGGAATACACCACCCCACAGGGTTTCCCTGGAAAATGCAACTGTCCCCTGGCAAGAGATTTAGGTTGCAGGCGGGCGCGGGGAATGTCGTCGTGAGATAGATTGGGTCAGATTAGCGCCGTCACCGAGGCTCAGCTCTTACTTCGCTGGCTTCTGTTTCTTCTTGCCCTTGCTTTCCTTCTTCGGGCCTTTGCCTTTCATTTGCGTTTCCATGATCGTTCCTTACCGGCTGGATGCTGGGGGGTAGCTAGAAGGATAAATTGCTTGGATTTTGTGCCTTAGTTTGGCTGAAGGATGCGCTCGCTGCATGGCGCTGTCAACTCTGTGACTCTGTCTGTGGGGATGGAGCGAAACTGGGTGATATTCCATGGAGAAAGTGTTCTAGCAACAGACTTGGTTCCATGCCAACCCCAGAACCTCCCCGAACGAAGGTGCGCAGAGTCCGCCAGGTGGAGAGAGTGGACGGTCAGCCTGCTCTTCGCTATTCTAGCAAGTAGAGATATTTCAAGGGTTAGCATATTCTTTGGCAACCGTCCTACAAGTCCAACGGGAATCTTCATCTCCGGTTAGCATTAAGCCATTCGAACAGGGAGCCGAACGAGGCTACGAGGCGTTTGCGACTTTGCTCTTGCAGCGCGGCAAAGTACGCGAAGGGGATCTTCATCGTGCGAAGCGGTTGGCGGTGCAGGCCGATGATCTTCTCCTGCCGGCGCTTTTGGTTAAGCTCGGGGCATCCTCGGAGCGTGACGTTGCGGAAGCTCTCTCGGAGGTCAGTGGCATGCCGTTGGTTGCGCCGGCAGATTTTCCCGAGACGTCTCCTCTGCCTGATACCATCCCGGTCCGTTTCCTGAAAGAGAACCATGTGGTGGGTCTTGCGAGTACCGACGAGGAGTTTGTCGTTGCGGTGACCGACCCGTTCGATGAGTCTCTGCGGCATGCGCTGGGGCTCTCTCTGGGGAAGTCCTTGAAGATTGCCGTGGGGTTGCCCTCGGAGATAGATCGGGCACTGGAGCATCAATCGGGCTCCACCAAGAGCGCCATGGGCCAGATCGTCGATGATCTGACGGGGGATGGTGACATCGACGAAACGGACGTCGAACATCTCAAGGATCTGGCGAGCGAGGCGCCGGTGATCCGCATGGTGAATCTGATCATGCAACGAGCGGTTGAGGCTCGCGCTTCGGACGTTCACGTTGAGCCTTTTGAGGAGCGCCTGAAGGTGCGTTTTCGTGTGGATGGCGTCATGCGCGAAGTCGAGGCACCCCCGGTTCGCTCGACTGCGGCGGTGATCTCCCGCATCAAGATCATGGCGAAGCTGAACATCGCCGAACGGCGTTTGCCCCAGGATGGGCGGATCAAGATGCAGGTACAGGGCAAGGAACTGGACCTGCGTGTCTCCACCGTTCCGACTATGTACGGTGAGAGCGTCGTCATCCGCTTGCTGCACAAGGAAAGCATCGTGTTTGATTTCGCATCGCTGGGTTTCGAAGGAGACGCTTTGCAGCGTTTTCTCGATATCCTGGCCTTGCCACATGGCATCCTGTTGATCACAGGTCCGACGGGTAGCGGGAAAAGCACTACCCTTTACACGGCGCTGCACAAATTGAATACGCCGGTCCGCAAGATCATCACCGTCGAGGATCCTGTCGAATACCAGCTGGAGGGCGTCAATCAAATTCAGGTCAAGCCCCAGATCGGGTTGTCTTTTGCCAGCGCCTTGCGAGCGATCGTCCGCCAGGATCCGGATGTCATCATGATCGGCGAGATGCGTGATCTGGAAACAGCCCGAATCGCCGTGCAATCGGCTCTGACCGGACACCTGGTGCTATCGACGCTGCACACGAACGACGCGGCTGGCGGAGTCACGCGTCTGTTGGACATGGGCTTGGAAGATTACCTGATCGCCTCGACGGTGAACGGCATTCTGGCTCAGCGTTTGGTGCGCCGGCTCTGTCCCGATTGCCGCGAGCCCTATGCGGTGCTTCCGGAGGTGGCGGAGGAGATCGGCCTGCGACGCTGGCAGCCTGCGGGTGAACTGGTACTGTTCAAGCCGGCGGGCTGTTTGAGGTGTGATCAAACAGGTTACCGGGGGCGCCTTGCCATACAGGAATTTCTAGTGATGAGCGACGATCTCCGCCGTCTGGTCATGAGTCACGCGCAGGCACGTCAGATTGAGGAGCGAGCCCTGCAGGAGGGCATGCGGACCATGTACGACGATGGGATCCGCAAGTCCTTGGCAGGGCTGACCACCGTCGAGGAGATTCTGCGCGTGACTTCGAATAGCTAGCGCAGCGGCATGCCCCTGTTCTCCTACAAGGCGGTGACCCGCGACGGCGAGTCGGTGGAAGCCGAGAGGGAGGCGATCAACGAAGGTGCGTTGATAGTGGCTCTTCAAGGCGAGGGTTTGATCCCCATTTGGGTCAAACCGGCGGGCACACGGGCTTTCTTGGCGGGCTTTCGATCGGGGCGATCGCGATTCGGTCACAAAGAGCTTACCCTTTTTACGCGAGAACTCCTCACCCTGTTGCAAGCGGGTCTGCCGTTGGACCGAGCGCTGACGGTACTGCTCGATCTGACGGCGCAGGACACCAAGCTCAACGGTCTGATCGATCGGATTCTCAAGACGGTTAAGGGAGGGGCGCAGCTCTCCGATGCTCTGGAAGCCCAGGGTGGAGTTTTCTCGCGATTTTACGTCAACCTGATTCGGGCGGGAGAGGCTGGAGGCGCTCTCGAACAGGTGCTGGAGCGTCTTTCCGAGTACCTGGATCGCACCAAGGAATTGCGGGACACGGTGGTGACCGCCTTGATCTATCCGGCGATCCTGCTTGTCATGGCAATGGTGTCGCTGCTTGTCCTCCTACTGTTCGTAGTGCCGCAGTTCACGGAGTTGTTCGAGAGCGCCGGCAAGGAGTTGCCGGTGCCGACACAGATCGTCATCGCTGTCGCCGAGGGACTGCGCAACTACTGGTGGCTGCTAGTCTTAGTTCCAGTCGCCCTAGTTGCGTTCGTTCGCAGTCAATTCGCCGATCCTCGCCACAGACGGGCCTGGGATCGACGTCTGCTTGGGATGCCGTTCGCCGGCGATCTGATCCGAAAACTGGAGACGTCAAGTTTCAGCCGGACCTTGGCGACTCTCTTGCAAAACGGGGTACCCTTGCTCACTGCGCTGGCCATTGTGAAGGAGACGTTGAATAATTATGCGGCCGCGGAGCGGGTCGAAATTGCCAGTGACAGCGTCAAGCAGGGCCGGGGTCTTTCCGCGCCCCTGACGGAAGTGGGGTGGCTGCCGAACTTGGCGGTGCAAATGATCAAACTCGGGGAAGAGTCGGGGCATTTGGCTGAGATGTTGGAAAGGGTGGCCAACATCTATGACAAGGAAGTCAAGATCACGGTCCAGCGCCTTCTCGCCCTCCTCGAACCGATCCTGATCGTGGGTTTGGGGGTTGTCATTGCCGGTATCATCGCGTCGATCCTGATGGCCATTTTGAGTGTCAATGACTTGGC
>Ga0209254_10002588_pt1 | contig 16463 bp, 10 predicted proteins | sample FrelakmetDIP11DI_FD_187148 | JGI IMG/M metagenome (GOLD analysis project Ga0209254, IMG submission 187148) | Freshwater lake sediment microbial communities from the University of Notre Dame, USA, for methane emissions studies - DIP11 DI (SPAdes)... | ecosystem: Environmental > Aquatic >... | reverse complement strand
ATTCTTTGGATTGTGTTCCCAATCATTCTTGGTTTGATTTTATATTCAATTCGCCGCTTTTACCGGCTCTCTGTCATGATTGGAACAATCATGATGCTATTTATGGCTGGATTAGCTTGGAAGTTGCCAATAAATGAGATTATCCAGGTTGGTCCCTGGTCATTTACAGTCGATGATACCTTTTCGGTCTTAGGCCGACAATTTATATTGAGCAACTCTGATCGCCCAATTTTGGTGATTATCTATTTGCTGGCAAGTTTTTGGTTCGCTGTGGTCTTTATGGCTCAAGCAGGCCGAATGTTCGTACCATTGGGAATGGTACTCATTGCAGTATTAACTGCAGCACTGGCTGTGGAACCTTTTCTCTATGCTGCCTTGATCCTGGAGCTGGCCGTTTTAATTTGTATTCCAATTTTAGTCCAACCTGGTTCTACTCCAGGTAAAGGCGTGCTCCGCTTTTTAGTTTTTCAGTCTTTTGGCATTCCATTTATATTATTCTCTGGCTGGCTGCTCGCTGGTGTTGAAGCCAGTCCGGAGGAATTAAGCCTTGTCACCCGTGCATCACTATCATTAGCATTCGGCTTTGTCTTTTTATTAGCAATATTCCCGTTTCATACCTGGATCCCTATGCTTTCAGCGGAAAATCACCCATACGCCGTGGCTTTCATACTGGTCATACTGCCATGGATGGTAACGCTCTTTGCACTTGGATTCTTGGATCGGTATACCTGGTTGCGTAACTCAGAAACCATGATGAGCTTGTTGCAGCTTAGCGGTGCAATTATGGTATTTGTCGGAGGTATCTGGTCTGTTTTCCAGCGTCATCTTGGGCGTGTAATGGGATATGCCTGTATGACAGGCATTGGAGCATCTTTATTAGCAATCACAATACCTTCAGGTGTTCAATTATTTTTCATGATGCTTCTACCATATACCTTGGCGATGGGGCTTTGGGCTCTTGGTTTATCAACAATTTATAATGAAAAAGCACGATCTGATCTTCATCCTTCGGATTATCAGTCTGTAAGAGGCATAGCTCGAAATATGCCAATCGCTTCTTTCAGCGTGATCTTAAGTTGTTTTTCAATTGCCGGTATGCCACTATTAGCTGGATTCCCGACTCATTTACCTCTCTGGAGCGCATTGGCAACCTCCGCCCAAATCGTATCAGCCTTTTCAATCTTGGGGAGCTTTGGTTTATTTTTCAGTGGTGTACGAATGATGGCGGTAATGACAACAGGGGAAAATGAAGCTAGTTGGAGCTTTAAAGAAAATCGAATAACTCTCCTTTTTCTATCTACCGGATTGATCCTATTATTCTTAGTGGGTTTATTTCCACAATGGTTCCTTCCTCCACTTGCTGATGCCGCTCAAGTTTTTACACACCTGAATACCTTGCAGCTGCCATAAATCGTCCTCATGCTATAATCTCTTTGTCCTAGCCTCCACTGAGGCTGAAGTGATTCATTCTTTCTTTGTATTAATTAGGAGCCTAAATGGATATTGAACAGTTACAAAAACGTATTCAATGGGTTGAAGAGGATCGCCGAAAAGAAAAAGATGCCATTGCCCTGCTTGATAATAGATTAACTGTTTTGGAGGGAAACCTTGCAGCAATACTTCAGCAAGGCAAGGATTTAAGTAGTGAAATTACCCGCTTGTCTGCCACCCTTATCCGTATGGATCAGTACGATCAGTCTTTGATCAAAGCAAGGGTAGAAAGCAAACAGGTAATTGATGATTTGGAGAAGGCATTCAAGTTACGCTTTGACGAAGCAGAGAAGTTCCGTATAGCTGAATTCAGATCCTATGAAACCAACATTTTTGAGTTGCAAAAACAGTTGGAAATAATTCCAAAATTAGATAAAAACATCCAGGCTCGCATCGATGTCGAGATTGGGATCCGACGTTCATTAGACGAATTGCGTAATAAAATTGATACGGTCCGTATTGAAGAAGAAGAGTATACGCGTACAATTCGCTTGCTTGAAGATGGCCGTCGGCAGGATGCAAAAAGAATTGTCGACCTGCAAGGTGAAGTTAATGCGCTTAGAAAACGCATGGATGATCAAAGAGGCCAGTCAGAGCTAACAAACAATAACTTGCATAAACTGGAAAATCGATTGACTGAGGTTGTCACAATCGAAGGTGAACGCCGCGATATCATGACGAATTTCCTAGATAAACAGGCAATATCTCAAGTGGATCGGGAACGCACATGGAAGGAATGGCAGTCGCGATTTGACACGATTGAAAAACAAGCTGTGGACATTGAATCCCAATTGGTCAGTCTTGAAACAACTCACCGCGAAGTAAAACGAACTCAAACTTCATTGGAGGAGTTAACTCAAAGGGTTGAACGGCGCATCAATGAGATTACCGAAATTCAACGCCTTTCAGAGGATCGTTTCAGGCAAGAATGGGTTACGTTCAAAGGCGATGATCAGAAACGTTGGACAAATTATACCCTCACACAGGAAGACCAGCGTAATGAAGCCATTCGTCAGTATGATAAACTGGCTGAACAGACCACTCATCTTGAAGATGGTCTCCAGGAAGTGAATGATATGCTCCAGCAGGCAAACGATTTAGCAGAAAAGCGCTTGCAAACACTCCTGGCCTTGGCGCATGAATGGGTAACCGCATATGAAAGATCTATCGGACATAATCGGTAATCCATATGCATGTTATCGGTACTGCGGGACATGTAGATCACGGTAAGTCCACGCTCGTTCAAGCACTCACGGGTATTCATCCCGATCGTCTCAAAGAAGAGCGCGAACGTGAAATGACGATAGACTTAGGATTTGCTTGGTTGACCCTCCCATCTGGGGAGGATGTTGGCATAGTGGATGTGCCTGGTCATCGTGATTTCATAGAAAATATGCTTGCCGGCATTGGTGGGATAGATGCTGCATTGCTGGTCATTGCAGCCGATGAAGGGATCATGCCGCAAACGAAAGAACACCTGGCTATTCTGGACATTTTACAAGTACAGGGCGGAGTCGTAGCTCTCACCAAAGTGGACCTGATCAGCGACCCAGAATGGCTAGACCTGGTCGAGGAAGATATTCGCAGTGCTTTAATGTCAACGGTCTTAAAAACAGCTCCCATAATGCGAGTTTCATCAAAAACCCGTCTTGGAATACCTGAATTACTAAACGCTTTGAGTGATTGCTTGGCAGACCACCCTCCCAGACCAGACATTGGGCGACCACGCCTTCCAGTAGATAGGGTATTTACCATGCCTGGGTTCGGTACTGTTATAACGGGCACGCTTAGTGATGGCAGCCTGCATCTAGGTGATGAAGTGGTCATTCTTCCATCGAGTCTGCATACAAGAATTCGTGGATTGCAGACCCACAAGCGAAAGGAACCAACTGCCATCCCGGGAAGCCGTACAGCAATCAATATATCTGGAATTAATACTGATGAAGTAAAGCGAGGAGATGTAATTGTTTTTCCGGGCAGTTACAAACCCAGCCAGCGTATTGATGTGCGCTTTCATTTGCTCCAAGATGTCTCACATCCATTAAAACATGATGCGATTGTTAAGTTATTTCTTGGAGCGGCAGAAATTTCTTCGAGGGTTCGACTATTAGGGAGTGAAGAGCTACTTCCCAGTGAAGACGGATGGTTACAGCTTGAACTTGAACAACCTGTCATCGCTGTTCGTGGCGATCGTTATATTCTGCGTCGACCTTCTCCAGGTGAAACCTTGGGTGGTGGAATCGTGGTAGACCCACATCCCAAAAAAAGACATAAACGCTTTTCAGCAGAAGTGCTGTCAAATTTAGATACCCTCGCCCGCGGTACTCCTACCGAAATCTTATTTCAAGCATTGTTAGCATTGGGAACGGGTACGCTTCAAGATGTCATTCTTCGCTCAAACCTTGATCCAAACCCTGCCAAACTCAGCGTCCAAGAATTAATAACCTCTGGGCAGTTCATCGTCTTGGAAAATGATGAAGTGAGTTCAATTTCATCAACAACATTGTTAACAACCAAATTATACTGGGATCAGCTCTTCTATAAAATTGTTATGGAAGTTGATGATTATCATCAGAAATTCCCTTTACGCCGGGGAATTTCGCGTGAAGAGCTTAAATCTAGATTAAAGCTATCCACTCGCTTATACAATGCAGCATTACGAAGAATTGTTTCCACAGGTGAATTGCTGGAGAACGGAGTGATGGTCCAGAGAGGAGGGTTTACCATCCGATTTAATACCCAGCAACAACGCTCTGTGGATGGATTATTAGCTCATTTTAGTGCTGCCCCATTCTCACCACCAACTCTGAAAGAATGCCTGGCCGAAGTGGGTGAGGAGGTTTTCAATGCAATGGTCGAATTGGGATTATTGATCCCGATTCCCCCGGACGTGGTATTTCGAAAGCAGGATTATGAGCAGATGATTACTGAGATTATCGATTTATTGAAATTAAGGGGAAAAATTACTGCAGCAGAAGTACGCGATCACTTTAACACCAGCCGTCGATATGTGCTTGCACTGCTGGAGCACCTGGATACCAGGGGAATTACTGAACGTGATGGTGATTTCCGCCGTCTAAAAAAAAGTAAGTAATCCTCTCAAGTTTATGGCTTTCAGTAATTACCCTAAATAGGCTTCTATGTCTAGGGTTTTATATAATCGCTCCTTGATATCGCCAGGCAGGGTTTCAACTTCGGATGTCATATGATAGATGTCAACGGTTTTTCGCAATGTATCCACAACGATACGACAATCTTCACAATCTGTCATATGGGTTTCAATCACAGAGCACAGCTCTTCTCCTAGCTCGCCATCAACATAATCAGACAGGGATCCTAGGAGCTTCCGGCAATTTTTATGATCGTGTCTATTCATTTTCTGGGTCATATAATTATCTTCTTCTAAGCCAAGGAATTCCTATGCTTTGTTCTAAATGGAGATTTCATTAGATTGTTTTCCAAGAGTTTCCCGCATGATCCTCACACGTTCCCCAAAATAACCAGAGAGTTCTTCTCTTAATCGTAAACGTGCGCGTGACAAGCGGGTTTTGACAGCAGTATCACTCAATCCTAATACCTCTGCAGCCTCATGGGTCGATAAATCACTGATATCTCGTAATAAAAAAACTACTCTCAGGTTGTCGGGTAATGTCAGAACAGCTGCATTAAGTCTTACTCTCGTCTCATCGGATAAATATTCATTTTCTGGCAAACAACACCAATCAACGATTTGTATTGGTTCCTTCTCACCTTCTTCTGTTTCCACCGGCTCATCAATGGATAACAAATTTGGCTGCTTGCGTCGCAGGATCATTAATGCTTCATTTGTCGCAATCCTGAATAACCATGTTGATATCTTTGACCGTCCGTCGAATGTCTTTATTCCGCGGTATGCCTTAATAAAAGTCTCTTGCAATACATCTTCTGCATCCAATTGATTGTTCAGCATTTTCGTCGCCAGGCGATATACTTTATTAGAATAGGTTTCCACGACACGAGAGAATTCCTCATGGTTTCCTTCATGTAATAACTCTAAAGAAAATCCTTCCAATTCGACTTTATTATCAATATCATTCATCTTTTAGATGCGCCTTGAGCTATATTGTTGCATATTCAATCACATGGTGTTTAGACTATTTTGATGATTTTAATCCTAGCCAATAAAGTATAACCGATTTAAGTTTACGAGGATAATTCTTAGAATCCATTGAAATCAATTTAAGCATTTTTTTAAAAAGCACGCGGATGATTCCAATATCTAACTAATATCTTCCTTTCACATTCTGTTTCTTTCCAGGTAAAATAAATCATGACAATCGACAATTCAAATTCATCTCTGTTACCTTTTTTTTCACCTCATGGGATTGCGGTAATTGGTGCATCTACTGATCCGTATAAGCTTGGTTATGGCCTCGCCAGGAATCTAGTCCAGTGTAACTATCAAGGGACAATTCATTTTATTAATCCAAAAGGTGGCAACTTGCTTGGTCGCTCGATGTATCCCTCGGTAATAGATGTGCCAGACCCGGTTGATTTAGCAATTGTTTTAATTCCAGCTGCTGGTGTCGCGGAAGTGATTAAAGATTGTGCTGTTCGAGGCATCCATGCTGTTATCGTCGCTTCTGGTGGATTCCGGGAGACAGGTAGTATTGGAGTTGAGATGGAAAGGGAACTCATGCAGATTGCCAGGCGATATGGAATCCGGGTATTAGGTCCAAATTGCATCGGCTTGCTTGACACACACCTGCCTTTGGATGCCACCTTCCTGCCTCCCCCAGGTCCACCTCCCGGTGATGTTGCTTTCATATCGCATTCAGGAGCCATCTGTGCGGCTGTTATAGATTGGGCTCGTGGTCAGGGATTCGGGCTCTCTCGCCTGGTCAGCTTGGGAAATCAGGCAGATGTGAACGAGACCGATGTCCTCGCTCTTATTGCTGATGATCATTTCACGCGAGTACTAACCTTATATTTGGAAGGCGTAAGCGATGGATCGCGCTTTGTAAAAGAAGCGCATAAAATCACCCGTCGAAAGCCAATCGTTGCGTTAAAAGTGGGGCGTTATCCAAGCGGTCAACGTGCAGCTGCATCCCATACAGGTGCCCTCGCTGGACAGGAAAGTGCGTTCAATGCAGCTTTCCGCAGGGCAGGTGTTATTCGTGCGGATACAAGTGAAGAGCTATTCGATTGGGCTCGCGCATTGGCATGGTGTCCACTTCCAAGGGGCCGTGCTATAGCCATTTTGACCAGCGCTGGTGGCCCTGGAGTAACAGCTGCAGATGCATTAGAGATGAATGGGATGTCATTAGCAGTCCTATCGCAAGAGACAAGAGAAAAACTCGGGCTATTACTTCCACCTGCTGCAAGTTTGAATAATCCTGTCGATATGCTTGCTTCGGCATCACCAGAGCAATTCGCTTCCTGTCTCAAAACCTTATTAGCAGATCAAGCTGTTAATGGTGTCTTGGTTGTTACTCCGCCTCCTCCGATGCATACTACAGGGGCGATTGCAAAGACCATGATCCCAATCATCCACAACTCTGATAAACCTGTTACGATCGCATTAATGGGTGAAAGATTGATCCAGGAAGCTGTCGAACATTTTCGCGCCGCGCGTGTGCCGGAATATCGTTTTCCAGAACGCGCTGCATCTGCTCTGGCTGTTCTGGCTCAACGGGCTGAGTACCTCCAAGAAGAACTCAATTCAAAAACCGATAAGGTGGATGTGGATAAAGGTGCCGTTGAGAGATTATTCAAATCTCACAGTCTGTCCTCTGGTTTTATTAATGCCCAGAATATCTCCCTCATTCTCCGCGCATACCATCTCCCAGATATTCCATTACACTTGGCAACAACCTCCGAAGAAGCGGTTGCGTTTGCCCAAGAATTGGGCTTCCCAGTAGTAATGAAAATAGCATCTCCCGATATTTCCCATAAATCGGATATTGGGGGTGTAATGCTCAATTTGGTTGATATCGAAGCTGTCTCAATTGCATATGAGAAAATTTTCGCCAATGCTCAAGTGGCTTATCCGCTTGCAGTAATCGATGGTATACATATCCAACGGATGATTTCAGCTGGGCAGGAAGTTATCCTGGGTGCTATCCAGGATGCCCAATTTGGTCCCATGGTAATGTTCGGTTCTGGGGGTGTGGAGGTTGAGGGACTGAAAGATGTTACCTTTGCTCTGGCACCCGTTACCAATCAAGATGCTGAATGGATGTTGGAGAATACATGGGCAGGTCGTCGATTGAGAGGTTTCCGAAGTATGCCTCCAGCAGATCGGGAGGCAGTAGTAGATACCATTAAACGCTTGGGGCAGTTAGCCGCAGATTTTCCTCAACTTGCTGAGATCGAAATCAACCCATTGAGGGTATTCCCGTCTTCACGAGGTGTAGCCGCAATAGATGTTCGGATTAGACTGTCCTAAAAACTACTCAGATCTATTCGATCGATTATTTGCTTGATAACATTTGGATAAGATCAACCAAAATACCTAATCCCTGGCCAACAGGGGCAATATCGATATATTCACTTGTTGTATGTGCTCCCCCTCCTGTGGTCAATCCCATGCAAATGGCTGGGTAGCCACGACTGAGAGGAATATTGGCATCTGTTGAGCCAATATTCAACTTTGGTTCTATGCCATTCTGAATGTGACATTCAAATGCCATTTTAACCAAGGAATGCTCAGTTGGTATCCCTCCTGCAGGTCGGACACCTACCACATCTGCATGTATATATATTTCTTCCCCACCTTTGAGGTTTTCAACTTCCACTAAATCCTCAACCTGATTGGAAACCGTTTCCAACACACTTGGACTCAGCGATCGCAAATCAAGCTGAAGGCTCGCTTCTGCTGCAATAGTATTAATCGTTGTACCACCAGATATCACTCCGACGTTATAGGATGTCCTTGGATCTGCAGGAAAATATAGATTTTTGATTTTTACGATCAAATCTGCCAATATATGGATCGCTGAGGGCTTTCCATAATCCAACCAGGAGTGTCCTCCCCTCGTGTGCACATTTATCTGGTACCTTTTCACACCCAAAGCACGATGATAAATATATCCTAACGACATCCCTTCGAGGATTATGTAAGCGGTAACTTCATTATCAAATCGATTTACTACCGCCTGCATTCCTTTCAAATTACCGAGCCCTTCTTCAGCAACATTTGCTACAAGCCAAACATCGCAGGTCTTGGGTAGTCTTTGGCTTTGATTTGGGCTTTTATCGCCCAGAATCCAATACAATCCAAATAATCCCGCCAGTCCAAGTGAATTATCTCCGATGCCAGGTCCAGTGATCTTTTCAATCTTCCTTGTAATGGTTAAATCGGTACCTCCAGGAAATACTGTATCCAAATGAGCCGAGACTATCAACGGAGGCTTCCTACCCTGACCTTTAATATGGGCAAAAACATTACCCATTGGATCCAACTCGACATCCTTCACCCCATGCTCACGGAAAGTGTTGAAAATAAATTCTGCTCGCTGATATTCGTCAAATGTTGGTGCGGCAATCTGTTGAATTTTTTCCGTGAGATTTACTACCCGTTCAATGATCTTTGGATTGATTATCAAGTTTATACCTTTCGTACAGCTTCTACTAAAGCTTCAAGTCTGGCCTTTGCCAATCCGGGCAATGCATCCAATGCATAAAATGCACCACTACCTTCAATAGTCAAGGATGCAGATATACCACCAAATAATGCTGCTTGTAATGGATCGTATGTTCGTCGGTAACCGGCCAAAAAGCCTCCACAGAATGAATCACCTGCTCCGGTTGGATCGGTAACTCTCGCTGGATAAGCTGAGATTTCCCAATGGCTTCTGGTTGCGTGATCATATACATATTGACCACGTTCACCCCGCTTCACAACTACAATGTCACAGCCATAATTGGAAATGGCTTCCATCATCTGCCACAAATCTGTGCTCCTGCCTTGAAAAAGTGTTCGAATCTCTTCCTCGTTAGGGAGAAATGCAGTAAGGCCACTAACAAATGCAGGGATATCATCCCAAAATACAGGAGTCATCATCCCTCCAGGTGGATCTAAAGTGACGGTCGTACATCCATTTTGTCTTAAAATAGCTGGTAGTAAGGTATGTGAAAGGAAATCAATCGGGCAAATATGTGCTGCTGTGGCATCCAGATAATCTGTAGGGAAATCCACCTGCCTTAGAGAAGTTTGGGTCAAATTTGTTCGGCTGTCATAGCCGCTTCTTGCACTGGTATAGTTTAATAATGCCTTTGGAAATGGTTGTTTCAGTCTCGTGAAATGTCCAGCAGGGTCTTCATTGAGGCGAGTGTATTCATCTGTATAAACATAAAAGGAACGCAGGTCAATCGCTTCAGGAAGTACACGAATACCTCGAGTATCATATCCACGCATTTTATATATGCTCAACCAATCACGTGGATAATCCTCGCCCACTCTTGATACTAACCCCATTTGGTTATTGGATTCCCATACCCCAAAACCGGCTGCAGCGTAAATTAAATTCCCACCAGGAACATCCACCAAGGCTTTCCCATCCGGGATAAGCGCAAAATCACGTTTTAATTGCCCTGCAATGATGTATCTTAAACTTGTTCCTGGCATGGTAATAATTCTTGGAGAATTATGTATCTTGTATTGATCGAAAGGGGAATATTAGAACCAGTTATTAGCAAGTGATTCTCATTTAGTCGCTATGATCTGACTTCCAGCATCAGCACATGTACAGGCTTCAATTGTGCTGCCTTCTTTTGTCAATGATCCTCCATATTCTGTGGATCCATTATGGGCTACCCAGCCTTCAAGATCAAATGGAACTGCCCAATCTGCTAAGATCCATTCTCCATTATAGATTCTAGCAATGTGAAGATGCGTTCCGGTGGTTCTTCCCCCTTCGCAGGATGGGTGACCGATTTGATCTCCAGTTTGTAATAATTTTCCCTGTGATACTCGATCTTTCGTCTCTATATGAAAATAAAAGACAACCCAACCTGTGCGCTCATCGCCATCTCCATCCAGGTCTAGGACAACTGCACCCGGTTCAGATCGTACTACGACACCAGGCGCTACAGCAGTTACCCATTCACTTGATGGCGTGCATCCACTCGATATCGCCCCAGGTGCAAAATCTAGCGCTGCTAATGGTTCACCGACTCCAAAGCCAGTATGTGGACCACCCGTATATGCCCAGGCTAATCCAGGTAAAAATGGCAAATTAAAGCTTGGTTGAACAAGACTTCCCGGAATATGCGGTTTGACAGAGTTCCACGGATCCCCAAAGTATTTTGAATAGGTTAAGGCAAATCCATCCTGTGCCACTGCGCGTGCATACTGAGCACCTTCGATGTTTCGCGAAAAAAAGTACTGCAGTGCCACAGAGCCAGCATTTTGCCATGGATCTGGCCTTTCTTGTGTTCCATCCAAATGATCAAACTCAATCAGGTTTCCATTCCGCCAGGAGTAATAACCATTATTCAATAAATTTGCCGCCCAAACCAATTGTAAATATAATCCTTTGTGCTGATAATCAGGATACCCAAGTGGATATTGACGTGCCTGCTCAGGTAAAATAGGCGCAGATAGTGCTCCTGCTTGATATTCAAGCAAGGTTAAAAGCAACCGTGGACTGATGCTGAAATTCTTGGCAACATGATCGACAATTTCAGCTCCACTCCGATTATCATCGAATGCGTATTCTTCATATCCATTTAGCCATCCGGGTTGCCTGGAAACAAATGAAGCGGAACTAAAATCGATTTGAGCGGGACCATTGACAAATAAGCTATCCGGGATAATTTGGAATTGTGATCCCCAAAATGGCTGATAATAGATTGGGATTTTCACTGGCATGCCCGGAGGCATTGTCGTTGCATCTGGGGGAATAAAAGTATTTGCTGAGAGGATTTCTTGCACGGTTGTATTAAAATGCATGGCGATACTCTTCAACGTATCTCCAGTCTGGGCAGTGTAATCCACCAGTTCTCCAGGTGAATAATGGGGACGAATAGGCAGTGGGGTTGTTGTAATGATTGGTTGGCTAATTACAGCATCTTGAGTTAAAGATTGGATTGACGCCTTTGCTTTATTTGGAACTTGATCTTGGATAGATGCATTTCCGCAGGAAGTCAATATTAAAGACACAATAATCAATCCGACAGCGATCTTTAAACAATTATTCATTCTGGAATTAGGCATGGATAATAAACTGAACTTGGGTGATTTCTTGTATTTCCCTAAGGATTATCCCGCGTCCTTATGATCCGCGATTCACTTTCACCATAGATACTGGAAGTAACCGTATCACTCCCTTTGGTCATGGTTCCATAATAAGGTGCACTTCCCGCATGGACAATCCAATTACTTAATCTGAATGGTAATGGGCCGTCTGCCGAAATCCATTCACCATTATATTTCCGGGCAATATGCACGTGCGTCCCCGTAGCCATTCCACCTTCACAGGATGGGTGGCCTAGGAGGTCGCTGGTTTCAACCCAATCTCCAACTTCCACACGAGGATCAGCGATGTGCAAATATAAAATATTCCAGCCTGTTTGCTCGTTCCCATCACCATCCAGGTCTTCAACAATTGCACCGTGATTAGCCCGTACGATCAAACCGGGGGCAGCAGCTGCAACCCAGGCATCTGATGGCACGCATCCCGATTCTATACTGCCAGGTGCAAAGTCAACTGCAGCCCTGGAACCATCCCTTTCCCATGCCCCATGAGGTCCCCCTGTATAGCTCCATAGCTGACCAATCAGGAATGGAAGGATCAAATCAGGCTGACTTAAATTCGGAGGATATATAGGCTCAACATCCATCGCCCTTAGCCATGGATTATCATACATATTTTCATATAGAGCTGAGAAACCACTATTAACATCCAGGGCTCCTAACCAGCCAGGCGTATCATACACCTGTGCAAAATAGGATTGGAGTGCTACACTACCACTGTTCAAATCTGGTGCCAGACGGGCTGTAATCCCATCTGAGAATTGGATATCAGTAGCCCAACCTTCCCTCCAGCCATAATATCCGATAGATAGTTGATTTACCGCCCAAACAAGCTGTGAGTATAATCCTTTCGAGGATAGATCCACCTTACCAAGGGGGTAATCCTCTTGCATTGGATTAGAGGGTTGTCCAAAGACCCATCCACTTTGATATTCTAATAATGCCAGCAATAGCCTTGGATTAATCGAATTTTCCAGGGCAATACGTTTTATGATATCTGCACCTGAGGTCCATTGGGTGCTGCCTAACCATTCTTTATAGGTACTCAGGAATCCACCAGCATCATTGACATAGGCTTCAATGTCAAAATCAATGGCTGATGGAGAATAAACAAGCTCGCTATCAGGGATAATTTTGGCAGAGCTCGTGGTGTTCACCAATTTATGAGGGATGATCAATAAAGTATTGGGGTTCAATAAACCGGACTGAGGAAGCGAACCTGATGGAGCACTGATCTCTACAGCATCAACGCCAAATCGAATGGCAACCACTGGAAGTGTATCCCCAGCCTGTGTATAATAAAGTAAGGGTGCAGTATCGACTGGTATTGATTGGGGTGTCGGATTTTCAGTCGATATCAGAGGGATGCCCGTGATTGGTGAATCATCAGTTCCAGTAAGCATCGGTCTATCAGTCGGAAAGATTAGTGATGGTGTAGGTGATTGAAATATTGAACTGTTTGGAGCATTAAAAAGCGGGTCATTCTGGTCAAGAACACCTATCGCACACGAGAGAGTCACAAAAGCCACAACCAATCCACACATGATTGATTTGTGAAAGCGAAACGAATTACTTTTCCTACCTGTGGATTGTGTTTTCTGGGTAAAAACCTTCCCAAGCTTCAATCGATTCTCCATTTCTCTCTAAAAACCCGTCATACTCGATACCATTTCCACTGGATTCCCATCCATCCATAATAAATGGATACCCAAATTCCGCTTGTGTTTGGTCAGCAGGAATCCATTCACCATTATAACGCCTCGCCAGATGGGTGTGAGTTCCCGTGGAATATCCACCTTCACAAGATGGATGTCCAATCCGCTCTCCAGCCTTCAGGAAAGTATTGGGTTGAACCCGGTCACGTGCTTCTATGTGCATATATAATACGACCCACCCTGTCCCCTCATTTTCATCATTATCCAGGTCCTGGATCACTCGACCCTGATCCGATCGTGTGATCAATCCATCTGTAACCGCCACTACCCATAAATCACTCGGAATACATCCAAGACCTTCACCCCCTGGAGCAAAATCAAGACCTGCCCATGCAGATCCATCACCCCAACCCCCATGGGGTCCCCCAGTAAATGCCCAATCCACATTCTCTTCAAATGGTAATTGCATAGCCGGTTGTTCAATATCCTCTGGGATAAGTGGTTCAATGGCATAATCAAATGGATGGCCAAAGAAGCTACTGAACGTGGTGAATAATCCATTCACGGAAACCGTATTATCCCAGCCGGTGCGATCATATAACAGGGCAAAAAACTGTTGCACTCCAGCAGTTCCAGCATTTATCGATGGATCTATTGGAATGATAACTCCATTGGATAAAAGCCAACCCCCAACGCCATTAACCTTCCACAAATAATAGCCTCGGTTAAGGTTATTGGCTGCCCATGCCAGTTGGAGATACAATCCTTTTCGCCAGCTGTCTTTGTTTCCAATTGGGAAATCCCTATTTTCTTGGGAAGGGTTTGCCTGGGTTACCCAGCCACTCTGATACTCTAGAATTGCCAATAATAACCGGGGATTTACTGAATAATCTTGCGCTATAAGCTGAACGATCTCAGCTCCAGTTAGTGTTCTGCCTTCCACTTCTTCACTATATCGACTTAAATAACTATCGAATTGATCTACGAACTTCTTCACATCAAAGCTTTGCGCAAGAGGTCCGAGGACAAGCTCGGAGTCAGGTATAACTTTAAAATTCGAACCTGGCTCACCAGGAATGGGGGCAGGGATGATCAGTTCCTGCCCGACTTCAAGTAAGTCGGGATTGGGTATTTGATTGGCTGCCAACAACATGGGAACATTGATTTCATATAGGGAAGCAATTTTTCCAAGGCTATCCCCTCTCTGAACAATATATCGTTCCTCATCGCTCCGAATCTCAGGTAATACATGGGTAATATCTGGGGTAGGAGTTATGATTGTAGGATCATCGGGATTCCTTATGATGGGCAGAAAAGCCATTGCTGTAGGGGTAAGCGCTGGAGATGGTGTCGAAATATCAATTGGATTATTGTATACAATCGTCGGAATTGCCAATGGCTGGCTAGAGGGACGGCATGACAGAGTAATTAACAACACCAGTAAAAACAAACTGAACTTTTTCATTCTTGAATAAAGCATTGATTCTTCTTATGCATTCTACCGTGAAGATTAATTCAAGTCAACAACGGTTCATAATTAAGGATTGATTGAAAAATTGATAAATGCACTTCATCAAACTGCAAGGGTATAATTATGGAATTCCAATTGGTTGAGGAAAATTATGAAGAAACCCATAATAGAATGTATCCCTAATTTCTCTGAAGCGCGCCGTCCTGATGTTGTTGAGGCGATCATGAATGCGATTACATCTGTGGAAGGTGTCACTTTATTGGATCGGCATTCCGATTTAGACCACAACCGTACCGTCTTAACTTTCGTTGGTCATCCTGAAGGAGTGGAGGAAGCTGCCTTTCGATCGATTAAAAAAGCATCTGAACTGATTAACCTCGATCACCATACAGGTGAACATCCCCGGATTGGCGCAACCGATGTAGTCCCATTCGTGCCAATATCTGGTTTATCGATGCAAGATTCTGTCCAAATTGCCCGTCACCTGGGGAAAAGGGTCGGGGAAGAGCTCAACATCCCGGTCTACCTTTATGAAGAAGCAGCGACGCGCCCAGAGCGCACAAACCTGGAAAACATCCGCCTTGGACAGTATGAAGCACTTAGACAGGAAATGGGAAAGAATCCTGAGCGCAACCCTGATTTTGGTCCCAATCAGGTTGGTCCCGCCGGGGCAACTGTCATCGGCGCACGTCAACCTCTAATTGCCTATAATATCTATCTGACCACGGATGATATTTCCATCGCCGAAAAGATCGCCAGAACGATTCGCTTCTCTTCGGGTGGGTTACGCTATGTAAAAGCCCTGGGTATGCTTGTGGAAGGAAGAGCCCAAATATCAATGAATCTTACCAATTACCACAAGACCTCCCTACCATTGGTCGTTGAGACGATCCGGCGTGAGACCTCCCGATATGGGGTTATGATTCACCATGCTGAGCTAGTTGGCTTGATTCCTCAGGCAGCCTTGGTAGATGCGGCTGTCTGGTACATGCAGCTTGACCAGTTTAAGCCTGAACAAATCCTGGAAGAAAAGTTGTACAGTTTGCAGCTGGCACCTCCGGTACAATCGGATGAGCCATCCCAATTGGCTTCTGACTTCATTGATGCCTTGGCAGCAGGAACAGCTGCCCCAGGTGGCGGATCAGCGGCGGCATTTTCCGGGGCTGCAGCCGCCGGATTGGTTTCCATGGTCGCTCGATTAACCATTGGCAAGAAAAAGTACCTAGATGTGGAAACCGCCATGCAAACAGTTCTCACCCAGTCTGAGTCTTTACGTAACGATCTCACACTCGCCGTCCAGCAGGATGCTGCAGCATTTGAGAATGTAATGATGGCGTATAAATTACCTAAGATTTCATCCGAAGAACTGGAATTACGTCATAGCGCGATCGAACAAGCCACCCTTCTTGCCACCCAATCTCCAATGGGCGTTGCTCATAAATCATGCCGGGTGCTCGAATTAGCAGATCAGGTGATTAAATATGGGAACACTGCTGCATTAAGCGATGCAGCCACTGCCGCAGCATTAGCACAGGCAGCATTTATAGGTGCAGCCTATAATATTCGCATTAATGTCAAGGAGCTCCCTGCAACCCTAGCTACTTCATTA
>Ga0209254_10002586_pt1 | contig 16469 bp, 18 predicted proteins | sample FrelakmetDIP11DI_FD_187148 | JGI IMG/M metagenome (GOLD analysis project Ga0209254, IMG submission 187148) | Freshwater lake sediment microbial communities from the University of Notre Dame, USA, for methane emissions studies - DIP11 DI (SPAdes)... | ecosystem: Environmental > Aquatic >... | reverse complement strand
TCCTCGTCGATGCGCTTTTTCGCCTGTTCTGGCAGCGTCAGTTTGGCGATGCGCTCGTTGAAAGTGTCGAGTTCGGCAGTTTTGTCGTCCTTGGCCAGCCCCAGCTCTTTTTGAATCGCCTTGAGCTGCTGGTGCAGGAAAAACTCGCGCTGCTGCTCGGTCATCTTCTCGTCGACCTTTTCGCGGATATCCGACTGCAGGCGTGCCACATCGAGTTCCTTCTTCAGCAGCACCAGCACCTTTTCCATGCGCTTCTTCAGCGCGAAGGCTTCCAGCACGTCCTGCAGTTCCTGTTTCGACGCGGTGGTGAGGCTGGCGGCGAAGTCGGTCAGCTGCGAGGGTTCGTTGGGACCGAAGCGGTTGAGGAAGAACTTGAGTTCCTCTGAATACAAGGGATTGAGCGGCAGCAACTCCTTGATGGTGTTGATGATGGCGATGGAATACGCGCGGATTTCCTCGGAATCCGGTTTGCCTGTTTCACCCGGGTATTCGACCCTGACCTTGTACGGCGGGGTATCCGACAGCCAGTCGACGATGCGGAAGCGCCGCACACCTTCGGCAATGAACTGCATCTTGCCATCGGTGCGCACCGGATGATGGATGCGCACGGCTGTCCCGATGCTGCGGAAATCCGCCCGCTTCACATTGTCGGTATTGTCGGGCCGGACCACTACCAGCCCCACCATGTGATGCGCGGTTTCGCCAATCGCTTCCACCGTCGACAGCCAGGGCGCCTCGTTCATCAGCAGCGGCAGGGTTTGCGCCGGGAAAAACGGCTTCTCGGTCAGCGGCAGCAGATAAAGTTCATCCGGCCACACTGGGGAAGTCGGCAACTGACGGTTGTCGGGCAGGAGTTCACCTTCCAGGGAGGGTTCGTTGGGCATGTCGGGGTCTTTATCAATCCGGTCAGTCCGGATCATTGAGTATCGGGCCAATAAGCCTGTTTTCAAGGCCGGCTGGGTAACAACACAGTCTGCCTGCCGTGCGCTCAAGGTGTCGGCAGGTTTCCGGATGCGTGAACGGGTCGGCCCGACTCGCATCTGACCTGCGCATCGTCGTCCATTCCAGTCGTCCGGGCAGGATGGCGCATCAGTTCCGCTTGTAGACGTCCTCGAACCGCACGATATCGTCCTCGCCCAGATAGGAACCCGACTGCACCTCGATGATGTGCAGGTCGACCTTGCCCGGGTTCTCCAGGCGGTGGATGGTACCCAGCGGAATGTAAGTCGACTGGTTTTCTGTCAGCAGCATGACCGCGTCCCCGCAGGTGACGCTGGCGGTTCCGGACACGACGACCCAGTGCTCGGCGCGGTGATGGTGCTTTTGCAGACTGAGTTTTTCGCCGGGTTTGACCATGATGCGCTTGACCTGGAAGCGGTCGCCCTCGTCGATGCCTTCATACCAGCCCCATGGACGGTAAACCTGCTTATGGATCAGGTGTTCGCAGCGTTTTTCGGCTTTCAGGCGATCGACCAGTTTCTTGACATCCTGCACCTGGTCCCTTTGCGCCACCAGCACCACATCGGCGGTTTCAACCACCACCAGGTCGGAAACGCCCAGCATGGCCACCATGCGGGTTTCAGCCCGGACAAAGTTGTTGCGGGAATTTTCCAGCATGACATCGCCACGAGTGGCATTGCCCTGCTCGTCCTTTGCCGCCACTTCCCACAAAGCCGACCATGCGCCGATATCGTTCCATGCCATGTCGGCCGGCACCACCGCCGCACGCCGTGTATGCTCCATCACGGCATAATCGACCGATTCCGATGGGCAGGCCACGAACGCAGCAGGGTCGAGGCGCACGAAATCGAGGTCCGGCGTCGCGGCATCGAGCGCGGCCCGGCTGGCATCGAGGATGTCGGGCCGCAGGGCCTGCAGTTCGTCCAGAAAATCAGCGGCGCGGAACAGGAACATGCCGCTGTTCCAGAAATAGTCGCCCGAAGCCACGTACTGCTGCGCTGTCGCCAGATCGGGCTTTTCGACGAACGCCGCCACCTGGAAAGCGCCCGTGGCATCCTGCAGCGGCGATCCCTTGCGAATGTAGCCATACCCGGTCTCGGGCGTGGCCGCCACGATGCCGAATGTGGCGAGATGGCCGCTTTTTGCTGCGTCAGCGGCGGTACGAATCGCCGCATGAAAAGCAGCGACATCATCGATCAGATGGTCAGCGGGCAACACCAGCATCAGGGCCTCGGGGTCGTCGCGCGACAGCATCAGTGCGGCGACGGCAATCGCCGGGGCCGTGTTGCGCCCCACCGGCTCGAGCACGATGGCGTGCGGAATGGAGCCGATCTGGCGCATCTGCTCGGCAATCATGAAGCGGTGTTCGACATTGCACACCATCAGCGGTGCCGACATTTCCGGCATGTCTGTCAATCGGCTGACAGTGTCCTGCAGCAGGCTCATGTCGCTGGCGAGCGGCAATAACTGCTTGGGCAATGCCGCACGGGACAACGGCCACAAGCGGGTTCCGGAGCCGCCGGAAAGAATCACAGGATGGATAGTCGTCATGTCGGATGTTCAGTCGATGTATGGGGATAGCTCAATTACGGCAATTATCATTCCAAAATCAGCAGCGAATGCGTTTTCCAGGCTTTTCTGAATTCCGGTCCTGCGCGCCCCCTCCCCTAACGGTCTCAATCTGGCCGAACCCCGAACCATCAATATCACGCGCCAAATAGAATATCCCGCTCACCGGAAAACGTAGCCCAAGCCTGGAGCATGGTTTTTGAACTGCAACCGCATTCACGCATCGCGATAGACGAAATCCCGCTTGAAAGGATAGTTTGGCTGGTTGCCGTCGATGCCCTTGCCCGCCAGCACCTGCCACAGTTCCATCCAGCCATGGTCGAAGGCATAGGCGGAACCCGCCATATAGATGCGCCAGATGCGGTATTTCTGTTGGCCGATCAGGCGTTGCGCTTCGTCTGCATGCTGCTCAAGCCGGGTGACCCAGTGCCACAGGGTTTTTCCGTAATGGGATCGCAGGTTTTCTGCGTCCAGGCATTCGAGGCCACTCTTTGCTGCGGCGCGCAACACATCAGATGCATGCACCAGTTCACCGCCCGGAAACACATAATCCTCGATGAATTCGGCGATGCCGCTGCCGAGGCCGCTGGCCTCGGGCCCAGCCGTGGTGATGCCGTGATTGAGCACGAGGCCGCCGGGTTTCAATAGCGCGGTGACCTTGTCAAAATAGGCTTTCAGGTTTGCGTGGCCTACGTGTTCGAACATGCCCACGCTGGCGATCTTGTCGTAGCCCCCCGCCTCAGGCACATCACGATAATCCATCCTGCGCACTTCCACTTGGCCGCCAAGTCCGCGCGTCTCGATTTGCCGGGTGACCCAGGCATGTTGGTCGACCGACAGGGTGATCCCCACCGCATGAACGCCGTAGCGTTCCGCTGCATGCAGGATCAGGCCACCCCAACCACAGCCGATGTCGAGAAACTGTTCGTCAGGCTGCAGCGCGAGTTTGCGGCAGATGAGGTCGAGCTTGGCTTCCTGGGCGGCTTCCAGGCTCATGTCCGGCGACTTGAAGTAGGCGCAGGAATAGACCCGGCGGCTATCCAGCCACAAGCCGTAAAAATCATTGGAAACGTCGTAGTGATACTGGATGTTCCTGCGGTCCCGGGTGCGCGTATGTCGCCACCATTTCCAGCCATCCGAGCCGGGTTTCTGGGTGCAGTCGCCTGCATTGCACAGGCGGTCGCCCAACGTGATGATGTCACGGATGTCGCCTTCCAGATCGAGCGCGCCCTCGACATAGGCTCGCGCCAGCGCGCCCAGGCAGGGGTCGGCCATAGCCTTGAGACTCGACAACTGGTGCAGTCGCACCCGCACGGTGGCGAGGCTGTCCGGCCCGACCCGTTGACCATTCCATAATTCAACCACCAGCGGCAAACCGGAAGCCTCCAGCCGTTGCCGCACCTGATGAACCAGTAGTTGATCCAGCATGACGCCCCCCTCACCCGGGCGGCGTGATGACAAGGATTGGCTTGACCGCCCGGATTAACTTTAGGCCAGATCCAGCACCAGCGCAGTGCGGGTGTTTTCCGCAAGCGTCATGGAATCGATCTTGTAGGCCTCGAGGTCGATGCCCATGCGGACCGGGCTGCCGGCCTTTGCAGCGGCGATCGATGTGGCATCGAGCTCGAAACGCAGGAAATGCACTGCCGAGGTTTTTTCGGCGTTTTCGCGTTCCATGTCTTCGTCGGCAATGGCATAAACTTTCGATTGGTCAGCCACCTGTACCCACACCTTGTCCTCGATGCCCTTCAGTTTTTCCAGCGCAAGCTTGCGCGCATCGGGGTCGGAATACTGGATCATCATGGTGGCCTTCCAGTTGGTGCCATCCGGAACCAGCGGATTGTAGGCGTCGAGCTCGTCCTGAATGCCGGATTCCTCGAACGTGCGCTCTGCGCGCAGCATTTCCTGGATCTGGTAACGCATGGTTTTCTCGTCTTCGAAAATCAGCGTGACGTGGTCGCCCAGTTCGACCATGCGGTTTTTCTTGTGCGCCATGATTTCGGCGCGCAGCGCGGTGCGCACCCTGGTATAGCCTTCCAGGGTCATCAGACTGTCACGGGTAATGTGCGGCATGGCGTTCTCCTTGCTGATTTGGTTTACTTCAGACCATAGGCAATGCGCAGCAGCGTGATCGGATGCTGCTTTTGCGCGGTGGAATCGCCCATGCCCTGCAGGATGCGGCGCGCGGCCATCGCGCAGTCGGAACTCACGTAATCCGGTTGCGGTTCGGCCATCTGCCGAAATACCGGCTTGCCGATCTTCATCGACTTGTCGAAGAACTCGCTCTTCACGCCCCAGGTGCCATCGTGGCCGGAGCAGCGCTCGACCATCGTCACCGTGGCGCCGGCCAGCTGCAGCGCATCGCGTGTCTTGTTGCCGATGTTCTGCACACGCTGGTGACACGGCACGTGATACGCCACCTTGCCGAGCGACGCCTTGAAATCCGTCTTCAGCAGACCGTCGAGGTTACGCGCCATCAGGTATTCGAATGGATCCCACATCGCTTCTTTCACTGCCTGCACGTCGGCATCATGCGGGTACATCAGCGGCAGCTCCTGCTTGTACATCAGCGTGCACGAGGGCACCGGTGTGAGGATGGCATAGCCTTCGCGAGCCAGTTTCGCCAGCTGCGGAATGTTCACTTCCTTGAGTTTTTCAACCGCATCGAGATCGCCCAGTTCCAGCTTGGGCATGCCGCAGCAGGCTTCCTTCTCCACCAGCACGGCTGGGACCTCGTTGTGCGCCAGCAACTTCAGCAGGTCGTGGCCGATGCCGGGCTCGTTGTAATTGACGTAGCAGGTCGAGTAGATCGCCGCCTTGCCAGGCGTGCGGTCACCGGCCGTCACCGCAAAATCGCTGTGCGGCCTGGCGGTGGCACGGAATTTTGCGCTGTCGTAATCGGGCAACTGGCAGTCCTGATGGATGTGCAGCACGCTGTCGACCAGCTTGCGGACCGGTTTGCTCTTCAGGCTCGCATTCACCGCATGAACCACCACGGGAATCGAGGCGAGCTTGCCCATCGCGTCGGTCGAGGACAGCAGCTTGTCGCGGAACGTCGTGCCGCCATTCTTGAATTTGACTGCCTTGGCGCGAAGCATCAGGTGCGGAAAATCGATGTTCCACGGATGCGGCGGCACATAGGGGCATTTGGTCATGTAGCAGAGGTCGCACAGGTAGCACTCGTCCACCACCTTGATGTAGTCCGCCTTGGCGACACCATCCACTTCCATCGTCGAGGACTCATCCACCAGATCGAACAAGGTCGGAAACGCGGTGCACAGCGACAAGCAGCGGCGACAGCCATGGCAAGCGTCAAACACACGCTCCAGCTCGTGGTTAAGCTTGTCTTCGTTGTAGAAATCCGAATTTTTCCAGTCGAGCGGGTGGCGGGTGGGGGCTTCGAGGCTGCCTTCACGGGTGCTCATGGCGATCTTTCTTATGGAAATAAAAAACTCATCAGCGAAGGGCGCGAAGGAACGCGAAGAAAATCAGAACAAATCAGCAGCAAAAGAGACGCGTGTCTCCTCCCCGGTTTTGTTTTGTCTTGGCTTCGCGTTCCTTCGCGTCCTTCGCGGATAAGGCTTTGAAAAAGGGCGGACTGATGTCCGCCCCGTTTTGCCGGCGATTACGCGCCGAGCGTGTCCAGTGTCTTCTGGAACTTGTTGGCGTGCGAACGCTCGGCCTTGGCCAGCGTCTCGAACCAGTCGGCGATTTCGTCGAAGCCTTCCGAACGCGCATCCTTGGCCATGCCGGGATACATGTCGGTGTACTCGTGGGTTTCTCCCGCAATCGCGGTCTTCAGGTTGTCGGCAGTGGGGCCGAACATCATGCCGGTGGCGGGGTCGCCGCACTTTTCCAGGTACTCCAGGTGGCCGTGCGCGTGGCCGGTTTCACCTTCTGCGGTGGAACGGAACACGGCTGCAACATCGTTGTAGCCTTCAACGTCGGCCTTGGCTGCAAAGTAGAGGTAGCGGCGGTTGGCCTGCGATTCGCCAGCAAAGGCGGCTTTCAGATGGTCTTCGGTTTTAGAACCTTTAAGTTGCATAACCTATTCTCCTTGATTGACATGGACATGCTTTGCAGCACTGATTTTTTCATCTCCGACCAGCAAGCTGCTCTTCATTCAAAGCAGACGGGACGGCGGCTGAAATCCGGTTTTTAGACTTAGTCTAATACCTGAACGAAGATTAAACCCGGTGCGATGACGCTGTCAACCTTGATGCAAATCTCCTGCATTTCCACCCATGATTCAGCACGTGATTTGAAGCCCCGGCGTCCAAGATTCCTTGATGAATACAGGGTCTTTCGCGCTACAAACCACTTCCGGCGGGTAAACTCTTTCTACAACGGAGACCTGACATGCGCTTTGACAAAACCAAAACCGACGCCGAATGGCGCGCCGAACTGAGCCCGGAACAATACCGCATCCTGCGCGAGCACGGCACCGAGCGGGCGTTCAGCGGGCAGTTCTGGGATCATCATGAAGCGGGCGAATACCGCTGCGCGGCTTGTGGCGAACCCCTCTTTACCTCCGACACCAAGTTCGACTCCGGCACCGGCTGGCCGAGCTTCCACCAGACGCTGAGCCCCGACGCGGTGGAGGAGAAGCGTGATGTCAGCCACGGTATGGAGCGCGTCGAGGCGCTTTGCCGCCACTGCGGTTCGCACCTGGGACACGTTTTTCCCGACGGCCCCACCCCCACCGGCTTGCGCTACTGCATCAATTCGGCATCGCTGAGCTTCCGGAAAAAACAGGACTGAGCCTTGCAACGCTTCGACGCGCAGGTTGCTGCGATCTCCCCTGCCACGCCCAGCATCCACGTCCTGCGACTTGCCATCCCGGACGCGGGTTTCCGGTTTCTGCCGGGGCAGTGGGTCGACCTCAGCATCGAGGTCGACGGTTCGACTCAAACTTCCGGCTACTCCATCACCACCTCGCCCATCCACCAGGGCGAGATCGAGCTGGCAATCAAGCGCAGCGCGCGTCACCCTGTTGCGCGCTGGGTGCACGAGCGCGCAGCCGTCGGCGACCGCGTGCGGGTCAGCCAGGGCCAGGGGCCGTTCGTCTATCTGCCGGAGATGAGCGACAACGTGGTGCTGATCGGCGGCGGCGTCGGCGTCACCCCGCTGCTGTCCATCTTCCGCCATGTACGTGATGCGCAGCTGCCGACCCGCGCGCACCTGCTCTACAGCGTGTCGGACAGCCGCGAAATCCTGTTTCGGGACGAACTCGACACCGCCGCCCGCACACATGACAATCTGCACGTGAGCATCACCGTCACGCAGCCTGACGCTCTCTGGCACGGCCTTACTGGTCGTATCGACCCCGTCAAGCTGCACGCGCTCGACGTGCCGGTCGACACCCTTTACTACCTGTGCGGCCCCAAGGACATGGTCGAGGACATGAGTACCCTGCTGCACGATCTGGGCGTGCCGATGAACCGCATCATTTTCGAAAAGTGGTGGTAGGTCTTTTCGACCATTAAACCCATCCCCTGTCCTGTGTATGTTTACGCATCAACCTGAATGGAGATTTCCCATGCGCATTGTTCCCTTGCTCGCCGCCCTCGCCTTCTGCAGCCCCGTGCTGGCCGGCCCCAAAGATGTTGTACGCACCTACCCGGCGCAAAAAATCAGTGCCGACACCTATGTGATCCATGGACCACAGGGTGTGCCTTCGGTTGAAAACCAGAGCTTCATGAACAACCCGGCTTGGGTCATAACCGCCGACGGCGTTGTGGTGATCGACCCCGGCTCCAGCGTTCAGGCGGGCCGCATGGTGATGGCGCAGTTGAGCAAGACAACGAAAAAGCCGGTCACCCATGTGTTCAACACCCATGTGCATGGCGACCACTGGCTCGGCAACCAGGCCGTTCTGGAGGTGTGGCCGAAGGCCACTCTCATCGGTCATCCCGACATGATCAAAAAAGCCAAGGAAGGTGCCGACGCATTCTGGATCCAGCTGATGTCGGACATGACCAAGGGCTACACGGACGGCACCCGAGCCGAGATTCCCACCGTGGAGGCGGCCGACGGCCAGGAATTCAAGATCGGCGGCAAGACCTTCCGCATCCATTCGTCCGCCGATGCGCACAGCAAGACCGACCTGATGATCGAGATCGTCGAGGACCGCACCCTGTTCACCGGCGACAACGTACTGAGCCGCCAGGTGATGAACCTGCGTGACGGCACCTTCAAGGGGGTCATCAAGGCAACCGACCGGGCACTTGCGCTCGACGCCAGGCTGTATGTGCCCGGCCATGGCAAGAGCGGCGACCACAAATTCGTCGAGGAGCAGAAGGCTTTTTTCAGTACGCTGATGGCCGAAGTGCGGCGCATGTACGACGCAGGCAAGAGCGATTTCGAGATGAAGCCGGTCCTCGTCGAAAAGCTCAAGGCCTACAAGAACTGGGCGGAATGGGATGCCAACCTCGGCCCGATGATCAGCCTGGCGATTCTGGAAATCGAACAGGAATAAATCAGCAGGGCCTGGACGCGTTCAATCCACCAGCCTGCTCACGCTGGCTGTCGGACCCGGCTGCCACTCGCCATCCAGGCTGACCCATTCGACCCGCTCGCCGAGCATGCGGATGACACCCGGACGACGGTTGTTGCCGGTGTCCGAAAACTCGAATCGGTAATCGCGCTGAAATTGCAGCTGGCCGTTGCTGTTGCGCGCAAAGCGGATTCTGCTCAGGGCCACGGTCTCGTCGAGAAACTGCAGGCCGGACTGGCCGCAAACGCGGCGCCCCACCGCGGTAGCCTGTTCGCGCACCTGCATGCCGGCATACCAGTACCAGCCGCCCGCTCCGAGCAATCCCAGCAGGAAGATTTCCCAGCTCACTGGCCGGGGGCGTCCGGCTTGACCGGGCTGCGGAACAGCGCCGCAACCTGCTTGCCGGGGGCCTTGCGCACCAGTGCAGGCGGGCTATCGCTCTGCGGCGCATCGCTCGCCACGTAGGGGGCATCGAACAGCGCATCGCGTGGGGCGGACTGCCGGGCCCGGGACCGGGGTGCGCTGCGTTCGGGACGCTCCGTAGTGCGGTCCGCATGACGCGATGGACGCGACTGATATGCCGGCACATCCGCCGCGCCGGGCTCGAAGCCCGGAACGATCACCGGCGGCAAAGCGTTGCCGATGAGTTTCTCGATATCCTTGAGGTAGCGCGTTTCCGACTCGCTCACCAACGAGATCGCCTCGCCCAGGGCACCGGCACGTCCGGTGCGGCCGATGCGGTGCACATAGTCCTCGGCATTGTGCGGCAGGTCGTAGTTGACGACGAAGGGCAACGCCTCGATATCGAGGCCGCGCGCGGCGACGTCGGTGGCCACCAGTATACGTATCGTGCCGGCCTTGAAGGCATCGAGCGCCTTGATGCGCTCCTGCTGCGTCTTGTCGCCGTGAATGGCGTCGGCATGAATGCCGACCTTGTTGAGTTCGTTGGCGAGCCGGTTGCAGCCCAGCTTGGTCCCGGTGAACACCAGCACCTGGCTCAGGTCGCGGCTCTTGATCAGATGGGCCAGCAGTTGCCGCTTGCGCTCGTGATGCACCGGATGCACCACCTGGGTGACCGTCACCGCCGTGGTATTGCGCGCTACCTCGATGAAAGTCGGGGTGTTGAGAATGCTGTCGGCCAGTCTACGGATTTCTTCCGGGAAGGTAGCCGAGAACATCATGTTCACCCGCTGCGTGGGCAACAGGGCGACGATACGCTTCAAGTCGGGCATGAAGCCCATGTCGAGCATGCGGTCGGCCTCGTCGAGCACCAGGGTCTTCACCTGGTTCAGCATCAGCGTCTTGTTCTGCACGTGGTCGAGCAGGCGGCCGGGGGTCGCCACCAGGATTTCCACCCCGGCTTTCAGGATGGGAATCTGCGTGTTGATATTGACCCCGCCATACACCACCAGCGAGCGCAGCGGCAGATGCTTGGTATAGGCCTGCACGCTCTCCTCGACCTGAATGGCGAGTTCGCGCGTCGGGGTCAGGATCAGCGCGCGAATCGGATGCTTGGCCGGCGAGGTGCCGTTGTTGGCGAATGGCAGCAGGCGCTGGATCAGCGGCAATGCAAACGCAGCCGTCTTGCCGGTGCCGGTTTGCGCTGCGCCGAGGATGTCGCCGCCCTGCAATGCCAGGGGAATCACCTGTTCCTGAATCGGGGTCGGCGTGACATACCCCATCTCGTCGAGGGCTCTCAGGATGTCGGGCGCGAGCCCGAGTTCAGCAAAAGTCGTCAATGTCTGTCCAGTTCATTTCGATCCGGTCAAATCCGGATCCAGTCAAAACCTGTCGTCTGACAGGCCACGCGTACATCATCGTCTGCGCAGTCGAGTACCTGGGCCAGCGCGCGCTGCGCCAGGGCAGAGGTGTTGTTCTTGCGCGAGACGTGGGCCGCCATCACGCATTGCAGTTTGTCGTGCTTCAACATGTCCAGCAAGGCCGCCGACTGGCCATTTTCCAGGTGGCCGAAGCGGCCGCCTACGCGGCGCTTGAGGCTGACAGGGTACGGCCCGTTCTCCAGCATTTCGGCATCGTGGTTGCATTCCAGCACCAGCGCGTCGACGCCACTCAAGATGGCCTCGATGTGCGGCGTGCTGCAACCGGTATCGGTCAACACACCGAGGCGGCGGTTGCCGTCGCCGAACACATACTGTACCGGCTCCCGTGCATCGTGCGGCACCGGAAACGGCTGTATTTCCAGTTCGTCCACTGCAAAGCTTGCATGGCTGTCGATCACCTGCACCGCCACGCCATCGAGGTCCTGCGCCATCGCCCGCGTGCCGGCGGTCAGCCACACTGGCAGTTTGAACTTGCGCGCAAGCCGTCCCACTCCCCCGATATGGTCGCCATGTTCATGAGTGACGACGATGCCTGCCAGGTCGGATGCCTGCAAGTCCAGTCTGGCCAGCCGCGCAATACTGTCCGCCAGTCCAAAGCCACAGTCCATCAGCACCCGGGTGGACCCGGCTTCGATCACCAGACCGTTGCCTTCGCTGCCACTGCCAAGACTGGCGAAACGAATCACATCCGCGCCCGCATCACTTCAATTCCGAGTAAAGCAGGTTGATGATGCGGGTCTGCGTACTGGCATCGACCGGCTTGTCCTCCACGCCGGTCACGCTGACCCGGCTCTTCTCATCCGCCCCGCTCACCGTGATCTTCAATTGCGGCGAGACCTGGTCCTGCTTGCTGCGCCAGAAGGCAAACTTGGCAAAGAAGCCCTCGTCACTCTTGCTGTTGTTGTCGATCCCGGGGTCGATATAGCGCACGAAATATACGCCCTTGGAACGGTCACGGTCTTCCACCGCAAATCCGACGCGATCCAGCGCCAGGCCCACGCGGCGCCAGGCACGATCGAAGCTTTCGTCCATTTCCAGCACCGGCATGCCGGCTTCCTTGACGACGCGCGCCTGGTCCGGTGTCTGCTGGTTGGCCAGCAGCGATTCGGCACGATTCTGTTCCACCCCGAAACGCAACATCAGTCGACGCAGCATTTCAGCCTCGAGTTCGGGGTCGGGTGGACGCGGCTGCCATTTGGTCTGGTCCTTGCCTTCGGTGGCATAGACCTCCATCATGCCGCGCTGGCTGATGTAGATTTCGGTGCCATCCTTGCCCGCTTCAACCCGCGTACGGAACTTGTCGCGCTCGGCGGTGGAATAGGCGCCGTCGATCACCTTGCCAAGTAGGTTGCGGATCCCGTCCTGCGGAATCTTGGCACGGTTTTCCGCCCAGTCGGTTTCCATCACGCCGGTTTCAGGGGAGTCCATATTGATGATGAAACCGTTTTCCTGCCAGAAATCCTTGATCACCGGCCACACCTGCTGCGGTGTCGCCTGCACCACCAGCCAGCGCTGGGTCCCGGCACGTTCGATGCGCACCTTGTCCTGCTCGGGCAGCAGGGTTGTCGAAGCAGTGGGCGCAGTCTTGCGCTCCTGGTTATAGGTCGACAAGGTCGCTGTGCCCTTGTCCTTCGTATCGGGAATGGCATACCGGTTATCCGATGTCGGCGCCACCAGATCGGGAGGAACTTCCAGCGTCGGCTGTTTCTGGGCCGACTTGTAATCGATCTTTTTGCTTTCGACCATCCCGCAGCCCGAAGCGGCCAGGGCAATCATCAAAAACAGAGGCAATAAACGCATAGGGGGTCCTAATTCAGTGGTCTTACATCAAGCCGGCGTGGCGCATGGCGTCACGCAAGGTGTCATGCTGCCCGATTGACAGCGGCGTCAGAGGCAGGCGCATGCCGGACGGAATCAGTCCAAGTTCTGCGCACGCCCACTTGACCGGAATGGGGTTGGCTTCGACAAACAATTTGCTGTGCAGCGGCAGCAACGCGTTATTGAGTTCACGCGCGCGCGGCAGGTTCCCTTCGCGCGCGGCCACGCACATCTCGTGCATGAGCCTGGGCGCGACGTTGGCAGTGACCGAAATCACGCCATGCCCGCCCAGCAGCATGAAGGGCATCGCCGAGGCATCGTCGCCGCTATAGAACGCGAAGCCCTTCGGCGCACGGCGCAACAGGTCGGCTGCGCGCTCCATGCTGCCGGTGGCATCCTTCAGACCGACAATGCCCGGCACTTCGGCCAGTCGCAAGGTGGTGTCATTGGACAAGTCGGCCACCGTGCGCCCCGGCACGTTATAGAGAATCAGCGGCAAATCGACCGCTTCCGCAATTTTCCTGTAGTGCTGATAGAGGCCTTCCTGCGTCGGCTTGTTGTAGTAAGGCACTACCGACAGCCCAGCCTGGGCACCCGCGTTTTTTGCGCACGCGGTGAGTTCGATCGCCTCGGCAGTCGAATTTGCGCCGGTCCCGGCAATCACCGGAACCCGTCCTGCAGACTGTTCGACCGAGGTGCTTATCAGCAGGCAGTGTTCATCGAAACTGACGGTAGGCGATTCGCCGGTGGTCCCGACAATGACGATGCCGTCCGTCCCCTCGGCAATGTGCCATTCGACCAGACGCCGCAGTGCGTCGAGGTCGAGCGCCCCATCGTCTGACATGGGGGTGACGATCGCGACCAGGCTGCCTCTGGCCATGCTTGTTTCTGCCATGTTGTTCCCGCGCTGCGCCTTAGGTTTTGGCGGCAAATATATAAATCCGGTTATTTTAATCTATCTGCACGCCCCCAAGGGCATATGGGGCAAGCGAAAACTCAAAGCCTGTCCATCCACACCGCGAGCTGTTCGACTCCCAGGGCGACGCCGCGCGTGACCAGCGGCACCGCCCACACCCAGGCGGCCGTCATCCCCAGGGCGGCAATCCCCAGCCCTGCCGAAAACATGTCCAGGCCCGGCGTGGTGCGCGCAACGATGCCGAATGCCAACTGGATCAGCAACGCCAGTGCCAGCAGGGGCAAGGCCAATTGCAAGCCGGTGGCGAACAGCCAGCCGGCGCCCTCGGCCAGCAGACGCAGGTCGCCGGCCACGGGCAGGACGGCAATCGGCATGACAGTGAAGCCATGACGCAGCGCATCGACGATCAGCAGGTGACCGCTGGCCCCCAGAAAGGCCAGCGCTGCCAGCCACCATGCCAGCGCGCGCCAGGGGTCATCGGCCGAAGCGGCCTGTTCATCGGTCAGCGTCAGCAGGCCGCCACTGGCCGTGTGGCCGGTCCATACCAAGGCGGCTGATACCGTTGCAAATACCAGCCACACGCACAATGCCAGCGCCGCGCCCCATGCGGCTTCCATACTCATTGCCAAAACGCCCTGCAGCGTGAAAGGATCGACGGCAGCCTTCGACAGACCCGGTGCCAGCACTGCGGCCAGAACGGCGGCAATCAACACGCGCATCAGCAGCGGCAGTCGTCCGGCCAGCGGATCAAAAACGGTCCACCCGGCAAGGCGCGCGAAGGCAAACAGCCACACCGCCATGCTCTCTTCGCTCAGGGGCATGGACCGCTCATTCAAGGAGGCCGGGGAAATCGGTCAGCAGGGTACGCGCAAACTCGACCAGTTGCCCGCCCATCCAGCCCCCCAGCAACGCCAGTACGAGCAACATGACGATGAGCTTGGGAACGAAAGACAGCGTGGGTTCGAGGATTTGCGTGGCGGCCTGGAACAGGCTGATGGCGAAGGCGGTCAGCAAGCCCGCCAGCAATACCGGCGCGGCCAGCATCACCACCAGCCAGAGCGCGTCGCGCGCCAGGCCTTCCATCAGCGCTCTCTGCCTTGCATCAGAAGCTGCCGATCAACGAGCCGACCAGCAGGTGCCAGCCGTCTACCGTAACGAACAGCAACAACTTCAAGGGCAGCGACACCAGCTGCGGCGGCAACATGATCATGCCCAGCGCGGTCAGCACGGCCGCGACCACCAGGTCGATCACCAAAAAAGGCAGCACGACCATGAAGCCGATCTGGAATGCAGTCTTGAGTTCGCTGGTGAGAAACGCCGGCGCCAGTGACGCCAAAGGTACGCTGTCGACCTGTTTTGGATCGATGCTCTTGTCATCGGCGGCAAACAGGCTCAGGTCTTCGGCCCGGGTTTGCCGCAGCATGAACGCTTTAAGCGGCGCGGCCGCTTTCTCGGCCGCGGCATTGAAGCTCAAACTCCCGGCGAGGAAGGGCTGATAGGCCTCGGCGTCGATGGTCTTCAGCGCAGGCGACATCACGAAAATGGTCAAAAGTACCGCCAGCCCCATCAGCACCAGGTTCGGCGGCGCGGTATGGCTGCCCAGCCCCTGCCGCAGCAGGAACAGCACCACGGCAATGCGGGTGAATGCGGTGAACGCCAGCAGCAAGGCCGGCAGAAATGGGAACAGCAGCAGCCAGGGCAAGCTGGCACCCGGCACCCCGATCACCTGCCCGCCCGCACCTGGCGTTACGCTCAACAGCGGCACATTGCTGTCGGCACCCCACGCGACTGCCGTAAAAGACATCAGTATTCCGCACACCAGCAGACGCTTCATTGTGCACGCTCCAGCCGTGGATTCCCGGCATCGGCCGGCTTCGGCAGCGTATGCAGCAGCCGCACATTGCCACCGCCTACCCCCAGCAGCAGCCAGGTGCCGTCGACTTCGACCACCACCACGCGCTCGCGCGTTCCCACCGCTGTCGTCCCCACCACCCTGACCACACTTTGTGCGCCCATGCCCGGCAGGTAGCGACGGGCGAACCAGGCCAACGCAACGAATCCGCCCAGGATCAGGACCAGACTCAGCAATACAGTGAGCAGGCTGGTTGGTGTATCGGGCGCGGCAAACGCCCAGGACGGGACCAGCAGCAACCCTGCTGCCGCAATCAATCTAGCCATGCCGGATGACCTCCCGCGCCCAGCGCGTCATATCGTTCGCGTGGCGCGGCAACTGCACGGCCAGCTTTGCCTGCGTGGAATCAGCCTCGATACGCCATGCCAGAGCAAGCGGAAACGTGGCCGGCGCTGCAGCATCCAGCCAGCACTCCGCCAACAGTGAATCCAGGCTCTGGATCAGGGAGTGGGGCACAAAGGATGCCACCCCCTCCACACGCTGCCCGCCGAGACGGCGTATCAGCCACAGGGTGGCAAGCTCAGGACCGGGTTGCCAACAAGGGGTTATCGGTGAATCGATGGATGCAAGCCCGGTTTGCGCCTGCACGTGCACCTGCAAGTGCAGGCGCGCGGTCAGCATGGCGCCCAGACGCCGCGACAACCGTGCCGGCAAGTCATCTGGCACAGCGGGTGACGGCGACAGGAAGGCGATTTCTGCAGGCGTGAGGTCAAGCAGCTTCATGGCAAGTTCCTAGCGATCCCGATAACCCGAGCCACGGTGGAACGCCAGCTCCACCAGTTCGTCGTGCTGGCGTTGCTCCAGACGCCTCTGCTGGATGGCGACCTGCGCTAGATGGCGCTGCTCCAGCAGACGCAGCGCCTTCACCCGCTGTTCCTCGCGCATCCATTCGGCGAGCCGCGCCTGCCAGTCACGATAGGCATCGTCGATGGCAGCCTGCGCAGCCTGCAACTCGGC
>Ga0209254_10002585_pt1 | contig 16471 bp, 15 predicted proteins | sample FrelakmetDIP11DI_FD_187148 | JGI IMG/M metagenome (GOLD analysis project Ga0209254, IMG submission 187148) | Freshwater lake sediment microbial communities from the University of Notre Dame, USA, for methane emissions studies - DIP11 DI (SPAdes)... | ecosystem: Environmental > Aquatic >... | reverse complement strand
CTTATCAAGAGTTACAAGGACTACCCTATTAGAGATATTTGATATGCCCTTTATTAGTACAGCAAGGGCAAAAGGAATTACGGAGATGAAGATACGTCTCATCCACGTGTTAAGGAATGCGCTCATTCCTCTGATCACCATCATAGGACTCGATTTTGGAAGTTATCTGAACGGTGCGGTGCTCACTGAAACAATTTTCGGATGGGACGGGATAGGGCGTTTTACCATGGAGGGGATCATCAAGCGGGACTATCCCGTCATCATGGGTTGTGTAGTTATCGGGACACTCTTTTTTGTGATAATAAATCTGATTGTCGATGTCCTTTATCACTATCTCGATCCGAGGATACGGATGCAATGAAAACAGCAGGGAAGATTGCCTCGGGTATCCTGGTTCTCATAGCGCTCCTTTCCCTTTTTGCGCCTTTTGTAACCAACTTTGAACCTGATGAGATAGCCCTTGACAGCCTCAGGGAACCGCCGAATTTCAACCATCCATTCGGCACTGATAACAAAGGAAGGGATATCCTCGCAAGGATACTGTATGGAGGCAGGATATCGATAAGCATAGCCTTAACAGCTGCTTTTATGTCGATGATCGCAGGGCTTGTTGTCGGTCTCTGTTCGGGATATTTCGGCGGCAAGATCGATACCGCCCTAATGGCATTCGTTGACCTCGTACTCTCTTTCCCCGCGCTCCTGCTCGCAATTGCCATATCAGTACTTCTCCCATCCGGTATTTACACTGTGGTGCTTGCGATTGTTGCGGTCGGGTGGGCATCGTTTGCAAGGCTTATCAGGGGCTCTGTCCTGATTCTGAGAGAAAGCACTTTCGTGGACGCTGCGAGGGCTCTCGGTTGCAGCAATATGCGTATTTTGTTCAGACATCTCATGCCGCAGTGCCTCCCGATCCTGATTGTCATGACGGGGTTGAAATTAGGCGGATATCTGTTAACGGAAGCGTCGCTGAGTTTTCTGGGATTGGGAGCGCAACCTCCTACCGCAACATGGGGCTCGATGATTAATGCAAACAGGGCTTATCTCTCATCCGCTCCATGGATGGTAATTTTCCCCGGCATGATGATTGCTGTTACCGCGCTCTGTTTTAATATCCTTGGCGATATGTTAAGAGACCGATACGGTTTGAAGATAAGAGGATAAAAGCGATAAAAAGGAACGGGAAACGTTTTACCCTTCCCTCAGTTTTTCTTCCTCTTCCTGCAGTGTTTTGCAGTCTATGCACATGGAGGCGACAGGCCGCGCTTCAAGTCTTTTAATGTTTATATCTGAACCGCACTTATCGCAGATACCGAATGTTTTCTGATTGATTCTCTCTATCGCCTCGTCTATCTTTTTCAGGAGCTTGCGTTCCCTGCCTTTCAGCCTGAGCATAAAATTCCTCTCAATCTCGGCAGTCGCCTGGTCGCCGAGGTCAGGAAATACCGTCTGCCCCGGAAGTTCGTTTAATGCCTCAAGCGCGTCGACCAGCAGAGCTTTTTTCTGGGCCATAAGGTTTTTCTTTATGTCCTGCATCTTTTTCTCTCTGAGGCTTGTTTTTGCATCCTTCTTCGCTGTTTTTGATACGGCAGTTTTTATCTCCGGTTTTTTTGCCGTTGTTTTCTTCTCCGGCGGTTTTTTTGCCGTTGTTTTCTTTAGCGGTTTTATTACGGACGCTTTCTTTTCCAACTGTTTTTTTGCTGTTGTTTTCTTTACTGGTTTTATGCTCTGTTTTTTAGTCATAGATACTCCTAACGTGTAAACATATCATATACTTTAACAGAAATAAAGAGTCTTAGTCAATGAGGCTCTGGTGATATTTGCTCACAGACGTATGGAAAAAAACAATCACTTTCGGCATTCACTTTCGGCCCTTGACAATTCGTTCAAATTCGCTACTATTAAATCATATACAGAAACTATCATTCGACAGAAACTTATAGAGAAAGACTATGCGAAGGGAGGTGATAAAGGATGAAGAGACCTGTGAGCGATAAGTTTCTCATGAAAGAGGCTGCTTTGTGGGACGGGCTGAAAAAGGCGATGGAAGATCCCGGCAAAGTGTGCCGCAAATGAAAGGCCTGAAAGAGCTGAAGTTGCCGGTCAGGCAACGAATCGAAAACATATGGCAGGACTGTAGTGCATTGGATATGCGGTCCTGCCATATGTTATTTATGGATATTGATATGAAAAGCGCATAGAGGAGGATAGAAGTATTTAATAGTGCTATGTTGATTAAAAACGCCTTTGATTTTTTTATCCAGCTCCATATTACCGAACGGTGCAACCTTCGCTGCAAACACTGCTATCAGACCGGAAAGACCGTGGATGAGATGGCATTTCAAGAGATAGCGGAAACGGTAAAGGAAATATCGGATACGCTGAATGAATGGAAGGAAGCTTATAACATAGAATATGCACCGAGTTTCAATGTCACCGGAGGAGAACCTTTTTTACGCGAGGATCTTTTTGCTATTCTTGCTGAGATCATCAATCGGGGATTCGATGTCTATCTCCTGACGAACGGTATTCTCATAGACAAGAAAAAGGCACTCGATCTTTTTAACATTGGAGTAAAAGGAGTGCAGGTGAGCATTGAAGGGCCTGAAGCAGTTCATAATGCGATACGGGGCAATGGAAGCTTTGCCGGTTCTCTAAAAGGCGTAAAAAACATTCTTGATGCCGGTCTGAAGGTTACGCTTAACACCACTCTGTCGCGTGTAAATGCAGTCTCCTTTATGGACATGATCGGACTGGCTGCCGAACTCGGTGTTCACCGGCTCGGCTTTTCGCGGTTGGTGCCTTCCGGTAAGGGGGAATCGATGCTGACGCAGATGTTGAGCACCAGAGAGATCCGGGACCTCTATAGCAGAATCTTTTCCGAAGATACGGGCAACCTCGAAATAGTTACCGGCGACCCTGTTGCAGCGCAGATAAACACAGATGGCGATACCGACGCCGGTAACCTCCCGGCAGGCGGCTGCGCTGCGGGTCTTTCGGGTCTTACGATCCTTCCTGATGGTACGCTTGTCCCCTGCAGAAGGCTTCACATCCCCATCGGGAATATCAGGGAGGATTCATTCAGGGAAGTGTGGGCAACCTCTGAAGTCCTGGAGGCCATACGGGACAGGAGCAGATATAAAGGCAAATGCGGCAATTGCGCGCGATGGGCTGCATGCAGGGGCTGCAGGGCCATAGCCTTTGCTTTTTCGAAAGCGCACGGAAGTAATGATTTCCTCGCTGAAGACCCCCAGTGTTTTATCCATTAGGCCGAATTCGCAAAGGCAGGTTGAGGAAGAGCAGACGCAGTATTATCGCTCATTCTCGGTCTTCCAGACCTCCGAGGTACCCGCCTTCGGCGGCTAAATCCGCTCCAATACCGCATCTGCTCTTCTCAAGTGAAAAGTTCATAAATAATGCGCGTTAAGCGTCAACTTGTTTTAGATGAATGATTTCGTAAAAAAATCGTTTTGTTGACTTTCATTTTTACAGATGTTTAAACTTAGTGCCTATGAAGAAGCGCAGCCTTGTAAAACTTTTTGAAGATTCAATACTGGCCCTTGGCATCGAACCGCCGACCACTATTGAAATAGAAATACCCCGCAATGAAGCATTTGGTGATGTATCGGCAACTGTAGCGTTGTCATTGTCGAAGATAACAAAAAAACCACCGAAACAAATAGCACAAGAAATAATAAATGCCATGACTGATAAATCTGTTTTCGATAGGGTTGATATTGCCGGCCCCGGATTTATTAACCTTACCTATACGAAAGAACATCTCTATGCCGAGCTGGGTCAGCTGATAAGAAATAAGAGTTCTTTCCTGAGGGAAGATATCGGGAAGGGAAAAAGGGTGCAGATCGAATTTGTCAGCGCAAATCCAACAGGGCCGCTCCATCTTGGACACGGCCGGGGCGCTGCTGTAGGCGCTGCTCTCGCCAATCTTTTGATGGCCGCAGGGTATCAGGTCGACCGTGAATATTATATCAACGATGCGGGCAGGCAGGTGAAACTTCTCGGGCTGTCCGTGTTTGCCGCATATCAGCAGTTGCTCGGAAATGAATATCCTTTGCCTGAAGACGGGTATAAGGGCGGTTATGTGGAAGATATCGCGCGTGAGTTTCACAAAGAACAGGGCGGAAAATATACACAGGAACGCTTCGAAAATGTTGCGGATATATTTATCGATTTTGCTTACCTGAGAATATTATCCGGCATCAAGGGGGACCTGGAAGATTTCGGTATCTCCTTTGATATATGGCAGAGTGAACGGGAGCTTTTTTCAAGCGGTGACGTGGAAAAGGCAATGAGCGATTTAAAACAAAAGGATTATATATATGAAAAAGATGGCGCTCTCTGGTTCAGGGCAACGGCATTTGGTGATGATAAAGACAGGGTAATCATTAAACATGACGGCGAGTGCACCTATTTTGCCTCGGACATTGCGTATCACAGGAAAAAGATAGAAAAGCGATACGATGAACTGATCGATATATGGGGCGCCGACCACCACGGCTATATTCCGAGAATGCATGCGGTTATCGAGGCGCTCGGCTACCCGAAAGAGAAATTACGGGTTGTGCTTGTCCAGATGGTGACGCTCCTGAGGGGCGGCAAACCCGTTCAGATGTCAAAGCGGGCGGGCGAATTTGTGACGTTAAAAGAGGTAACTGATGAGGTCGGTGCGGATACGACAAAGTTCATTTTCCTTACGAGACGTTCCGACAGTCACCTCGAATTCGACCTCGAAATGGCCAAGGCGCAGTCTTCGGAAAACCCGGTTTTTTATGTGCAATATGCAAATGCCAGGATACACAGTATCTTTACGCATGCCCGGGAAAAGGCCATTGCGGTCGATGATTTCTCAGATACCGACCTGAACGTATTGTCATTGCCCGAGGAGCTGCGGATCATCAAAAAGCTCCTGACTTACCCGATGGTTTTTGAGGGAGCGGTCAGCGCCCACGAACCCCACAGGATAACGTTTTACCTGCAGGAACTGGCCGGCATGTTTCATCCGTATTACAACCGATGCAAGGTCGTAACCGAGGACCCTGTCCTGACTGCAGCAAGACTCGCACTGTGCGAAGCGGTGAGGATTGTGCTCAAAGACGGTCTCGAACTGTTAGGGATAACCGCGCCGGAGCAGATGTAACGTTGACATTATCCGGTACATATTGGTATAAATAGAACGCATGATACCGAAGACGGATAAGATATGGATGGACGGAAAATTGGTGGACTGGGACAATGCCAATGTGCATGTCATGACCCATACGCTCCACTATGGCCTTGGTGTTTTTGAGGGAATACGGTGTTATGAAACTCCGAAAGGACCCGCGGTCTTCAGGCTTGATGAGCACGTCGACCGGCTTTTTGCTTCTGCCCACATATTTCTTCTCGAAATCCCCTATTCAAAAGACGAGATAAGGGAAGCGATTCTTAGGACGATAAAGGTCAACAGAATGCAGTCATGCTATATCAGGCCCCTGGTGTATATCGGGTACGGGGCTATGGGGCTCTATCCGAAAGATAATCCGGTCAGAGTCTCTATCGCTGTGTGGTCATGGGGGACGTATCTTGGCGAGAAGGGACTTGAGGAGGGTATCCGCATCAAGACCTCATCGTTTATACGGAACCATGTGAACGCGAACATGACACGCGGTAAGGTCTGCGGGTACTATGTCAATTCGCAGCTTGCCAAAAAAGAGGCTATTTCCTGCGGCTACGACGAGGCGTTATTGCTCGATACGGAAGGGTATGTGTCTGAAGGAAGCGGAGAGAACGTTTTTATTGTAAGAGGCGGCGTACTGAAAACGACGCCACTCACCTCGATACTCGAAGGAATAACGAGAAACAGTATCATTAAAATAGCAGAGGACGCTGGAATCAAAACGATAGAGGAACGGTTTACCAGAGACGAGCTTTACATTGCCGATGAAGCGTTTTTTACCGGCACCGCTGCCGAAGTTACCCCTATCAGGGAGTCTGATGGGAGGGCAGTCGGCGAAGGCAAACCCGGGAAAATCACAAAAAAGCTCCAGTCGATTTTCTTTGATATCGTGAAAGGTAAAAATAAGAAATATAAGGCGTGGTTAACGAAGGTTTGATTGAAGATTAAGGCATAAAAAATATTGAATGTAAAAAGGGGGTATAGACAGCATCTATACCCCCTTTTTTGTTATTTCTTCTCTTCTTTCGGTGCTTCAGCTTTAGGGGCTTCAGCTGCTCCCTTTACATGGCACTTTCCACATTCTTTCTCATCGGATTGTGAAAAGACAACCTTGCCATTGTGTTCTTTGCCGTCATGGCATTTCCCGCATAAGTCGGCCTTCCCATGCTCGTCTTTCGTCATCTTAAAGGCGGCTTTCTTCATCGCAAAAGGTTTCGGATGACAGTCGTTACATTTCATCCCCTGTTTCATGCCATGAGTATCGCCGTTAAACATAACCTTACCGGCATCGCCGCCGGCATACTCAACGGATTTTCCCGGACCAACCGCCATCGCACTGCCGACCAATGCGAAAGCGACGAACAAGCTCAGTATCAGTGTTGCAATCTTCATGTACTTCACCTCCTTTCGTGTTGCAAAGATCATAACATTTTATAATATTGTATCAAAATTCATGCCAGCGTTCACGCAGGCAGAGAGCGCTTCAAGACAGTGAATAGTTCCCCAACAGGTGAGCGGTTCCCTTTTTAAGGAACAATTAATCAAATACTAATGGAAAAATCTTCCTCTTGTCAAGGAACCTTAAAAGTGTTTTCTGCATATAGAAAGGACGCGTGCCGGTTTTGCAGCGCTATCACCGTTCTGTTCCTTGAATTCTCAAGGTTCTTTATGTATTATTATGTTATATAACTATGGGAAAAGTAATCAGGAAAGCAATACTCCCCGCAGGTGGGCTTGGGACACGATTTCTTCCGGCAACAAAGGCCTCTCCGAAAGAAATGCTGCCGATTGTGGATAAACCAATGATCCAGTACGCGATCGAAGAAGCCCGTTCATGCGGGATCGAAGAGTTCATTATTATCACCGGGAAATATAAACGGGCGATCGAAGACCATTTCGATTCCGCGTATGAACTCGAAGAAAGTCTGAAAAAGGCTGGTAAAAAGAAACTCCTTGAGGAGATAAGCCGGCTGAACCATCTGAACTTCGCGTATATCAGACAGAAGGCAGCGCTTGGGCTTGGCCACGCGATCTCCTGCGCCAGACCGTTTGTGAAAGACGAACCGTTTGCGGTTTTGCTGAGTGACGACATCATCGAGCCCGGAGCTGGTTTGCTCAGGGAAATGATCAGCCTTTACAAGGAATTTGACTCGCCGATTCTTGCACTTCAAAAAGTTCCCCTGTCCGATGTCAACAAGTACGGGGTGGTCGAAGGGACTAAACAGAAAGATCGTGTCTACAGGATCAATAATCTCGTCGAAAAACCTTCCCCGGCAAACGCTCCTTCGGATATGGCGATCATCGGAAGGTATATCCTTACCGCCGATATTTTTGATGTACTCGAAAGCGTCGGGCCCGGCAAGGGCGGGGAAATACAATTAACCGATGCGCTTTGCGGTCTGTTGAAAAAACGCCAGATATACGGTTACCTTTTTTCAGGAAAACGATATGATGCCGGTGACAAACTCGGGTACCTCAAGGCAACGGTTGATTTTGCATTGAAAAACCCGCATGTTTCCGAACAGTTCAAGGAGTATTTGATTTCTATTGCTGGCAGTTTAAAAAATTAAGACGAGGAGATACAATGGTCGATGTTTTGGATGCGGAACAAAAAGCAGATAAAGAGATAGAGATTCCCGACACCTTGCCGGTCCTGCCGGTGAGAGATATCGTCGTTTTTCCTTATATGATTCTCCCGCTGTTTGTGGGCAGGGAAATGTCGATAAAAGCGATAGAGCATTCACTCAGCGGCAACAGGATGGTGCTTCTCCTCACGCAAAAAGACCTTGCTATCGAAAATCCAACTCCTCAGGATCTCTTTTCGATGGGTACCATAGCCCTTGTGATGAGGATGCTCAAGCTCCCTGACGGAAGGGTGAAGATATTGGTGCAGGGACTGGGAAAGGCCAGGACCATCAACTATACTCAAACGGACCCGTTCTTCACCGCCCGTATCGAAAAGGTCGAAGAGCTAAAGTCCGAGAAGCTTACGATTGAAGACGAAGCCCAGATAAGAAATGTGAAGGGACATCTCGAAAAAGTAGTGTCACTGGGGAAATCGGTGCTGCCTGACATTATGGGTGTTGTTGAAAATATGGAGGATCCCGGCAGGCTTGCAGACCTTGTCGCTTCAAACCTCGGTCTCAAAACAGAACAATCTCAGGAGATACTCGAGATAATGGACCCTGTACAGCGTTTGAAACGGGTCAGTGAAATATTGACGAGAGAGGTTGAGTTGCTTACTGTCCAGCAGAAGATTCAATCTGAAGCTCGCGGAGAAATCGACAAGACCCAGCGGGAGTATTTTTTAAGAGAACAGCTTAAGGCCATACAGAAGGAACTCGGAGACATTGATGAGCGGGCGGAAGAAGTCAGGGAGTTCAAAAAGAAGATCGAAGACGCGAAGATGCCTGAAAAGGTGATGAAGGAAGCCGAAAAACAACTGAAGCGTCTCGAAAAGATGCACCCCGACAGTGCGGAATCGGCCACGGTGCGAACGTATCTCGACTGGCTGGTCGAATTGCCCTGGGCCAAATCGACAAAAGATAACCTTGATATCAAGATCGCAAAAAAAGTGCTCAACGAAGACCATTATGACCTGGAAAAGATAAAAGAGCGCATTCTCGAATATCTGAGCGTAAGAAAATTAAAGGAGAAAATGAAGGGACCGATTCTCTGTTTTATCGGCCCTCCGGGAGTCGGAAAGACCTCTCTCGGGAAATCCATTGCACGAGCTCTGGGAAGAGAATTTGTCCGCATGTCCCTTGGAGGGGTGAGGGACGAAGCTGAGATCAGGGGCCACCGAAGGACCTATGTCGGCGCACTGCCGGGGAGGATCATACAGGGCATCAAGACAGCGGGAACAAACAACCCTCTTTTTATGCTGGATGAGATCGACAAGATAGGAACGGACTTCAGGGGAGACCCGTCATCGGCGCTTCTCGAGGTGCTCGACCCGGAACAGAATTTTTCATTCGCCGACCACTATCTCGCTGTTCCCTTTGACCTTTCTCGTGTGATGTTTATTACTACCGGGAATCTGGTCGATACCATTCCGGGGCCATTACGCGACAGGATGGAAATCATCTACCTGTCCGGCTATACCACTGAAGAGAAGACCGGAATCGCAAAGAACTACCTGATCCCGAAGCAATTGGAGGAACACGGCATCAGCGGGAAGATTTTGAAGATCACGGATGCAGGCTTGTTCCATCTGATTTCACAGTATACCCGGGAGGCCGGCGTCAGAAACCTTGAGCGTGAGATTGCACACCTCTGCAGAAAGGTTGCGAAGAAGATTGCCGAAGGAAGGGTGAAACAGACGGTGATCAACGCTCAAAATATCAATAGGTATCTCGGAGTCCCGAAATATTTACCTGAAGAAGAGATAGAAAAAGACGAGGTCGGTGTTGCCACGGGGCTTGCCTGGACGGAGACGGGAGGCGACATCATCTATGTTGAGGCGACTACCATGAAGGGGAAAGGGCATCTTACTCTGACCGGCCAGCTCGGCGACGTCATGAAGGAGTCGGCGCATGCGGCGTTGAGTTATATCCGGTCAAAAGCGAAAATGCTTAACATAAATGACGATCTGTTTTCCAAAATTGACCTCCATATCCATGTCCCTGCAGGGGCCATCCCAAAGGACGGTCCTTCAGCGGGAATTACCATGGCGACATCGATTGCTTCTGCGCTAACCGGAGTGCCTGTGAACAAGAACATTGCGATGACCGGAGAGGTTACGCTGCGGGGGAGGGTCCTTCCGATCGGAGGATTGAAAGAAAAGGCCCTGGCTGCAAAAAGAATGGGAATACACAGAGTCATTATTCCTAAACGGAATAGAAAAGATCTTGAAGATATCCCGAAATATATCAAGAAAGATATGGAGTTTATTTTTGCGGAGACGGTGGATGATGTTTTCAAGGCAGCGCTGAAAAAGACCGTCGACAGAAAACAGAAAGCAGCGGTCACGCGGAAGCGCGGCAAGACAAAGAAGGTCTCCAGCGGAAGATAAATTCTTCTCAACTGTGCATGCATTGCTGATATGAAACTTTCCCAAATCGGGGAACTCTCCCTGTTGGAGCATATAAGAAGAACCTTTAGCAGGAAAGCAAAAGATATTATCGTTGGTATCGGCGATGATGCGGCTGTAGTGAACCCTTCCGGCAAACGCATTCTTTTCACGACGGATATGATGGCAGAAGGTGTCCATTTCGACCTTCGTTTTGTCACGGCATATCAACTTGGCTTCAAGCTGATCTCTGTCAATGTAAGCGATATCTATGCGATGGCGGGAAAACCGTCATATGTTCTCATCACTATCGCTGTTCACCACACTACACGCACGGAATTCATAAATAATTTCTTTCAGGGCGTTGAGGCCGCATTGAAACTATACAAAATCGTGCTGATCGGAGGCGATGTTTCCTCTGCGGTAAACGATATCGCGCTTTCTGCAACCGTGATCGGCTATGCGGAGAACGTTATACAGCGCTCCGGGGCCCGGGCAGGCGATCGTCTCTATGTGACAGGCCCTCTGGGTGATTCGGCATGCGGACTTGCACTATTGAAGCAGATAGGGAGCACCGTTCCTTTGCAGGTGACCCGTTCGGTCACTGGTCTGAAACAAGCCGTCGGATACCGAAAACTGCGGTCTTATCTCTCACGACAGGGTTTGTCATGGAAGATGACAGAACCTTTGTTGAGAAGACATTTGATGCCGGAAGCAAAAATGCCGAAGCAATGGCGCCGGAACGCAACTGCAATGATCGATGTGAGCGACGGTCTTCTGATCGACTTGTCGAGACTCTGCAATGAAAGCAGGGTCGGCGCGAGGCTGTACGAAGAAAAAATACCGATATCTGCCGAAATGAACAAGGCCGCTTCATGCCTCGGCCTGTCTCCTTTGACATTGGCATTATCGGGAGGGGAAGACTATGAACTCCTTTTCACTGCTCCTCCCGGGAAGAAGGTGAGGGCGCTCTGCATCGGAGATATTACAGAATCCAGGAGGATTATTGTGGACAGCGCAGGGAGCGAGAGGCCTTTTTCTGCGGAGGGATATCAGCACTTTGGAAATGAGAATACTATATAATGTACCAGATATGCTTTCGGGAATGAAGCAGAAAGGACAGCGCATTTTCGCTTACTATGAATAAATATCAAAAAATTGCCCTGCTCGTAGGCGCTATTATCCTTATACTGGTCTTCGGGAAGACGATAACAAAAGTCGGTTTTACCGCGGTTGCATCACTGGGAGGCCTGCTCTGGAAGTTTATTGTTATCATTGCTGCAGTCCTCATCGTCATTTCCTTTTTAAAAAAAGCGGGAAAGAAGAAATGAAGGCGTTTACCAAAGTATGGATAATCTCATAGACAGGAAAATCGCCGTTCTTATTCCGTGTTATAACGAAGGGCTTACGATCGGAAAGGTAATTACAGATCTCCGGAATGCTCTGCCTGAAGCAACCGTATTTGTCTTTGATAACAATTCGACTGATAGGACCCCGGAAATTGCCCATTCCTTAGACGCCATAGTTGTTAAGGAAAAGCGTCAGGGCAAAGGATTTGTTGTGCAATCGATGTTCAGAAAAATTGATGCCGATATATATGTAATGGTAGACGGTGATGATACCTATGACATTTCTATGGTACATGGCATGATCGACATGATAATGATAGATAATGCAGATATGGTCGTCGGCAATAGGTTAAAAACCTATACAACTCAGGCATTCAGACCTCTTCATACGTTCGGAAACAAATTGGTCCGGTTCCTGATCAACAAGCTGTTCAAGGGCAGATTAAGGGACATCATGTCGGGTTTTAGGGTTATGAACAGGTCTTTCGCAAAAAATATCAACATAATGTCCTCCGGGTTTGAGGTTGAAACAGAGATGTCGATTAAAGCTCTGAAATACGGATACGTTATTAAGGAAGTAGATATCAGCTATAGGGAACGACCAGAAGGAAGCATCTCAAAACTAAATACCTATAGGGATGGTATTCTGGTTTTGAAAACCATTTTTATTATTTTCAAGGAATACAAACCGTTATTGTTCTTTTCGGCTGTTTCCGGACTAATATTCATGATCTCACTGCTTTCCGGCTATATTGTCATCGACGAATTTTTCAAAACGCGATACATAACGCATGTGCCACTTGCTATCCTTGCATCCGGGACGATGATATTATCGATAATCCTGCTTATCACCGGCATCATCCTGGATTCCATGAACAGGAGATTTGAGGAAATCTACAATTTCATAAGGAACAAGGGGTGATCGGCCCGTAAGCGGGCCGCCTTGCCGCGAAAGCAGCCTCATTACTTCCTTTGCATCAAATGCTTCTTAAATGCCAACTCCAGGTTGTTTTTAGCTAACTCGAACTCCGGTTCAATCGTTAATGCCTGATGACACGCCTCGATCGCTTTATCCCACATCTTCATTTCATTATACGCAGAACAAATATTATTATAGGCTAATGCGTAATTAGATTTAAGTTTCAACGCCTCCTGTGCTGCTTCAATACACTTCTCATATTGTCCTGCTTCATAATACCGTACGCTCAGGTTCAAATAGTTTTCCGGTGATTTGTTCTTTGCCGCTGCCTGAATTGCTGTTTGAAGCATATGGGCTACCGTTCTGTAATTTTTAACGATTGCAACTAAAGGAGTGTTGTCCACTTTGATTTCATGGACGGTTCCCTGCGGCGGCCATTGCGTTAAAAGCTCCGGCTGGAATTTTGCCATGGCAGGCAATATCAACGAATAATCCCATTCAGTAGACTCTTCAGGAGTTTCCACATATACCAAATGATTATATTTATCTATAAAATGCTCACTGCTTGGTCGTCCTCCATATGGATTTCGTATGCGTATTATTGGGGTATCTTCTGATGGGAGTTTTTGTGCGGCTATCCATTCGACCGCGGCACGAAATGACATGCTCCAGTAATCTATTTCGTATTTCTTAAAAGCACCGTTCACACCACCAATAAGGGGAGAGAAATAATACGTTTGATGCGGGTGGTTCCTGATCATCCATCCTGCCGGCTCAAGAAAGAAAAATAAAAGAATTCCCACAGACACCATTCGATACAGGCGCTTATTGACTATCAGAAGGATCTTATTCCATGTTAATGATACGATAGCCACTAACGGAGGATAAACGAATAAGAGATGTCTCCAGCTGTCATAGAGATTTGATTTCCTTATGATAACGTACATGACAGGGAACAGAGCAGTAAGAAATACAAAGAGGATATAGGGAAACTGCGAAAACGAAGATCGATTCAGATTTTTTATAAAAAGAATTGGAATACTGATAAAACCGAAGGTCATGAAGAGCGGTGTTGTTATCAATATCCATTTAGGGATGTAATACCAGGGAAAAGCAGAACTCAGAATCCATTTTCCATCAAAAAGCTCATAGACAATATGGAGATCATAGTTGGACATTTGCCTTAGTGCAATAAAAGGATTTCTGAGCGGGTCTGAGAGGCCGAAAGGCCAGAACAGTAAGCCCAAAAAATAAGAGGCTATGATGAGGAACATCAAGGAAACAATGCTTTTTCCCCAAATCCTCGATTTTTCTTGAGTCAGGGGACGTTCCTTTATCAACAACAAGATCATCTTCACACCGGAAAAGACTATCATATAAAAAATTAAAAGCAGCCCTCCAATTCTTATGTTAATTGCCAATGCAATGCTGAGACAAACAAAAATAGATGTTTTTACTCTGATTGCCGGCAGGTCTTTCACAAGCTTTGTTATGAAATAGACTCCAAGGATGTATGAGGCTGCAAAGGGAATATCTTTGGGATTGTACATGGAATGACCGAAGAAAACAGGGGTGAGGAAAATAGAGTATAGGGCTATTACTCCCGATCTCCAGCAGGACAATTCCTTTGCGGTCAGTCCGGTAAAGACAATGGCAACAAATCCAAGAAGCGCAACAAACAGATGACGGAGCGTATATTCGTCAATGGGCACTAAAGCATTCACTACCTTGTGTATGGCGACAGTGGTAACATCAAAAATTCCTCCGTAGAATTGCAAGTGATAGTTTTGGGAGTACAGGGCGGATGTATCTTTTCCCAATGTCAAATAATAGTTTAATACCTGTTCTCCATAAAATTTCTGAATGCTGTCATCCCATGAGATGCCATAATCATCGCATACAAGCAGCATGATCATAAGCATAACAAGCGCAGTTAAGAGAAATAGCTTTTTATAGGGTTCGGCAGTTAAAAAGATGGTGTGATACTGCATGACAGAGCGCCTCGTGAAAACAGGATAATCTTCATGAGAAATAATAGCAAGGAGTTAGTATGGATAACGCTATTTATTTGATTTTTTTGCTGTTACTGCCCAATTCAAATTATTTCTTGCTATTTGCAATTCCGGGTCGATCTTCAAAGCCTGCTGACAGGCTTCAATGCCTTTATCCCACATCTTCATTTCATTATACGCGGAACAAATATTATTATAGGCTAATGCAAAATCAGATTTAAGTTTCAACGCCTCCTGTGCTGCTTCAATACACTTCTCATATTGCCCTGCTTCATAATACCGTAAGCTCAGGTTCAAATAGTGTTCAGGAGTTTTTTCCTTCCATGCCGCTTTGATTGCATCCTGTAAGTTATCTTGAGGCTTTTCTTCCTTTTTCCCGCACGCTGTAACGATGATCAACGATGAAATGAGCAAAAGGACAGGGACCAGCAAAAATCTCCGCATACCCATTGTATATCCTCCTCTTATTGAGACTAAGCGGCTGTTTGTCAGTATTTTCTACAGGGTGTAACTTATCATTTATTGCATAAAATTGCAAACGTCAAAAGCGTTCAAAAGAAAAGAGATGCATCTGCAAAAAATTGACAAAATCTCCTGAAGAACCTTAAAATGAATTCACTTTAATTTTTTTATAACAACCACATTGTTGCGCGAATAAATGAAAAAAAACGGTCTATTCTCCATTCTTTGTTTTCTTGGTTTGTTTGCTCTGGTTCTCACGTATTCCAATCATTATAACAATGCATTTCAATTTGACGACGCACATATCATAGTAAATAATGTATTCATACGTGACATAAGCAACATTTCCCTCTTCTTTCAGGATGCAGGAACGCATGGTTCCAATCCGGCAAATCAAACCTATCGCCCCTTGACATCTGCCACCCTTGCCATTGACTACTGGTTAGGAAAAGGATTGCATTCAACATTCTATTTTCATCTGTCAACCTTTATCTGGTATGTAGTGCAATGTATCCTGATGTTCTTCTTATATTTGAAAATGATCAATGCTGCGAGGCGGCATGAATGGAACAGGTATTTTGCTCTATTTGCGGTGAGCTGGTATGGTCTGCATGCGGCAAATGCAGAGACGATAAATTATATCTACCAACGGGCGGATTCGCTTTCGACCCTTATGGTTGTGACAGGAGTCGTTCTCTATGCATATTTCCCGAAATGGCGGAGCCGTTTTTTTTATCTGATCCCGGTCGTGCTCGGCATGTTTATTAAAGAACCGACTGCCATGTTTGCTCCCATACTTTTCTGCTACGTTATGCTTTTAGAGAAAAACTATTCGCTTCAGGACAGTTTTAAGCCAAAAAATATCTTCAGCGGAATAAAGGAATCCTTGCCGGCTTTCATCATTTGTATTGCTTTAAGCCTTTTTGTTAAAAGTATGATGTCTGTAACATATATACCGGGGGGAACATCACGTTTTCATTATCTCATTACGCAACCGTTTGTAATTCTCCATTATTTTATTACTTTTTTTCTCCCCTTCAGCTTAAGTGCGGATACCGACTGGAAGGTGATTACTACTATCTCTGATATCCGGGTGATTGCAGGCCTCCTTTTCATCCTTGCAATGCTTTATGGGGCTTATATTGCTTCAAAGAAGCAGGAAATGCGACCCATTGCGTTTGGCATCCTCTGGTTTTTTCTCGCATTAGTGCCGACCTCAAGTATTATCCCCCTGGCAGAAGTTATGAATGATCACAGAATGTTTTTCCCCTTTGTTGGGTTAATGCTCAGTGTCAGCTGGACGTTCGGATTGATGATTATAAAAAACGAATACCTCATCCGTAAAAGTTCAATCGCGAGGGCTTTGATAATCGTTCTCGCAGTTGGTATCCTTGGCGGGCATGCATACGGAACACATCAACGAAATAAGGTGTGGCATACCGGAGAGTCGCTCTGGTACGACGTGACGAAAAAAAGTCCGGGCAATGGGCGTGGGTTGATGAACTACGGGTTGAGTCAAATGGCAAAGGGAAATTATCCGGAGGC
>Ga0209254_10002584_pt1 | contig 16475 bp, 13 predicted proteins | sample FrelakmetDIP11DI_FD_187148 | JGI IMG/M metagenome (GOLD analysis project Ga0209254, IMG submission 187148) | Freshwater lake sediment microbial communities from the University of Notre Dame, USA, for methane emissions studies - DIP11 DI (SPAdes)... | ecosystem: Environmental > Aquatic >... | reverse complement strand
AAACGCCGCGGTTTAAACACCCTTGGTGTGAAAATCTTGCCAGACGCAATCGATTTACGGAATTTTGTTGCTTTTCAAGATCCTAATACGCAATGGAATGATGACCCGGTTGCACACTTTGCTCGTTTTGGCCTTGCTTTTCCGAAGGCATTACTGGGTTATCGCCCACTTCATAAATCCATCGATAGCCGCACCAATTTCTCACCGACTTCGATGAGGCAAAGTGATATCCCAGAGATTTTCATGGATACAGGTGTGGCGCATTTCTGTCCATCAGATTATCTCACTCACAGCCTGATTCCAGCGCTTTTCCGGCAGGCGCAATTTTCAACGATCACGCTTGATCCATCTATCGGTTATATGTCACCGGTTTTTTGGGATAATATCCCTTCTCTCATCACAGGATTAACCACCTTCCTGCCATCTGAGCAAGAAATGTTTTCACTCTTCCAGAGCCGGAGCAGCGACCTGTGGGAAATGGCTGCCGCCCTGTCTGCATATGGTTGTGAAATCATAGTCATTAAATGCGGGGAACGCGGGCAGATGCTTTATGACGCTGCTAGCCGAACTCGATGGGAGATTCCCGCATACCCTGCTCGGGTTGTCAATACAATCGGGGCAGGTGATGCTTTCTGCGGCGGTTTCCTGGCAGGTTACCGGCGCACCTATGACCCGCTTCAGGCAGTGCTGTACGGTAATATCTCCGCTTCACTCGCCATCGAAGGTAATTCGGCCTTTTATGCTCTGGATGTTCTCCCTGGTCTTCCTCAAGCACGCCTGGAGACATTACGCCATACTGTTCGAAGAATTTAATTTTAGAGAACATTGAGAACAATCTTGGATCTTTCAGTGATCAAGCGGGTGTTGGATATGGCTGTGGCGATCCAACAGATACCAGCTCCGCCTTTTGGTGAAAGCCAGCGGGCCGAATTTATATTCAAAGCCTTCCGAAAGGAAGGAGTTCGAGAGGTCAGCATCGACGAGGTTGGAAATGTCCTGGCACATCTCCCTGGAAATCCAGATCGCTCGCCTTTGATCCTTTCTGCTCACATGGATACTGTTTTTCCATTGAATACACCTCTTGAATTTAACCGCCAGGCGGATCGGATCATCGGCCCTGGAATCGGCGATAATTCCATCGGAGTCGCCAGTTTGTTCGGTCTTTTATGGACCCTCCAGCTAAATCCGCACAGCATCCATTTGCCTGCAGATCTTTGGATGATAGCTAATGTCGGTGAGGAAGGACTTGGAAATTTGAGAGGTATGCGCAGAATAGTAGAGAAGTTTCAAGGTGATGTGCTGGCATACCTGGTTATTGAGGGCATGGGATTAGGACAGATCTTTCACCGGGCATTGGAAATTCAACGCTACCGCATTCGTGTGAAAACGCCTGGAGGGCATTCCTGGGTCGATTTTGGTCGTCCTTCCGCGATTACTGAAATTGCAGGGCTGATCACTCATCTGACTGGTTTGTCCATCCCGAGTAAACCACGGACATCCATGAATATTGGCACAATTTCAGGTGGTACAAGTGTTAATACAATTGCATCTGAAGCATCCCTGGACCTGGATTTGCGTTCCGAGAACCCCAGGACGCTTAATACCCTGGTAAAGAATGTGGAAGCAAGCATTTTGAATGCCCGGAAACCTGATGTGGAAATTTCAATCGAGCAAATCGGTCACCGCCCAGGAGGGAGAATTCCAGCCTCGCATCCGCTTGTCCGGTTGGCGGTACGATGCCTCAATATGCATGGGATCCAACCTAATCTCACTGCAGGCTCAACAGACGCCAATATCCCCCTCAGCATGAAGCTGCCTGCAATTTGTGTGGGCATTACACATGGTTCAGGCGCTCACACGACAAATGAATATATTGAGACTGGCTTTTTACCCCAGGGACTGGGACAGCTGACCGACCTGGTCATCAGTGCATTGAACGAATTGTGAACCAGAAACCAAAACTACACATATCGCTTTACTCGTTGCGAATTTCCAGCCGGTCAATCCCCACTACACCTCGCTGATAAGTGCCACCCAAATATCGCTGCATCAATTCAGACAAATCGTTGAGCGCGTTGTTTATTGATTGGCGCCCGCCTGGGTGTTGTGATTCAATTGTAATAACTGCAACGGTGGTTTCATCTGTCACCACGCTTTGCCGGCTTTGCTTCCAGCACCAACGGCGTGCAAACACCAGACCAGCGTCATCACAGAAAATCACTTCGCCTCGCTCAGGAGGCTCGACCTCATCCTGATCGTGAGCTAGAAACGATTCAGAACCATCTGCAAAGCGCACAGTAATGACGCCGCGCAACTTCTGCGCATCAAAAGCAGCGACTGGCAATGCGTAACGGATGCTAATCAGATTACAAATATCAACCAGGGAATTGATGCTGGGAATGTCACCCTTTTTTACCAGGCGGCGCAAGAGGGCTTCCGCTGCTGAGCGGTATTTGGTGGGATCGACACCAATTGCACGAAAAATTCCCCTCCATGCTGAAAGGGATTCGATCTCGCTCAATGGTGTATCACCGATGCGATCTTTCACAACGCGCTGCTCGTTGAAATAGGCTTTCGTCAGGTTTTCGGGTGATTTCATATTTACAGCCCGCTGGACCAATATCACTCCGCCACAGACATCTGGAAAACGCCTGACTATTTCAGGATGATAAGCAAATCCGATCATTTATCCCTGATTTCTGATTTTCTCAAAATGCCGTCATGCGAGCCCTGGCATCCACAGCCAGGACTCCCTTTCCCTGTTCGAGGATGCGCAAGGGATTAATCTCAATTTCTTCCAGCTGTGGAAGGTCTGCCGCCAGCTGCGCCAGGCTGCAGAGTGCCTTAATGGCTGCCTGGCGGTCTGCAGGTTTCAGATTGCGGTAACCTTCCAGTCGGCGCCCAGCCCAGGTCTTGCCGAGTATGAACCCGGCTTCCTCCTCGGAAATTGGCGCCAGGCCAAAAGCGACATCCTGTAAACCCTCAACTTCAACACCTCCTGCACCAAACATCACCAGCGGCCCAAATTGCGGATCTTTTACAGCACCGAGAATGACTTCCTGCCCGGTCAGCACCAACGGCTGGATATGAACACCGAGCACTCGTGCATCAGGACGCAAGATATTAATCCTGGAAACCAGCTCTTCAAAACCCTTCACCAAAGAAGTTTCATCGCGCACATCCAGTACTACTCCCCCGAATTCTGATTTGTGTGGGATGTCCGGAGAGGCGATTTTCAGGACGACCGGGTATCCGATTTTACGAGCTGCCGCCAGGGCCTGCTGGACAGTGCCTGCCAGTATCGTCTCAGCGACCGGAATTCCGTAGGCTGCCAATAAGTCGTTGACCGTTTCCAACGACAGGTTTTCACCCGGTTGAAGTTTGTCGAGACTCGAAAGAATGCTTTCTTTGCGAGTATTGAATTTTAAATCTACTTGAATGGGAACTTTCCCTGATTTCTCTCCTCGAGAGAGATGTTCAGCGCGCCTTGCCAACACTGCCAGTGCAGATGCAGCTCGCTCAGGAAACCGGTATTCGGCTACTCGTGCCGCGCGGAAATGCTCAACAGCTTCCTGGATCAGGCGTTCCCCCATCAATGCAAGGATGACTGGTTTTTCGGCATGATGAATCACCGGAATTAAAGCCTTGGCGACTGCCCCAGCGGTGAACATGGGAGGGGGAGGTAGAATGACCATCACGCTGTCCACCTCTGAATCGGCCAGAAGGATATTCAGGCAGCGTGCATATTGTTCTGGAGTCGCAGAAGCCAGCATATCTACAGGATTTACCAGGCTGGCTGCAGGTGGAAGAATGTCACTTAATTCTTCTATGGTTTCTGCCTTCAACTTACTCAAGTGCATATTTTCCATTTCCAAAGCATCGGCAGCGGTAACTCCCGGCCCACCGGCATTGGTGAGCACGGCGACATTTCTTCCCTTTGGCAATGGACACCAGGCCAGTGCACGTGCCCAATCGAACATTTCTTCGCTTGTATTGGCTCGAATTACACCAGCCCGTAAGAATGCTGCATCAAAAGCACTCTCCTGCCCTGCCAATACACCTGTGTGCGAAGCTACCGCACGCTGCCCGCTGGAAAATCGCCCAACTTTTAAAGCAATAATAGGCTTTTCTTCAGCTAATCTAGAGGCCTGATGAACAAATCGTCTCCCATCACTGACCCCCTCGAGATACAGCGTTAAAACCCGTGTGAAAGGATCCGCCAGCACAGGTCCAAGGACATCGGTTTCATTGACGTCAGTTTGATTGCCGAGACTGACCAACCTCGACATCCCAAAACCCTGGCCTCGCGCCCAATCAATTACAGCTGCACAGATCGCGCCAGAATGCGATACGAAAGCCACCTCTCCTGGTGGAGGTCCCGGTGGAGGTAAAAAAGTCGCGTTGATCGGCAGATGGGTATCCAGGATACCGATGCAATTTGGACCAATCAGGCGCATCTGGTGAGATTTCGCGATTTCAAGACACTCGGCTTCCAGCTTCGCTCCCTGTTCCCCGGTCTCGCGAAATCCACCCGATCCGATGATTACCGCCCGTATGCCTCGCTTTCCACAATCGTGTAAAGCTTCAGGAACAAACGCTGCAGGAATCAAAACAATAGCGAGGTCGACAGGATCTGGCACCTGGCTAATAGCCTGGTAGAGAGGTTGACCAAGTAGCCGGCCGCCTTTCGGATTTACGAAATGCACTACTCCTTGAAAATTACTCTGAACAAGGTTGCGCGCCAGACCATAGCCAAGTTTGGTAGGATCTGTTGTGGCTCCAATCACCGCCACACCATGCGGATTGAAGAATGCGGTCAATGGATCAGATTTTGTCATCGATTAACTTGCGGGTAAAATCACGGTGAACTCGCTGCCGGATCCCACCTTGCTTTCAACTCGGATTGTTCCCCCATGTTGTTTAACAATCCGGTGGCTGACTGAAAGTCCCAACCCAGTGCCCCTTCCAGGTGCCTTGGTCGTATAAAATGGCTCAAAGATACGAGTCAATCGTTCAGGAGGGATACCTTTGCCATTGTCGGCGATCGAAATGAGGATTTCAGATCCGACTTTCCGAGTCTGGACACTGACCGAAGAAGGTTCCTTATCCAGGGCATCGATCGCATTTAATAATAAGTTAAGCCAGACGCTCTGGAGCTGATCTTCGCTCGCCAGAATGGAAGGCAGGGATGGGTCGGGTTTGAATTTTAATCGAATGCTGCGAGACATAATTTCATGTCGAATCAGTTCCAGCGCCCTTCCAACCGTCTCGTTTACATCCGTCAGTCCCAGGTGAAAGTCTTCTTTCCTGGCGAAATCCAATAGATTGCGCACCACCTGGGCTGCCCGCGCACCAGCGCGCGATATCAGGTCCACTGAATCTTGTAGATCGTGGTCAGGCGGCAACTCGCGATGCAAAATCTGAGCATTTGCAATGATTGCGGTCAATGGATTGTTAATTTCATGGGCCACTCCGGCTGCAAGCTGCCCGATTACTGCCAGTTTTTCCGATCGTGCCAGGATATTTTCCAGTAAATATTTCTCCGTCACATCCTGTTCCAACACAATTGAGAAAACCACGTCTCCCTGGTCATCGTAAATTGGGTATGTATTGATTTCCCACTCAACGCCTTCTTCCCCGCGACGATCAACTTCCAAATTGACCTCAGGTATGTCCCGCTGCTCTGTGCGTTGTGTGCTGGCTCCTCCCAGAAAAGTCTCCTTTATCCGGCAGTCAGGACATGGCTCAAAACGGTTGAATAAAGCCTGGTAACAGACCTGGTTCTCAAGAGATGGTGGGGATTGGTTTACCTGGCATGAGCGGGTCTGATTAACAGCCAGAAGCTGGTAGGCCTTATCAACGATATAAATTCCCATCGGTAGATGGTCAAACATCCTTCGTAAATTATCGCGGGATTTCAATATTTCGCGACGGCTTGCATCCATTTCGAAATTCGCAGCTTTCAAATTGTGCAGTTGTTTGGCTCCCATAAATGCGAATGCAGCCTGAGAACCAATTTTTTGCAGCAGTTCTTGATCGAATAATTCAAATTGCTGGTCGTTTTTATTGATTAGTTGGAGTGCCCCCAGGAGATTGCCTTCAGAAATTATTGGCACGCATAACATCGAATGCACCCTCATACCAGAGGGTGCATCTCTGGAAGGATCGAATTCCTGGTTCTCCTGGATCCGATTGGCTAAAACAGGAGACGCCGTTTTCAGGCATTCACGCACCAATCCATTTCCTTGCCGACTTTCAACCTGATGCGACCATTCTAATGACTTTTCTTTTTGCTGTTCACTATCATTCCATGGTTGTCCCAAATATCCTTTGCGAATCAACCACTCGTCTATGGTTTCATCCAGTAAATACAATGCTGCGGATTCCACGGAAAAAAGCTGGCATACATCTATCAGAAGTTGCTTATGCAGCGCTTCCTGATCGGCTCGAAACCCGAGCTGCGTGATCGTAGATTGCAGATCTGCCAGGCTCAGGGATACTTCCTGAGAATTGTTCATTTACGGATCACTGCTGGTTCGAAGATTGTGGTGGGTATACCATGTAACCTTTGCCGGGTACAGTGCGTAAGAATGTCGGCTGTTGGGGATTACCTTCAATTCGTTCGCGCAGAGTCTTAATGTGGACTCGCACCAGGTCAGTACTTCCCCTTCCGAACGGATAATCCCATACTTCATCCAGCAACCGGGATGGTGCGAATGGCACCCCGGGGTGTGTCATCAGGTGATAAAGCAAATCAAACTGGATCGGCGTAAGTCGAACGGATCCTCGTTCAGGTGTGGCTAATTCAAATGAGCGAGTGTCCAATGAATAACCGCCGACGACCAGGAGATGTCCGTTTGCGTCGACTGCCTGTTCTTCAGATTTCTCGAGATCAAAAACAAATTCAGCCAGTTCAGGCGGGAGTGTCCGCCGCAGGATGACTTGCACCCGCAAAGCCAGCTCATCGACATTGAACGGTTTGCAAAGATAATCATCAGCACCGGAGCGAAAACCAGCTATCCGATCATTCGGCTTGGTTTTTGCAGTCAAGAATAAGATCGGTACATCTGCTAAAACCGGATCAGCCCGCATCTCACTGCAAACTGCATAGCCATCCATGTCAGGCATGATAATATCCAGGATAACCAGGTCAGGAATTTCCCTGTGAGCCAGGCTTAATCCCTTATCACCGCGACTCGCCAGAGTAATCTGATATTTCCCATTCCTCAGGCTGCGCTCGATTGTACGGGCAACAATGTAATCATCTTCGATGATGAGAATTTTTGCTGATATCATCCTCACACCTCTCCCGGTAGTGTGATGCGAAAAATTGTATCATGCCCTGGATGACTCTCCGCTGTGATCTGCCCATTATGCTGTCGAACGATTTCCCGACAGACGCTCAGCTCCATCCCCGATCCCCGCCCGGAATCTAAATTCGCAAAATCGGGTTCGAAAATTAAGCTGATTTTTTCGGGCAAGATAGGTTTACCGTCGTCTGAAATTTCAACTATCAGCTGATCTTTCTCCTCGCGCCACGAAGCCACGCGAATTATTTGCCCTTGACCTTTCAGGCAAGCTTCATTCGCTAACAACAATAGGTTGATCCATAAATTCTCCAGCTGCTGCTGGTTGCCATTCACCTGGAGCGGTTCATCAGCCAACATCACAGCCAGCCGTATCCCAGATGCTTCAATCTGCATGCTGACCAGCGACAATGCGTGTTGGATCGTATCATTCAAAGATAAAACTGACAGAGTCTCAGAAGGCGGTCTCGAGAAATCCATCAATCGTTGGACTACCTTTTGTAATCTCCACCCGGCCTGCTCAATCGCTTCAGCAGATTCACTCCCTTCATGGTCTTCCGGGAGGCTCCGTTTGAGGATTTGAGCATCTGCAATGATGGTAGTGAGTGGATTATAGATTTGGTGAGCGACACCCGAAGCCACTTCACCAATGGTCGCCAGGCGTGCTGCGTTGATCAAATGAAATTGTACATTCTGTAATTGAGCTTCGAGTTGTTTTCGGATGGTGATATCGCGTCCAACAGATTGGAATTCCAACACACGGCCCTCATCTCCGAAAATCGCCCGGTCAGTTCTCTGCCACCAACGCAATCCTTCCCCGGGCAAGTTCAATTGGTGTTCCAGACTTGCGGCTGGACGGTCAAGATTGATAGCCAGTAAATGCTGTATCAATTTTTCTCGTTCGGATTCAGGAACATAAAACAAGAAATTCAACCCTATCAGTTCGCTGCGTGATTTTCCGAAATATCTACAAAAGACCTCATTTACAAAGGTCAATGTGCCATTGGGTTTGAAACGGCTGATTAATTCAGTCTGGTAATCTTCGACAATCGCCCGGTAACGAGCTTCACTGGAACGCAGTGCTTGCTCGGCTTCAACACGGGCGGTGATGTCGTGAGATACATCCATGAAGCCAATCAACCGCCCGCCTGATTCGGGGTCTCTCAAAGCCGTCACTTGCGAACTGATAAATACTCTTTTACCGTCTTTTCGTATGCCGCGCCTGACCATGTGTTGCCCTAAATCGCTATCTCCTTCAGGTACGAAAATAGGCGGTGTAAATTCATTCAAGTAAGTATCAGATATAGATAACCCCACCCTCTCTGCTTCGGTCCATCCAAAAATGGTTGTAGCGGATGGATTCCAATACTCAATCTTCCCTGACACATCCCACACGACAATTGCATCCCGTACATGATTGAGTAGCATCGCCTGGTATCGAATTTGCTCCAGAGATCGCTGTACCGAGATCTGCAACTGGTGGGCATTTACGGTTTTTCGAATTAATGATGGCAGGGTTATCAGGTAATCGCCGCTCTTGATCAAATAATCAGACGCACCGCGTTGAATGGCTTGAACGGCAACGCGCTCACTTCCCTGTCCGGTAACCATAACCACCGGGATATTGATCTGGCGTTCTCTAACTTGCTCGAGTACTTCCAAACCCGTTCCATCAGGCAACCTGTAATCCAACAGCATAATATCGTAATTGGGTTTTTCGAGAAATTTCCACAATTGGGCGACATTTTCCGCGTAATCGACCGCGCCAAATCCTGAAACAGTCAGGAATTCACGCACCATCTCAGCATGCGTAAAATCGTCGTCCACGATCAGGACGCGGTAACTGTATGCTACGGGAGATTCATCCATCTGGTTTTGAGAATCCAAAAACCACTTCTGTATAACTTTTCTCACGTGAGGATAATTACTGGAAGGAAAAAAATCCATAAAAAGAAGGTTAAAGAAATCCGCACATTCTCTTCAGGAATCGTGCAAATTCGATACCACAATGGCCTGAAGATCCACTAGACAGATTTCAACAGTGAATTAATAATCTTTTGGAAAGGAATAGAACTTATACGGTTCTGAAGGATAATAATGCCAGATATTTCTGTCAGGAAAGAGTTGGGCCAGCTTCTGATCAATTGCTTCACCTCTGGATACTGCCAGGATAAAAGGAGTATCTAAAAATGGATCTTGCAGCTCCAGCAGGCTGCCGTATTGAACCCATTTTCCCGAGAGATGAACAAAAACAAGCGCCGGAGTTAGATTTTGAGCTGCCTCGGTTTGAAAGGGTTCCAGTCGGCTGCGTTGAATCCCATACAGGCCGAACATCCCTTTCAATCGCAGCGGAGTGTAGAACAGCAGGTTCGCGCATACCAGCAGCGACACACAGGCTGTGATGAAAAGCGGTCGGAACTTCCCCCAGCCCGAGAATCGCGGGAATGCTGTGCCAGGTTCAACGGGCCAACCAGCTAAGAAAGCAATTCCAGCAGCGCTGGTCAGAGTCAGACTGTATAGACCCTCATAGAAATACCGCGGTCCAAACAGCGATGAGCCAATCCAATACGCCAGATAAAACACAACCAGACTCGGAAAAACCAGGCTTATTAATATTCCACGCCAATTCCGCCAGATAGCCAGGATTCCAATCGGTAAGAAAATCCATGAAAAAGTTCCCCATCCGAAAAGGTCACTATAACCCACCCTCAGACTGTGCCGTGTGTTGATCCAAGCCTGGTGCAGAGTATGACCGACTTCAATTCTCCCATGCCCTGGTCCAAAGCCAACCTTATCATAACTCCACCATAGGGTATATGGATTCAGCAGCGGATCACCCGTAACAGCAAACTGCCACAGGAAGTGTATAGATGCCAGGCCCAGGACGATGATTCCAAATCCTGCCAGCCTGATACGAATACTCTTATCTCCACTCAGGAAAAGGTAAATACCATGAATCCCGAATGGCAAAGCGATTGCGATGGCGGAAAATGGACGGGCAAGAATTAATAATCCCAGTGAGGCAGCAGCTGTCACGATCGGCATCCAGCGTGCAATTCTGGATGGATTCGCAAAACCTTCCAGCCAGGCCATAACAAAAACGGTGCTCAAAACCAGTCCCAAAGGATGTGACAGCAATGAGCCTGATACCATCAGAAAAAAAGGGGATGTCAAAGTCAAACCTGCAGCTAGAAGACCCACCGTTTCGCCAAAAACCTGCTTACCTAAACGGTATGTAAGCCAAACCCCAAATCCTGCCAACAAGGGATTTACCAGGAAGCGTAAGCCGACCGCAACTCCCAAAGAAAGCAGCACCGGCCAGCCCAAAGGATACTTGCCAAACCTTTGACCTTGAAAATCGACAACAAAGGGTACTAGGAAACTCTTCGGCTCTGGAGGAGAAGGCACACTCAATTGACCGCGAGTAATTGCCTGCGCCTGCCAGACATAAGCCATTTCATCTTCCAAATGCGGAATATTCTCATAGATCCGCACAGCGACAATGACGGACGCCAGAACGGCTAATAGGCTAATCAGGATTGCGATACGATCGGAAATTGAAATGGAAAAGTTCCGAAACGTATTATCCATTGTCTTTTCTGGGAAAATGTCAAATCCCGATCGATCGAAGTGCTTCCAGGGCAGCGGAATGCAATTTTCCGTTGGAGGCCAGTATGCCGCGATTTTTGATCAGTGTTCGTCCACAGCTGAAATCCAGCGCCTGACCCTCCAAATCTGTGATTTTCCCCCCCGCTTCTTCAAGAATGATCGAACCAGCAGCCTGGTCCCAAATCTTCTCGCGATAATCTGGCTGATCTTTGGACAACAAGCGCAGTAAAATCTCACCTTCACCCGCGGCCAGGACCGAGTATTTTGCCTGGCTGTCCATCAAAACAGGCTCCACCTGGCTGTGTATTATTTGGTGGAACTGTTCAGTCTTATCGGTGTTCGTATGTCCGGATTCGAACGAACGTAGCAGGCGAGCATTAATCAGCTTACTTTGATCAGAAACTTGCAAGCGGACCAGTGGAATTGCATGATCTATTGGGCAAGTCCAGGTACCCTGACCGCGAACTGCGAATATTAATGAACCCTGGCCGTCAAGATCTGGCCGATGAGCCTCAACCAGGTTCGGACATCCTAACACACCAATTTGAATTTTTCCATTAACCACCAATGCGAGTGCGACAGCATATTGATCTCCGCGCAGATAGCCTTTTGTCCCGTCGATGGGATCCAGCGTCCAAAACCGGTGCCCATGAGGCCGGGCACCACGGTCAATCCACTCACACACTGTTTCCGGGGTCGCATTCGGGATGAATTCTCGAATGAATCCTGTGATTTGCCCCAGCAACTGCGACGAATCCTTCAGCCGCAATTCACTGGCATCTTCTTCGGCTACCAGTACTTCAGTTGGGAAGGATTGCTGTAGGGTATATGCTACCAGCGCCTGGGAAGCAAAATCCGCTACCGTCACTGGAGATTTATCAATCTTTGTGAGTGAAGGGATAACAAGCTCTCGCTGGATCCTGCGAACGAGAATACTTGCTTTACGAACCGTTTGAATGGCAAAATCTATCTCAGGATGTGTGATATCGATCATATTATCGCACCTGTATCAATTCTGAAGAATTAACCAGCGTCGTTGTAGGAACGCCACTGAGGTCATAAGGCATGGAACCTGTAATCTGAACAGATACAATCTTACCCACCGGGAGCTCTGATTCTACAATCACCATCCCGTCGATTTCTGGAGCGTCTCGATAACTGCGCCCAATCGAGATTCCTTCCCCGCTGCCTTCGATTAAGACATCCAGCTTTTTGCCAATATAAGACTGGTTCACTTCGAGGGAAATCGTCTGCTGTAAATCCATCAATCGCTCATATCGCTCTTGTTTTACTTCAGCCGGTACCGGGTCTCCCAGATACTCACTGCTTGTACCCGATTCGAATGAAAACTGGAAAACACCTACCCGGTCGAATCGAATATCTTTTACGAATTGCAGCAGAGCTTCGAATTCTTCTTCAGTTTCCTGAGGATATCCGACAATAAACGTGGTTCTCAAGGCAATATCCGGCATGGCCATCCGTATTTTACCGAGAGTCTCATGCACCCATCTTATGTTCGCCGGCCGCCGCATACGTTTCAGGGTTGCGGGGTGAGCATGCTGTAAGGGCATGTCGAGATAATGCACGATTTGCTGGTGGGACGCCATGACTTCGATCAACCTGTCAGTAACATACCCCGGATAAGCATACAGGATCCTGATCCAGTTGATATCAGGTGCAGCTTTTACCAGTTTTTCGAGCAGAACTGACAGCCCATCTTGCATTCCCAGGTCATGGCCGAAATCAGTAGTGTCCTGGGCAATCAAATTCAACTCATACACGCCCGAATCCTGCAGTCGGCGAGCTTCGTCCAAAATCAGTTCGCTTGGGCGGCTGACTGGAGGTCCTTTTATCAATGGTATTGCACAGAATGCACAAGGGCGCCGGCAGCCATCAGCGATTTTCAGGTATGCACTGGCGCCCTGTACTGCCACTCTGTCCACGCCATTGTCATCGCTGCTCACACGTTTGTTTTCAGGCAAGTGGTATAAAGGTTCAGGATACTTGTTTTTACGTACACTTTCCACCACACTGACGATATCCATCCAGGTACGGGTTCCAAGAAGCCCATCAATTCCTGGAATTTGTTTGAGGACATCTTTCCCGTATCGTTGAGTTAGACACCCTGCTGCGATTAGAATTTGTCCAGCTTTTTTCCCCTGCGCGAATTCATCCAAAACAGAAAGCGATTCCTCTTTCGCCGGCCCGATAAATCCGCAGGTATTCACCAGAATGACAGCGGCTTTATCCCGGTCTGGTATTATCCGGTATCCCGACCTTTCCAAAAGCTGCGCCATCGACTCCGAATCGACTGTGTTTTTAGCACAGCCCAATGATGCAATAAAGACACTCTTTTCGTTGATAATCTTCTTCATAAGTAAACCAATCAACCTGACAGTATCGATATCAGCAGGACTTCTAAGTTGAAGTAGCTGTTTAAGGCAACTCCGGAGTACCTTGGATGGGTGTCGAAGTTCCCGGTACAGGTAGCAGAACTGAAGTCGGTGAAGGCAAGATTGAGATGGGAGAGGTCGCCGAAGGGGTAAACGTAATGGTAGGGGTAGGCTCAATCACTCCTTGTGCGTTGAAGATCAAATTCACTACTTCACCATAATCTCCAAGCACACCGAAATCCTGCTGGTTGAAAATTACCCGTAATGCTTCTCCATTTCCAGCCAAAATTTCAATTGCGGTATCCCCAACAAAAGACAGCGCACCACCTGGTATTACCCGACCTTCAAATTCAACCTGTCCATCCACGTTCACTCGCAGCCAGGTCCGCTGTTGGATGATAATTTGGATCATCACATTTCCTTGTTCTGCAGTGGACAGGATTTCACCACTGGCTTCATCGGTCACAACTACACCAGCAGCCAAAGTCAAGGTTGGTGGCGGAATTGGGGTAGCTGGCAGTGATGTAGGCGAAGCGGATGCAGTTGGAGATGCTAACAAAACATCAACAATTGACGGAGCAGTTTGTCCAACAGCCTGCTCCTGCGAACGTACTGAAAGAATTCGGAAACCACCCCAGACTAGAAAAGCAACCACCAGTATTCCGATTAAACTTCCGATTACCAGGTCGACCGGGAAGGTTCCGGATCTCCATCCCTCCTTGCGCTGCCTTGCGTTTTGTGCAGAGGGTTGTTCAGCTGCTCTTCGTACGGCCAGTTGGTCCTGTAACCCCTCAGCGTACAGCAAGAGCAATGGCTCAGGATCTAAGCCTAGAAATTCCGCGTAGTTATTCAGCATGCCGCGTGCCTGGACCGGAGATGGAAGCCCTTTTAAATCTCCTGTTTCCAGGGCTTGTAAATAATGTTTTCGCAATCGCGTGTGGCGCTCAATTTCTTCAAAAGTCAATCCAAGCAATTCGCGCTGCTTCTGCAATCGACTCCCAATTTCCACAAAAAAAGCCTTACTTGATTCCGGTGTTTGCGGAGAAACATTTATAATGATTTCACTGGTGCGTCTTTCCGATCTCACTACCTGAGGAGATGATTGACCCCCAGGATCAACTGCCTGCTTCACATCACTCTTCGCAGGGATATCCCTATACTCAGATGTGGGGCTGCCAGGTTCTATATCCCCCAGCAGTTTGGATGCATCGAGTTCCAGGTAATTGGCATAGGACCGCAAAAAACCGCGTGCCTGAGCTTTGGACGGAAGCGCAGAAAACTCTCCCGCTTCCAGCAGGCGCAGGTAATGCGCGCGAATACGGGTAGCAAGGGCGATTTCTTCAATAGTCAGGCCGTGCTCCTGGCGCGCCTGACGTAGCTGCAGACCGACCGTTTTGCTCATTCAGCTAACAGGCCAATTATGCAAGAAAGGGACTTTGCCTTTCGGAAAGTCGGATTATTCGGCTGTACTAACCTCTTGGGAAACACTGCTTACTTCAAGTTCAGCCTGGGTTTCAACCTGAGATTCAACCGCAGTTTCGGCAAGCTCCATCTGCAATTCGGGTTCTTCCAGAATTTCTTGTATTTCTGACTCTAAGGCTTCACCTTCACGATAGACAACGACGCTAATTTGAGGCACCAGATCAACGGTGAGGCGGACGCTAACCCGATGTCTTCCAAGCTCTCTTATTGGCTGGTAATCAAGCTGGCGTCGGTTGAGCTCCAACCCGGATTTTTCTTTTACTGCATCGGTTATCATCTGCGGTGTTATGGACCCGTATAATTTTCCGGTTTCTCCTGCTTTTGCAGAGAAAGGTAAAATTAATTTCGCGAGCACTTCGGCAACACTGCTCATCTCTTTGTTGAGAATAGCTCTTTTCTCATCTGCTTTCGAACGGATGCCTTCAGCCTGTTTAAGTGCGCCAGCAGTAGCCAAAATCGCAAGCCCTTGAGGGATTAAGAAATTCCGCCCGTATCCGTCAGCAACCTTCTTTACATCGCCTGCATGACCTAACTTGTAAACGTCCTTAATCAACAAAACTTTCATTTTTCCAAGCCCTTTCAAATCAATTATCGACCGCCCGACTGGCAGCCACCTGAGGCGAAGGGTACAACGTCCAGGCGGGAGCTATTCTACCAGAAGGGATATCGGTAGTCAATCAACAACTCCACATCAATATTGGTATGGAAATTGCAACAATTTAATCGAAATGAAAAGAAAGTTCGCCCAAATCGTTTTGCTTTTTCTGGTTCTAGCAATCACCGCGATCCTGGTAGTTGAAAACGGGATGTCCGGTGAGAATATCATCCAGCAAAAAGAACCAGTCACTGGCATTCAGGATTTTCAAGAATTCCAGCCACCTGGTCAACAGGCAACACTGTCTGCGAGGGCAACCGCCACTTATGGAGCAGAACAATTCTATCTCCAGCTAACTGCGATCGCGGGAGACAACTGATATAAAGCAATACGTTTACAATCGCATCTCAGGACCGAAGCTGGCAATGTATTCCCCCTGAATTATTACTGATATCCATCACAATATTTCAGAACTGTCGGGTAAGCACCCCTACTTGAAAAGGTGTGTTTTTACTTGACTTTTCTACATTTCTATGCTAATGTTTTACTACCTTGCATTCTTGTTAGGTCTTATCGGTGGGGATGATCGTGAAGTTAGTCAAATCGAGGTGTAACCACGTAACTAAATAACAATCCTGCATATCATAAAAAAATCGTCGCAAAAAAGGAGCACGAAATGTCACTCGCCCAAGTTGTCTATCGTATGTCAACAGACGCAGATTTTGCTGAGTTATGGCGTCACAATCCTGAAGATGCCCTGGAAAAAAAGGGATTGAAACTCACACGTGAGGAATTGGCTTTCTTAAGCAACGGCCTGATTCGTGGTGGCTTTGGATCAAATAATTCCGTTGGCCTCTCCGAGCTGGCATTGAAAGCAAGAAACTGGATGTAATCGGGTTTGTCTTTTCAGAGACAATCGATAAACAAAATTCTTCGGAAAATTGAATATTCCTGGCAATTGTCCGGTGCATCATCAAGCTTCATCGAAGTGATGCATCGGGCGTTGCCATTATTTGGAGAACAAGGCCAATCTGAACATAATCCGCTGAAATGGTCTGCTCTCCCTGGTTTTTGCTGCCAGGCTGCCGG
>Ga0209254_10002583_pt1 | contig 16479 bp, 15 predicted proteins | sample FrelakmetDIP11DI_FD_187148 | JGI IMG/M metagenome (GOLD analysis project Ga0209254, IMG submission 187148) | Freshwater lake sediment microbial communities from the University of Notre Dame, USA, for methane emissions studies - DIP11 DI (SPAdes)... | ecosystem: Environmental > Aquatic >... | reverse complement strand
CTTCAGTCGCTTCGACAAGCTCGATCTCGTGTTCATCGCCTTCATCTACTTCGCACTCATCGTGGAAGCACTACGCGAGTAGTGTTAACACGCCCTAGTCTGACAGCAAGGCCCGGTAAGCATTGACAATGCTTTGCCAGCGATAGCGCGCGCGAAGGGCGACAAGCAATTCCGCATCTATTCGCCCCGATGTCAGATCAGACAGCAGCGCAACGAGGGCATCAACTGTCCCGAAATAGGCGCCACCATTCTCTAACGTTGCACGATTAAACGGGCAATCGAACGCCAGTAGCCGGTCCGAGTGATAAAGCGCCTCGACCAGTGAAGGATTGGTGCCGCCGACACTGTGGCCGTGCACGTAGATTTGAGCGCCTCGGCGAAGCTCAGCGAGCCGCTCCAGGCTGTACACCGCATCAATCAGAATGATCCCGTCCGCCCCTTCGAACGTAGCCTTCAGTTCACGGCCGTAGGCGTTGGCATTCCAGTTGCCGACAAAAACCAACCGCACACCCGCCCTGACGGCGGCCTCAAGGATCATTCTGCAGTTGTTCTCTGGCTCCACCCGAGCGATTGCCAATACGTAACCCGACGGAATATCACAACGACCCGCCGGGACCAGCGTGTGGTCACCGCCGTAGGCGACGACTGCTGGCTCGACGCCGTGGATCTTCCGTACCAACGGCACGAGCGCCGCATTGTCCGCAATGATTGCGTTCGAGAAGCGGCACGCGAACCATTCCAAGATGCGCAACAGCCCACGCGTGCCACGACTGAACTTATCTCGTCGCCATTCCATCCCGTCGATATTGGTCACGATCCGCAGCGAGGGCCGCAAACACCGGATAACCGGCAACATCCATGCGCCTGAGTAGCCGAGCACAAGCATGCTATCAACCCGGCGAACGAAAGTTGCATGCAGCATAGCGACGGCATCATGCATCATGCTGCTCGCTCCATTCGCACGGATCGGAAGGAATCGGCGCTCATGCCCTGCGAAACCTGGGTGCCCTTGAATTTCCGGATAGGCCGCCCGTTCGCAGTAGATCGTCAGCCTCAATTCATTCGCCGGCAGGCCTACCGCGAGGCGCTCGGCGAGCGTTTCAAACCCGCCGTAGCGAGCCGGCACACCCACCGTTCCGATGATTGCCGCTGATCTGACGGGCACTTTGGCTTCGCGGATTGTCGTCATCCAGACGTCCTGGACGCCGCCGTCGCCGCAGGGCACATCTCGTCAATAATCGTGTTGAGCCCGGCGTTGAAGCGCGCACGACTGAAGTTCGACGCAGCGTGCCGCGCCGCGTGACAGGCGCGTTCCCAGCTGTCGCGTTCCGCAGCGAGAGCCTCGATGCGTGCTGCCAGCCCGTCAAGATCGCGTGAATCGATTTGCCAACCACCCTCGCCGTGGCGAAACAATTCCGTGCAACCGCCAACCTGAGGAGAAATGACAGGAATTCCGCAGGCCATTGCCTCGAGCAGGGTCAGGCCGAATGTCTCGATCCAACCATCGACGTGGCTCAGGTTAACCACCAGATGCGAAGCACTGTAGACGTCGAATACAGACTCGGGTCGTCGAATTACGACTAGATTCTCTGGGATCGAATTGTCTTCACGGAAGCGATCGAGCTCGGCAGCATCGCAGTTCAACACCAGTATGAAGCGGACCTTCGACCCTTCGGGGGTAAATCTGTCGGCAAGGCGCAGGAACGAATCCACGCCTTTATAAAGCTTCAAGGAACATGCCATCGTGACCGTGAATGCATGATTGGCTTCGCGAACGCCTCTTTGCCGCCAGATCTGGTCTGCCCGCGCTTCACCGTCCGCATCGAGAGAGTTTGACAGAAGCCTGACACGCGGCAGAGGCAGCGGGAGGGTCTCCGCGACGTACCTGGAGACGCACACGATGCGATGGGCCCCGCGCACAACGCACCAGAGCAACGCCCGGAACAGCCCGGGCGTGCCGGAACCGACTTCGTGCACGTGCGCCAGCACGCGCACGCCACATGTCGCTGCCGCAACGATTGCCCCTACCGGCAGCACGGTATTGACATAGACGAGGTCAATGGCTCGTCGGCGGCAGATACTGCGGACGCGCCAGAATATCCGCCACTGCGCTGCTGCGAACACAAGTGCCAATCGCCATTTTGCGCTGGGAAAGTGATAGGAGAAAGTTTCGGCGACGTGTGATCGGCGGATGAAACCGTCCTCGCCATGGGATCCGACCAGAACATTGACGTGATGCCCCCGCGACTCGAGCACCGAGATCGCTTGCGCGAACACCCGCGCCGACCCGCTGAAGTCGTCATAAAGGTGAACGCACAATAGCTTGCACCGCCGGTCTGCAACTGAATTCACCGCTGAGCCCTCATGCTCGACGGGAAGTCCGGCGCGCGCGACAGTTCGATGGCCCGAGCGACGACCCAGCGCCCACCCGACACCGAGCGCATGAGCATGCACCCGACACCCAGGAACAGGAGATGGCTCCACTCGGTCAAGCCGTGCAGTGTCATCGCCTTCGCCAGCACGAAGACGACGATCCACCGGCCGGCTACGCGATGCATTTCGAACGGCCCACCGGCGACTCGCCGGGACCGCATCCAGGCGCGGAGACAGAACAACGCCAGCAGCGCTAGGCCCAGACCGCCAAACTTGAGGACGACAGTTAGGTAGCTATTGTGCAGGTGCGGAATGCTGGTGTTGTCATTAAAGTCCAGGATGCCCTCTGGCAAAGGCACTCGTGCGCCAAGTCCAAAACCGAGCATCCATTGTACCCATCCCGCAGCAGCGAAGTGGTCCAGAAACGCAAGGCTCTCCATCAATCTCCAGCCCATCGACGAGTCGTCCTGGCCTACGCCCAGTTCCACCCGCTGCTGCACCACCTCGAGACCCAGGAACGAAGGCAAGAGAAGTATCGCCGCGCCCGCCGCGACCAGCACGACTTGCCGGTGACGACGATTGCGCCAGATCGCCGCGCGATACTTGAAGAGCAACGCAAGCAGAAACAACGCCTCCAGCAGCAGGTCGGTGCGCGAAAGCGCCGCGAGCGTGGCGACCACGCAGTATGCGATGCGGCGCGAATACACCTTAGCGTGAATGGGCCTCAGGCTCACCAACGCGTAGTTGGCGACGATGATGTACGGAATCCATGTGTGCGCGTACGGGATGAAACTGCCCCGCCAGACGTATGCGTCGGCGCCCGTCGCATAGGCCATCGCCGCGCCCAGCAGCGTTGCCATCGCTACGATAACCCCCACCACACTTAGACCGGCCATGAATTCCGTGATCGGATCCTGCCCTCTCGACGACACGACAAGGTACCGGCCGACAAAAAACGATCCGATGGCCCCTGCATCTCTCGCGACATCACGCAAATCGGGGTGATTCAGGTAAGTCACGAGGACGACGACCACGGACGAAATTGCAACGATTACCAAGGTTGCCGTGGGCTGCAGACTTGGCCCGGCGACGTCCTTCGCGGCGAAACGAGCTCCGGCAAGAAAAGCGAATACGACCAGGAAGCCCGCGTAAGCCGGTTCGAGCAGCCGCTGCGCAACCATCAGCGCCGAGAAGAATAGGATCGTCCCGGCCTGCCGACGATTCATTGCAGCATTGCCTCGCCTCGCCCCGCTGCTTCAAGCTGAGCATCATTCAGCCGACGGGTCAAAAGGTCCGCAACGCTGGCCAACGCAGTTGTATCGCCCAGGGACGCCCTGAAATCGAAAGACCCCGGCGCCGTGAACTCAGCGTAGGCCGCTGTGGCGAGCAGCAGCTCAGCCGGCGGTACCGGCTCGTAAGCCAGAGCCCAATCGATTGCTTCCGCCAACTGCGAGTAGTTACTGATCATTCGAACGTTGGGGTAGTAGCCATAAAGCACGTCTCCCAGCGCGATAACTGGCCGGTTCAAGACGGCCGCCTCAAATCCCAGGGTGCTGGTAACGCAAATGACACCTCGGCTGCGCCGGGCCAGTTCCTTTGCCGGCAAGTCCGCGGCGAGCAGCACCACGTTCGGCAACTCGGATAGTTGTCGATAAAAGTCCCGCGGCTGCATAGCGACTGCGGACGGATGCTCCTTGACTGCGAGGCGCACATTCACGGGCAGCCGAAACGCGATGGACTTGATCACGGCAAGTTCGTCCACGAAGTCCGCTGCAAGCACGGACGTCGAGGCCTCGGGGTGAAAGTGCAACGGGTACAAGAGAAACGGATCTTCGCCAATCTGCCGCAGGTACCTCGGCCGTACGAACGGCGCCCTAAGCCAGCGTCGCAGCGAACGCATGAAGTATGCTCTCGACAGATGTAGTGGGTCGCCGTGTTGGTAGGCAAGCTGCCAGTCTGCACGTGAGCTGCGGGTGTATTGCCAAGCACGCCGGAGCTGCTCGAACTTCTCGAACTTGGCGTACCGACCGACCAGGCTGGTCTGGCCCAGCATCATGCCGGCACCACCAGACTTCATGTAGTCGGGCACCTGCTGATCGATCGTCTGAATATAGCTCGCTGCGACCTGCAGTGACTCTTCCTTGAGAGGCAAACATCGTGCTCGTTCTAGAATCTGCCCCACGGCCACATGGTCTTCGATAGCGCCCGTCAGGCTGATCTCAATACGTCCTGGAATCCTGGCTGGTGCAACGCTGCAGAATGGGACGCCCTCTAGCTCCGCCTGCCGGTTCGCGGCGATGGCAAAACTGTTGCTGACCTGTTCATAGAGCACTGCACACGGTTTCACTGCAGCGAAGATCTCTCGGAAGAACGCTTCAAGCAGGCCTGGAATATGGGAATACCGCAGCGGCCCGCCCGGCCTAAGTGGCGGTCGGATATTCATGGTCAGGAATCGATCGAAATCCGAGAACAGGCTGCCCCAGCGATGATCGGTGGAACTCGGCAGTCGTCCGAGTTGCGGGAGTTGACTGCGAGTAAAGTCCGAAAAGTAGCGCGCACCTTCCAGCGCGCGGCCGTTCGCGTACATGTAATCCGACAGGTGTGAGTCGAGTGCGAAAACGACGTCGAATCCGCGAGTTTCGAGCAATGGCCTCAATTGCTCGAAGTAGGGCCGGTTAAAGGCTGCCGAGTTGACGAGGCACAAGATGGTCCGCCTCGCCGCGTCTTCAATCACGCCACGATTCATTGCAATCGGTCCCTGCAAATCTGTAATCGCCAAGTCACTGAATCAACTCTACGGAATTTCTAGCCCGGAGCCCGCGTCGGTCCGTTGGGGGAGACCTGCTCATAACCTCGCCTTTGCACGGAATCGCAGCAGCAGGTACACCCGCACGGCCGCAACCAACGCTGCAATAGCAAGTGGCGCGACGACGACTCCGGGGAAACCCAGTGTACCGGCCATTAACGTCGTCAAGGCGATGGCGCCAGTCAACGCAAACAGCGACAGCCACATCAACAGCCCGTCCCGATGGGCACCATAGAAGGCCAAGTGGATTGGCTGCGTCGTCATGGTTACCAATTGCGCAACGATCAGTACTGGCAATACCCAGAAGAACGCGCGATAGCTGCCGGAAGACACCACTGTGAGCAAAGGCCATGTGACGAGCATGACCACGGCGGAGATCAGCAGGCCGATCCAGAAGCAGCGCGTACACAACTCCCTCAGAAGCATGAGCCGGCCGGGTCGCCTCTGGCCGAATTCCACCAACACCCGTGGCAGTCCGACATTGAGTACGGCAGATTGAAGCAGCGCGGGAACCGTATTGGCGATCGTCTGGAAAAATACGAACACGCCAACGCTTGCGGGCCCAAGGTAGAGTTGCAGGACGAACCGCTCGATATTCCCCTGCAGCGCTGACGCGCTGCCGATCAGATAGAACCGCCATGCCTTGAACAATCCCGTTCTGATGTAAGTTGCAGCGGGTGGAGCACTCCACCGCAGGGCCTGCCGCAGTGCATAAGCCCCCCAGACCGCGGCCAGTATCGCTGCTAGGGCCCAAAGAAGCGCAATTCTCTCAATGACGTCAACCTGCTTGACAAGCAATGGTATTGCGATTGGCTGCCAGCCGGTGGTGCGGAGCAGACCAAGCGTAAGGGACTCAACCGGACGCCCAATCAGCACCATGACTCGCATCATCTCCTGCACGATCGTGCCGCTCGCGACGATGACCGCCAAGGCGATGAATCCCGCGACACTGAACTTGATCTGTAATGCCATCGCTGCGCACACGGCAAGTGCGGCCGCCAGCGGCGCTGTGAACTGCAGCAACCGGCGGTGGCAAGCAACGCAGAACCTCAGGCGAGCCGGTGACGGGTGCCTCGCATAGCGACGAGACGTGAAGGTGTGGAACTCCAGCCCCGCCAGGTAGATGACTATCAGGTCGATCGCGGCCAGCAGTCCGTAATAACCAACGACCTCCGGACTGCAGAAATGCAGCAGTGCCAGTAAAAACCCGAGCTTGACCAAGAGTCCGGTGCCGTGCACCGCGATGCTGAGAATCCCGGAGCGTTCGACGATCATGAGTCACGCCGGATAGCCACGCTCTATCCGCAGGTCGGATTCACGCCAGCAATTGCCAATCGATGGGTGTTCCCGCTGGGGCGTCACGCGCGACCCTGCGTCCAAGGACCATATCGCGGAACCTTGGCGCGAGACCGAAGCCCGGACGGACGACGCGCACGTTCGAGGCATTCAGAGTGTCGCCTGCCTTGACGTCCTGGCTGACGTATAGAGACCTTCTGAACGCGCGAGACTTCTCTTCGGACTGGGTCCCACCGTATGTCACCTCGCCCAAGGCCAACCACGCCCGCTCACTTTCCTGACGCAATTGTCGGAACTCGTCTGGCTCCATTGAAAAGGCGGAATCGACGCCCCCGTCACCCCGAGACAGCGTGAAGTGCTTCTCTATCAGGCAAACGCCGAGTGCTACAGATGCCACGGCGACTCCCGTACCCATCGTATGATCCGACAGGCCAACTTCACATCCGAACGTCTCGCGCATGTTTGGAATGGTGCGGATGTTGGTCGTCTCCGGCGTTGCCGGATACGTGCTGGTGCACTTCAACAGGATGATCTGCGTGCAACCCGCCGCCCGTGCCGTCTGCACCGCCTCGTCGATCTCAGCCACCGTAGCCATGCCTGTTGAGATGATCACCGGCCTCCCAGTCCCCGCGACTTTGCGGATCAACGGCAAGTCTGTGTTCTCGAACGAAGCGATCTTGTATGCCGGCGCACCGATCGACTCGAGGAAATCGACGGCCGTCTCGTCGAACGGGGAACTAAAGCAATGGAGTCCCTTCGCAGCGGCCCGCTCCATGATTGGAGCGTGCCAGTCCCATGGTGTGTGGGCTTCAGCATACAGGTCGTACAGCTGTCGCCCATTCCAGAGGCTCTTAGGGTCTTCGATCACGAAACCACTGGTCCGGACGTTCAATGTCATCGTGTCAGCGGTATAAGTCTGCAACTTGATCGCGTCTGCGCCCGCCGCTGCCGCCGCATCGACGATCTCCAGCGCGCGATGCAGTGATTGGTTGTGATTACCGGACATTTCGGCAATTAAGTACGGGCGTACGTGTGGTCCGATTTCACGCGAAGCAATTCTGATCATGAGTCACCCTCCTCTGCCTGCTTTGGCAGGCAGCGCTTGAACCACCTGCCTTCCGCATAGAAGTAGCCCGCTGTCCGGAACAATCGTTGCGACACTGTGTTCGTCTCTACAACCGTGGCAACGAAGCCGGCGAGGTCAGGCTCTTGGTCAAGCACGTAGAGCTCTCCTGCAGTGAGCATCCGGCCTCCCAACGACAGGCCGTGCAATGCAGGGTCTAGATAGAGCGAGACCATAGCCGTTCGATCCGGCTCCAAATCAAACCGAATCACGCCCACGGGCACTGTACCGATGCACGCCACTAGGAGCACCCGCTCACGCGATTGAACAGACCGCGCAAGCCACCGCTCGTGCTCCTCAAAGGTGATCTCACGCGAATCGAGCGACATCGCGCGAGTGGCTGGTGAATTGCGCCATTCATGCATAAGGGCGGCATCGGCGAGTCCTGCCCGTCTTACAGCCATCATTGGCGCGGCGATCGCGAGAGCGACACGCTGTGCTCCTCGCCCGTCGACCAGATTCTGACCCGCTTCGGACATTTGCAGCCGACGCGATTCATTCTCGATCAAACCGGCTACGGCCTCGCCGATCGATGACGGATCGAGTGCTTCCATTGGATCGGGAGTCGCAACTACGCCGAGGCGAGCCAACTCCGTGATTACGACGCGTTGATTGTCGGCCGCGAGCAAAACGACGGCTGGTGCGCCCAGACAGCAACGTTCCCAGGCAGCGCCACCGCCCGCTCCGATATGAACGTCGTGGCGAACGAAAAAGGTCGACAGATCCAGCTGATCCACAGTAAGCGTCGTATGTGGCCATCGCGTGCAGAGATCCCGAAGAGCCTCCAGATGTGGATTGGCCGACGTCGTCGCAATCTCGATGGGCCCTGAGAAATACGCACACTGCCGCACTCCGACGAGTGCAGCCGTGGACAATCCGGCTGCATCCGAGCCGCCCATGCAAATGCCGACACTGCGTACCTTGGCCACGGGTGCGTACCGGGCCGCGCATGCGTACTCCGGCGCGAGCAGCGCGAAGCGGGGGCCGGCCAGGATTCGCGTGCCTTCCCCGATTCGATTCCGGTACTTCTCACGCGGGTTCCTACAGACATTTGGATCGACCAGAAGATCCGCATCCAAGTCACGATCTCCCAAGTCGTCGATAGCAACGACCTCGACGGAAAGCGCCTGGCGTACTCTGCGATGCCAGCTCGCGTCGAGCAAGTAACTGTCGACAACCACATGCGTCGCCCGCCAGTTGGCAAGCGCCTCGACAGTCATCGTCGCGTCAACAGCTGGGTGACAAATCCCAGAAGCAGCATCGCTATTCGAGCGAGGCTCTTCCAGTGCGAAGAACTCGATCCCAGTACCGCTGGCCATGGACCGGACATCGACGCCTCTCTCGCGGCTGGCAAGGCAGGTGGCGAACCCCATACCTTCAAGCGTGCGTGCTAAAGACAGGCAGCGCTTTACGTGGCCAAGTCCGTTGATGGCGGACGCATCCGCGCGAAAAGCTACTCTTATGGAAGACTTGGTCAAAAGATTGATAGTTCTTGTCGAACCGCAATGCCACCGGCAGACAACGCGCGCTTCGCCTCGGCAGGGGTCCGCTCGGTGAAATGGAATACGCTCGCCGCCGCAACGGCGGACGCACCCGCGTCGCGCACCACCGCGAGCATGTGCTCGTAGTTTCCTGCGCCACCCGAGGCGATCACGGGCACATCCACCGCGTGGACGACCCGCTGGACGAGATCCATGTCGTACCCACTCATGGTGCCATCGCGATCGATCGACGTGAGCAATATCTCACCGGCGCCACGATCCGTCAGCTCCCGCGCCCAGGCGACGGGATCACGAAGAGTATCAACCGTTCCGCAGTGGCTGAAACAGCTCAGTCGTCCGTCATCGTGACGCAGGACGTCGATGCTTCCCACGATGCACTGCGCACCGAATCGGGCCGCAGCTTGGTTCACAACCTTGGGGTTTTGATATGCGGCAGTGTTGATAGCCACCTTGTCAGCGCCGGCGTGTAATAGGGTAACGATGCTGTCCAAGTCCTGGATGCCGCCACCCACCGTCAGTGGAACGGCGCAAGCGCTGGCAAAGTCTGCTACGGATTCGTGGTCCGGCCGCCTGCCTTCGGGAGTCGCAGTGATATCGACCAGAATCAGCTCATCCACATCACGTGCGTTATAGACTTTTACGGCCGGCAATACAGGCCCGACCCTCCTCCAGCTGTTAAAACCGACGCCCTTGACGAGGCCAAACTCTTTCCATAACAGCGTCGGAATGACGCGAACCTTCAGCACGGCCGGTAATCCAGGAAATTCTGCAGCAGGCGTCGTCCGACCTTCGAACTCTTCTCGGGGTGGAACTGCGTCCCGAACACGTGCCCCTGTCGCACGGCGGCAACCACTGGCACGCCGTAGTCAGTACGAGCGGTGACTGAGCCTGTCGATTCCGGGTTGAACGCAAAACCATGTACAAAGTAGAAATCCGACTTTTGCGGAATCTGCGCGAATAAAGGATCGGTCGCGTCGAACTGTATGTCGTTCCAGCCGACATGAGGCACCCGTAGCGAACAGCCGAGCTTATCTAGCCGACTCACGCGCCCTGGGATCAGGCCAATGCCACTGGTGTCGCCGCCCTCGTCGCCATTCTCGGCCAGCATCTGCATCCCCAGGCAGATTCCCAATAGTGGGCGTGTATCCTCTTTAACCAGCCGGCAAATGGCCTCAACGAAGCCGCCCGCCTGCAAACGCGCCATGCCTTCTCCAAAAGCACCAACGCCGGGCAGGACGATGCGATCGCACTGCGACAGCGCAGCCGGATGGTCCGCTATGGTCGTGGCGGCGCCGAGGTATTCGAGGGCACGGCACACCGACGCCAGGTTACCCATTCCGTAATTGACGATTGCTACCCTCATGGATTGTCGTAGTTCAGCTTCTCTAGATTCCCGTGCCTGTCCTTAACGAGTTGGCCGGACCCGTCACGCCGAAAAATCTTCTTGTTGGTGAACTGGTCGCATACCTTGACGAACTCCTCAATGCTCATGTTGAGCGGCTCGAGTATGTCGGAGAGCGCTTTTCCAAGGTACGTCCAAGGGAACTTGCCGTCCCGCTGCCGGACGATCTCCAGTGCATCCTGCCGTGTGATTCGCCCGCGCCGAACATGAAGGCAGGCAATGTCTGTAGCACGAGAAAATCCGAACTTGAGGAATTTAAAGTAATCGTGGATGCCGGTCTGGTGATTATCCAGATTCTCGTAGTTGACCATCGACCCTTCCACCGCCTGCTCAGTTGTAGTGAATCCATTGGCCTGAGCGATCAATGCATTGGATAGCCCGTCCCAAGGCAAGTAGTAACCGAGGAACAAGCCTGTGACGCCAACACGCCGCAGGTCTTCATCCTCTGGGTACTGGTAGGGAATTAGATGCCGCTGTTCGATGCCATAAGTGGCGACCAAGTCGCTCACCCGCAAGCCAAGCAAGCCTCCGAACTCTTCGAGCCAGCGACGAGTCAAAACACTGTCCTGCGCCGCAGCCGCTGGACCGCCGTACTCGTTCTGCGAGTTCTCGCCCCAGACGATCAGTGGTATTCCAAATTGCACCGCAGCGCGAACGGGAATCGTGAATATGCCCACGTGCTCGGGCCACGAAATGTCGCCAACCTCGGTCAGGCCGATTCTATTCAGCTTTGCGCGAACTACGGGATTAGGCGAAAACTCGATGTAATCGACCCCAAAACGCTTGATGTTTTCAATGTTCTTGCGCCCGATGGCCGAAAGGTCACACGTGGTTGCGGTCACGCACAAGGGATTCATCCCGAGTTGCAGCATGCGGATGACCTGGTAAGTGCTGTCCTTGCCACCACTGACGGGGACGATGCAATCCCAGTTGCTGGCATTACCGCGGAACCTCTCGAGCACCTCGAGCAATTCCGTACGGCGCTGGTTCCAATTGACTTCGCGTCGTCCTTCGTACGCACGACACGCATTGCATACGCCTTCACCATCGAGATGCAGGTCAGGCTTCGTATGCGGCATCACGCAGTGCTTGCAGTACTTGAGCATGGTCAGACCGCCTTCTGCATCAGGAACCAGGTGATGTCGTCCTGCGGGAACGCAGGATCCCGACGATAGGCGAACCCATAGTCCACGAGCGCGAGATCTGGAAACTGGTCGAGCAGCTCTCCTGCGAAGTCGCGCTTGTACAACCGATCAGCGTGACCGCGATAGGGAATCGAAACGGGCGATGGATTGTAGTACTCGCACACGAGCAGGTACCGGTGTGTCGATGCGACGAGATTGCGATAGGTGGCGGCGAGCATCGACGGGTCGATGTGAATCAGCACTCCTTTGATCAGCGCGAGATCAACCGTCGCCCGGGGGGCGAAGTCGAAAATCGAGCCGCAGAACGTGTTCTCCTCGCCAATGAAGTTAGCCAGCTGGGCGGCGGCATCCGCATTGATCTCGATCCCCTGCTGCGACATCGCGGGGAAGATGAGCTTCAGAGCCCTGAGATTCATCCCGATATTGGCGCCGAACTCCAGGCACGAATTGATACGGCCGGCGCGACGAAGCGCCTGGCAAAAGAAATTAAGATTGGAAGCGAGCAACTCCCGGCTGTCGTTGCGGCCAATGTAGTCGGTACCAAATTGACCAGCCCAGAATGACTCCTGATCGGTCTTGAATGAGCGTGTCGTCACGATAGGTTTTCCTCGGAAAAGGCTCGGAACAAGAGCTCGGCGCGGATCCAGTCCTCAGGAGTATCGATATCCTGGACCCGATAACGCGGGACCATGAATGGCCTCGACTGTGGAGTGAAGATGGCTTCCTGCGACTGGAATGCCTCACTCCTGCCCCAGTAGAACTGGCCCGCGTCATGGAAGGCCTCCGGGAGGTCCTGGGATCGCATCCTTATGGACTCCGGAAACATGGGCTCGACACCGCCTTCAGGCGTTGACCGCAACGCACGCTGAACTGGAAACGCGAAAGTGGTGCAACTGAATACGTATCGGGCGGAAGAGGTATCGAGCGCTTCCGCCGCCCCACGCAGATCGCTTGCGCGCATCAGTGGTGCCGTTGCGTAAGCACAGCACACGCGATCGAGGTGCCAACCCTGCGCCCGCAGCTCGCCGACTGCGTGGGACATGACCGGCAGAGTCGCCGCATGGTCGTCAGCGAGGGCCTTGGGCCTGGCAAACGGTGTTTCCGCGCCGAGCGAACGAGCCATGGCGGCGATCTCATCATCATCGGTCGACACGACGATTCGCTCGACCGCGCCGCTCTGCTGCAGCGCCCGGATTGTCCACTCGATCATTGGCCTGCCGCAGAAATCCCGAATGTTCTTTCGCGGAATTCGCTTACTGCCGCCCCGAGCGGGAATAATCGCCACGTTCATCCCAGCACACCCCGGAGAACCTCGACGACGCGCGTCTGATCTTGCTCGGTCAAAGCCGGAAATAACGGCAGGGAAATCGCCCCTTCGTAGTACTTCTCGGACGCCGGGAACATTCCACGCTGAAACCCGAGCCGCCGATAGTGGGGCTGCGTATGAATTGGTATGTAGTGAACATTCACACCAATGTTCGCCGCACGCAGGGCATCGAACACCTCGCGTCGCGTGACGGTTGCCTTTGTAGAGTCGATCTCGATTACATAGAGGTGCCATGCAGAGGCCCTATCCGGTAGCCGGACAGGACGCCGGACAGGCATACCTTCGAGAAGCAAATCGTATCGATTCGCCAGCGCTATCCGTGCTGCATGCATTTCTTCAAGACGAGACAACTGCGACAAGCCGAGCGCTGCATGAATGTCAGTCAGTCGGTAGTTAAAACCTAAATCGATCTGCTCGTAATACCAAGGCCCGTCGCTTTCGTAGTGCAGGTCCGCCGCATCCCTCGTCATGCCATGCGAGCGCAGCAGCCGCAATCGCGCGGCGAGCGCTGCGTCCGGCGTCGTCACCATACCACCTTCCCCGCAAGTGACAATTTTTACTGCGTGAAAACTGAAGACCGTTGCATCCGCGAACTGAGAGCCCACAGGCTTGCCAAGATAGCTGGCCCCGGTCGCGTGCGAAGCATCCTCCAGCAGTTTGAATCCGAACCTGTCGGCGAGCGCACGCATCTCCCGGATGTCACAGGGAAGCCCGGAAAAATCAACAGGAATTACGATATTAGGCAACGTATCAGAGGTGGCCCGCTCAAGCCTCGAAGCGAGATCTGCAACGGACATGTTGCGAGTCTCTGGATCGATGTCGACGAAGTCCACGGACGCCCCGCAATAGAGCGCGCAGTTGGCCGATGCGAGGAAGCTGTTGGGAGTAGTCCAGACCCGCTTGCCAGGCCCGGCACCTAGGGCTAGGCAGCTGATGTGCAGGGCAGCGGTCGCATTCGCCACCGCAACAGCGTTGGCGACTTCATGTCTGGTCGCGAATGCCTGCTCGAAAGCAGGCACCGTCGGGCCCTGTGTGAGCCAGTCACTGCGCAAGATATCGGCGACCGCCGCTACGTCGGCTTCAGTGATTGTCTGTCGACTATAGGGAACGTGCTTCATTTGCGGGCTCGGCGACTCTCTTTCTGTCACTCATGGGCACGCGCGATCACGTGCTCTTCGATAAGCTCGCGCAGCTTCGGGAGTGATAAGAAATCACTGTTGGCGCCGCTGTTGTAGGCAAAGCCAGGTGGCACCCGAACTGCGCCAGTGGCTTGGCAGTACTCGTCGACCGAGTATTGCCCGCCAGAAGGAAGGATCGCGTAGTACTTGCCCAAGTCCACAGTGTTTAAACTGTCGCTGGAGGTGATCATTTCTTCATGAATCTTCTCGCCCGGACGGATTCCGACGATCTCCTGGCGACAGCCAGGCGCAACCGCCTCCGCGACATCAGTGATTCTGTACGAAGGAATCTTCGGCACGAAGACCTCCCCGCCGGCCGCCTTCTCGACCGCCCAAATCACCATCTCGACGCCCTCACGTAACGATATGTTGAATCGAGTCATGGCAGGATCCGTGATCGGCAGGACGCCAGACCCCCGACGACTGAGGAAGAAGGGAATGACGGATCCACGGCTGCCCATCACATTTCCATAGCGCACGACACTGAAGCGGATATCGCGATGACCCCTGATGTTGTTAGCAGCAACGAAGAGCTTGTCCGCACAGAGTTTGGTCGCCCCATAAAGGTTGATTGGAGCGGCCGCTTTGTCCGTCGAAAGAGCGACAACCCTATGAACGCCAGTCGCAAGACATGCCTCGATGACGTTCTGCGCGCCCAGTACGTTCGTCTTGATGCACTCGAACGGGTTGTACTCTGCTGTCGGCACCTGTTTCAGTGCGGCAGCGTGAATGACTATGTCGATGCCTTCTAGCGCCCGGCGCAGGCGCGCCTCGTCGCGAACATCACCGATGAAGTAACGAAGCCCCGGATAGCTCTGCTCCGGGAAGGACTGAGCCATTTCGAACTGCTTCAGCTCGTCCCTCGAATAAACGACGAGCCGCCTTACATCGGGGTACTGCCTGAGAACGCTGGCCACGAACGCCTTGCCAAATGATCCGGTGCCGCCGGTTATCAGGATCGACTTCTCTTTGAACATGCTTGGAATATCCGCTGATTGCTAGCCATGGCTCTTGGTTGCGGGACGCTCGGTCGCGAATTGTCGATGCTCGTCACGCTATGCTTTCAGTACGCGTCGTCCGCCGATAACGATCCCTTAGCGCAGCAATGCCCACCCCCAAAACGAGACCGAGCAAGAGCGACGCAGAAACGATCAGAGTGCGCCGCGGACTCGTGCGCTTCTTTGGCACCTGGGCTTCATCGACGACGCGGAACGCGAATTCTCGATTGCCGCGCGCCATCATCACCCTCTGCAACTCAACCTCGATCATCCGCCCGATCGATTGCTGCAGAGCAACGATCGGGGTGGCGGCTATCTCCTTTTGCAGGTAGATCAAATTGCTGCTCGCGTCGTCTAGTGCACGCTTGCGCATCTGCGCGTTGAGCCGCTGCGCCATCTTGTTTGCCCAGACCGCCGCAATCTGCGGGTCGTGCCAGTCGACCGTCAGCGTTACGAGCCCGCTCTTACGGTCCTCATCCACACTGCGCACATGTTTGTTGAAGTACTCCACAGCGTCACGGATATCCGGGGGCGCTTTCTCGCGGGACCGCCAGAGCTGCACGTTACCGATCCACCTGTCTGCGAGAAGTACCTCGAGGATCCCCTCCTCTTGGATGAATGCGCGAGAGAACGACTTTGACTGGAGCACTGCAACCGGCTCCGCTTTATTCGCGGAGTTCAGGTTCAGGCCGGCCAAACTCGCCAGGCCTCCCAACTGAGACAACTGCGACGCCAGCCCTCCCGCCGCATCTTGTTGCCTCGGCATCATGACGACTTGAGCGCGGTACCACGATGGCGCAAGCAACGCGTAAGCCAGGCCAGCGGCTGTAACCAGTCCGGCAGTCATCGCGATGAGCCATCTATTAGCTCGAATGCATCGCACCCAATACTGGATATCGACCGAATCGTCGGCCGCGAACGTTTCCCCCTGCGGCAGCAGGTAAATCAGCCGCTCTTCACCGTGCAAAGCCTTCCCTTCGACTGCGTCCGGAGGACGTAAGTTGTTCATGTCGCCGCCTTGAAGCAATCCCCGGACGCCGAAGAACTCGTATGACGGTGTCTGATTTGCCGCACTGCTGGACGTCGCCTTAAAACGAATTCACTGCGGCCACCGCGACCGCGAGGTTGAACAGGATCGACGTCACCGCCTGCCACATCGGCAACGGCCTCATCCTCTCAGCATCCAGCGGCACAACGATCGTGTCGCCCGGCTGAATAGCACCTTCTCCGCTCCGGAACCACCTGCTGCCCGACCCGGCCTCGACGCTGCCATTGGGCCTTCCCTAGACTGGTCGCGGCGGGTCACGGTCATGCACGGGACCCGACTAG
>Ga0209254_10002582_pt1 | contig 16480 bp, 20 predicted proteins | sample FrelakmetDIP11DI_FD_187148 | JGI IMG/M metagenome (GOLD analysis project Ga0209254, IMG submission 187148) | Freshwater lake sediment microbial communities from the University of Notre Dame, USA, for methane emissions studies - DIP11 DI (SPAdes)... | ecosystem: Environmental > Aquatic >... | reverse complement strand
TGGACCAGGGCCACATCGCCGCCGCCCCCGCCGGCACTATCGAAATCGGCACCCTCACCCCCGTCGACGTACTGCCGGGGAGGGCATGACCATGCGCCACGTCTTCCACGAGATCCTTGCGCGCTACCTGGACAGCGACCAGCCCGCATTCGAAGCGACCTCGCGGGAGCTCTGGCCGGAACCCCGGGCTTCGTGGCACCCACGGGTCACAGGACAGACCGGCGGCCAACTGCCCGAAGGTGCACGGCGCCAGCGGGTCGATCGTGAGCTTGAACCCCACAATTGACCCCATCCAAAGACCGCCGGCCGCCCGGAGCCGCGGCTACGGCGCCCAGATGATGGAACGGGCCATCGAACGCTGCTTCGCCGACCCCTCGGTCCACACCATCCTCCTGGACCCCCTGGCCTCGAACGACCGCGCCAACCGCTTCTACGAGCGCCTGGGCTTCGAATGCGTGGCCAAACGCGACTTCCAGGGCCACCAGTGCTGCGTCTACCGCCTGCAGCGCGAACGGGTCCCCGCCGCGAATTGACCCCAGTCAAGTGAATGCCGGCCGGCCCGTCGCAAACTTGCGCCGTGCCCACGCCCGTTCCCATCGCCGCGGTCGAATTCGACGCCGACCTGCTCGCGCGCTACGACGTCGTCGGCCCGCGCTACACCTCCTACCCGACCGCGCCCAGCTTCCGCGACGACTTCGGCGAGGCCGAGTACCGCGTCGCGGCGCGCGAGAGCAACGAGGACCCGATCCCGCGCCCGCTGTCGCTCTACGTGCACGTGCCGTTCTGCGAGAGCCCCTGCTTCTACTGCGGCTGCACGCGGCTGATCACGCGCGAGCACGGCAACGCCGCGCGTTACCTCGACCACCTCGAGCGCGAGATCGCGCTGCAGGGTGCGCTGTTCGACGCTGACCGCCCGGTCGTCCAATTGCACCTCGGCGGCGGCACGCCGAACTTCCTCGACATCGACGAGCTGGCGCGCCTCACCGAGCTGCTTGCGGACGCATTCAACCTCGAGCTCGAGGACGACCGCGACTATTCGGTAGAACTTGACCCGCGCTACCTGGTGCCGGGATTCATCGAGGGGCTCGCGGAGCTCGGCTTCAACCGCGTGAGCCTGGGCGTGCAGGACCTCGACCCCGACGTGCAGCAGGCGATCAACCGCATCCAGCCGGCGAGCCAGACCGGCGACGCCGTCGCGGCCGCGCGCGACGCGGGCATGCGTTCGGTCAACCTCGACCTCATCTACGGGCTGCCGAAGCAGCACCCGGAGTCGTTCGCCAGGACACTCGAGTCGGTCATCGCCCTGCAGCCGGAACGGATCGCGTTGTATGCGTACGCCCACATGCCTGAGCGCTTCAAGGCGCAGCGGCAGATCAGCGCGGATGACCTGCCCACGCCTGCCGTCAAGCTCGCACTGCTCGGCACCGCGATCCGCGAACTCACGCGCGCCGGCTACCGCTACATCGGCATGGACCACTTCGCCCTGGCGAACGACTCCCTCGCGCGCGCGCAGGACGCCGGCACGCTGCAGCGCAACTTCCAGGGTTACTCGACCCACGGCCAGTGCGACCTGGTCGGCCTCGGCATGAGCGCGATCAGCCGCGTCGACAGCTGCTACGCGCAGAACCTGCGCGACCTTCCGGGTTACTACCAGAAGCTCACGCAGCGCGAACTGCCCATCGCGCGCGGCCTCAAGCTCGACGCGGAGGACGAGCTGCGCGCCGAATTGATCCAGTCAATCATGTGCCGCGGCCGCGTGCAGTTCCGCGACTTCGAGGACCGCTTCGGGATCCGCTTCGACGGGCATTTCGGCCGCGAGATGGCGGCGCTCGCCATGCTCGCGGCGGACGGCCTGGTCCAGCTCCACGAGTACGGGTTCTCGGTCACGCCGCGCGGCCGACTCCTGCTGCGCGTCGTCGCGATGGCCTTCGACGCGAGCTTCCAGCGCCCGGAGGCGCTGGCCCGCAGCTTTTCGCGCGTTATCTGAAGGCCGCGCGCCGGCGCCTGCGGGCGTCCGCGATATACTTCGTGCGTGGCCATCAGGGAATTCCCGCTGCCTCGGGTCGATCGCTCCGGAGTCGATCTCGGGCTCCTGCAGACGAGTTGCGCGAACTGCGGCCTGCACCAGCTCTGCCTGCCTGCCTCGATCGGCGGCGACGACCTGCCGCGGCTCGACAAGGTCGTCGAGGTGAAGAAGTCGCTGGACCGCGAGCAGGCGCTGTACGCCGCCGGCGAGGCGTTCCGCGCGCTGTACGTCGTGCGCTCGGGCGCCTTCAAGACCAGCGCGGTGGACAGCCAGGGCGAGATCCAGGTCCTCGGCTTCCACCTGCCCGGCGAGATCATGGGGCTCGACGCCATCGCCAGCGGCCGCCACCAGTGCGGCGCCGAAGCGCTCATGAAATCGAGCGCCTGCGAAGTCCCTTACGACAAGCTCGAGGAAGTGGCGCAGGAGCTGCCCGGACTGCAGAAGCAGCTCATGCGCGTCATCAGTCGCGAGGTGCAGCACGACCAGCGCCACCTGGTGATGATCGGGCGCAAGGTCGCGCTCGAGCGACTGGCGATCTTCCTGCACTCGCTGTCGCAGCGGCTCGAGCGCATAAGCCGCGACCCGCACCTGTTCGTGCTGCCGATGTCGCGCCGTGACCTCGCAAATTACCTCGGCCTGGTCGTCGAGACGGTCAGCCGCCTCTTCTCACGCCTCTCGGAGCAGGGCGTGATAGCGGTGGAGCGCAAGACGATCCGTATCCTCGATCCCGCAAAGCTCCGGGAACTCGCCGGCGAGCTGTCCCTTTAATTGGGACGTTCACCTTTTCAATGATGGAAAAGGTGAACGTCCCAATTAAATAGTGCGGCGCCGCTCGCGAGCCCCATCACGACCAGCACCGCGCCGCCGAGGCGCCGCGTCGCGGGGCGGAGCAGCTTCGTCGCACCGGTGCTGAGCGTCAGCATCGCAGGCAACGTGCCGATCCCGAACATCGCCATCAGCGACGCACCCGCCAGCGCGCTGCCCGTGAGCAGGGCCGCGGTCAGCATCGCGTAGGAAATCCCGCAGGGAAGCCAGCCCCAGGCAAGGCCCACGCCGAAAGCGCGCGCCGGAGTCGTCACCGGAAACAGCCCGCGCGTGAGCGGCGCAATACGCCTCCAGGCCGCTGCGCCCACGCGGTCGAGCCAGCCGAAGTGCCGCCCGCCGGTGGCGAGACGCAGGCCCACGAGCACGATGATGAGCGCCGCGAGCAGCGCGAACGCCTGGCCGAGCTGCGGCAGTCCCGCGATCGCGAGCGTCCCACCGCCGAGCGCGCCGACGACTCCGCCCGCGATCGTGTAGCTCGTGATGCGGCCGAGGTTGTACAGCACGGGGAAGCGCAGCGACTGGCCACTGCAGGCGCCGCCCGCCGGAGTGCCGAGGCCAAGCGCGCCGGCGATGCCGCCACACATCAGCACGCAGTGCGTGCTGCCGAGCAATCCGGCGACCAGCGCCGCGACCGGCGGGAAAGCTTCCATCATGCCGGCGGATCCCTGCGCGCCGGCTGGTCATCCAGCAGCGGCGCGAGCGCCGGCGAATCCAGGTCGTCGAACTGCCCGCCGTCCGCGGCCCAGAAGAAGGCCCAGGCTGCGAACCCCACGAGCAGCAGCGTCACCGGCACCAGGATGAGCAGCATCGTCATGCGGAGGCTCCCGCAAGCCGGCCCGGCGCCTCTGGCCGGCCTTCCACGCTGCGCTGCTTCGCCGGGTGCGCGAGACGCAGCGCATTCAGCGTGACGACCAGCGACGACGCCGCCATCCCCAGCGCCGCCACCCAGGGCGCGACGAACCCGAACGCGGCGAGCGGCAGCGCGAACCCGTTGTAGGCGATCGCCCAGCCGAGATTCTGGCGCATCACGCGCCGCGCGCTACGCGCGGTCTCGATGAGCGCCGGCAGGCGGCCGAGGTCGCGACCCGCCAGCACGACTGAGGCGGAAGCCTGCGCCAGCGCGGCGCCATCGGCGAGCGCGATGGCGACGTCCGCGCCCGCGAGCACCGCGGCGTCGTTTACGCCGTCGCCAACCATGACGACCCGGTGGCCGTCCGAGCGAAGCCTCTGTACGTGCTCGAGCTTCGCCGCCGGCAGGCAACGCGCGCGCCAGGCGTGGACGCCGAGCTCCGAGGCGAGCGCCGCGACGCGCGCCGGCGAGTCGCCCGAGAGCATCTCGAGCACCATCCCTGAGTCCCTGAGTGCGGCCAGCGCCTCGGCCGCGCCGGGCCGCGGCGCGTCCGCGCAGTCGAAGCGGGCGAGCGCGCGCCGCCCGTCGCCGAGCCAGATGCCCTCGTCGTCGCGCGGCTCGCCAGTGGCGAAGGTGCGCGTGCCGATGCGGCGCAGCATCCCGCCGATCCGCCCTTCGATGCCCTGGCCGGCAAAAACGTGCACTGCACTTGCCTCACGCCCGTCATCGAACGGCCGGAATAGCGTGGCAAGCGGATGGTGCATGCCGCGCTCGAGCGCGGCGGCCTCGGCGAGCGCCTCGCCCCGCGACGCGCCGAAGGCCTCGAGCGCGCCGAGTTGCAGCCGGCCCGTGGTCAGCGTGCCAGTCTTGTCGAAGACGATCGTGTCCGCGCGCGCGAGCGACTCGATGGCGTCGGGATCCAGCACCAGCGCGCCCTGGCGCGCAAACGCCGCCTGCGCCGCAGCAATCGCCGCGGGCACGGCCAGCGCCAGCGCGCAGGGGCAGGTAGCGGCCAGCACCGCGAGCGTCACGGACAGCGCCCGCGCCGGCTCGATCCACCACCACGTGAGGCCGACAATGGCGGCAACGACCAGCATCGCGACCACGAACACGCCCGCGACACGATCGGCAATGCGCGCCGCGCGCGGGCGTTCCGCCTGTGCGCGTGCGGCGAGCTCGGCGAGGCGCGCGATCGTGCTTTCGCGGGCGGCGCGGCTGGCCCGCAACTCGAGCGGGCCGCCGAGCGCGATGCTGCCTGCGAGCAGCAATTCGCCCGGCGCGTGGGCGACGGCCCGCGACTCGCCGGTGATGAAGGATTCGTCGAGTTCGGCCGCCGCATCCTGCAGAACGCCGTCCACCGGCACGGCGCTGCCGGCGCGTACGCGCAGGCGATCGCCGGGCGAGACGGCCGAGACCGCGACGGTTTCCTCGCGGCCCGCGGCGTCGAGCCGCAGGGCAAGCTCCGGCTGCGCCCGGGCCAGCACGTCGAGTGCCGCCGTCGCGCGGCGGCGCGCCTCGGTCTCGAGATGCCGCGCAGCGAGCAGGAAGAAGATGAACATCACGGCGGCGTCGTAATAGACAGCCTCGCCGCCGCGCAGCGTCTCGACCACGCTGGCCGCCCAGGCCAGCAGCACAGAGACCGCGACCAAGAGGTCCATGCCGGGCGCGCGTAGCCGCAGTTGCCGCACGGCGCCGACAAGGAAGGGCCAGCCGGCATAGAACACGACCGGCGTCGCGACCAGGAAGGTGATCCAGCGGAAGAAATCGCGCGTCGCCAGGTCGAGCTCGCCGGCACCGAAGTACAGCGCCTCGGAGAGCATCATCGCCTGCATCGCGCCAAGCCCGGCGATGGCGAGGCGCTTGAGCGAGGCGCGCCGCTCGCCCGCCGCCGCGCGCGCGTCGTCGCGCGCCGGGCAGTGAATGCGGTAGCCGAGCCGCGCGAGCAGTGCGACGAGTCGCGAAAGCGGCGCCGAGCGCGGGTCGAACTCGAGCGCGAGCCGCGAAGTCGCGGCGTTGACGCTCACCCGGGCGACGCCGGGCACGCCGAGCAGGGCGCGCTCGATCAGCCAGGCGCAGGCGGCGCAGCGGATGCCCTCGACGACCAGTGTCGTGGCGCGCAGGCTGGCCCGGTCGCTGCAGTGCGCAGCGACGAAGGCCGGCTCGTCCCAGCCCGAGAACGCGGCGTCTGCCGCCGGCTCCGGCACGAGCGCCGGCGCCGTACGCGCACGGTAATAACCCGCGAGCCCCGCGCCCTCGATCCAGGCTGTGGCAGCCTCGCAGCCGCCGCAGCAGAACGCGCGTTCGCTACCATTCGCCGGCGCTGGCTCGCCGCAGTGGAAGCAGGGCACCCGACCGGTATTCATCGCGGATCCGCCAGCGCGGCCTCGAGCCTGACGCGCGAGCTCTGCGCGTCCAGCCGGCCGACGAGCCGCCAGTCCCCATCCTCCGGCGCCAACTCGGCGTTGTAGGGGCCCGCCCCGCGAATCGTCTCCAGCCGGCCGACGAAGACGCCGTCGCCCGCGTGCACCAGGCGCGCGCCGCAGTCGCGCCGCGCGTCGGTGCCGTGGCGCAGCTCGAGCCGCAGCACGGATTCCCCAGGCGCCGGATCCTCGAAGCGCAGGGTGACGGCGCCATTCCCGTCGAGCGCCAGCTCGGCGCCGAGCGCGAGCCGGGCCGCCGCGTGGTCGGGTGCCAGGTTCGCGGTCTGCGTCTGGGACACGCGCCGCACGCGGGGATCGCCCGTATCGCCGCCCATGGCAAGCCCGAGCGTCGCGAACCCCGCGACGACCGCCGCGGCCGGCAAGCCGATCACGAGCGCAAGCATCGGCTCGCGGTACCAGGGACGCGCGCTCATCGCGCGGGCCCGAAGAAGCGGCTCTCGGCTTCATAGTGGACGCCGGGCTCGTCCTTCGCTTCGACGATGAACTCGACGTCGCCGCGGCCGTGGATGTGGCCTGCTGCGGCGCGCAGCGTGACCGGCACCGCGAGGACTTCGCCCGGCTGCACGGTGACTTCAAGGGGCGATCCGCCGGCGATCGTCACCGAGGTATCGTCCTCGCCCTCTTCTTCCTCTTCGCCGCCCTCACGCTCTTCCTCCAGCATGATGACGAAACTGCGTGCGACATCGACCTTGTTCATGATCTTGAGCGTGTAGGCGTTCTCGATCGCGCCGTCGCTCGCGACGCGATAGAGGGCGTTGCGGTCGCGCACCACGTCGACGATCAGCGGCACCCGGTGCGTGACGGACCAGCCGAATGCACCGAAGCCCGCGGCGAGCAGCAGGCCGTACACGATGACGCGCGGACGCAGGATGTGCGAGGCGTGGCCGGCGAGGGACTCCTCGGTGGCGTAGCGGACCAGGCCGCGCGGGTAGGCGACCTTGTCCATGACCGCATCGCAGGCGTCGATGCAGGCGCCGCAGGCGATGCACTCGTACTGCAGGCCGTCGCGAATGTCGATGCCGGTCGGGCAGACCTGCACGCACAGCGTGCAGTCGATGCAGTCGCCGAGTCCCGCGGCCTTGTAGTCCGTGCCCCTCCGGCGGGAACCGCGCGGCTCCCCGCGCGCCGGGTCGTAGGCGATGACCAGTGTGTTCGGGTCGAACATCGCGCCCTGGAAGCGCGCGTAGGGGCACATGTACTTGCAGACCTGCTCGCGCAGGTAGCCGGCGTTGCCGTAGGTCGCGACGGAGTAGAACAGCGTCCAGAAAGTTTCCCAGGGCCCGATCGTGAACGTGAGTACGCGCGGCCCAAGCTCGCGGATCGGCGTGAAGAAGCCGACGAAGGTGAAGCCGGTCCACAGCGCGAACGTGATCCACAGCGCCTGCTTGCCGCCCTTCCGCGCGAGCTTCTCGGCCGACCAGGGTGCCGCGTCGAGCTTCATCCGCTTGTTGCGGTCGCCCTCCGTCCAGCGCTCCATCCACAGGAAGACTTCGGTCCACACGGTCTGCGGGCAGGCATAGCCGCACCAGAGCCGGCCCGCGAGCGCGGTGAAGAAGAACAGCGAGAGGCCCGCGAGGATCAACAGCCAGGTGAGATAGAAGAAGTCCTGCGGCCAGAATGTGAGTCCGAGGATGTAGAACCTGCGCGCCGGCAAGTCGAAGAGCACGGCCTGCCGTCCATTCCAGGTCAGCCAGGGCATGACGTAGTAGAGCCCGAGCAGCACCACGACGGCAGTGTGGCGCAGTCGCTGGAAGCGGCCATCCTGCTCGCGCGGGTAGATCTTCGGCGCCGCGCGGTAGAGATCGCCGTCCGCTGCGACAGCGGCCACGGGCGCGAGCCTGGTCATCAGCGCCGTCCGCGCAGCAAGAGCGAGGTGAACAGGCTCGCCGAGAACGTGCAGACCCAGAACAGGAAGAAGCCGATCGTGTAGCCCCACTGGCGATCGACCTCGACGCCGATCCAGGCAATGCGCGACAGCTCTGCCGGGTCGAACATCGCGAAGAAGAACATGGTCGCGACGCCGGCCGCGAAGAAGGAGGGCCAAACGACCGCGCCCCAGCGCTGGATCTCTGGCAGCGGATCGTCGTCCCGGCGGTGCATCTCAGCGCTCCGCGAGGCTCTGCGCCAGGACCCAGGCGACCGCGAGCCGCGTGCGATCCTCGCCGATCAGCACCGCGTGCGCCGGCATCTGTCCCATGCGGCCCTTGTTGAGGGTCTCCGCGATCGTCGCGGCGTCGCCGCCGTACAGCCAGGTGCCGTCGGTGAGATTCGGCGCGCCGAGCAGCGGGTTGCCGCGGCCGTCGGCACCGTGACAGGCGACGCACAGCGTCTGGAAGTGCGCGCTGCCTGCCGCCGCGAGATTCGCGTCCACGGACTGGCCAGAGAGGCTCTGCACGTACGCCGCCGTGGCGGCGACGCCGGCCTCGCCGAGCACCGAGCCCATTGCCGGCATCGCGGCCTGGCGTCCGCCGAGCACGGTCGCGAGCACGGTGTCCGGATCGTCGCCCCACTGCCAGTCGGCATCGACCAGGTTCGGGAAGCCACGCGCCCCGCGCGCGTCCGACCCGTGGCAGGTCGCGCAGTTGTTCGCGAACACGGAGCGGCCGAGCTCGACGGCCTGGGCGTTCGTGGCGAGCGCTGCGACCGGCTGGCCGCGGAAGCCCGCAAGCACCGGCTCGAGCCTTGCCTGCGCCGCCGCGACGTCGGCCGCGTGCTGGTCGCGGCTGGTCCAGCCGCCGATGCCGGCGAAGGCGCCGAGGCCCGGATACCAGAGGAGGTAGGCGAAAGCGAACACGATGGTGAGGTAGAAGAGGTTGATCCACCAGCGCGGCATGGGCTTGTTGCCCTCGACCAGGTCGCCGTCCCAGACGTGGCCGGTCGTCTCGCCCTCGGGCTTGTCGCTGCGCATGCGCCGCGTCCACCACAGCAGCCACACGCAGCCGAGGATGTTCGCGACCGTCAGGATGATGACGAACCAGGACCAGCCGGCGCTCATTTCTGTTCTCCGTCATCCTGCAGCGGCAGGAGTGCCGCTTCGTCGAACGCGCGCCGGCGGCGGGCGCTGTACGCCCACACGACGACGCCCAGGAAGGCGACCAGCAGCACCGCCGTGATCACGCCCATTGCAGTACCCCAGTCCATGTCAGCGTCCTTTCGGCGCGTGCCGCCCCAGGCCCTGCAGGTACGCCACCAGCGCATCGAGTTCGGTCTTGCCCGCGACCGCATCGGCCGCAGAGGCGATGTCCGCCTCGCTGTAGGGATCGCCAAGCATCGCGAGCGCGCGCAGCTTCTTCCCGACCAGCGTCGCGTCCACCGGCGCCTCGGCGAGCCAGGAGTACGCAGGCATGTTGGATTCCGGCACCAGGTCGCGCGGGTTCATCAGGTGCACGCGGTGCCAGTCGTCGCTGTAGCGGCCGCCGACGCGCGCGAGGTCCGGGCCGGTGCGCTTGCTGCCCCACTGGAACGGGCGGTCGTAGACGGATTCGCCGGCGAGCGAGTAGTGGCCGTAGCGCTCGGTCTCGAAGCGCAGCGTGCGCACCATCTGCGAGTGGCAGTTGTAGCAACCCTCGCGCACGTACACGTCGCGTCCGGCGAGCTCGAGCGGCGCGTACGGGGTGACGCCGGGGAGCGGCTCGACGACTTCCGCCTGCCGCATCAGCGGCACGATTTCCACGAGGCCGCCGACGGCGACCACGACGGCCACCAGCACCGCCAGCAGGCCGACATTCTTTTCAACTTTCTCGTGCGACATCCTGACTCTCCGCTCAGGCCTGCGCCGGGATCGGCACGAGGACCGGCTTGACCTCGCGCACCGAGGCGAAGGTCTTCCACATGTTCCAGGCCATGATGAAGGCGCCCGCCAGTACCAGCAGCCCGCCGGCGAGGCGCACGACGTAGTAGGGGTAGGTCGCCTTCAGTGCCTCGACGAAGGTATAGGTCAGCGTCCCGTCGTCGTTCACCTCGCGCCACATCAGGCCCTGCATCACGCCGGCGATCCACATCGCGGCGATGTAGAACACGACGCCGATCGTGTGCACCCAGAAGTGCGTGTTGATCGCGCGCGTCGAGTACATGGCCTGCAGGCCGAGCAGCCGCGGCGTGAGGCTGTAGATGCAGCCGAGCGAGATCATCGCCACCCAGCCGAGAGCGCCGGAGTGCACGTGGCCAATGGTCCAGTCGGTGTAGTGGGAGAGCGAGTTGACCGTCTTGATCGACATCATCGGCCCTTCGAACGTGCTCATGCCGTAGAAGGACAGCGAGACGATCATGAACTTGATGATCGGGTCGTCGCGCAGCTTCTCCCACGCGCCGGACAGCGTCATGATGCCGTTGATCATCCCGCCCCACGACGGCGCGAGCAGCACGATCGAGAACACCATGCCGAGCGACTGCGCCCAGTCTGGCAGCGCCGTGAACTGCAGGTGATGCGGGCCCGCCCACATGTAGGTCGAGATCAGCGCCCAGAAGTGCACGACCGACAGGCGATAGGAGTAGATCGGCCGGTTCGCCTGGCGCGGGATGAAGTAGTACATCATCCCGAGGAAGCCGGCGGTCAGGAAGAAGCCGACCGCATTGTGCCCGTACCACCACTGCACCATCGCATCCACCGCGCCGGTGTAGACGATGTAGGACTTGGTCGGCGAGACCGGCAGGGCGAGGTTGTTGAAGATGTGCAGGATCGCGATGGTGATGATGAAGGCCGCGAAGAACCAGTTCGCGACGTAGATGTGCGGGATGCGGCGCTTGACGATCGTGCCGAAGAACACGATGCCGTAGCTCACCCAGACGGCGGTGATGAGCAGGTCAATCGGCCACTCGAGCTCGGCGTATTCCTTGGACTGCGTGATCCCGAGCGGCAGGGTGATGGCGGCGGCGACGATCACCGTCGTCCAGCCCCAGAAGGTGAAGGCCGCGAGCTTGTCGGAGAACAGCCGCACCTGGCAGGTGCGCTGCACGCAGTAATAGCTGGTCGCGAACAGCGCCGAGCCGCCAAAGGCGAAGATCACGGCGTTCGTGTGCAGGGGGCGCAGCCGGCCGTAGCTGAGCCAGGGAATGCCGCCGAGCAGGTCGGGCCAGATGAGCTGGGCGGCGATCAGGACGCCGACCAGCATGCCGACGATCGCCCAGACCACGGTCATGACCGCAAACTGGCGGACGACCTTGTCGTTGTAGAATTCGGCTGCGGCCATCGGAACGCACCCCGCGTAGGCTGGTTGGCCGCACTTTCGCCGATCGCCGCTACCGGTCACTTGACGTGGATCAACTGTGAGGGTTCATGAACCTAGAGAACCGCCGCCAGGGAGCCTCGAGCGCCCGCCGTCAGAGCCATCAGGCCGATTCCCACAGCAGCGTCGCCGTGCACCCCGGCTTCGAGGGCGGCCAGTACAAGCCGCTTTCCGAACGCGACATCCAGCGCATCTACGACATGGCGCTGAAGCTGCTGGAGGAGGTCGGCATCGGCGACCCGATTCCGGAGATCCTCAAGTACGCTCTGCCGGGCGGCTGCATCCTGGGTGAGGACGGGCGGCTGCGCTTCCCGCGCGCGCTGGTCGAGGACCTGATCGCGGCCTCGGGCCGCCGTTACATGCTCCACGCGCCGGATCCCGCGTACGACCTGGAGGTGCACGACCGCTCGGTGCTGTTCACCACCTCGGGCGAGACCGTGAACATCCTCGAATACGAGACCCAGACCTACCGGCCGACCAAGCTCGTGGACCTCTACGACGCGGCCCGGCTGGCCGACCACTGCCAGCACATCCACGTCTTCGGCCAGCCGTTCATCGCCGCCGAGTACAGCACCGACGTGTACGTGCACGACATGAACATTGCCTACGCGGAGCTCGCCGGCACGCACAAGCACTTCGCGCTCGGCATCGCGGTCGTGGACCACATCGAGCCGATCATCTCGCTGTTCGACACCTACCTCGGTCGCGAGGGGGGTTTCCTGGAGCGGCCGTTCTGCACCTTCGGCGGCTGCCCGATCGTCTCGCCGCTGCGCTTCGGCAAGGACAACGCCGAGGTGCTGGTGAAGCTCGCCGAGCTCGGGCTCCCGGGCGACATCGCGATCGCGCCGCAGGCCGGCGCCACTTCACCCGCCGCGCTCGCCGGTTCGCTGGTGCAGAGCTTCGCGGAGACGCTCTCCTGCCTGTGCGTCATGAACCTCGTTCGCCGCGGCAGCCACATCAATTTCGGCATGTGGCCGTTCATCTCGGACCTGCGTACCGGCGCGTTTTCCGGGGGCAGCGGCGAGGAGGCCCTGATCACGGCGGCGACCGTGCAGCTCTGCAGCCATTTCGGCTTCACGACCAGCATCGGCGCCGGGATGACCGACTCGAAGACCATGGATGCGCAGGCAGGCTACGAGAAGGCGCTGACCGTGGCGGCGGCGGCGCTCGCCGGCTGCAACCAGGTCTCCTGCTACCCGGGGATCGTCGGCAGCCTCATGGGCCAGTCCTTCGAGGGCATGCTGATCGACAACGACATGGTCGGGAACGTGCAGCGGATGCTGCGCGGCATCGAGGTGACCGAGGAGACGCTCTCTTATGAGGTCATCAAGGAGACGGTGTACGGCGCAGGGCACTACCTCGGCCACCCGCAGACCCTGGCGCTGATGAAGAGCGAGTTCCTCTACCCCGAGATCGCCGACCGCCAGACACCGGGCGCCTGGGCAGAGGCGGGCCATCCGACGATCTACGACCACGCGCACAAACGGGTGCACGAGATCCTCTCGGAGTACTACCCGACCTACATCCCGCCGGACGCCGACGCGCGCATCCGCGAGCGGTTCCCCATCAAGCTGCGGCCCGAGGACATGAAACCGGGCAATGGGCGGTGGGGGAAGGCATAGGTAATTGGGACGTTCACCTTTACGTAAAAGGTGAACGTCCCCTTTTACGTAACCCCGCATAAAAACTAAGGTTTTTCCGGCTTTTCGCGGTTGTGCGGCCGAACGCGCGCATCTATAATGCGCGCGGTTTTGGCCGCCCCAGCGGACAGGTGAATGCGAACCGTCCGCAACATCCTGCTCGTGCAGCTTGCGACCGCCCTGGGAGTCGCCGCGATCGTGTGGGCCGGGTTGGGTTCCGAGCGGGCGCTCCCCACCTTGTTGGGTGGTTTGATCGGCGTTGTGCCGAACGCATTTCTGGCGGCGCGCGTGATGTCGCCGCGGGCCGGGAGCAGTGCCGAGAGCCTGCTCCGGGCGGGTTGGCTGGGAGAGATCGGCAAGCTCGTGATCGCGGTGCTGCTGTTCGCCGTGGTGTTCACGACCTTGAAGCCGCTGCACCCGGGGTACTTGTTCACCGGGTACATCGCAACCCTCCTGGCCATGCCGGTGGGATTGCTGTTCGACAGGGGACGCTGAAGGAATCATGGCGGGAACGGGTCAAACGGCTGGCGAATACATCAGCCATCACCTCCAGAACCTGACCGTCTGCAAGCAGGACGGCGCATGGGTCTGGAACGAGTGCCAGGGCAATTTCTTCGCCCTGAACGTCGACTCGATGTTCTTCGCGCTCGCCCTCGGCATCCTCCTCACCTGGTTCTTCAGCCGCGTCGCGAAGAAGGCGACGACCGGCGTGCCCACGAAGACCCAGGCCCTGATCGAAGTCATCGTCGATTTCGTGGACGGCTCGGTCCGCGACACCTTCAGCCATCCGCCCAAGAGCAACGTGATCGCGCCGCTCGCGTTGACGCTCTTCATGTGGATCCTGCTGATGAACCTCATGGACCTGATCCCGGTGGACTGGCTGCCGTTCGCAGGCCAGCTCGCGGGCATCCACTACCTGCGCGTGGTGCCGACCACCGACGTCAACATCACCTTCGCGATGGCGATCAGCGTCTTCCTGCTGACCATCTACTACAGCATCAAGATGAAGGGCATCGGCGGCTTCACCAGGGAACTGACGCTCACACCCTTCAACCACTGGGCCGCGATCCCGTTCAACTTCGCGCTCGAGGGCGTGTCGCTGATCGCCAAGCCGGTCTCGCTCTCGCTGCGGCTGTTCGGCAACCTCTACGCCGGCGAGCTGATCTTCATGCTGATCGCGCTGCTCGGCATCTGGCAGCTGCCCCTGCACTTCATGTGGGCGGTGTTCCACGTGCTGATCGTGCTGCTGCAGGCCTTCATTTTCATGATGTTGACGATCGTGTACCTGGCGCAGGCGCACGAGCAACATTAATCAGGATCAACGACCAGGAGATTGAGATGGAAACTGTAATTGGTATGACCGCGATCGCTGTCGCGATCCTCATCGGCCTCGGCGCACTCGGCGTCGGCATCGGCATGGGCCTGCTCGGCGGCCGCTTCCTCGAAGGCGCCGCGCGCCAGCCGGAACTCGCGCCAATGCTGCAGACGAAGATGTTCATCGTCGTCGCGCTGCTGGACGCGGTCGCGATGATCGGCGTGGGCATCGCGCTGTTCTTCGCCTTTGCCAACCCGTTCATCGGGCAGCTGCAGCAGGCGACTGGCACGGGCGGCTGAGCCCGGCCCGAGGAGAAGTTCGATGGACTTCAACCTGACACTGATCGGGCAGACGGTCTCGATGATCGTCTTCGTCTGGTTCAGCATGAAATTCATCTGGCCCGTGCTGATGAAGGTCATCGAGGACCGCCGCAAGCTGATCGCCGACGGCATCGCCGCGGGCGAGAAGGGCCAGCGGGAACTGGCCGACGCCCGGCACGGCTCGGAGGCGATCATGGCCGAGGCGCGGCAGAAGGCCGTGCAGGTCGTGGATCTCGCGCATAAGCGCAGCGGTGACCTCGTCGCCGAGGCGAAGAACATCGCGCTCACCGAGGGCCAGCGACTGGTGGCCCAGGCGAAAGGCGAGATCGCCAACGAGCAGGCGCGTGCGAAGGACGGGCTGCGCAAGGAAGTCTCGTCGCTCGCGCTCGCCGGCGCTGCCAAGGTCCTCGGCCGCGAGGTCGACGCCAAGGCGCATGCCCAGCTGCTCGACGAGCTGGCGGCGGAGCTCGAGAACCAGGCCGTGAGCCGTGGCTGACCGCGCCACCATCGCGCGGCCCTATGCGCGGGCGGCCTTCGCCCATGCGCAGGCGTCGAAGGACCTCGCGTCCTGGTCGAGCCTGCTCGGCGCCGCTGCGATCGCCGCGGGAGATTCCCGCGTCGCGCGCCTGATCGGCAACCCGCATGTCACGGGCGACGAGCTCGTGGATCTCCTGGGCGGGTTGTCGAAGCAGGCCGCTGGCGAGGGCGGGAAGAACTTCCTGCGCGCGCTGGCCCAGAACCGGCGCCTGGCGCTGCTGCCCGCGATCGCTGCGCAGTTCGAGAAACTGCGTGCTGATGTGGAAGGCGTTGTGGATGTGGAAGTCACCGCGGCCCGCGAAATCGCGGCGCCGCAGCAGAAGCGACTGGAAGCGGCGCTCGCGAAGCGCCTCGGCCGCGACGTGCGCCTGCACACGCGGCTCGACGACTCACTCATCGGCGGCGCGATCGTGCGCGCCGGCGACCTCGTGATTGACGGATCGCTGAAGGGCCGCCTCGAGCGGCTCGAGACGGCGCTCAAGAACTAGTCAAGGAAAGCGGATATGTCCATCAAGGCCTCTGAAATCACCGACCTGATCCAGGCGCGCATCAAGAACTTCGATGCGGCGACCGAAGCACGCAACGTCGGCACTGTCGTCTCCGTGACCGACGGCATCTGCCGCGTGCACGGCCTGGCCGACGTCGCCTACGGCGAAATGGTCGAGTTCCCGGGCAACACCTTCGGCCTCGCGCTGAACCTCGAGCAGGATTCGGTCGGCTGCGTGGTGCTCGGCGACTACGTGCACATCTCCGAGGGCGCGACGGTGAAGACCACCGGCCGCATCCTCGAGGTGCCGGTCGGCCCCGAGCTGCTCGGCCGCGTGGTGGACGCGCTCGGGAACCCCTTGGACGGCAAGGGCCCGCTCAAGGCCGGCAAGACCTCCCCGATCGAGCGCGTGGCGCCGGGCGTGATCTGGCGCAAGAGCGTCAGCCAGCCGGTGCAGACCGGCCTCAAGGCCATCGACTCGATGGTGCCGATCGGCCGCGGCCAGCGCGAGCTGATCATCGGTGACCGCCAGACCGGCAAGACCGCGGTGGCGATCGACACCATCATCAACCAGAAGGGTCAGAACATGACCTGCGTCTACGTCGCGATCGGCCAGAAGGCGTCGTCGATCAAGAACGTGGTGCGTTCGCTCGAGCAGCACGGCGCGATGGAGTACACCATCGTCGTCGCCGCATCGGCCTCGGAATCGGCGGCGATGCAGTATGTCTCCCCCTATTCGGGCTGCACGATGGGCGAGTACTTCCGCGATCGCGGCCAGGACGCGCTGATCATCTATGACGACCTGTCCAAGCAG
>Ga0209254_10002581_pt1 | contig 16488 bp, 20 predicted proteins | sample FrelakmetDIP11DI_FD_187148 | JGI IMG/M metagenome (GOLD analysis project Ga0209254, IMG submission 187148) | Freshwater lake sediment microbial communities from the University of Notre Dame, USA, for methane emissions studies - DIP11 DI (SPAdes)... | ecosystem: Environmental > Aquatic >... | reverse complement strand
CCCAATGCGAAAAAAATAACCTGGCCGTGTTTGGCCAGGTTACGCTTGACGACACACCCAACCATGAACGGTTGGGGTTTGGGATTGGTGGAGCCGGCGAATATCGAACTCTAAAACATGCAGGCCAGCAAATAAATGGCATTCGTGCCATTTAGTCAGGTTCGCATGTGACTCCATACCCACAATGATGCCCACTTAGCCTTTTGATTCCCTGGCGTGGAATTGAATAGGCCATCTCCTGGCCAATCGTTCCGTGCGCGGCTGATCCCGACAAAAAACCCCGCCAAAGCGGGGTTTATCTGATTAGATTGAGGCGTTATGCCACCTTGCGTGATTCTTCCGCGGCGATCCTATCGGCTGCTTCTTTTTCAACAGCCTTTTCTTTCTCAAGCGCGACTTCGCGCAGAATCTTCTTGATTTCGCATTCAGCGAAGCGCTGCAAGACCTGACGCATTAGAGTTTGGTAGCCAATGCCTCCGTTCAAATCAGCGATCATTTTAAAGTCTTCGATGAGTGATTTATGCAGACGAATTGAAATCGGCTGCAATCCCAGAGACTCATTGATAAAGGCCTTTTCTGCTTCTTGATCTGCGGCCACGGCAACGAATGCCTCCTCGCGGCCGAGGGTGCCTTCATCCCACGCTTCGTCTGTATCTGGAATTTTATCTGGGATCTTCTTGTTCTTGGCGTTCATGGTTCACTCCTTGCAAGGTAAGTTACCCGAGTCTGTTATACAGACGCATTTCATCGGGGTTGGGGTCATATGCGGTCTTAATGATGATATTGACCTTATCGGCAATGTATACAACCTTAAGTTTCCGCCCGAAATCCGTTTCGGAAATAAACCAGCGAGTTGGAGGGTTGGTTTGATTGTCGGCCCTTGTGTCCAAGAGCACGTTCCCAGACAAGTTCGCGAAACACTGCATGATTTCATACGTAGTAACAGGCGGGGTTTTGTTTCCCAGTTTTTCGCGAATTTTGGGTGTGACAATCAATGCCATGCGCTTATACCTTCTTGGGCCGCCTCTTCTAATTGTATATACAATCCTTGATAAATCACAAGTGAAACCTCAGTCGCGCCATGGTGTTTGAACCGCGGTGTCGCGTTTTGATCACCTCGGTGGCACTAGTATGGGAAGTATTTGGACATCACGTCCGCCGACCATCATGCCTGCAGCATGGCATCGAGGTCATCGCCGCCGCGCTTGTGTTGATATATATATCCCTATCCAGCACTCTGATCGTCGCTCCTGGCCAATCCTGCGGGGCCTGTATCACCCTGCCCCCATCCCAGACCGGCGAGAATGTCCCGACCATGCTCTGGGTGCTGCAGCATGGCAAGTGCCACCCGGGCAGCACCGATATCCGGATAGGTTTTGCACATGAAGCGGTCAGGATCAGCCAGCGCGCGATCGAGGGCGCGGTTCATCTGCTTCCACTTGGTTACCCTGGGCAGCCTGTCCGCGGCGTCCGCACATCTCTTGCAGATCCCGATCAGACCATGCACCTGCCCATCATCGGAACTTGCACTGGCGATCCAGCCAAAGTTCCGGGCAGGCAGCCCGCAGCATGGGCAGCGGCGAGTCACTTCATCCCCGTCTTCCGTATTGCAGCGCAGCGGTTTTCAGGTCAGCCGATGCCGTGGCGGTGCCCGGTACGCTCACACTGGCCTGCACCGGGCCGCTGGCCTTGATGAATTCGATCACCGATTTGATCTCTTTCAGCTTCGCCAGCGCGGCGTCGGTTTGCGGGCCGATCTTGATCTCGACTGACACTTCCTTGCCGATGCCTTCGAGCGCGCCTTTCAGGTTCACCGCTCTGCGCTGGGTTTCATCCTGTTGAGTCGCGAGCTCGGTGTAGCGGGCGTTTTCCTCTGCGGCTGCAGCCTCAAGTGCCTTGGCCTCTGCCAGGTTGGCGGCCTTGAGGTATTCGGCCTTTTTCGCGGCATCATCGATCTGACCGGCCAGCTCGCGTAGCGCCTGCGTCTGGTCCTGCACGCTCTCCAGGCTGTCGGTGCCTGCGGTGCGCTGCAGCTTCATCAGCGCAGCGATGGCGGTCAGGTTGGCAAGCGCCTGGCTCTCGGGGTCGCCTGCGGTCGTGGTGGTAGCGTTCGCTTCGTCCCGTAGTTTTTTGGCCTGGCGCAAATAGTCGCGCTCGGCGCTGATGCTGGCGCTGAATGCAGACTGCAGCGCGGCTTGCAGCCGTTCGGCATCATTGATCTGTTCGTTCGTCGATTTCTTGAATGCATCCGCCTCGGCCTTGCGATCTTCTTCCCATGAGTCGCTCGTTTCCTTGCTGTCACGCTTGACCCGTTTTAACAGGTTGGCGCGGGTGGTCTCAAGGTCTGCTATGCGCTTTTCCCATATCTGGATATTCGGAGAGCCCTCGCCTTCAATTCTCCGCAGCTCAAGCAGTTGTTGCTGGAGCTCGAATATCTTCGCGTTGTAGTCCTGCACGCGGTCGCCTGCATCATTGATGCGGTTCAGCACTTCCTCGCTGATATAGCCAGTGGTAAAGAACTTGATTTTGTCGAGCGTGCTACCGCGTTCGATGATGTCGTCGAAAGCGCCGACGTATTCGGTCAGTGACGGCAACATTTTGGCGAAAACCGAAGTGCTCCGGGAGTTCAGCTTGTCGAGTGTGTCGTTCAGTTTTTCTGCGGCGACTGTCGACTCGGTATCAAATACCAGGCCAAGGCGAGCAGCTTCATCCGTCAGTTGCTTGATCCCATCGCGCCCGGCATTCAGAAACGGGATCATCTTCGGGCCGATTTTCTCGCCGAACAGATCCACGGCAAGATTCGTTTTGCGGATGCCATCCGGCATGGCTGCGAATCGTTCGGCTATCACCAGCAAGGCGTCGGCTGGATCGTCGAATTGCTTGGGATCGATTCCCAGGCTGCGCCATGTTTCGGCGGCCTTGCTCGATGCGTCTCTGGATTGTTCAAGGCCTTGAACAAGTTTGACCAGGCTTTTCTGCAGCACTTCCGGGCCGCCCCCAGACTGTGCGGAGGCATAACTAAGCGCGGAAAAATTCTCGACGCTGGTGCCGCTGGCCTGCGCCGATTTCCTCGCGTTGTCCAGTTCGTCAGCGACCGCCTTTATTTTGCTGATGAACCCGCCAATAGATAGCACGGTGAAAATTGACCCTAGCGCAGATTTCAGCCCGGCTGCGGAGTTTCCTATGGAGTCCATGCCGGCCTTGGCCGATGCGAACGCTGCCTTGGTTCTGTCTACCGCGGCGATGATGATTTGGGTGATCGGGTTTGCCATTTGTCTTGCCTTTCAATGTTGAATGCTTCCAGAGTTACGCGGCCTTTTTGCCCTTGGTCCAGCCGGTAATCCGCCAGCTGTTCACGCTTGGGATCTCCTCGACCGTGAACTTCATCCCAAGTGGCTTCACGGCCTCGGCGATGCGGCGCCAGATCTCCTGCGGTGCGATGGGCTGCCGGATGAGGAAGTCGATGTCGCGGATCGCGGCCTCGATCTGCTCGGCCTGGTTATCGAGTTCCGCAGCCCTTGCCATCGCCTCGGGGTCTTCCGATTCGACTAAATCGCCCCAGCGGTTAGGGGCCATGCGCCGGAGTTGCCGCTGCCGCTCGGCCTTCTCGCGCAGATTGGTCGCCTGGATGCGGAGTTGGTTTACAGCGGCGTTGATCATGTTGCCGCCGTGCTCGGCGTTAAGTTTCCGGGAGAGCTCACGGGCGCGGGCATCGATCGCATGGATCTGGCTGGCGTGCTGATCGCGGCGCTCGCCCAGGGCATGCAGCTGCCGGCGCAGCGCAGCGACGTCGGCATCGATGGTCTCGCCGAGAGCGGCCATGTCGACGAGCGCGGCCTCGGCTTCAGCAAGCTCGTCGAGGACGATCTTGCGGGCTATGGCGGCCTGCGTTTCGTTGCTGGCCGCGGCGGCCTCGATGGCGGCCTTGATGTTGGGCAGTTCCATCAGTTTGGTAATGTCGGTGGCGTGGGTGGTCATGTGATGTCCTTCTGAAATTGGATGAGGTGGTGCCGTTGAATGGTCGGGAATACGAAAGGATGATTGACCACGCCGGAGGCGCCCCCTGGATCATCAGCAAGATCCAGCCGTGCGCCCGCATGGGCATGACCGGGGTGACCCGCCAGGGTCAGGCTATGCGGGCGCGACTCGCCTGCCCCTGGTGAAACAAGATTGCGGCTCGGCAGTGCAGGATCGCCGTAGGCCAGACAAGCCGCCGCGGCCGTATCGTTGGCGTCCGCGAGGTGAACGATCATTGCCGGGGTGTCGGAGGGCTTCCATTCGCCGGCACGCATGAGGTATTGGGCGATCCTGTCGAGGGCCTCACGGTTCCGTGAGAGCGCAGCGCGGGCCACGGCCTTGGTGTACCCGTGCGGCTTGCCACGAAAGAACAGATCACCAAAGGTGGCATCGGCCTTTTCGTGATCGGTCGTCGTCGCGCAGCGCCACTCCGTCCCCGTCGGGGGGTTGAATCCGCCCGCCAGTTGCTCGGCCTCGAGGCCGGCATGGAAGACGGCGGCGGCCAGGATCGCGTTGGTTCGCTCTATGGGGAGGGGCATCCGCAATGCGTGTGCATGAATGGGTGCGGAGTGAAAAACTTCACCGTCGCACCCATCCGGCGACAGCCGTGCCTCGATGCCAGCCACCCCGAAGCCATGCATCAGCAGCGCATGGCCGGCTTCGTGATAGGCGATCGCCTGGCGGATATTCTCCTGGCGCCAGTTCAGATAATCGGCAGGCAGCGGATCAATGGACCAGACTGCCCGCAACAGGCAGCGCCCGGGATAGGGATGTGCGGAGGTTGGCATCAGTGCTTCGCCACCAGGGGCAGACCATGCTCTGCGCGGAATGCCGGCTCCCGTGCGTTCAGTTGCTCATTGCTCGGAATGGGGAAAAAGGTTTCCAGCACGACGAGCCAGTTCACCCCGCTGCTGAGACCATGCGGATGAAGGTCACGGTCTACTGCAAGATGGGTGACCAGGAATAAATCGACTAGCAAGGCTTGGATGCTCTCGTCAGCGCTCACGCGCTCGGCCAGGGCGTGCCCGATCTCATCGGCGCGGCGTGCGAGGGCAAGACTGGCGGCGGCCTTCACGGGATAAAGTTCGTAGGCGTCGGCTCCTGCAGCGGTGAGTCGCGCGACTTCGTTGACCAGGTCGGCGAGCGTTTGGGGGGCTTGTTGCGGTGTCATGTATTTTCCTTTGAATTCGAGTTGAAACTGTGCCGGGGTCTGCACGTCCTGCAGGGGTTGCCCATCGGGCGCCGCCCTGTTTGCTGCACCCGTCGGCCTGGGGGCTGCCTTCGGGATGGATATGTTTTTTCCACCCATGCGGCTGCTGATCCCGACCAGCAACAAGTCGGCCAGCGTCCCGGCATTGGCGAGCACGATGTCTCTGATCTCGCGGCGCAGCGAGTAAGCTGGATCCTGATCTCTCACCACTTGCGGTTCCATTCATCATTCCCATGGATGCGAAACGGATCGACGCGGGTGACGCCACGCGGCAGACGGGGCGCAGCAGGCTGCTCGCCGCCGGCCTTGCGCTCTGCCATCCGGTCGAGGTCGAGGTTCGCCAGCCGCAGCGCAGCCATCGCGTACACCAGACAGTCGAGGGCTTCGTTCCGGGGCCGGGTCTGGACCCATTCCTGCGAGTGCCGGCCGAATCGCTTCCGCACCACCAGCTTCTCGCTGGCCAGCTGCTGAAAATATTCGTCGTCGAAGGCGGTGTCGGCGGGGAAATGGATAAAGCCCGGGCCATGCTCGGCAAGGCGCAGGCGCGAATACACCAGCACCTTGCCGCTGTCCACGCCAATGGGCTCGATGCGCGTGCCCTTCCGGCCAGCACGGCGCAGGCGCTGGGCGCGGCGCTTGGCGTCCTCGATCAGCGGGCGGGCGAAGCCGGTCACGCCCTTGATCGCGAAGGCGAAGCGGCGGCGACCGCAGAAGCTGTACACGGCGTCGGAGTTGTATCCGCTATCCACGGCCAGCGCGCTGGGCTTGAATTCGGTCACCAGGTCGGCGAGGTCCGCCCAGACTTCCGGGCGCGCGGTGTCGCCGGGCAGAATGACGTGGTCGAGCAGCCAGGCCTCCTCACCCTTGCCCCAGCCGACGAAGGAAACCTCGATGCGGTCCTTTTGGATGTCGGCGCCGCCGGTCACGACAAGGATCGGCACGTCCTCGATTGTGTATTCCTCCACGCGGGACATGAGACCGGCCGGCGCGATGGCGTCGCCCTGTTCTTCCCAGCATTCGCCCAGGGAGGTGTTCACCCAGGCCTTCAGCATCTCGGTCCCGCCGTGCTTGGCCTCCAGGAAGTCGGTCGCGACCTCGCCCCAGCGGCGCCACGGTGAATAAAGCTCGTTCAGGTGGTAGCCCGCCACGCCGGAGAAGTCGCCCTCGGCGATCCACTTGCCGGCCAGCAGCATCTTCGGCTTTTCGGCTTCGTCGATACCGGCGCCGCAGTGCGCGCAGTAGTAGCGCGCGGTCTCGGGCTTGCCTTCGTCCCACTTCACGCCCTCCCACTTCAGCACCTGGTGCTCGCCGCAGTGCGGGCAGGGGACGTGATACCGGCGCTTGTCCGACTGCTCGAAGGCGGCCTCGATGCGGGACAGATCCTTGATCGTCGGCGTGCTGGTCAGGATCAGTTTCCGGTTCCAGAAGGTGGCGCTGCGCTTCCTCGCCAGGTGGACCGGATCGCCCTCGCTGCCGGCGCTGGTCGGGTAGCGGTCCACCTCATCGCACAGCACGATGCGGATCGGGCGGCTGGCCAGGCTGGCCGGGCTGTTCGCGCCGACGATGGTGACGTGCCCGCCGGGGAAGGTCTTGTGCAACATGGTGTTGCCGCTGTCACGGGCGCGGGGATCCTTCACCAGCCCGCCCAGGATCGGCGTGTCGCGCAGCATGGTGGCGAGCCGGTCCTTGCTGAAGGTCTGCGCCATTTCGAGGGTGGGCTGCAGGCATAGGATCGGACTCGGATCCTGCGAGACGAAATAACCGATGATGTTTTCCAGCATGGCGGTCTTGCCGATCTGCGCGCTGGTCATCAGCACCACGGTCTCGACCTCGGGCTGGGTGACCACATCCATGATCGCGCGCTGATAGGGGGCGCGGTCGGTATTCCACTGCCCAGGCTCGGCGCTGCTCTCTGGTGACAAGCGGCGGTACTGGTCCGCCCACTCGCTCACGGTGAGGCGCGGCGGTGGGCGGAATGTCTTCCTCGCCTTCCGCATCAGGTCCTTGAGGTCACTCATCGGCGGCGAGCTCCAGAAGGGCTTCATGCACGCCGGCAGTGATGACGGCCTCGACCTCGGCGAGCGTGGCGCCGGCATAGGCCCGGGCGGCGAGTTTCGAGGGCATGGAGAGCAGCCTGGCGCGGATGCGGGCGAAGGTGTCCTGCCACTGCTTCAGCACCTCATCGGCCGGCAACAGTTCGCCACGCAGCTGCGCTTCCTCCAGCTGCTTCAGGTTTGCCGCGTGGTGGTTGAAGCGGGCCTGCTCGGATTTCAGGTCGAATACCTGGCCATCGGATGCCACGCCCAGCCCGCGCAGGTTGCGACGGCGTAGCCATTCTCCAAACTCGGGACATGGGTAGCCGGCCGATCCGCGCGGGGGCGGGTCGTCAGACTTTGCAGCGGCGCGCAGCCCGGCAGCCGTCATGCCCGTAAGGTCTGCTGCTTGTGCTTGTTCAAGTGCTTTCGACATAGTGTTTGTAACCTATTGATGCGACAGCAACTTATTAATTCGCTATGCCTACGCAAAAGCCGCCGCGTCGAGATAACCTGCCCGGTTTACCCCAGGAGGACCCGCGCTTTATCTTGGCGATCACCGTGCCGTCCTCATGGCCTGCTCGAAGGCGATCTCGAACTGCTTCGTGAACTCACGGTTCACCACCTCGGCAGCAGACCGTGGCAGGTCCAATACCTTGCGATAGCCAGCGGCCTGGACGAAGACAAACATGGGCTTAATGCTCCTGCCCGATTGCCACCAGACTCCGGGGTGCAGGTGAGAGTTGGCGCCTGGGGGAATGACGAAGTAACCGACCAAGGCCATGCGCTTGCCCCGACCCTTGTATGTCTTCATGCGGGACTTCAAGGCGCCCAGGATCTCGCGCACCTGCGCCCGCTTCGGGTTGCCGTAGGCGTCGAGTTGCATTCCCTGTCCGGGTATCGCACGCCACCCGCTCGGCAGCGCACCCATCCCGGCCAGCGCCTTCTCCATTGGCTTGCTTCCGCGCATGCCTCCGCTGAAGTGTTCCTTCAGCAGCATGGCCGGCGGGACGCGCATGCCCTTGTCCTTCAGTCCCGCCACTGCTTCCAGCTTGGACTTCGTGGCGCCCCTGCTGAATGTCCCCCTCTGGGTGAACGGGCTGGGCCGGTCGAAGGTGCCGAGCATGTCCTTCACCAGACGCTTCTCCACTTCCTTGGCGGTGCGGGTCAGGGCCACGGCGGCGGCATACCTGGCTTGCTTGCCTGCCTCGCCAACCATGCGCTGCATGCGGTCCAGGCCTTCGATCTTGATGGTGAAATCGATCATTGTGCGAGCCCCTTACTGCATGACGTTTGGCATGTCATGTACCCATGGAGTGACCCGGACACCAGGCTCCGGATCGTCTTTGTCCTGATCGTGCAGGACATCCATCACGCCCAGCACCTGCGCCTCGGACATCAGCGGCAGCGCCTGCACCATGGCCTCGACCCATGCCTTCGGATCTTCGTCGATCGCTGCAATGGTTAGCTTCACATCTAGGTCGTTGAAGGACTGCAGCCGCTTCCCTTCAGCGTTGGCAAGCGGCCCGAAGACTTCCTCGATCGCGGCGGTGCACTCGGCCTTCACATCGCCCCCGTCGAGGTAAGCCTCGATGAGGCCAGCACAATCTGCGCAGCGACCGCGGAAGGCGTTGGTGTGCGAGGGGTGTTCGCTCCACTCGATCAAGGTAAGGCGCAGTTCGGCCAGCCGTTTGTCGGATAGTGTGTGCATCATGAATTCACCCCCTTGGCGGGTTGCATGGCATACCGGGCCAGCAGCAGGGCCTCGGCGAGGTTGTGATCCTTCACCCGATGCAGTGCCACCTCGGGATAAAGGCGGGACGCCACGGTGCGGCTCATGGTCTTGTCACGGGTCAGGGAGAAGGTCTTCTTCCATGTAGCCGGGCCCACCAGCTGCAGCGGGATCCCCAGCGTGCTGATCACGCCGCTGATCACGCCGCTGGAATGGCCCAGGCTGAAGACGCTGGCCACACCCTGGCCTGGCATCGATCCGACCTGCTCGACCACGGCGATCTTGATGTCGGCGGCGATCGGGCGCAGCAGGTGGGCAAGGCCTGCCGGATCGAGTTCGCGCTTCACCTTGCCCTTGCCTCGGGTGATGGTCGGCAAGTCTTCCAGCAGGTGGACACGGCCCTTTGCATCCACGGCGGCGACTGCGCCGGTCAGGCCGGGATCGATGCCCAGCCAGATCATGCTGCTGCCTTCAGTAGGAAGCGCCGCGAGCCCGGTTTCTCGACCAGGTACTGGCCGGCGATCTCGGGGTGGTCTTTCTCGAACCGGCTGCGGTCGAAAGTGCGGGTCGGCTTCGCCAGCTTCCAGGTGGCGAGGATCTCGCCCGTGTCTGCGATCAGGGTGCTGTTCTCGCCCAAGGCTTCCAGCACCAGCTTCTCCTGATCTTCTGCCTCGGTCTCAAGCGCCTTCACCTGCGCCTTGATCTCGGCCAGGCGTGCGACGGCATCCTGCACGCCATCGTCGGCGATCACGGTCCCGCCGCTGTCGTTGCGGAACAGCAGGCGCAGATCGAAGGCGGACTTGGCCGGCGGCGGGGTACGTTCGCGGACGTGATCCCAGAAGACACACTCGGCCTCGATCATATGATCGATAGCTTCCTGATCGCGGGCGATCTCGAAATAGACCATGCGCTGGCCTGCCACCAGGTACACGATGAAGGCGCGCTGCAGGTCTGCCACGTTCATGTAATGCAGCGTCTGCAGGACGTGATCGGCGCGGGGCGCATCGCCGTCCTGGTAGCGGGTCGTCTTGATCTCGACCAGGGCGCGCTCGCCCACTATGCGGCGGTCGAGGTGGGCCATCAGGAAGGGATGCTCGCGGCTGGAGAGGGTTTCATTCACCCGGCGCAACTTCAGACCGGTGCGGCTGCTGAATTCGTCCGCGACCACGTCCTCGAGGAGGTTGCCCCAGCGGATCACCTCCACGTCGTCTAGGTTCGGCGGTTGCACCTGGCCGGTTTTCTCCTGCCACAGTTCAACGGCGGTCTTGTATGGGCTCGCGCCCAGCACCACGGGGGCATCGCTGCCGCCGATCCCGTGCATGCGCTTCTCCTTTTGCTGTTCGGTAATCATGGTGGTGCTCCTCAGAAGGGCAGGTCGTCTTCGAGGTCGGCCAGCGGGTTGGCTGGGGATGCTGCAGGCTGGGCCGGCGCGGGCTTGGCTTGCTGCTTCGGTGCGCGCAGCCGGATCCCGCCGACCAGCTTGCCGGCATAGGCCACGGTCGGATCGGCGAAGGCGACGATCTTGTGGCCGAGCCAGTGGTCGGTGTCATCACCCAGCAGGGTGCCCAGGGTTTGGATGTTCGTGCTGTTCAGCACCAGGGCCCGCTCCTGTTCGGCGAAGTACAGCGCCCACTTGTGCTCGGGCGGCTGGCCTTCGGGGGCCACGTTGACGCGCTCCAGGCGGTCGATCGTCAGCAGAGCGGGGGTGGGGAAGTCTTCCTTCTTCAAATAGGTCGAGGGCAGCAGTTCGGCGATTTTCATGTCGGGTTCCTTTTGTGAGACAGGTTCATTGGTGTGCCCGGGCAGTGCCTGGGCGGGGGTCTGCCGCGGTTGCGGCGGATTCTTGAGGATGGCCAGCTGGGCCCGGATGAGCGGGTCGGCCAGATAGCAGTCGCGCATGCCGATCGGGTCACGCTCTGCCACCTTCCGGACGGCCACCAGGTCGTCGGCGTCGAAAAAATAGGCACGGGCAGCGGCTTGGATGAGGAGGTCTAGGCTCATGCGCTCACCTGTGCCGATTGCATGGGTGTCGCGGGTGTCGCCGGGTGTCGCGGGTGTCTCACGGCGAGACCCAGAAAAGGGGGAAACAAAAACCGGCGGAGGTGTCGCCGCCGTTTTGTATTTCCTAAGGGCGGCGAGGGTACTTTTTGCCATTTCAGCGGCGAAGGTTGGCAGGCCGTTTTCATGGCTTTTTCACTTGGGTGTCGCCGGGTGTCGCCGTAATGGCCATGGGCTGAAAATGCGACCCGGATTTGCCCTTGATCTCGTGATAAATCACCTTCCCGGCGACTTTTAGGTGTGTCACTGCTGCGCGGACTTCGGTGCGCGATAGGCCCATCTTGTCCTTGCTGTTTTCGAGGTCGGACATGGAGTAGTGCAGCCCCTGGGTGTATTCATGCCGGATGAACTGCAGGACCTGTTCAGCAGTGGCGTCCGCGATCTGCTCGGGGCTGCGCCGGATGGCGTCCATCATCTCGAAGTGATACCCGTGGCGGACGATGTAGATCGGATCCTGGCGCTTTGCGAAGCTCAGTTTCGGCAGGGCCATCACGATGCCGGTCTCGCCATCCATGAGGCGCAGCCCGGTCACCTTCTGCCATTCATCGGCATCGAGCGGCTGCATCACTGCGACCATCCGGGATCCGTCTGCCAGTGAACTGCCCCCACGCCCGGAATACTGATCCAGCGTCTTCTCGCGGGAATTCGCCTTGCCGATGTGGTGTATCCCCTCGGTGCAGCAGTCGAGGCGATTGCGGAAGATGCGGAAGGCCTCGATCAGGCCCTGCTCGGCATCGTTCACCCGGGCCTCGCCCACGCCGAAAGACACAAGCGGATCGAAGATCAGGCGGTCGGGTTTGAATTGGGCCAGCTTCTCGGTCAGCCAGTCGATGTTCGCCAGGTGCGGTTCCACCACGTCGTCGACCACTGCCGACAGCCTGAACCGTTCGCCGCTCACGTCGATGATCCGGACGCTCTCGAGAACATGGGCGATATCGTTGAGCGACAGGTTCATGGCGCGGGTGATCTCCCGTAGCCGGGCGGTCAGGATCTCGCGGCTGTCCTCGCGAGTGACGATCACTGTCCTGCGGGTGTCGCCGGTCTCGCGCCCCCATAGCCGACGGCCCAGCGCGATAGTGGCGGCCTCATAAAGGGCCGTGGTCGTCTTACCCGCGCCGCCTGAAGCGTTGAGGGTGCGGACATCCGCATACAGCAGATCCGGGACGATCGCGCGGGGCGTTAGCCTGGCGATGCCAAATTCGTCATTCGAAATGGGGTTGAAATTGACCGACGGGAAGATCCAGTCGTCGTCTTGGACTGGAACTTCCGGCCTGGGTGTCGTCAGGGCATCAAAGAATGTTTTCTCGGCCACAGGTGCAGACGGCGCAGCGATGATCAGATCATCGATCGAGTCAAATCGTGCGAGGGTATCCAGAGAAAACTTGACGTCATCAAGGCCGTCAATGTGCAGCGAGAGAGCCTGAATCCGAGCCGAATGCGTCGCGTTCGACCAAGCCGTTGATGTCCGAATACCAGGGCGGCCCGTATCGAGCTCGTGTCCGTTGATCCGCATCAGCCACGCACCCGCTTCTTCAGGTTGCGGGCTGCCAGTCTGCGGGTGGCGCGGTTGCCGTACATGGCGGCGTGCAGCAGCTGGTCGTCGTCGGCGGCTTCTGCCGAGACGCTGGCGCCGTTGGGGCGGCTCACGTTGGCGCCGAAGCGGATCTTGGCGGGATTGCGGTTCACTGGGGCCTTGGCCATGATCAGCCCTCCCAGTGCCCACGCTTGGCCGCGCGGACAGCCTTACGGGTGCGGCGCTTGCCGCCTTTACGTTGGCGGGCCATGGTCAGCCCCTACGCCGGGAGACGCCGCGCGGCGGTTTTGCGGCGGTGGTGGTGCGGGCGGCTTGAATCTTCTTGTGGACGTAGGTATAGACCTCGGACTCGACATAGCGGACGCTATTGGAGCCCGCCAGCTGGATCGGCTGGGGGAAGTCCGGGTCGTAATATTTTGAATTTGGATTGCGGCGCTCGGCCGCTGCTGTGCGGCCTATGCCGATGATGCGCTCGGCTGCCCGGGTGGGCAGGAGTGCTTCAGGTTTCGGTGATTCTGCATCCATGTTTCGCTTCCTTCTAAAGCGCCCGATTCCGTTGTGAATCGGTACATGGATGCAGCGTATTGGTTACATCAGGATGATTCAGCCCCGAAAAACGGGGCCCCGCGAAACGGGATTATTCTTTGATGGTCTTCTTCAGTTTTTTAGGGAAGCCGGCCCACAAAAGAAGGGTGGAATATTCGCCGCTGGCATACTCCATGGCCTGCTCGATTGAGCGGTCCACCCGCTTTAACGCGGATCCAGTTTGCGCGCCTTCACTAGAAGTCTTGTCTCCGAAGATGCGGTCGGCTATTGCCTGACGATCCCATCCCACGGTCCATACAGCATCGAAGACCCGCAGATACTCGCGCATGTTTCCGAATCGCGGCGAGGGTGGCCTGATCGGCTTGATCGGCTTGATCGGTTCGGGTTCACCTTCGCCCAGCATGTCGGTCAGGTCGTTGGGGTCGCCTTGCAGTCGCGCCTCCTCCAGTTCCGCCTTCACGGCGGCCAGTTGCCCATCCAGTGGAAGGCGGACATCGAAAGCAAAGACGTGCATGAAGCCATCGTCCTGCTCTGGCCAACTGGCGAAGATCACCTCGCGCCCCGGCCTTTCATAGTGCAGCGCGATCGATCGATCGATGTCGACGTACTCCCTGAAGATGTGCCCGTAGCTGGCCTGCTCCAGCACGAAAGGTGGCAGAGGATCGTCAGTGGAAAACCAGACCGGCTCATCCCAGGCAGGATCATTCAATACCATCAGCCCCCACTTTTGCAGTAGGTGCGTCTCCAGTCCCGTGGGCTCGATGCCGGTACGCTGCAGATACTCGCCCCAAGTCTCGAATGGGCTGGCTGCCGGTGGATCAGCGTGGAAGTAAATCATCTCCGAGTCGTCGCCAGGACTGCGACCAACAAGCTTGGGCGTCTTGCCCCCTTCTGGGTAGTACGCGGGGACGCTCATGTAGTGCTTGAAATCGGCCTGATATTCAGGGTTCCGGCGCAGAAACTCCCACGCCCAGGCAGCGGCGTTCTCTCCGTGGTCTGGATATGCTTCTGGGCTGATCCAGTCCGGCAGCCACTCGGGGCGCGGGATGTCTTTCAGCGTGTCCTTGCTGATCATTTTGTAACCCCTTGAATGAACTGCTGGAAGGCCTTGTCACGTCTGGCCGCGTCAGCTGCCCGGACCGTTCCGGCGAGGCATGCTGGCGTGTTTTCCTCGCGCAGCATCCGGTCCATGACGATGGCGCCCGTCTCATGCAGGACGCGCAGCTGGTCGAGCAGGTACTTGGCCCGATCCATCGTCGCGTCGTCGTAGCGGTATCCGCCGAGCCTGCCGCTGCAGAAAACATTTTCGACCATGCCCGATCCATATTCGAACGCAATGCGGACCTCCGACCTGTACTTGTCCGCCGACACTGGCCATGCGCCGACCCGGCGCTTCGCGTCCTCGATCTCACGTTCCCGTTCCAGCTGCTGCTGGTGCGCGGCCTTCTCATCCGGAGACCATTCGCGCCAGACCGCGAACTGATGTTTGCTCTTGCGGTAAATCCTGATCACGCGGCCTGCGGGGTCGGTGTCGGTGTGCCGTTGCCTTCCTTGGGCGCCGGCATCACCAGGAAAAAGACCATCTCGTGCGAATTCGTGGTGGACCAGCATTTCGCGGGTGGCCTGGACGATGATTCCCCAGTTGGTGTGCAGCACCTGCACCCCGCTTGCTCGGTTAGACTTGCGTGTAAGCATTTTGGAACTCCTTCGGTTCTGATTTGCCCAGGGCCGGCGCGGTGCTGAAATCACTCCGCCGGCCCGCCTTACCTGATACCGTCAGGCGGCGGTCTTGCTCATTATCGGCACCACATCGGCGCCGCGTTCTGCTCTGTAAAGTTCAGCTCCCCACCAGTCCATCATCCGGCGCCGCTCGACCAGGCGCTCGCCTCGGTCGTATGCCAGCGCCACCTCGGTGTCGTGAATATGGTCCAGGGCGAGCTCCACCACGTCGCGGCTGAATCCTGCATCGCGCGCAAGCGTGGACAGGGCGGATCGCCACCCATGTGGGGTGTGCTTGCGATCCAGCTGCAGGGTGACGCGATAGGCCTTCTCGATGCTCTCGCGGGTGATGGTGTTGCCACCCGCCGCGCCGGGGAACAGGTATCCCTTCTTCGTGCCTGTCATGTTTTGCCATGCCTTCAATTCGGCCACGATCTGCGGGCTGAGAAGGATGCGGTGGTCGTGGTGGCGGTCCTGCGCCTTCATTTTCTGGCGTGGGAGTAACCATTGCGGGCTTTCGCTGTCCAGGCTGAACTCCTTCCACTCGGCCTCGACCACGTTGCTGATACGGGCGGCGGTGAAGGCGATCAGCCGGTGTGCCATGCGGACAGTGGGGGAGAGGCGGGCCATGTTCGCGCGGCGCAGCACGTCGCCCAGCTGCACGAACTCGACGAAGGCGGGCATGCGTCCCTTGAGTTTCTTTTTCGGCACCAGTTCGCGGGCAGGAATGGCGGGGTTGTCCAGGCGCAGACCACGCGCCTGGGCCAGCCTGAAGATCGACCCGACGTGCTGCAGGATCTTGCCGGCGGTGTCTCCGGTGCGCTTGGCGATGCGCTCGACCACGCCGGCCACCATGGCGGGGGTGATCTCTGCCACGGGCAGCTTGCCAAGGTAGGGGATGACGTCGCGCTCCAGGGCTCGGCGGGACTTGGTGTAGTGGATTTCCGACCAGGTGCCTTTTTGCTTCGGAGAGTCGAGCCAATCCTCTGTGAGGGTGGCGAAGGTGCTGCCGGAGGCGGCCAGGTTGTCGGCCTTGGTCAGGCGTCGGGCGGTCACGGGGTCCTTGCCTTCCTTGATCAGGGCGCGGACCTCCTGGAGCTCAGCGCGGGCGCCTTCGAGGGTTACATCGGGATAGAGCCCGATTGAGTAAACCTTCTGCTTTCCGGCCATGCGGTAGTTCACGCGCCAGGCCGGGCTCCCGGCGTTGGTGATGGTGATGTAAAGACCGCTGCCGTCCGCCATCTTCTTGCCTGGCTCGGCTTTGGCCACGAAGGCCTTCAGCTGCAAGTCGGTCAGCTTGCGAGCCGCGCGGGCGCTCGGTTTGGATTCGATACCCACATCCATGCCGTTCTCCTTGGTTCGATTACTCATAATACCCACATTGATGCCCACATCATAGCAGGATTATTTCGGATGAGAACGGACGGTTTCGGTCTTGCCTCTTACCAGCCTGTGCGGCCTAAAGGCTTGCTGCATAAGGGACGGACAAAGAAAAAGCCCCGTGGATAGGGGCTTTAAAAGGTGGTGTGGTTTTGAATAGTGGTGGAGCCGGCGGGAATCGAACCCGCGTCCGCAAGCCCTCTACAGGCAGTTCTACATACTTAGTCCGGTGTTTTTAAGCTTTAAGCTCGATCACGCC